>LSQX01191038.1_pt1 | contig 24993 bp, 24 predicted proteins | sample 654561 | NCBI WGS metagenome assembly LSQX01 (sample SAMN04489861, study PRJNA283612) | anaerobic digester metagenome | isolation source: 4 biogas reactors fed with cattle manure at either 37C or 55C with and... | place: Denmark: Kongens Lyngby | collected 2014 | reverse complement strand
GGGTTCGCAGTATGTCCATACAGCTTCACCCCCGCACGCCTCGCATCCGGGCCGGACTTGTCGCGTGAATTATCCAGGTTAGACGGGGGCCGCCGCCCAAAAACCGGGCCGCGGGAGGGGGGCAAATAAAGGGGGTCGCGGGCTTTTCTTGTTTGCAGGCGGGGGGAGGTGGGGAGTAGGATAGAGGCGTGATGAAAATTGTCCGAGATGGTTATTCGCTGATCATCGGTTTTCCGGCGGTGGGCGTGGTGCTGGGCTTGGTGGCGCAACGGTGGGTTGGCAACGGGCTGGCGCTGGCGTTTTATCTGCTGGGGCTGGCGGGCTGCCTGTTCATGCTGTATTTTTTCCGTGATCCGGAACGTGTGCCGGAGTGTGCCGACGATGAATTCGTGTCGGCGGCGGATGGCGTGGTGCGGTCGGTGGAGTTGATCGAGGAAACGTGTTTTTTGAAGTGCCCGACGGTGCGGATCAGCGTGTTTTTGAGTCCGTTCAACGTGCACGTGAACCGGCATTCGATGAGCGGGGTGATCCGCGAGGCGGGCTATACGCCGGGACGGCATTTGCTGACGCTGGATCCGCGGTCGTCGGAGGTGAACGAGCACAGTTCGATTTTGGTGGAGGGGGAACGGACGAGCTGCCTGCTGCGGCAGATTGTGGGGCCGATTGTGCGCCGGGTGGTCTATTGGCAGGAGGCCGGCGCGCGCGTGGAGAAGGGCGAGCGCCTGGGGATGATGAAGTTCGGGTCGCGCATGGATGTGTATTTTCCGGCGGCGGACGTCGAGGCCACGGTGAAGCGCGGGGACCAGGTGTTGGCCGGGCTGACGGTGGTGGCGCGCCTGAAGAAGACGGCGGACTGAAATGAACAACTGGCGTAAATTGGTGCCCTGTGCCTGCACGTTTCTGGCGCTGTGCGCCGGCGTGGGCAGCATCCTTGCAGCGGGGCGGGGCGACTTTCTGCTGGCGGCGCAGCTGATTCTGGTATCGCTGATTCTGGACGGTTTGGACGGGACGCTGGCGCGGCTGCTGGACGCGCAGACGGAGTTCGGCGCGGAGCTGGACACGTTTGTGGATATTACCAGCTTTGGTTTGGCGCCGGCGGTGATGCTCTATTTGCATCCGAACGGTTTGCAGGCGTTCGGGGTGTGGGGGTTCCTGTTCGCGTTTGCTTATGCGGCGTCGGGGGCATCGCGTTTGGCGCGTTTTCGGGTGGTGGACCCGTATCGCGGCCAGCGGGGCTATCTGGGGCTGCCGATTACGGTGGCGGCGGGGGTGGCGGCGGCCTTTATGGTGGCGTTGGAATGCCCGGCGGGAGTCAACTGCCTGCCGGTTTCGCTGGCGGAGGGGCCGGTTTCGATTCTTTTCTGGAGCATGCTGGCGGTGCTGCTGGTGTTGCAGGTGTCGCATATCCGCTATTCGAAGCCGACCAAGAATCCGCAGGTGCTGATTCCCTTTTTGGTGTGCATTGTGCTGCTGTTTATTCCGCCGGTGGCGGCCTGGTCGGCCTTGCTGATGATGGTGTACGGCGTGTGGTTTGGGTTTGTGTCGCCGTTTTTCTTCCGCCGGTTTCTGGTGCGGCTGGAGGAGGAGGCCGGGGAACCGCTGCTCGAGGCGGCCGGGGTGATGGAAGCGGAGGATGAGCCATGAGGCGGGCGATTTATGCCGGGACGTTTGATCCGGTGACGTTCGGGCACGTGGATGTGGCCGAGCGGGCGGCCAGCGTGTGCGAGCGGCTGACGGTGGCGGTGGCGGCCAATCCGGGCAAGACGCCGATGTTCGAGCTGGAGGAGCGCCTGGAGCTGGCGCGGACGAGTCTGGCGCACCTGAAGAATGTGGATGTGGAGCCGTTTGACGGTTTGCTGGTGGATTGGGCGCGCGCGCGGAATATTACGCTGCTGATTCGCGGGCTGCGGGCGTTTTCCGACTTCGAGTATGAGTTCCAGATGGCGCTGACGAATCGCAAGCTGGCGCCGGACATTGAGACGATGTTTTTGATGCCGAACGAGGATTTCAGCTATATCAGTTCGAGCATGGTGCGCGAGATTGCGTCGCTGGGGGGGGCGGTGGAGCAGTTTGTGCCGCCGCTGGTGGCGGTGGTGCTCAAGACCAAGCTGGGGCCGCGGCAGGCGGCGCGGGGCGGGGAGAATGGGATGCCGGAAATGAGGATGGAATAGCGCAGAACCGTTTGGGTGGTGTTTGCCGGGGGGCGGGGAGAAGGTGGACCGGAATCATGATTCGTTTTCAGACAAGCCAACTTGGGGATGAGGACCTGCATCTGGCGGGGGAGGAGGATGGCGCGCTGCTGGACCTGGAGGGGGATCCCGTGGCGCGGGAGGACGGGCCGATTGCCTATGACCTGAGTCTGGAACGCGCGGGCGGGGAGCTGATCGTGCGCGGGGAGATCCGCGCGCCGATGAAACTGCGCTGCCGGCGCTGCGCGGAATTGTTCTCGACAATTGTGCGGGTTTCGTCATTCTTGCACGCCTATGACTGGGAGGAGTGTCCGGAGTTTCTGGACGTCTCCGAAGACGTGCGCGAGGATATTCTGCTGGAAGTTCCGGGATATCCCCTGTGCGCGGAGGCCTGTCAGGGACTCTGCCCGCAGTGCGGGCAGAATTTGAACGGGGGCGCCTGCGGGTGCCGGCCGGTGGAAGATGTGCTGTCGCCCTGGGCGGCGCTGAATGAAATAGTTGTCGCGGATGCGCCGGAGTCCCGTTCGACGGGGCGGGGCGGGCCGCGCGGAAAGAACAAGGAGTAGAGAGATGGCAGTTCCGAAACGGAAAACCTCGAAGAGTCGCACGCGGATGCGCAAGGCGGTTTGGGCGAGCAAGATTCCCCAGGCGGCGGCCGTGGCCTGTCCGGAATGCGGCGCGCCGCGCCAACCTCACCGGGTGTGCCCAAGTTGCGGGATGTACAAGGGTCGTCAAGTGGTGATCAAGAAGACCAAGGAGTAGGGAGGGCGGCCGGTTGACGACCAACGCAGGGGGCCGGTGGTAATGCGCATTGCCGTGGATGCGATGGGGGGGGATTTTGCGCCTCAAGCCATTGTGGAAGGGGCGCTGGCGGCCCTGCGCGGCTGCCGGGACATCGAGAAGCTGTTCCTGGTGGGCGACGAGACGGCGATTCGCGCCGAGATCCAGCGCTGCGGGGGGTTGCCGGCGCGGGTGGAGATCCGCCACGCGTCGGAAGTGATCGGCATGGGCGAGTCAGCGGCCAAGTCGGTGCGCAACAAGCGGGATGCCTCGATCAGCCGGGCGGTGGACCTGGTGAAGGCCGGGGAGGCGGACGCGGTATTTTCGGCGGGCAATACGGGGGCGTCGGTGGCGGCGGCCACGTTGAAGCTGCGCACGCTGGAGGGGGTGCGGCGGTCGGCCATCGCGGTGGCCATGCCCACGCCGACGGACAAGCCCATGGTGCTGGTGGATGGCGGGGCCACGCCGGACTGCACGCCGGAAATCCTGATGCAGTTCGCGGTGATGGGGTCGGCATATTCGCAAAAGATCATCGGGCAGGCGTCGCCCAAGGTGGGGCTGATGAGCGTGGGGTCGGAGGTGACCAAGGGGAACACGCTGAGCCGTGAGACCTATGAGCTGCTGAGCAAGGCGCCCATCCGGTTTATCGGCAACGTGGAGGGGCACGATTTGTTCGAGGGGGACGTGGATGTGGTGGTGTGCGACGGGTTTACCGGCAACGTGATTTTGAAGACCAGCGAGAGCGTGGCCCACGCCATTGGACGCTGGCTGAAGCAGGAACTGACCAGGAACCCCATCCGCCTGCTGGGGGCGCTGCTGCTGCGGGGGGGGCTGAACGCGTTGCGGCGCAAGACCAGCAAGAGCACCTATGGCGGCGCGCCGCTGCTGGGGGTGAACGGGATTTGCATTATCGGCCACGGCAGCTCGGACGCGGTCGCGGCGCAGAATGGCATTATGCAAGCGGTGCGCGCGGTGCAAAGCCGCCTGAACGCCGCAATTTTGGAAGGGATGCGCCAAACGGACGAACTGCTGCCGCCGCCGGGCGGCCTTCTGCAAACCATGCGGAGCCGCCTGAGCGAACGGATCGAAGAGATTCGCGCGGGATCGCCCCGGCCGTAAGGAAGTGGATATGAGCAAGATGTATGCCGCCATCGCTGGCACCGGGCATTATGTCCCCGAGAAGGTGCTGACCAATGCCGATCTCGAGCGGATGGTGGAGACCAGTGACGAATGGATCCGCACGCGGACGGGGATTGGCGAGCGGCGGATTGCCGGGGCGAATGAGTTCAGCTCGGACATGGGGGCGGCGGCGGGGCGCATGGCGTTGGCGAATGCGGGGGTGGCGCCGGAGGATGTCGAGGCGATTTATGTGGGGACCTGCACGCCGGACATGTTTTTTCCGAGTACGGCGTGTCTGATCCAGGCGGCGCTGGGCGCGAAGCGGGCCTATGGTTTTGATGTGTCGGCGGCCTGTTCGGGTTTTCTGGTGGCGCTGGACACGGCGGCCGCGGCGATCGAGTCGGGGCGCATCCAGAACGCGCTGGTGGTGGGCGCCGAGAAGCTTAGCTCGGTGACGGACTGGACCCAGCGCGACACCTGCGTGTTGTTTGGCGATGGCGCGGGAGCGGTGGTGCTGAAGCCGTCAGATCGTCCCGGGGTGCGTTCGACCCTGCTGGGAGTGGACGGGAATTTGGATGACCTTCTGTATCTGCCGGGGGGGGGGTGCCGGCATCCGGCCTCGGCAGAGAGCGTGCGGGATCGCCTGCACTTCATTCACATGGCCGGGCGCGAGACCTTCAAGGTGGCGGTGACCACGATGTTCGAGGCCGCCAAGGAGGCGACCCGGCGCGCGGGGCTGGCGATCGGAGACATTGACTGGATGATTTTCCATCAGGCGAACCTGCGGATTATTGACGCGGTGGCGCAGCGGCTGGGCGGCCCGGAGATTGCCCGGAAGGCCATTGTGAACATTGACCGCTATGGCAATACGTCGGCGGCGAGCATTCCGCTGGCGCTGTCGGAGGCGGTGGCGGACGGCCGGGTCAAATCCGGCGACAAGATTCTGATGGTGGCGTTTGGCGGGGGGCTGACCTGGGGGGGGATGGTGGTGGAGTGGATATGAGCGGCATGCTGCTGTTTCCCGGTCAGGGGGTGCAAGAGGTGGGGATGGGGCGTGATCTGGCCGAAGGCCTGCCGGAGTGCGCCGCGCTGTTCGCCCGGGCGGGCGAGTTGCTGGGGTTTGATGTGCTGAAGCTGTGCCGGGAGGGGCCGATCGAGGAGTTGACGAAGTCGCACCACGCGCAGCCGGCGATTTTTACGGTGAGCATGGCGGCGTGGACGGCGTTGGGGCACTTTGCGGGGGCGGGGTTCGCGCCGGCGGGGGCGGCCGGGCATAGTTTGGGGGAGTGGGCGGCGCTGTGCGCGGCGGGGGTGGTGTCGTTCGAGGATGCGGTGCGGATTTTGCACGCGCGGGGCCGGTTCATGCAGGAGGCCTGCGAGGCCGCGCCCGGCGGCATGCTGGCGGTGATTGGCCTGCCGCCGGAGGAGCTGGAAGCGGTGGCGGCGCAAAGCGGCCTGGAGATGGCCAATCTGAATTCGCCGCAGCAGACCGTGCTTTCGGGGGCGGCGGACCGCCTCGAGGCGGGGGCGGAGGCCGCCAAGGCCGCCGGCGCCAAGCGCGCGATCCGACTGCCGGTGGCGGGGGCGTTCCACTCGACGCTGATGCAGCCGGCGGCGGACCGGCTGGCCGCTTTGCTGGCGGATGTGGAGTTCCGGGCGCCCGCGACGCCGGTTTGGTCGAATGTGAGCGGTCGTCGGCATGGCGGGCCGGACGAAATCCGCGCGGCGATGGTGGCGCAGGTGGTTTCGGGCGTGCGCTGGACGGACTGTTATCGGGATATGGCCGCGGCGGGGATGACGCTGGGAATGGAGTGCGGCCCGGGGCGGGTGCTGGCGGATTTGGGTCGGCGCATTCTGCCCGAGGTGAAGGTGGTCAACATTTTTGACTTGGCGGGGGCGCGGGAGGCGGCCACACTAGGCCCATGATTTTGTAGCGGAGTCGAGTGGACCGATGATCGTATCAGCTTTGGACAAGAAAGTGGCCCTGGTGACCGGGGCGGCCCGGGGAATCGGGCAGGCGATTGCCGTGGAGCTGGCCGCGGATGGCGCGGATGTGGCTCTGGCCGACGTGCAGACGGAGTGGCTGGAGGAGACGGCCGGGCTGGTGCGCGCCCAGGGGCGGCGGGCGGAGACCTATGCCATGGATGTGGCGGTGGAGGCTTCCGTGGAAGCCGCCGTGGCCAAAATGCTGGAAGATTTCGGGCGGATTGACGTGCTGGTGAACAACGCGGGCATCACGCGCGACACCCTGCTGATGCGGATGAGCGAGGCGGACTGGGACGCGGTGCTGGACATCAACCTGAAGGGGGCGTTTTTGGTGACCCGGGCGGTGGTGAAGCCCATGATGAAGCAGCGCTCGGGGGTGATTGTGAACATCGCGAGCGTGGTGGGGCTGATGGGAAACGCGGGACAGGCGAATTATACGGCTTCGAAGGCGGGGCTGATCGCGCTGACCAAGACCACGGCCCGAGAGCTGGGCAGCCGCAGCATCCGCGTGAATGCCGTGGCGCCGGGCTATATCCGCACCGCCATGACCGAGAAGCTTTCGGACGCGGCCCGCGCCGCGATGCTGAACCTGGTGCCCCTGCGGCGGCCGGGCGAACCCGAAGATGTGGCCAGGGTGGTTTCGTTCCTGGCAAGTGACAACGCCGCCTATGTGAACGGTCAGGTGCTGACGGTTTGCGGCGGCATGGTGATGTAGAAAAGAAAACAACCAAGAAACGGAGAACACAACATGTCCTTGGAAGATAGAGTGAAAGATATCATCGTGGATCAGATCGGCGTGACCCGGGAGCAGTTGACCCCGGAAGCCTCCTTTTTGGAGGATTTGGGCGCGGATTCGCTGGACACGGTCGAGCTGGTGATGGCGTTTGAAGACGCGTTCGGCGAGAAGATTCCCGAAGAGGATGCCGACAAGCTGCGCACGGTCGGCGCGGTGATTGAATATCTGAAGGAAAAAGGCATCAGCTGATTGTTTCCCCAGAACAAGCAACAACGGGCCGGGTGCGCTTGCCTATGGGTGAAGGGCCCGGCTCGTTGGCTGTTGAGCCAAAGGCCGAGAAGGACAGGGAGGATATATGACGGATAGACGGCGCGTTGTGGTGACCGGTTTGGGTGTTGTGAGCCCGGTGGGCAGCACGGTGGATTCGTTCTGGGAAGCGATCCAGAACGGGGAATCCGGCGTTGGCCCCATCACGTATTTTGACACCACCGAGTTTGCCACCAAATTCGGCGGTCAGGTGAAGGGTTTTTCGGCGGAGGACTTTATGTCGCGCAAGGAGGCGCGGCGGATGGATCCTTTCTGCCACTATGGGGTGGCGGCGGCGCAGATGGCCATGACGGACTCCGGACTGGACATGGATAAGGAGGATCCCCACCGCATCGGGGTGATTGCGGCCAGCGGAATTGGCGGTTTGCAGATTTTGCAGGAGCAGATGGATGTGTTGCGCACGCGCGGCCCGAGCCGGTTTTCGCCGTTTATGATTCCGCAGATGATTACCAACATGCTGCCCGGCCTGATCGCGATTCGGCATGGCCTGAAGGGGCCCAATTTTGCGGTGGTGACGGCCTGCGCTTCGGGCAACCACTGTCTGGGTGAGGCGCTGATGTGGATTCGCGAGGGGAAGGCCGATGTGATGGTGGCGGGCGGCGCGGAGGGGGCGATCTGCGAGTTGGGCGTGGGCGGCTTCAATGCCATGCGTGCGCTGAGCACGCGCAACGACGACCCGGCAGGCGCGAGCCGTCCGTTTGACAAGGATCGTGACGGGTTTGTGATGGCCGAGGGCGCGGGCATCTTGATTCTCGAGGAATATGAGCGGGCCAAGGCGCGCGGGGCCAAGATCTATTGTGAGTTGGCCGGCTATAGTTGCACGGGCGACGCCTACCACATTACCGCGTTGGACGAGACGGCCGAAGGGCCGGCGCGGAGCATGAGCCAGGCCCTCGAAGACGCCGGCCTGACATCCGCGGACATTGACTATATCAACGCGCATGGCACCAGCACGCCACTGAACGATGTGGGCGAAACCAAGGCCATCAAGATTGCCTTGGGCGAGGCTGATGCGCGGCGCATCGCGGTCAGCTCGACCAAGAGCATGACCGGGCACCTGCTGGGCGCGGCCGGCGGGGTGGAGTCGGTGGTGTGCGCGCTGGTCTTGCGCGATGGCGTGATCCCGCCGACCATCAACTACCATACGCCGGACCCCGAGTGCGATCTGGACTATGTGCCGAACACGGCGCGCCAGGCCAAAGTCCGGGCCTGCTTGAACAATTCGCTGGGTTTTGGCGGGCACAACGCCACGTTGTGTTTCAAGGCGATGTAGGCGCGGCCAGCCGACGCCCGCCTTGCCGCCGGGCGACGGCCGGGCCTGGTTCCGTGGAGGCGTTGAGGGCCAATTGCGGTTGGCTTTCCGGCGACATTCGCTATAGTAGGCACGAGGAAAGGTTGACAGGGGCGGCTAAACGTGGGTATACACGCCCGACATAGTTTATTGCATTCAGGTGGCGAGATAGCTCAGCTGGTAGAGCAACGGACTGAAAATCCGTGTGTCACCGGTTCGATCCCGGTTCTCGCCACCATTTTTTTATGGAGGCGCGGGGGCGGGCGGGAGAGGAACACATGAATTTGATTCTGACCAAGGAACGGCTTTCCGAGCAGGTGTACCGCATGCGGGTGCGCACGCCGTTGATCGCGGCGGAACGGCAGCCGGGGCAATTTGTCATTCTGCAACTGGACACGGAGTTTGGAGAGCGCATCCCGCTGACGATTGTGGACTCGGACGTGGACGAGGGGAGCATCACCCTTATTTTCCAGGTGGTGGGCCGCACGACGCACCAGTTGGCAGGGATGGAAGCAGGCGAGAAGATTGCCAACCTGGTGGGGCCGCTGGGGCAGCCGTCAGAGATTCACAATTTCGGGCGGGTGGTGTGCGTGGGGGGGGGGATCGGAGTGGCGCCGCTGTATTCGATTGCCAAGGCGCTGCGGCAGGCGGGCAACGAGTTGGTGGTGGTGATCGGCGCGCGCAGCAAGGAACTGGTGATTCTTGAGCACGAGATGAGGGCGCTGGCCGGCGAGTTGATTATTTGCACCGACGACGGCAGTATGGGCCGCAAGGACCTGGTGACCGCGCCGTTGAAGGAGCTGTGCGAGGCCGCGCCAAAACCCGACCGGGTGGTGGCCATCGGGCCGCCCATCATGATGAAGGCCTGCGTGGAAACCACCCGGCCCTTTGGCGTGCCGACGGTGGTCAGCCTCAATACGATCATGATTGACGGCACGGGCATGTGCGGCGGCTGCCGGGTGACGGTGGGGGGGCAAACCCGTTTTGTGTGCGTGGACGGGCCGGAGTTTGACGGGCATCAGGTGGACTTTGAACAGATGATGGCCCGGCTGGGGTCCTACCGTGCGCAGGAACGCATCGCGGCCGAGGGCTGCAACTTGCATGACGAGGCGTTGCGAAAGGGCCTGAAGGAATGAGCGGTCGTCCGCCGGAAGAGCTGCTTGCGGCGGCGCGTGCGGAATGGGCGCGGCTGGAAGAACTGCCGCGGCCGCTGAAGCCCCGCGAACGGCTGGCGATTCCTCCGCAAGACATGCCGTCGCAGGATCCGCTTGAGCGGGCGGGCAACATGCGCGAGGTGGCGTTGGGCTATTATGCCGAGCAGGCCCGGGTCGAGGCGGAGCGCTGTCTGCAATGCAAAAACGCGCCCTGCGTGCGGGGGTGTCCGGTGCGGATTGATATTCCCGAATTTATCGCGGCCATTGCGGAGGGGCGGATGGCCGCCGCCATCGAGATTATCAAGCGGACGAGCCTTCTGCCCGCGATTTGCGGGCGGGTGTGTCCGCAGGAGTCGCAGTGCCAGGCCGAATGCACGGTGGGGCGCAGCCTGAAGTCGGTGGAGAAGGCGGTGGCCATCGGGCGCTTGGAGCGTTATGCGGCGGACTGGGATCGCGAGCAGGGGGAGGCGCAAATTCCGGAGACGGGCCCGCCCACCGGCCGGAAGGTGGCGGTGGTGGGCAGCGGTCCGGCGGGGTTGACGGTGGCGGCGGATGTGCGCCGGGCGGGGCACGAGGTGGTGCTGTTCGAGGCGTTTCACAAGGCGGGCGGGGTCCTGGTGTATGGCATTCCGGAGTTTCGTCTGCCGAAGGCGATTGTGCGGGCGGAACTGGACACGCTGCAGCGCATGGGTGTCGAACTGCGCACCAATTTTTTGGTGGGGCGCACGCGCAAACTGGCGGATTTGCTCGAAAAAGACGGATTTGATGCCGTTTTTGTCGGTTCCGGGGCGGGCTTGCCCAAGTTTTTGAATATCGAGGGGGAAAACCTGGTGGGGGTATATTCCGCGAACGAATATCTGACGCGGTCGAATTTGATGAAGGCCTATGACCGGGGCCACGCGGTCACGCCCATTCACCGGGCGCAGCGCGTGGCGGTGCTGGGCGGCGGCAATGTGGCGATGGACGCGGCGCGGACGGCGCTGCGCCTGGGCGCGAGCGAGGTGCACCTGATTTATCGCCGCACGGAGGCGGAAATGCCCGCGCGCGTCGAGGAGGTAGCCCACGCCAAGGAGGAAGGGGTGATCTTCCACCTGCTGCAAAACGCCAAGCGCATTCTGGGCGAGAACCTCAAAGTGACCGCGATGGAATGCCTGCGCTATGAGTTGGGCGAGCCGGACGCCAGCGGCCGCCGCCGGCCGGTCGAGATTCCCGGCAGTGAATTCATCATGCCGATGGATGTGGTGATTGTGGCGATCGGCAATGAGTCCAATCCGCTGATTGCGCGGACCACGCCGGGTCTTGAGGTGGACCGCTACGGGAGAATCATCACCGACGAGCAGGGCCAAACCAGCCTGCCGCGGGTTTTCGCGGGAGGGGATATTGTCCTGGGCGCGGCCACAGTGATTTTGGCCATGGGCGAGGGGCGGCGCGCCGCCGCGGCGATCAACCGGCTGCTGGCAGCGGGGGATGCGTAGCGTCGGGGAGCCGCCACGGCCCGGGCGGGGGGGGGTAGAATGGGCTGGATTCAAGCGGATGGCGAGGGCTAGAGTGTCGGACATGGAACCGGTGGCAGGGCAGCGGATGGTGATCGACGCGCGATGGGTTTTTCGCGAATTGAGCGGCATCGGCCGCTATACGCTCGAGCTGTTGCGGGCGCTGGGGGCGTTGGAGACGGAGCGCGAGTTTGTGGTGCTGGTGGCCGATGAGGAGCGCCGCGAGGCGGTGCTGGAGGCAACGGGACTGGCGGGGGATGAACGCTTCAAGTTTGTGGAGTTCGGGTACGGGGTGTTCTCGCCGGGGGGGCAGATGGCGGCGGGCGGTTTGCTGCGGCGGTTGGGGGCGGGGGGGTATCACTCGCCCAATTACATGATTCCTCTGCCGGCCTTTCCGCGGCGGGGGCGGCGGGTGCGCTGTATGATTAACATTCACGACCTGATTCCGCTGGCGCATCCGGAGTTTACGCCCCGGGCATGGAAAACGCGGCTGTATCCGGTGTATCGGTGGCTGATGCGCGAAATTGTGCGGCGGGTGGATGTGGTGGTGACGGGCAGTCAATCCGCGAAACGGGACATTATCGAGTGGCTGAAGGTGCCGGAGGAGCGCATTGCGGTGATTCCCGACGGGGTGAATGAGCGTTATGTGCCGGGCGGGGAGAAGCTGGCGGCGGGGGGGCGCAAGACGATTCTGTATGTCGGGCGGAGCGATCCGTACAAGAATGTGACGGGCCTGGTGCGCACGCTGGCGGAGCTGGTGAGGGGGGAGGTGGATGCCCGGTTGCGGATTGTGGGACCGCCGGATCCGCGCTATCCCGAGGCGGGGGAGTTGGCGCGCCAACTGGGAATTGACGAACGCGTGGAATGGGCGGGATATTTGGACGAGGCGGAGCTGGTGCGGGCCTATCAGGAGGCGGATGCCCTGGCGTTGCTGTCGAAATATGAGGGCTTTGGTCTGCCGGTGCTGGAGGCGATGGCTTGCGGTACGCCGGTGGTCTGCTCGCGCGTGGCCAGCCTGCCCGAGGTGGCCGGCGAGGCCGCCCGGCTGGTGGAACCGGAGGATGCGGCCGGCGCGGCGGCGGCGCTGAAGGAGGTGCTGACCGTGCCAGCGGTGGCGGCACGGATGCGGGCGGCGGGTCTGGAGCAGGCGGCGCGTTTCCCCTGGCGGCACACGGCCGAGATGACCCTGGCGCTGTATGACGGGAGGCTGCCATGAGCGGCGAACGGGTGGTGGCCCTGGCTCATGACTGGCTGAACGGAATGCGCGGCGGGGAGCGCTGCCTGGACCTGATCTGCAAGGAATACCCCAAGGCGGAACTCTATACGCTGCTGTTTCGCCCGGAGCTGGTGTCGGAGGCGATCCGCAACCGCAAGGTGCACGAGTCGGGGTTGGCGCGGCTGCCTTTCTTCAAAGATTATTACCGCTGGTTTTTGCCGCTGTTTCCGCGGGCGATCGAGGCGTTCCGGGTGCCGGCGGGAACGGACCTGATTTTGAGCACGAGCCACTGCGTGGCGAAGGGGCTGATTCCGCCGGAGGGGGGGCGGCACCTGTGCTACTGTTTTACGCCGATGCGCTACGCGTGGTCGCTGCAGGAGGACTATTTCGGGCGGAATCCGGTCAAACGTGCGCTGATCGAAAAGATGTTGGCGCGGTTGCGCGACTGGGACCGAGCGGCGAGCGACCGGGTGGATCAGTTTGTGGCGATCAGCCGGCACGTGCAGACGCGGATCAGCAAATATTACGAGCGGGAATCCACGGTGGTTTATCCGCCGGTGGCCACGCACTATTTTACGCCGGATGAGGCGGGAGGGGATGACGGCTTTGATTTGGTGGTGTCGGCGCTGGTGCCCTACAAGCGGGTGGATTTGGCGGTGCGGGCCTATACGCGCTCCGGGCGGCGGCTGAAAGTGGCGGGGGCGGGCACGGAGAGGGAGGCGCTGCGCAAACTGGCCGGACCCAGTGTGGAGTTTGTCGGGCGGATTCCCGATGAGGGCGTGCGCGAGTTGTATCGCCGCTGCCGCTTCCTGGTGTTTCCGGGCGAGGAGGATTTCGGCATTGTGCCGCTGGAGGCGCAGGCCTGCGGCAAGCCGGTGGTGGCTTATGGCCGCGGCGGGCTCCTGGAAACGGTGGTGGCGGGGCATACGGGGGTGTTCTTCAGCGAACAGACCGAGGAGGCCCTGCTGGAGGCCGTGGCTTTTGCCGAGGAGCAAACCTGGGAGCGGGCGGCCATCCGCGCCCATGCCGAGGGATTCAGCGAAGAACGCTTTGTGCGCGGGTTGCTCGAACAGGTGGATGCCCTGATGAAGAGGCCCAAGCGATGACTACCGCGCGCAACCCCGAAGCCGACATCGCGGTGCTGGAGGCCACCCGCGGCTTTTCGAGCCTTTTTTGGGGCATGCCCGTGCTGGCCACGGCCCATGCCATGGCTCTGACCGGGACCTGGCCGATCCGTTGGCTGATCGGCAGTTTGCTGGCGGGACATTTGCCTGTTTTGCTGGGCTTGTGGCGGCTGAAGACTTCGGGTCTGGACGGTCCCGGCTGGGCGCGGCGTTTGCGTCAGGCGCTGTGGTTGGCCGCGGGGGCGATGTATTTTTCGCCGTTTGTGGCGTGGTGGCATCTGTGGCCCGAGCAGCCTTTGTTTGGCGTGGAGGCCATCGCGCACTATGGCGTGGTAATGGGGTTGCTGATCGCGCTGTGCCGGCTGGCGGGGGAGGCTTCGACCGCGTTGGGCGACAGCACTCTGCGCCGCGAAGCGCAGGTGGGCATTCTGCTGGTGGCGGGCATTGCTCTGATTTGCGCGGGGCTTTGGATCTGGATGAACCGCAGCACCCGGGGGGTGCCCCTGGGCTGGGGGGCCACGATGCTGCAGCTCGATTTTCTGGTGGGACAGGCCCGGGCGGTTCTGCTGCTGCCCTACGCCTCGACCGCCTATGTGATGTGGCGGGCCAAAGAGGCGGGGTTCCGCCGAACGGTTCAGGTTGAGGAGGCGGAGTCCCCCGGCAACGGCCACGATTAGAGCATTTTACATTACTTTTCCAAATGCTCTAGTCGAGCAGAATGCGGCGGATGGTGCCGCCTTCCTCATCAGTCTCAACAGGCTGGGCCTGTGATTTGTACTTGGCGTCGATCCGGGCCTCGAGGGCGAGTGCTTCGGGATCGTCGGGCATATAGGTCAGATAGCGGTTCATCTGGATTTTGGCCCGGCGGAACTGGCGCAGGCGGAACATGGCCTCGGCCCATTTCAGGTAACGTTCGTAGCGGTAGGGCGCCAAGGTTTCGGAGCGTTCGAAGCAGCGGGTGGCGGCCTCCCACTCCTGGGTGCCCATCAGCGTGTGGATCACGGCCAGTTCTTCCCACAGCAGGGGGTTGTGCGGATTGCGCTTGATGGCCTTGTTCAGAACGTCAACGGCCCGGCGCTCGGATTCGGTGGCCTCGAGTTGAGACTTGAACCACTCGAGCGTCCAGGCATAGGGGTGGTGGGGATCGTTGGCAGCTCCCCGCAAGAGGTGGGCGGTGCGCCGGTTGCGGGTGTCAATCTGATGCAGGATTCTGGCAAATACAATGGCGGCCTCAGAGTTCCAGGGGTCGCGTTCGAGGGCATATTCGAGCCAGGGCCTGGCTTCGACCGGATGGTTGCTTTCGAGCAGTTGGCGGCCGATGGCGATGGCGTGATGGACATCGGCATAGATATGCGGGTCGGCTCCCGCGCGCAGGAATGCGAGCTGTTCCGCGAAGGGCTCGCCCTTGAGTGTGCGGATGAGCGCGAGCAGCGTCCGGGCATCGTAGCGGTGGGGCCAGATGGCGTGGGCCGCCGCTGCTGCTTCCTCGGCCTGGTTCAGATTGCCGGCCTCGAGCAGATGCCACGCGGCCCGCAGGGCCAGCCAGCCATCGCCGGGTTGCGCGTTGAGCCGTCGCGAAAAGATGACCGCGGTCAGTTCGGGGGAGGTGGCCGCGGCGCGTTTTTCGTTGGTTTCCAGTTCGGCGCGCAGACGGGCGAGGGTTGCGGCGTTGGTGATCTGCCGCCGGAAGGGCGGGCGCAATTGCTGGCGGATCAGTTTTTTGATCAGTTCCACCCGGCCCCAGGGTTGGTAGAGCATGCTGATGGCCATGTCGGCCGCCGACTGGACCGGGCGCGAGGGGGGGGCATCCATCAGGTGCAGGAATTCGAGGCGATGAAGCAGAGCCGACGCAATCAGATGGCTGCCTTTGAAGGACAAGTGAACGTGGTCAATGAAATGTTCAGAGCCGGGAATGCCCTGCGGGGCGTGGCCGGCAAAGTAGGCTTCGAGGTCCAGCAGAGAGGCGTGCCGTTTGAGGGCGCATTCGCGGATGATGGTGTTGATGGTGGAGTCGGCGCGCAGGCGCAGGGCGTCAGTGTCGCGCGCCCTGGCCAACAGCTCGGCGGCCTCGCTGGTGCGGTGGTTGGCCAGCGCGAGACGGGCGGACCGGAAGAGGGCTTCGGCGTGGTCGGGGTTGAGCGCTATGATCTGGGCATAGAGCCGGGCCGCTTCGAAATGGTTGGCGGCGTTTTCGGCATCGATGGCGGCGCGCAGAATTTCGCGCACCTCCTGCGCTTTGCTTTCATCGGCCAGATATTCGGTGGCAAACGGGGCGCAATCGCGCAGGTTCACCGGCATGGTGCCCACGATGACCACCGGGGCGGCCTGCCGGGCGGTTTTGAGGATGGCCTCCAAGTTTTTGCGAAACGAGCGTTCGACGGTGCGGAGGCGGCGATCGCTTGGCGAGAGGCGTCCTCGAAAGTGAATGGGTTCCTGCCGCTTCCATGCCTCCTGGTCGATTCGTTCCGGATTGAGGCCCTGCCAGGTTCGGGCGAGGAGGCACGCGACGCGGGTGCGCGACAAGACAACCAGGGCGCGGGCCGCGCGGTGGTTCATGTGCAGCCGGCCCAGACCGGTGGCGGGGCCGTAGGGGCCGGCCACCTCGTCGTTGCCGATCAGCACCACCACCGCGTGGGGACGGAGCCGTTCGAGTTCGAGCGCCACTTCCCGCAGGATATGGGAGTTGGCGCCGTCGTAACCCATGCTGATGACCTCGAAGGAGTGGTCGGGATAACGGTGTTCCAGCAGGAGCTGAAGCTGCGGCCCCGGACCGAAGGCGGGTTCGGGCATGCCCATGGCGGTGGAACCGCCCAACAGGCAAATACGGATGGCGCCTTCGGGCAGTTGTTGACGGGCCAGAATCGGCAGGGGGGTGGGCGCCAGGCGGGGGGGATAGAAGCGATAGGTGAAAAACGGATTATTGACCCAGGTCGGTTCGCCCTGGGATTCGCCTGCCACCAGAAAATCAGGCGGATCCTCGTGGCCGAACAGTCGGCAGGCTCCCTCCACGATCAAGGCGAGAACTCCCAGAATGAGGAGCAGATAGACGAGCCGCTTGAGCAGCCGCGGAATAAAGGTGATCCACGCGGGCAGATCGCTAAAGTGGAAGCGCGAGCTCATGCGACCCGTTCACTATGGCAGATCGTCCCCGAGGTGTAACCTGAATAATTCATCAACATGGATGAAAACATCTTTACTTATTGTTGCACTGCATGATCCTGGATTATTCATCAGCATGGATGAAAGTATTGTTATTTGCTGCAGGGCAGCATGATGCGGAAATAATCATGAAAAATTCAGTTTTCATCCATGTTGACCCAAGGCACGACGATTCCAACCCGTCTGCTTTGTTCTGCGGGGTTCGCAGTATGTCCATACAGCTTCACCCCGCACGCCTCGCATCCGGGTCGGACTTGTCGCGTGAATTATCCAGGGTAAAGTTGCCCCATGTGGTTGGGTGGTTTGCGGTGCGGGGGGGGAAATCAGGGCAAAAAGGTGGAGCCAAAGATCGGACTCGAACCGATGACCGTCGCATTACGAATGCGATGCTCTGCCAACTGAGCTACTTTGGCCCGGAAAACGCACTCAATCTACTTGAGGGCATTGGGGAAGTCAAGCGAGTTGCCGGATCGAGTTGCCGGACCGCAGCCATGCCGTTGAAACTCGCGCCGGCACTGGAAAAGAACGCTGAGGCTGAAGATCAAGGGCCAATTCATATTGTTAGAATCGTGTTAGTATTTTCAGAATTCATTGACATGCAAGGGTGCAGTTTGCACAATATGTGTGTCGGATTGAGTGACGGCAAGTTAGGGATTTTTTGTGAAGCATGTCTGAAGACCGTTTCAAATCTTGCAGATATTGCGGGAACCGGATCCACCCGCGTACCCGTCAGTGCCCTTATTGCGGCGAGCAGATCGGGGTGGGCTGGTTTTCGGCGGCCTGCATGCTGTTGGTGGCCCTGGTGGTGTTGGGGCTGTTGATTTATGCCATTTGCCGGCGCACGCCGATTCCCAAACCCAAGCAACGGATCGGTGAGTCCGCTCTGGTGATTTCGGCCAAATGGTAGGGGTGCCGCCTGAATCGGCGGTGTATTATTTGAGCGGGGAGTGTTTTCGGTGGGGGGGGCGGTGTCACGTGTTGGGAAAACTCTCCTTGGAGCGGTAGGGGGCTTTTGCTAGCTTGACAGAGATGAGTAAGCTGTTGCGGACAGAGAATCGGAGCCCGGGGCGGGGGCGGCGATGGCAGCGGGGCCTGCTGACGCTGGCGCTGGCATTGCTGGCGGGGCTGAGCGGCGCCATGGCCCAAATGCAGCCGTCGTGGGTCCGCAAGGACGAGCCGGTTACCGGCGAGCGAGAGCCTGCGTTGCGTAAAATTGACTGGCAAAAGGATACGCTGGCCCGGGATCGGATCAATTATTACCGCTACCGGTTGCCGCAGGAATTGCGGCGACAAAACAATTTTGCCTGGGCGCGGGCGGATATTCCCGGCCTGCACAAAAAGGAATATTACGCGCACAGCCGAATTCAGAGCTTGGACTCGTTGTCCTCGCGAAATGCCAAGCGGATTTCAGGCATTTCGCCCAAGCCGGACCCGAAGGAAGCCCGCTTCAAGACGATCATGGTGGATTATCTGGGCAATATTGGCGGGCCCAACGCAATTCCGCGCTGGTTTGATACCGAATACAAGATCATGGAGGATATCGCCTCGCGCCTGCCGGACACCTCGGTTGAGGGGCACATCCAGTTGTTTACCAACTTGGAGCCCTGCCGGAGTTGCTGGGGGGTGATGAAGCAATTCATGGCGGTCTATACCAATATCGAGATCGAGGTGCTCTTCAGTTGGCCGTGACGGGGCGGGGGGGGGGGATTGGAAGCGGCCGGAAAGAGTTGGCGGCTGAATGGGCAATGTCCCTTGCTTTTGGCGGTATGCGCCAGTATGATCCGGCCTGTTTTTGTGGAGGAATTTGAGAATGAGCAAGGCACGCAAGAAAAAGTTGGACGCGGTGGTGAAGGATCTTTCGCTGGCCGCCTTCGGGCGCAAGGAGATCGAACTGGCCGAGCACGAAATGCCGGGCTTGATGGCGATTCGTGCGGAGTATCTCGAAAGCAAGCCGCTGCGCGGGGCGCGGATTGCCGGTTCGATCCATATGACGATTCAGACGGCTGTGTTGATTGAGACCCTGCAGGCACTGGGCGCGCGGGTGCGCTGGGCCAGCTGCAACATCTTTTCGACGCAGGATCACGCGGCAGCCGCTTTGGCGATCAAGGGCACGCCCATCTTCGCGGTCAAGGGTGAAACCCTCGAAGAATACTGGGAATATACCGATCGCATTCTGGACTGGGGGGGGGAGTCGCCCAACATGATTCTGGACGACGGAGGGGATGCCACCCTGTTTGTGCATTTGGCGGTCAAGGCGGTGCGCGAGGGGCTCCAGGTACTGGACGGTCCCTATGAGAGCGAGGAGGAGGAAATCCTCAAGGCGCAGGTTCGCAAGGCGGTCAAGAAGAACCCCGGTCGCTTCGAGAAGATGGCCCGGACCATTCGCGGAGTGACCGAGGAAACGACGACCGGCGTGAACCGGCTCTATCAGATGGCCTCGCGCGGCGAGCTGCTGTTCCCGGCGTTCAACGTGAACGACTCGGTGACCAAGTCGAAATTTGACAACATCTACGGTTGCCGCCACTCGCTGGTGGACGGCATCATGCGGGCTACTGATGTGATGATTTCCGGCAAGGTGGCGGTGGTGGCCGGCTATGGCGACGTGGGCAAGGGGTCGGCCCAGTCGCTGCGCGGGCAGTGCGCGCGGGTGATTGTGACCGAAATTGACCCGATCTGCGCGTTGCAGGCGGCCATGGACGGCTATGAAGTGATGACCATGGATGAGGCCTGCACGGAGGGCGACATTTTCGTGACCACGACCGGGTGCTGCGACGTGATTACGGCCCGGCACATGGCCAAGATGAAGAACTTGGCCATTGTCTGCAACATCGGGCACTTTGACAGCGAGATCCAGACCACCCAGATGCGCAAGTATCGGTGGGAGGAGATCAAGCCGCAGGTGCACCGCATTTGGACGGGCAAAAACAAGTCCATCCTGATGCTGGCCGAGGGGCGGCTGGTGAACTTGGGTTGTGCCACGGGGCATCCAAGCTTTGTGATGAGCAACAGCTTTGCCAACCAGACATTGGCGCAAATCGAGCTGTTCACCAACCCGGGCAAGTATCCGCCGGGGGTGTACACTCTGCCGAAGATTCTGGATGAGAAGGTGGCGCGTCTGCACCTGGAGCATCTGGGTGTCAAGCTCGACCGCCTCAATCGCAAGCAGGCGGCTTATTTGGGTGTGTCGGCGGATGGCCCTTACAAGCCCGAGCATTACCGCTACTAAAAGGGCCGGGCCCGCGAATCCAGCGGGGCGTCATTCATGAAAATTGCCCTGCAAGGACTGTTGCCGGAGGAACTGGCGGCGCTATGCCGTGAAACGGGGCAGCCGGCCTTCCGTGCGAAACAGTTGTGGCATTGGCTTCAGGTTCAGGGTGTTTCTGATTGGGGTCAGATGGGCAATCTGCCCGGCGCTTGGAAGCAGCGGCTGGCGGCCACCCACACGCCCGCGGCAGCCGTTTTGGCGGCGGACTCCCGGGATGCCGGCGGCACGCGCAAATGGCTGGCGCGGCTGGATGATGGCGAGACGGTCGAGACGGTACTGATTCCCGCGCGGGACTGGACCACGGTCTGCCTTTCCACCCAGGTGGGTTGCAAGATGGGGTGCGTGTTTTGCGCTAGCGGACAATGCGGTTTCGCGCGCAATTTGTCCGCGGGCGAGATGGTGGCGCAGGTGCATCTGGTGGCGGCAGTAGCCGGCCGCCGCCCGGACAACGTGGTCTATATGGGCATGGGGGAGCCGTTCGACAATTACGCCGAGGTGCTCAAGTCCATTCGCCTGCTGAATCATCCCGACGGGCTGAAGATTGGCGCGCGGCGGATCACGATCAGCACCAGCGGCGTCATCCCAGGAATTGAGCGGCTGGCGGACGAGGGGTTGCAGGTGGAGTTGTCGGTGTCGCTGCACGCGCCCAACTCCAAGCTGCGCCGATCCCTGATGCCGATCGAGAACAAGTATCCCCTGGCGGACTTGCTGGCGGCCTGCCGGGAATATACGGTCAAAACCAAGCGGTTTGTGACGTTTGAGTACACGTTGATTGATGGAGTGAATGATTCGACCGGCCTAGCGGAGGAGCTGGCCGGACATTTGCGCAAGTTTTCCTGCCGGGTCAATTTGATTCCGCTGAGTCCGGTGGAAGAATACGCCGGCCGGGCGCCGAAGCGTGAGGCGATTGAGTCTTTCCAGCGCGTTCTGGCCGGCCGGGGGGTGTCGGTGACGCTGCGCGACTCGAAGGGCCAGGGGGTCAACGCGGCCTGCGGGCAGTTGCGGCGGCGGACGCTATCTTAGCCTGATCCTGGCGGCGGTCGAAGGCCGTTATGGGGCGGCGCCCGGCGGGGGCAGACGAGTCTTCAGGCGGTGCTGGATGAAGGCCTCGCGGTAGGCTGGATCCAGGCGGCGGCGGCTGGGGCCATCCAGTGTGGGGAGCTGGATGCGAGAGATGCCATCGTCGGTGTCGATGATGGCCACCCGATTGGTGCCGGCACCCGATACGCCAACGAAGACACCTTTTTTAACGATACCGTTGCGCAGGCGCAATTCGATTTGCTCGCGGGGCAGAAACATGGGTTCACGGGTATCGAGTTGGAAACGCAATTCCTGTTCGGCTTCGAATATCTTTTGGGCGTAAGCGGCGCGCTGGGCTTCGGCTTCCTGAGCGGCCAGCTCTTCGGGAGTGGGAGCGGGGGGGGCGGCCTCGGCGGGGGCCTCTTCCGGGGCGGGCGCTTCCGCAACGACCTCGTCGGCGGGTTTGGGCTTGGGGGCTTCAGCGGGGGGGGCCACCTCGGTCAGGGGCGGGGGGATGTGGTCGGGCTCCGGCCAGAAGACATAGGCCAGGAGAGCGCCGAGCACCAGGACGGCAATGCCGCCGCCGATCACGATGCCCTTATGGTCGGCGAACCAGTTGCCGCCGCCGATCTTTTTGCCGGTGGCCAAGTTGGTGCCGCAATGGATGCAGAGGACCGCGTCGCGCTCGATGGGCGCCTGGCAGTGGGGGCAGGGGATGGAGCCGGCCAGAGTGGGGGCGTCGCGCTGCAGGGTCAGCTTGGCGCGCGGGGCATCTTCCGCCGGAGGTGGGGACTCGGCGGGGGCTTCAAGCGCCTGGGTGGGTGTCTCCTTGCCGCAGAAGGGGCAAAGGGCCGTGGGTTCGCCGCTGGTGGTGTCGTAGTCGAATGTTTCTTGGCAAAACGCGCATTGGATGGGTGCAAACATGGCAAGTTCCTCCGAGCCGGGATATCACGTGGAGATTATGTGATTTCGCGGTTGATCTTGTCAATCAGCTCTTCCAGGGTGAGGCGCTCCTGTTGCATGGAGTCGCGGTCGCGCAGGGTAACGGTGCCGTCTTCGAGCGTTTGGAAGTCGATGGTGGCGCACCAGGGAGTGCCGGCTTCGTCCATGCGGCGGTAGCGGCGGCCGATGGCGCCGGACTCATCCCAGAAGCAGTTCCAGCGGCGTTGGAGCTGCATGAAGATTTCACGGGCCTTGGCGTAAAGCTCGGGCTTGTTTTTGACGAGGGGGAAGACGCCCAACTTGATGGGGGCGATGGCCGGGTGAAAGCGCATGACGGTGCGGGTGTCGGTCTTGCCCTTGTCGTCGGTCAGGGTTTCCTCGTCGTAGGCGTTGCAGAGGAGCGCCAGGGCAAGGCGGTCGGTGCCGGCGGAGGGCTCGACCACGTGGGGGAGATATTTGCCCTTGAAGAGGTTTCCCACGAACGCGCGGGCGTCGGTTTCGGACTTGTTTTCGGCGACCCATTGGGCGGCGACCTTGTCGGCGAAGGCTTCGCGTTCGGCCGGCTCGAGCTTGTCGGCGGCCTGTTTGAGGGCTTCGTCGAAGACCTCCATGGGCTTGCCGCTGTGGAGCTGATGCTGGGTGAGGTCGAAGTCGCCGCGGGCGGCGATGCCTTCGAGCTCCTGGATGCCGAAGGGAAAGGCGTATTCGATGTCCACGCAGGTGCGGGCATAGTGGGCGAGTTCGTCGCCGACCTGCCAATAGAGCGTGAGGCTGTCGGCGGGCAGGCCGATGGAGCGGTACCAGGCCAGGCGTTGCTCGACCCAGTAGCGGTGCCAGACTTCCCAGCCCCAGCTTTCCTGGGGCGGACTGGTTAGGTCGGGGTTGTCGGCCAGGGTGGTGACCCGCCCGCAAATCAGCTCGACGGCTTCATCCGGGCGGATGAAAAATTCGATTTCCATCTGCTCGAATTCGCGGGAGCGGAAGGTGTAGTTGCGCGGATTGATCTCGTTACGGAAACTTTTGCCCATTTGGGCTACGCCAAAGGGCACTTTTTGGCGCGAGGTGGCCAGAATGTTGTTGAATTGGACAAAGATGGCCTGGGCGGTTTCCGGGCGCAGCCAGGCTTGATTGGTGGCGTCCTCGACGGGGCCGACAAAGGTCTTGAACATCAGGTTGAAGCTGCGCGGTTCGGTGAGGTCCTTGGAACCGCAGGCGGGGCACTTGGCGCCCTCGGGGAGGGCCACGCCGGTTTCGGTTTTGATGAGTTCGAGGTTCTGCTCCTCGCAGAGCTGGTCGGCGCGGAAACGCTTGCGGCAGACTTTGCAGTCCACCATCGGGTCGGCAAAGCCGTCGGCATGCCCCGAGGCCTTCCAGATGGCCGGGTGCATGATGATGGTGGCATCCAGGCCCACCATGTCCTCGCGGCACTGGACGACATGTTTCCACCAGGCGGCCTTGACGTTGTTTTTGAGTTCGCAGCCGAGGGGGCCGTAGTCCCAGAAGCCGTTGATGCCGCCGTAGAGCTCGGAGGACTGAAAGATGAAGCCGCGCCGCTTGCACAGCGACGCCAAGGTCTCGATGGTCAGGTTCTTTTTCACAATGGGGTTGGAGGATGCGCTAAACTTGACGTTGCGTCAAGCAAGGGAGCGCGACAGCAAGGGGAGCGCGCGGAGCTTGCTTGCGGAGGCCGGGGAGCGGTATGATGGGGGCGCAGTAGCGGAGGATCGGCATGGAACAACATCAGAACGACGTGGCCTGGGTATCGCTGGCCGTGCTGGGGCGGTTTATGCGCGCGGTGTTCGAAGGGGTGGGGGTGCCGCCGGCGGACGCGGCCATTTGCGCGGAAGTCTTGCTGCGGGCGGACCAGCTTGGTTTCGACACCCACGGCATCTCCCGGTTGAAGCCGATTTATTACGACCGGATCCACAAGGGCATCCAATCGGCCCGCACGCGGGTGCGCAAGGTGTCGGACAAGGCGGGCACGGCGGTGCTGGATGGCGGCAACGGGATGGGCCATGTGGTGGCGCACAAGGCCATGAGTCTGGCCATCCGCAAGGCGCGCAAGCACGGCCTGGGCATGGTGGTGGCGCGCAACTCTACGCACTTTGGCATTGCCGGCTATTACGCGCTGATGGCGGCCGAGGCCGGCATGGTGGGCATTTGCGGCACCAACGCGCGGCCGTCCATCGCCCCCACCTTCGGCGTCGAAAACATGCTGGGGACCAATCCGCTGACGTTTGCCCTGCCCACCGACGAAAAGTTTCCTTTTCTGCTCGATTGCGCGACATCGCTGGTACAGCGCGGCCAGGTGGAGGTGTTCGCCAAGCTGAACCGGCCCATGCCGGAGGGCTGGGTGATTGGTCAGGATGGCGCGCCGGTGACCGATCCCCACCGGGCGTTGGCGGATTTGGTGGCGGGGACGGCGGCGCTTCTGCCGCTGGGCGGGGCCGGCGAGGATCTGTCCGGTCACAAGGGTTATGGCTATGCCGCCGTGGTGGAAATCTTATCGGTGGCTCTGCAGCAGGGGGTCTTTCTAAAGTCGTTGGCCGGAGCGACGGCCCCCGACGGCAGCATTCCGCTGGGTCACTTCTTCCTCGCGGTGGATATCGGGCATTTTACACCGCTCGAGTCGTTCAAGGCGTTGGCTGGCGGCATCCTGCGCCTTTTACGCGCCTCGCGCAAGGCTCCGGGCGCGGAACGGATCTATACCGCGGGGGAAAAGGAGTGGCTCACCTGGCAGCAGCGGCGGCGCGAAGGCGTACCCGTCAACCGCGAAACCCAGAAGGAAATGGTGGCCATGCGCGATGAACTTGGGCTGAACCGCTACCGGTTCGCTTTTGAACCGTAAATAGCCCAAAATTGGGCCAAAATCGACCAAAAATAGCGAAAAATAGGGCAAAACAGGCCATTTTTTGAGTTTTTGGGGCCGCTATTGCCAATTTGGCAACGCGCACCCCACCAAAACCATTTTTTATGCGGTTCCGCAGGCCGGGACAGGACACGGACGCCTCGGCGATGCGTCCTTACCCTTGGCACTGACGCGCCGTGGTGGGGGCGGGGGCACAACCGGCAGCTGCCGACAAACGGCGGGAAAAGGGGTCAAAAACAGCCAAAAACAGGCCAAACGAGCCCAAAATCGCCAAAAATGGGCTAAAAATGGCGAAAACGGGCTTGTTAGCCAGTAGCTATTGC
>LSQX01045755.1_pt1 | contig 24994 bp, 20 predicted proteins | sample 654561 | NCBI WGS metagenome assembly LSQX01 (sample SAMN04489861, study PRJNA283612) | anaerobic digester metagenome | isolation source: 4 biogas reactors fed with cattle manure at either 37C or 55C with and... | place: Denmark: Kongens Lyngby | collected 2014 | reverse complement strand
TTCACCGTTATGCCGTGGCCGGTGCCGTCATAGACTCCTTCGTAGCAATTGAACGTGATCCCTCCCTGGGCGGCCCTCTCTATCGTGAGCGTCCCGGAAACGTAATCAAAGACATAATTGGCAGCCGTCCCGCCGGAGGGGGTCAGGGAATATGTGCCCACATTGACATTCCCGTTCATCAGAACGGGTGAGATGTATCCCGTTGCGTTGTCCGCATTTTCACCGTCTATGAATCCTGATACACTGATCATGAGCTCGGGATCTGTACCGAATGTCACAGTCTCGCCGGGATATGTGGCAATAAGGGTCGCCGGAACTATCGTCCATGTGTTGTCGGCAACCGTCGGCTCATTGTGATTCGCCGTTTCGTAGGTGAAGATCGCGGTCGCAGTGTAGCTTCCGACACCGGTTCCGGTGTTGTTCGTGTATGTGGCGGAGACACCGTCAGGCAGCCCGTTCAGGGTCACCGTCCTCTCGTTGCCGTTATAGATGAAGGTCGTTCCGGACCAGGAAACGCCGGTCATGTTGTAGTCCGCCTTGACTATGGCGAAGGTCTTGGTCTCGGTCCCGGTGTAGTTCCCGGCCCCGGTGACGGTGACCGATCCGCCAGTCGCCACGTTGATGTTGGCACCGTAGGATATTGTGTAATCGGTCAAGACCGTGAGGGGCGTTCCGAGGGTGACGGAGACGACTCCCGGCTCGATCGCGTTTCCGGTGTAGATCGTGGACGTCCCTTCAAGGACGATGACGGCCCCGGTTATGTCCTTCGGGGCTATGGTCCATGGGATCTCCTTCGTTTCCGTGGAACCGTCGGTCCACGCGTATCCGCTCTCGAGGGCCGCCGTCGCAGTGTAGCCGCCGGCACCCGTTCCCGTGTTGCCGGTCACGGTGTATCCCGTTCCTTCGGGGACGCCTGTCTGTACGGATCCCGTGTAGACAAGATCGGTGACGGCGGCAGGAATATCCACTGTGATGTTCCAGACGGCTGTCAGAGTCATGTCTCCTGCGGGCACGGTCCCGGGCAGGGCCGGGGACCATCCCGCGAAGGCGTGACCTTCCCTTGTGGGGTTAACGGGGGGCGTTATCGCGGTGCCGTATCCCTGGGTTATCGGTGCCACCGCGGATCCTCCGGCCGAGTCGAAGGTTATGGTATAGGAGTTCAGGGTCCACTGGGCCACTGTGGTCATTCCGTCCAGGGGCATCGTCGCCGGCAGTGCCGGGGACCATCCCGCGAAGGTATGACCTTCTCTTGTGGGATCGGCGGGGGCCGTTACCGGCGTGTCGTAATCCTGCTTTATCGATGTTACTGCGGATCCTCCTGCCGAGTCGAAGGTTATTGTGTACTGGTTGATCCCCCAGACCGCATACAGATGCATCGCGGAATTGACGATTATACTGTGACCCGGGACATAAGTTTGACCGCCTGAGACCCAGATCTCCTGCATACTGTGCCCCGTATACTGAATATCGAACACGTCGAAAACGGCGTTTGTAGAGGGCAATGTGTAAGAGCTGCCCTTCTCTACATGAAGTAATACCACATCATCTCCGTGACCGGAATGCAGCGTTACAAGCACTGCGTTTACGGTGTCTACGAAGTTCGCGGTCAGGACCACGTCCCCTTTGATCTGGAAGGTATTCCCGGGGTACAGCCTGATCACATTTAGGCCTGTGTCCAACGACCATCCGACGAATGTCTTCCCCGCCGGGATGTCGAGGCTGCTTGGATAGGGTGCTGCCATCACAGTGACGTTGTACTTGTATCTGTTAGGGTCCTCGACGGTGGCCGTACCGTCGGTATATGTGACCGTGAAATCGCTTGTCTTCCATGTAGGGAAGAGCTCAGCGTCACCGGATAGGATGATCTCATCGTAGAACTTCACCAATACGGTGTTGCCGTCGCCGGTCGGCACATACCATACCCAACCGTCAAAGATGCCGTAATAGTCATCATCGCCCGGAACGGCCCCCGGATTGTAAAAGGTACCTATCTGATACAATCCCGTGAGGTCCGGCGACCCGTTATCATTCAGAGGTACGGTCTCGGTCTCTCCGCCCTCGAGGTACGCCGTTACAACGTGACCGCTCATCGACCATTTAGCATACAGCATCAGATTGCTGTTCGGCATCTTCGCACCCGTGAAATCGAAGGCGTTGCCTTTGAAATCGGAATTCGTATACCAGCCTCCGAATTCATATCCTCCGTATGTCGGGTCTGAGGGTGCGGTGATGTTCTGGGTGTACTTCAGATTCGTGACGGAATTCGTTCCTTTCCCCAGATAATTCAACGTGAACACATAGCTTATGTAGTCATAGTAGAAGTTTGACGTGGTTCCGGAGGTACTGCTGTGGACATTGGTAAGCCCCATTATGGCCTTGGCACTTAGACTGCCGGAAGAGTAATATTTCTGAGAATACTCTTGGGACTTGTAATACGTCTTGCCACCATACACGCTGGTTTCGCTGCCGTGTGTCTCCCCGTCTATCACTTCGAACCAGTAATTCACACTGCGTTCTGCAGCGTTGCTGCTCCATTGCGCTTTTGCTGTATATACAGGAGCGGAGCCGGTGCCGGTGTTGGTGCCGGCCAGCATATCGCTTGTCAGGTTGAACCTTTTGGTGACGTACGTAGAAGATATGCCGGTGACTTGCCAGCCTGTGAATTTTTGGCCCGTGCGCGTTATGTTATCGGCCGCTTCGTTCAGGCTCGGCCATATGTCATATATCTCCTGATCCAGTTTGGCCGTGAACTCGTATTTTGTACCGCCATATGTATAGGTGGTCCCGTTCCATGTCATACTCGCATTGGTCCCGTTGAGGTCGAATACGAATTTGTAGGATACTCTGTAGAAGTACACATTGACGACGGAGTTCCCGTTGCCCGATATGGTGGCGGTATCGCTGCGCAGGAACGCACCTTGATTTATTGAATACCCGACATTGGCCGCTGTGAATGTGATCGAGGACCCTGCCGTAGCCGTTTTTGTCACGCTGTTATAATAACTAAAGTTCCCGTTCTCGTCATATGCCGGATCGTTTGTATCCGAGGTGAAGATCGTATTCAGCGTCTCGAACCAGTATGCCACCTGATAGTCCACCGTTATAGGGTCCCATACGGAATAGAGGAGGGTATTCTCCGTTATGGGTGTGCTGAACGCATATTCCGCACCGCCCTCGGAAAGTGACCAGCATCTGAAGGTATATCCGGTCCTCGTGGGGTCGTCCGGCTTTGCTGCAACGCCGCCCGCCACGATTATCTGCGGATCCACCTGTGTACCCGATGATACGAATACCACATAATAGTAGTCCACGAAATGAGGCACCAGGTCCTTGTTTCCGTTAACTGTCAGGCTGCCCGTGACAGGTGCGCCATTGTAGTACCATGCGTCGAACATCTTGCCCGGTTTGGGCACTACCTCTTTGGATATGTCCTCGAGAGTGCTCTCAGAGATTATCGCACCGCTCGCATACAGGGCGGTCCTGAACACGGACCCGTCCGCATCAGCGAATGTTACAAGATACTTGTCGCTGAAATGAGCATACAGATTCGTGTCTTCCGTTATCTTTGTGCTATAATCGAAACGCCCTTCCATGGTATCGTCGGAATCGTGTATTTCAGAAGTGTACCATCCAAGGAAAGAGAGCTTACCGTAATCCGCAGGATCGAGCGTGTACTCCGAGAGCTCCTCCACATATCCATTGTATGTCAACGCCACATACAGTATATCCCAGTCCGTCCCGTCATGAACGTAGAAGCTTACAGTATACTCTTCGTCAGGGCTCCCTTCTGACCAGGAAGAGACAGGTGTATCCTTATCCGCCCCGATCGCGAAGGCGGTCGTAGAAACTACCAGAATGATCAGCATTATTGATATCGGTCTGCCCCTGGCTCGTATTGTGCTCAACATATGCTTCAGACCTTGCCCTGTGTTTGTTTTGGGAAGCAGTTACTTTCGTTAGAATGGTGCAGGGGTAAAAGGTTAAATGTAAATATATATAATTTTTGTTGAAAAGTCGCGTAGAAGATCAAGCTGGGAGACAAGTGTTCGGAATATTCATTCAGTACATTCCACGGGCATCTTCGATCACATCACAAAGCGTCCGCTGGTCCGATGCTTATAGTCCTCGAACTGACGGTACGCTTTTCGAGAGGTTCTGATGATGCGGAAAATACGGACGGCCACCCGCCGGAACGGATGCCGTCCGGAAGATGTTTCACTCGTCGTAATAACCGTTCTCTTTCAGTTTCTTCTCTACGGAAGCGGACATCGCCTCATACTCCTCCTCGGGCCTGCCGTACCAAGAGGACCATTCCTCTTTGGGATTGGGCGATTCAGATTTCATGAAGGCCCATACTTTGGCCTCGTCGTCCGTGAGCCCCCATCTGGAGTATTCTGAATCGGTAGCCCTGCCGCGTCTCCTGCCGGAGGCGGAATCCGTCTTTCTGTTATAATCAGACATATCTAATCACGGACACCATTATTTCCTCGGCCCCTATTTAAATAGACGCTTCCCGCCTGTTACGGTTGTACTGCCGGTTCCGGCCTTATCCGGGGAATGGCGCATTATCGTTTAAGTACGGCTACGTGATGACATGCCCATGGCCCGTCTTCCGGAGCATTCCCACTGCCTTTACTGCGGGGACCCCGTCCCCTACGGCAAGATCTATTGCGACGAAGAGTGCCTGATGCTCAGGGAATATGATGATGAGACTGAGAAGAGGAAGGACAGGAGATTCTACATCCTCATCGCGGTGTCGCTGCTGGCGGTTCTGGCGGTCGGCGGGGCACTAAAGGTGCTTCTCTAAGGCATCCCTGACGGCTGCCACATTGTGCACCCTGAGGATGTTCGCCCCTGCGCGCACCGCCCTCAGGGACATCTCCGCCGTGGCCTCATCCGCGCTCATGCCCGGCAGCTGGGTCTTCAGGAACCTCTTCCTTGATGCCCCTATCAGAACAGGGCATCCGAGGGAGAACTCCCCTGCCGATCCGATGATGCTTACATTCTGCATCTGGCTCTTACCGAATCCCACCCCGGGATCCATGATCATCCTGTCCTCTCTCATCCCGGCATCCAGGGCGGCGGCCTTCCTCTCCTTAAGGAAACCGACCACCTGAGCGACGGCATCCCCTTCCATAGTCTCTGAATGCAATGTCGCAGGATCGCCGTGCATGTGCATTATGACAGCCGCGACACCGGACGAGGCTACCAGTTCCATCATTCCGTCGGCCCTGAGGCCGTATACATCGTTTATGATGTCCGCTCCCGCATCTATGGCAGCCTCCGCCACCTCCGGCTTCCAGGTATCCACGCTCACTGGCACATCGGCGGAGCCCGCCAACTCGAGGAGCACGGGCATTATGCGCCTGATCTCCTCCTCTGCGGACACGGGCGTGAATCCGGGCCTTGTGGACTCGCCGCCGATATCGATCATGTCGGCGCCTTCGTCGATCATACGGAACGCATGCTCTGACGCGCTCCTGTAATGATCTCCGCCGTCCGAGAATGAGTCAGGGGTTACGTTCAGTATCCCCATTATCCTCGGGCGTTCGTATGATATCCTCCCCTTACGCCACGAAGTCTCCATCTTCAGAGAAGCTCATCGATCAGCTCTACCAGGTCCACCACCCGGATGTCCTTCTTCCCCTTCCCCAATATGAGATTGTTGACACAGAACGGACAGGCAGTGATCATCAGATCGGCGAACTCCGCCTCCTCCATCCGGGTCTTGGCGATTATGCCTGACTCCTCAGGATAAGCGGATCTCACACCGCCGCCGCCTCCGCAGCAGTGGGACGTGGGGCCGCTGAACTCCATCTCCCTGAAGTCCAGCCCGGGAATCTTCTTTATGACCTCTCTCGGCGCATCGTACACACCGACATGCCTGCCCAGATGGCAGGGGTCATGGTATGTGGCGATGGTGCCGTCCATCGGCTTGAGCTTCAGATCCTGCTTCGCAAGGAACTCGGATATATGCAGCACCTCGAACGGGACCTCGACATACTTCGGGTATTCGACCTTGAACATCCTGTAGCATCCGGCGCAGGACAGCACCAGGGTCTTGATCCCCAGGGACTTTATGTGATCCAGGTTCTTTGTGTAGAGCTTCACCACATCCTCGTGGGGCCAGCCTATCCTCTCCATCACGGAGCCGCAGCAGACCTCATCCAGCGTGGTGTAGTCCACCTTAAGCTTGTCGAGGATGGATATCGTTGATGCGGAGATCTCCTTGTTCCTGTAGGTGGCTGTGCACCCGGCGAAGTATCCTATCTCCGCCTTCTTAGGCTCCCTGCCCAGGGTCTCCCTGACCGATTTCTTCTCCCCGTAGGGATTGTTGGTCTCGAGTATGTTCTCGCACACGGTCTTGTGCTTGGGGAGAATGTGCCCGTTCCTGACCATGTCCGCACGGGCGGCCTCTATTATCTCCACTATGTCCACCTTGGATGTGCAGCGCCTGACGCAGTCCGCACAGGTGGTGCATGTGTACATGCTCTTCATCACGGACTCGTCAACGGGTATCTCCCCTGTCGCAAGGCCGTATGAAAGGATTATCCTCCCTCTGGAAAGGTCCGCATCCCACCCTATGGCCTTGAAGGAAGGGCAGACGCTCTTGCAGAATCCGCACATCGTGCATACGTTCAGGGCGTCCTTTATCTTGTCCAGCTTGTCTGTCTTGAAATCGCTCATATCACTCTAACCTCGGTATGGTAACGCTTCCGTCCGCCAGGACCAGTATCCTGGCGTCAGGCTTCCATTTGAAGACCTCTTCCATCGCATCCTCCAGGGATTTGAAAGGGGTCATGTTCGCTTCAGATATCAGTTTCGGGTCCAGGTCCGAGACGACCCACAGGTCCGCCCATACGGCGACCTCCGCCATCTTGGCGGCCTTGTGGTATCCGAGCTTGTACTCCTTGCTCAGATTCTCCAGCACCCTTGCCGGGTCCTTCGACAGGGACAGCTGCTTCAGGAACGTATCCCCGCCTATGCCCTCTCTGCACTTGGACACCATTATCAGCTTGCCTCCTTCCTTCAGGGCCCATTTCCCGTTGTCAATGGCCTTCTGCGACTGATACAGGTCAACGTCCATCGGGTAGGGCGCCACGGATATGACGACATCCGCCTTCTCCGGGATCGGCACGGAGAAGACGACGTTGGCCCACTCCACGGCTTTGGCGAAGGCACGGTTGAGATCCCCGGCTGCCGCCTTGTATATGTTCTGGTGCCTGTCCAGCACCATCTGTATGGAGAAGATCTCCTTCCCCTTCACGCTCTCCAGGGCATCCATCATGTCCTCATGGACCGGGTTGCCCTCCAGCACCAGGGATTGGGCTTCCTTCTTCATGGCCAGTTTATGATTGGCCTCTATCGTTCTGAAGGATGCGACCCCGGGCAGGAAGGATTTCCTCCCCCCGGTGTAGCCTGCGAAATAGTGAGGCTCGACACTGGTTATTATCACGAGACGGTCAGCCTCCACGGCGATCCTGTTGACCTCCATCGGGGTGCCGTTCTTGGACTGACCGAGATATAGGCACTCGGACGTCTTGGCATCGTGGGCGATTATCCTGTCCTTCAGATACTCGTAGTGCCTGCCGAACACGAAGTCATACTCGGACGGAGTCATATCCCTGTGGGCGCCGGTGGCCACCAGGTATCTCGCTTTCCTGAGGTCCATCCTCTTGTGAAGAGCATCCAGCACCTTCGCCGTAGGCGTGGGCCTTGTCGCATCGTTCACTATGAACACTATGTCCTTGCCTCCCTCCAGGAACTCGGCCAGGGACCCGTATCCTATGGGGTCGTCTATGGATTCGTTTATCACTTCGTCCGCCGGGCGGCATTTCACATCAGCGGGGTAGAAGGTCCCTATGAGATTCTCATCCGGAACCGTTGCGGTCTGGCACCCGCCTTTGCCGTACTTGACGTTCATGATCATTTCTGTCCTCTCATTATCCGTAGTTTCGTATTTAGGTATATTGTACTTACGACAGAACATCTTTATTTAGGGACAGCGGCATCGAATGAGCATGTGCCCCGGTGACTTCGATGAGCGGGCCCTGATAAAAAGGGCTCTCAACGTCATAAGGCCCTGTCCGTTCCCCGTCGGTCCCGGGGACGACTCGGCCGTCGTGGAGGTGGATGGAGCGTTCCTGGTCATAGCCTCTGACTCCGTCACCCTGGAGAGGCACAAACCGGAGGGGATGACCTTCGAGCAGTTCGGCTGGATGAGCGCAGCTGTCAATTTCAGTGATATAGCCAGCATGGGCGGCAGGCCTGCGGCCCTGACCCTCTCCCTGGGGATCCCTGATTCCCTGGGCGCTCAGGAGGTCTGTGATATCATGAGCGGTGCCGATCAGTGCGCGGAGTTCTGCGGCGCCTACATAGCGGGAGGGGACACTAAACCGGGCAGCGGATTCGTATGCGGAACCGCGATAGGGTCCATGGAGGGCAGGAAGCCCATGACCAGAAGGGGTGCCGTGCCGGGCGATCTGGTAGCCGTGACGGGGCCCCTCGGCTCCCCGGCGGCGGGATACCATGCCATGATGAACGGCCTCATCTTCCCGGATGCCGTCGATGCCCTCTGCATCCCCGTGCCGAGGATCAGGGAGGGCATCGCCCTGGCATCCTCCGGCATCGTGACCTCCTGCATAGATCTCTCGGACGGTCTCGCCACCGCTGCGCTCACGATATGCGAAAGCAGCCATGCAGGGATGGATCTGATGCTGGAATTCCTCCCCAAAGGGGCGGATGTGGAGGATGTCTCGGAGGAGACCGGGGTGTCCGAGATCGATATGATGCTGAATTTCGGAGGGGAGTACGAGCTGCTCTTCACCTTCGGCAAAGAGGATATCGGCAGTCTGTATGACTCGGGAGTGAACTTCACCATAATCGGCACGGTGACCTCGGGCAGAGAAGCCAGGCTCGTCGCCGATGACGGAGTGAGGAGGCTGGAATATGGCCGCTACTAGCCCGGTCAGAATGGAGGCCCGATACTACAGGAGGGACGGTGACGTATACGTATGCGGCCTCTGCCCCCACAGATGCAGGATCGGAGTGGGCAAGTACGGCAGGTGCGGCGCCAGACGCGGCGACCCGGACTATCTTGTTGCCGACACCTACGGCAGGGTGTCGTCGCTCTGCGTCGACCCGGTGGAGAAGAAACCGCTTTATCACTACAAACCGGGAAGCAGGATATTCTCCGTCGGCAGCGTCGGATGCAACATGACCTGCAAGCATTGTCAGAACTATTCGATATCCCAGTCCCCTGCCGGCCGCAAGAGGACCACTTACAAATCACCTCAGGACCTGGCGGCCATGTGCAACCGGGAGAAGAGCGAGGGGATAGCATTCACGTACAATGAGCCGACGATCTGGATCGAGTACATACAGGACACCATACGCTGCGACCCGGATCTGGAATGCGTGCTCATAAGCAACGGTCTGATCTGCGAGGAGCCTCTGCGGGACCTCTGCAAGATCGCGGATGCGGTGAACTTCGATGTGAAGGGATTCACGGATAAGTTCTACACGGAGATCTGCGGTGCCCATCTGGAGGATGTGCTGAAGGCCGTGAAAATAGCGTATGAGGAGAAGGTGCACATCGAGCTCACATATCTCCTGATCCCGGACCACAATGATTCGCCCGGGGAGATCAAAGCGTTCGCGGAATGGGTCGTCAGAGAACTGTCACCCTATGTGCCGGTGCATTTTTCCAGATTCCATCCCGATAACGAGATGGGCATGGTGCCGTGGACCCCGCAGGAATCATTGGAGAAGGCCATGGACATAGCGGAGGAGGCGGGGCTGAAGCATGTGTACATCGGGAACATTATAACAGATGACGGATCGGATACGTTCTGCCCTGAATGCGGTAATGTCGTGATCAAAAGGACGGGATATCTAATTGATATCGTGGGATTGAACGGAGACCGCTGCTCATCCTGCAGGACCCGTCTCAACATCATCAGATGAACAACGGATTCCCGATCATCACCATGAACAGGAAGCCTGCGAAGATCGGTATCAGGAACGGTATCTTCGGGGTTACCCATATCCTCTCCGCTCCCGCGTCCCACAGACGCTGAAGAACGTCCGGATCGTCCACAGCGTTCCATACGGTGACCGGCTCCCCGTTGATGATGTCCTGTATAGGCCAGACCATGCTGCCGGGAACATCCCCCAGATCCATCCTGTAACCGAAGAACATCGCAGTGCCGGTATCTCCGTTCCTGAGATTCCGCACGAAGAAGTAGATCAGCATCACAACTGCGGTGATGACGAGCGCGATCATGAGAACGAACAACGGGAACAGGAACACCGCATCATAGATCCCCGTTCCCGGCTCTATGAGAGGCATTCCGTTCAGGACAGGATAGTGCTGGAAGACCATTCCCATGGCGATCAGGCATATCACATCCGCACCGCCCTTCATCAGCCCGAAGTAATACAACAGGATCATGACCGTGTACGTCGCCAGTATCGGTATCGCGATCATTCTGAAATCCCAGTCGGACATCACTGCGGGAATCAGGAAGAGCGCCGCTATGGCCGCATAGATCGCCGACTGCTCTCCTGCGCCGACGTCCCGGTCCACCAACAGGTCGAAGAGCATCACGGCCATGCCGGATACGACCATGAACCTGGCCCATATCTCGCCGCCGCCGTAAAGTGCCACGAGGACCATTCCCGCACCGCCCATCAGGGCCCAGTGCATTTCTGATGCCTCCCGTTTCCTCCAGTCGCTGATGCAGGCGGGGATCATTATGACCGCGACTATCAGGACCTTGATCAGGTCAGCGGACGGGGCCATGATGCCCGATTGGTTTCAAGTATATTTTTATGCTATGTAATCCTTGACGAAAAATATGGTCTCCGGCAAAAAGACGGCTGCATTGTTCGCATTCGTTGCGGTGGCCGCTCTGCTGCTGATGCCTTTAACAGCGGATGACGGCTCGGGAAATCTTGCCGTTGCCGATGATATCACACTCTCTTATCCTGATTATGATATCCTCATCGGAGCCGGAGATACGGATACCCTCGACCTGCATGTGAACAACAATGCATCGGAGAATTATACGGTCGTCCTCGAGGTTGTGAGTTCCGGCGGCCTGAGCGCTAATTTCAATAACGGGAAATCATTCACAGACTTCGGTCTGACAGGAGGGGAATTGTTGTATGTCCCTCTGACCCTGGAGGTGGATAAATTCTCAGGTTCAGGCACTTCGGACTTGGAGATATCCATGACCTGCACCAACATGGCGACGGAGGCAGTTACATCCGTTTCATTCGGCGTGCATATCCAGATATCATCACATCTTGCTTCCGAGGATCAGTTCAATAAGATCCTGGGCTTCTTCGAGAACCCTCTGCCGTATCCCATGAACACACCTGCATTCACCGCAGTGCTGTCCTTCTTCCTGTGGATAGGTCTCGCCATCTTCATCCTCAGCGCGGCCTACCTTGCCGCGAAGAGACTGGTGTCCGACGAGACGAAGGAGTACTTCCGGGAGATAAGGAAGGAGCTTTCCTGGCTGATCTTCCTGGCCGTCACGGTATACGGCATATCCGAATCTCTCAGTATCGCAGGAGTGGACGCACAGTACATAGCGCTCTCACTGAGCATCTCCGCCATTCTGTACATCATCCTGGGGGCGATAATAATCTGGCGTGCCTACAAGATCATAATCCCGATGTTCTTCTCGAAGATGTCGAAGGATGTCAAAGGTGTCGACGATACGCTGGTGCCGCTCTTCAATATGCTTGGGAAGATCGTCATCGCGACCGTCGCCCTGGCGGCCATCCTGGCCACATTGGGATTCAACCTGGTTGCAATACTCACCGGTGCCGGCATATTGGGTCTGGCTCTTTCCTTGGGGGCTCAGAACAGCCTGAATCAGTTCTTCAGCGGCATGACCCTTCTCATCTCCCGGCCCATAAGGGAGGGTGACCTGGTGACGATGAAGGAACATTCCGCCATCCTCAGGGTCAAGAGCATAGGCCTCATGAACACCACATTCCACAGCTGGGAGAATGAGGAGGTCATCGTCATGCCCAACAGCCTCGTGGCATCCACTGTGATCACGAACATGAGCAGCAAGAACAATGCATATCGAATATTGATATATGCGGGAGTGGCGCACGGAACGGATCTGGAACTTGCCATGAGACTCATGAAGGAGGCCGCATACGAGCATCCCAACATCATAACTGACGGCAGCTTCGATACGCCTGACACCCGTGTCGTGGAATTCAGGGATTTCGACGTCAGGCTGCGCATGGCGGCATACGTCGACGATGTGGAGAGCTTCGGATCCATCGGGGCAAAGCTTCGTCTGGTGATATATGATAAATTCAGAGAGAACGGCGTGAAGCTCTCAATACCCGAGATGGATATTCACATCTCAGAATCATGAGCCCGATACTGCGAACTCCTTAGAAGACACTTCGATTTTCTAAGTATTTATATATATTAATTGCGGTCAGCGGTGTTGAGACTACGAATTCAGAAGACTGGTGATAAAAATTGATAGATAATCTCGACAAGCGAATAATTGACATCCTCAGAAAGGACTCAAGATGTCCTTTCGTGGACATAGCGCAACGGATAAACGTATCCGAAGGCACCGTAAGAAGCAGAGTTCACAGGATGATGTCCGAAGGTACGATAAAAGGGTTCACGATAAAGACCAGTTCGAAGAACGTGAAGGCCCTGGTCGAGATATGCATAGATGTCAACACCGATTCCCAGGAGATAGCGGACCGGCTCATTCAATATGACGGGATAAACGAGGTATTCGAGGTCACGGGGGATCAGGACCTCATAGCCATAGTGGATGTGGAGTCGTCCCAGCGTTTGAACGATATAATCGAGAGCGTCAGACGCAATGATAATATAATCAGCACGCGAACGCGGCTGATACTGAAGGAGCACAGCGGGGAGTAATAATGTTCGAAGGTGTGGCAACGGCACTGATCACACCGTTCACAAAGAGCGGAGAGGTCGATGAGGAATGTCTCAGGCGCATAGTGCGATTCCAAGAGGAGAACGGCGTCAGCACGCTGGTACCGTGCGGTTCAACGGGAGAATCGGCTACGCTCAGCCATGAGGAGCATCTCAGAGTCATAAAGATAGTAATGGATGAGGTGAAGCACGCCAGGGTCCTGGCGGGTGCCGGGAGCAACTCCACCTCCGAAGCGATTTATCTCAGCAAGACCGCTGCAGACCTCGGGGCGGACGGCATACTCTCCATATCCCCATACTGCAACAAGCCGACTCAGGAGGGCATATTCCAGCACTATAAGGCTGTCAGCGAATCCATTGACGTGCCCATCGTGATATACAATGTCCCGGGAAGGACTGCCAGCAACATAGCGGCGGAGACCACCGTGAGGATCGCCAAGGAACTGCCCGGGGTCGTCGGAATAAAGGAGGCCAGCGGCAACCTTACCCAGGTAGGCAAGATACTGGCGAAGAAGCCGAAGGATTTCGAAGTGATCTCCGGCGATGACGCTCAGACGTTCCCGATCATGGCCATGGGAGGCAGCGGAGTCATATCCGTGGCGGCCAACTGCTGTCCCAAGACAGTGTGCCAGATGATGGACCTGTGCCTGAGGGAGAAGTTCATTGACGCTTCCGCGATACATTTCCGCATGCTGCCGTTGTTCACGGATCTCTTCCTGGAGTCCAACCCGATACCGATAAAGTATGTTATGAAGCGCCTTGGCTTCGGTAACGGGGAGCTCAGACTGCCATTGACATACATATCCGAACGGGGCGAGGCTGTCCTAGATGCGGACATAGAGGATCTGGGTCTTATCTAAGGAGGCGAGTCTGTTGATCACGAAGGTTGTCGTTGGCGGCGCCACAGGTAAACTGGGCCGCATCGTCTGCGATATGATCGCTGAATCCGAAGACCTCAGGCTGACCGGTGCCACCGTATCAGAGAACGGCGGGAATATCGGCAGGGAGATCGCGGGGGGTGTTGTGGCCTCCGGCCCGGTCACTCTGAAGAACCTGCTGAAGGATGCCGATGTTTATGTGGATCTCACCACTCCCTCTGCGGCCGGTGCCGCAGTGGCATCCGTACCGGAAACCGGTGCTAACATAGTGCTTGGCACTACGTCCGTTGATGCCGCCGCCATGGCTTCCATGACGGCCGCCGTAGAGAGATACGGGACATCCGCCGTCGTATCCTCCAATTTCTCCGTAGGGATCAACATGTTCTGGAGCGTGTGCGAGATGCTCGCCCGGCATCTTCCCGACCAGGATATGGAGATCATAGAGGCTCACCACTCTTCCAAGAAGGATTCCCCTTCCGGCACCGCTAAGGAGACCCTCAGGAGGCTGCAGGCTATAACGGGAGCGGAGCATGTATCATACGGAAGGGAATGCACGACCGGATCCCGGAAGAAGGAGATCGGTATGCATTCGATAAGAGCCGGTAACATCGTGGGAGATCACACAGTGTTATTCGGAGGGGATGATGAGGTATTGGAGATAACCCACAGAGCGATATCCCGTAACGCTTTGGCCTCAGGCTGTCTGAGGACCATAAGGTGGGTGGCCGGCAGGAAGGACGGCAGGGTGCACAGCATGAACGAGGTGCTCGGTCTATGATAACCGTAATGAAGTTTGGAGGGAGCAGCGTAGGCTCCGCCGAGGCTCTGATGAGAGTGGCGAAGATTGTGACTGAGAAGGAAGGGGGGAAGATCGTAGTGGTCTCTGCCATGTCCGGCATAACGAATTTCCTGATCGGGACCATGGAGAACGGTTTCAGAGACCCGGAAGGGGCTGCGGAGCTGTTCTGCGAAAGACATATGGATGTTGCCTGCAAGCTGTTCGAAGGCGAGGCCCTGGAATCCTACAAGAGGGATTTCAACGAGCGCCTGGACATCCTGAAGGACCTCATGGTCGATGAGTGCGCCAGGATCGACCCCTATTTCGAGGACCTGTTCATATCCCAGGGAGAGCGATTCTCCAGTCTCACTCTGGCACATCTCATAGAGTCCATGGGCTTCGACTCCGTGGCACTCACATCCGAAGAAGCTGGCATATATGCTGAGGGCAGACCTCTGAACGGTACTGCGGACCTGGAGAAGACATCCCTCAAGACGAACATGATCCTCAGGCCCATGCTCCAGGACGGGGTGATCCCCATCATATCTGGCTATTACGGCGTAACGGAGAGCGGCAGGGCCCTGACCTTCGGAAGAGGGGGCTCGGATTATGCTGCGGCGGCCATAGGCAATGCCATGAATGCCGATTGCGTGGAGATCTGGACCGACGTAAACGGCTTCATGAGCGCAGATCCCAGGGTCGTAACGGACGCCAAGACTATAGAGGAGATGAATTACAGCGAAGCGGGAGAACTGGCATATTTCGGTGCCAGGGTGCTCCACCCCCGGACGATAGAGCCTGTTCAAAGGAAGCACATCCCCCTTAGGATCAAGAACTCCTATGACCCCGACAATCCGGGGACCGTCATACACAATCTGAGCAAGCGCTCGGACAATAAGCTGCTGAAGAGCGTGGCGATGAAGGTTGATCTGTCCATAATCACGGTATCTGCGGCGGACATAGCCTACCGGCCCATAATCGTCGCCAAGATAGTGGAGAAACTTGCAGATGCGGGGGTCGCAGTTTATGCCATATCCACATCCCTGTCCACGATAGCCTTCCTGATCCATAATCTGGATGTCAAGCAGACCCTGAAGAATCTGAATCTTCTGGACAGCAAGGATATAGAGCGCATAGATGTCAAAAGCAACGTTGCGCTCATATGCGTCGTAGGCGACAGCTTATTGTCCTACCAGGGATTCTCGGGAGATGTCTTCGGTGCAGTGAAAGAGGTGGGAGCCAACGTGGAGATGATCTCCGAGGGGGCGTCCGATGTTTCCCTTAACTTCGTGGTCCCCACCGATTCCGTCACGGAGGTGGTGAAAGTGCTGCATCAGAAGTTCATAGTCGGAGAGGGGACTGAATGACCAGAGAGTATGAGGGAAAGAACGGCATGATGCTGATCGACGGCATAGCCGCAACGGATATAGCAGAAGAATTCGGGACCCCTGTCTATGTGACAGAGGAGAAGAGGGTCAGAGAGAATTACAGGAGGATCCATGAGGCATTCTCCAGGTACATGAACACAGAGGTGCATTACGCATGCAAGGCCAACACCAATCTGTCGGTCCTGCGCATCCTTGAGCAGGAGGGCAGCTGCATAGATGCGGTCTCCATCGGAGAGGTGCATTCGTGCCTCAGGGCAGGTTTCACCCCCGACCGCATACTCTATACAGGAGTGAACGTGAGCAATGAGGAGCTGAAGGCCCTTGTTGACGTAGGGTGCATGATAAACATAGACTCTGAATCAGAATTGGAAAGGCTGGCACATATCTCCACCGATGTCAAGATATCAGTAAGGGTCACACCCGGAGTGACATCAGGCCACGACGTCAGAGTCATGACCGGCGGCAGGGGATCGAAGTTCGGCATACCCATCAAGAGAACGATACCCGTCTATGCCCGTGCCAAAGCCCTGGGCTTTGATATTAAGGGGATACACGCCCACACCGGATCGGGCGGAGAAGGCATAGAACAATTCACAGAGGTCGCGGAAGTGCTCTCCGACCTTGCCAACGATATCAGGGAGGAGGTCGGCATCGATCTTGATTTCATAGACATAGGCGGCGGCGTAGGGGTCCCGTACAAGCTGCAGGAAGAGGAGACGGACGTGGAGGAGCTTGCCAGCCTTGTCACCGAGATAATCCTGGAGGAGACGGATGTCAAGACCGTCCTTCTGGAGCCCGGCAGATACATAGTGGCCGATTCCACCGTGCTCCTGACAAGATGCGTGGACATCAAGAATGCCGGTACGAAGAAGTATATAGGCGTGGATGCAGGATTCAACACCCTTATCAGACCCTCCTTCTACGATTCCTATCACATGGTCGCAACTGCCAATAAGTTCAACAAAGCATGCACCGACAAATATGATATAGTGGGCCCAATATGTGAGAGCGGAGACTATCTGGCACATAACCGCGTCATGCCCAACCCTGAAGAGGGGGACCTTGTGGCCGTGTTCAACGCAGGGGCATACGGCTTCTCCATGTCGAGCGAGTATAACTCAAGACCCAGATGCGCAGAGGTTCTGGTGAGCAACGGGAAGGCCTGTCTCACCCGGAAGGCAGAGAGCATGGAGGACCTCTGGCGCAACCAGATCATACCGGAGGGATTGAGGAAATGAAGTTTTGGAAATATCACGGAACAGGGAACGACTTCATAATAGTGGACGGGATAAACGAATCGCTGCGCATAGATCCGGAAAAAGTTGTCCATGGATGCAAACGCAGATTCGGGATAGGGGCGGACGGTTTCCTGTACCTGCTTCCGGGCATGAAGGGGGCCGACGTGTCCATGAGGATCATAAATTCCGACGGAAGCGAGGCTGAGATGTGCGGTAACGGCATAAGATGCCTGGCCAAGCACGTGTCTGATTTCGGGATCGTCAAGAAGGACGTGTTCTCCATAAACACCCTGGCCGGGAACAAGGACGTCAGCGTGGAAAGGGGAAGCACCGGGAAGGTTTCCGATGTGACCGTGGGATTGGGCGCTCCCTCCCTGGAAACGGACGCGGTGCCCATGACGTATGACGGAGGGCCCAGGTTCATCAACCAGCCGATATCATTCGGTGAGAAGGAGATCAGGGGCACCGCGCTCAGCATGGGCAATCCCCATTTCGTCACATTCAGTAAATTGAGCAATGAGGAGAGGAGGGGTCTCGGCCCTGTGATCGGTTCGGATCCCAGGTTCCCCCAGAAGGTGAACGTGGGATTCGCCGCCATCAATGATAAGGCGATAGACCTCTGCGTTTACGAAAGAGGTGCGGGATGGACCATGGCCTGCGGTACCGGTGCGGGAGCGGCCGCAACAGCGGCCTGTGTCAGCGGGCTGCTGCCTTACGACACGCCGATCGCCGTCAATCTGCTCGGCGGCACACTTACGATAACCGTGGCCAAGGATCTCAGCTCTGTTACTATGAAAGGACCTGCGGTCCTTGTCTATGAGGGAATCTGGAGAAGATAATATGGAATATGAATTCGCAGAACGGCTGAAGGCACTGCCGCCTTACCTCTTCGTGATGCTTGATGAGATGGCAGCGAAGAAAAGAGCTCAGGGAATGGACCTGATAGATTTCGGCATAGGGGACCCGGATCTCCCGACCCCGCCGCAGATCATAGAATCCCTGCAGAAAGAAGTCGCTAAGCACGAGAATCACAACTACTCCTCCAGCGCAGGGGAGAAGTCCCTCAGGGCGGCGGTGGCGGACTGGTACAAGATCCGCTTCGGCGTGGACGTGGACCCGGACACGGAGGTCTGCGTCACCATAGGCTCCAAAGAAGGTATATTCAACATAGCCCAGTCCTTCGTCAATGACGGGGAGACCATAATAGCCCCCAGCCCCGGGTATCCTGTGTATTCGGCGGCGGCGACCCTGTTCAACAATGCGAAATGCGTGAAAGTGCCGCTTCGCCCCGAGAAGGACTGGTTGCTGGACCCTGCCGACTGTCCCGAAGGGGCCAGGATGCTCTATGCCAACTACCCTAACAACCCCACGGGAGCCACCTGCGATGAGAAGTACCTGAAGAGGATGCAGGATTGGTGCGTAGAGAACAACACCATCTTCTGTTATGATAATGCATATTCAGAGATGTGCTTCGACGGCTACATGGCACCCTCGGCGCTGCAGGGCGGAAAGGACTGCATAGAATTCGGATCCTTCTCCAAGACATTCAACATGACCGGGTACAGACTCGGATATGCAGTAGGGCACAGGGACCTGGTCTCCGGGCTCAAGAAGTGCAAAGGGCAGATAGATTCCGGGGCACCGAAGTTCATACAGAAGGCGGGGATCACAGCTCTGGGTCTCTATAAGGATGACGGAGGTCTGCCTGATGTTGTCAGGAAGAATATGGATGTGTACGCCGAAAGGAGAAGGGCCCTCGTGGACGGACTGAGGAGCCTCGGATACAATGTGAATATGCCCAAGGCGACCTTCTATGTCTGGTTCGACTGCGGAATGCCTTCCATGGAGTTCACGGAGAAGATGCTCGATCTCGGCATCGTGGTGACACCCGGCGTCGGCTTCGGCGAATCCGCCGAAGGATATGTCCGGATGACCGTGACCCAGTCCAAGGAACGCATAGCCGAAGCTATAGAGCGCATGAAGAGGGGTTCGGTCTAGACCTTCACGTTATTGAAGGAATATTTCAGGGCCTCGACCACAGGCAGCTCTTTTCCCAACAGGAATGTCTCGAGCGCCCCCCCTCCGGTGCTGACATAGGAGAACCTGTCAGTCAGATCCAGCTTGTCTGCCGCTCCGACAGTGTGCCCTCCGCCTATGACTGATTGCCCTCCGGAATCGATCATCGCTTCCATGAGTGCTTTGGTCCCTGTATCGAATCCGTCCTTCTCATACATGCCGGCCGGACCGGACATCAGAGAGGTCTTGGATGACTGTATGACCTTGATGAACTTCGCTATGGAATCATCACCGATGTCCAGGGCGGGGACATCATTCGGCATATCCCCTGCTAGCACATTCTGACGCTTCCCGTCCCTCTCCACGGCCACGTCCGTCGGGAGCAGGATCCTGTGCCCGTACTTCGACATAACGTCCCATGCCTTCTGCAGATTGTCCGGCGTCAGCTCATCTTTCATCGGTGCTGATGAGGCCTCGCCTATGTCCACACCGCGGGCCTTCAGGAATGCGTTGCCTGCCAGTCCCGTCAGGATGACCGTGTCCGCTATCCTGCTGCCGAGAACGTGGTCCACCATGTTCGCGGCATCGTCGATCTTGGCACCGCCCAATATGAAGACGGACGGGCGTCTGGGGACATCGAATATCGCACTCAGAGCGTACAGCTCCTTGGCCATCAGCCTGCCTGATGCCGAGGGCACCCTCGGCTGGAATCCCACGAGAGAGCACTGGCTTCGGTGTGCGGCGGCGAACGCATCGTTGACGTAGAAATCGATCTGCGGTGCAAGGATGTTCACCGTTTCCGATCTGGAATGTTCCATCATGTCAAGCTCGGCAGACTCGTTGTCGATCTCCCTCACATTGCCCAGCAGAAGCACCGTCCCCGGCTTCGTCTCGGATATGGCCTTTCTGGCCTTCTCACCCAGTATATCATCCACATACCTGACCGGCGAATTGAGATGCCGGGACAGCCTCTCAGAGTGCTCTTCCAGGTTCGTGAAGTCCCACTTCCCCTTCCGGCTCTGGTGTGCCAGTATTATGACTTTGGCGTTCTTCCCCATGAGCTCCCGGATCGTGGGAACGACTCTCCTTATCCTTGAATCGTTTATTATCTTCAGAGTGGTTCTGTCTATGGGACAGTTTATATCCACCCTCAGGAGGACGGTCTTGTCCTTTACGTTGAAATCCTCCAGTGTGTAGATGCCTTTCATCCTCAGCACCTTTAGATGCCCATGGCGGCATCGGTCTTCGCCATGGACTTGGCCGGATCCTCTTCCATCTTGCACATGGACCTTATGCAGTCTATGTTCTCGGGCACTACATCGCTCTCCTGGTGCACTGCTATGTAGAAATAGACCGTATTGCCGACGGCTTTGATCCCGTCCTCCCAGAGCACGATCTCGAACATATCGTTACGGGTCCTGCCCATCTCCTTGGCCTCTTCCATGATCTGAGCTGTGGATTTTATGCCCGAGGAGCTCTTGACCAGTTTGATGCGCGGGGTCCTGCGGAACAGATCTATGATGTCCTCGGTCTTAGGCTCACTGTTGAGTTCAACGGATACTGTGTGCACGTGCATCAGAGTCGTCGGGACCTTCACTGCCATCGTGTGTATATTGACCCATGGCATGACGCTCTGAACATCAGGTCCGTGGTGGGTCGGCAATTTGACGACTGGCTCTATTGCATTTATAGGTCCCGATTTGCTGTCGTAGGGGTCTGCGGAACGCCTTATGAGCGTCACGTAGGAATTCTTTATCCCGTACTCCCTGTCAAGAGGGTAGAGTGCTCTGAGAAGGCCTGTGGTATTGCATGACACTACGCGGGAGAACTGCGCACCCCATGATTCCTTGTAATTGGCACCTGCGTTGAATGAGATCCCGGTCAGACTGTGATCCTCGCCGCCCTGCCATATTGCCCTGATGCCCGCCTCGGCGTATTCTGCCTTGTACTTGTCTGCGAAGCCGCCGGGTGTGCAGTCGACGATTATGTCCACCTTGCCGTACAGGTCCTTTATGGTCCCGGCAACCTTTATGCCGGCTGTTCTGAAGGCTTCCAATTTATCATCTGGTACATACAGAGGGTATCCTTTCTTCACAGCGTCCTGAGCCTCATATGACGGTCTGGTCTTAGTCACGCCGACTATCTCCATATCGTCCTGCTGATTGACTGCGGTCGCCACTCTCTTGCCGATCGTTCCGTATCCGTTGACTCCTACCTTCGTTTTCATGGAGCTCACCCACACTTGTGCGATTATTGGCGTTCCGATAGAATAAACTTGCTTGGTCCTCTGCCGCGGGCATGCTGAAACACGGCGCACCGAAGAATGCGTTTGCTGTCATTCAGAGCCCGTGATGGATGCTGTCATATGTTCCAGTATTTCGAGATGTATTCCTTGACCTTACGGACTGCTTTCCTGCCGTTGCCCTGTTCGCAGCGCTCTTCATCATATTCTGCCTTCAGGCTCCTGCCTTCCATCATGGCAAGGACCCCCGCCATGACCTCTGCAGTGGCCCGGAGATGATATCCTCCTTCCAGAACGAAGGCGATTTTCCCCCCGGATATGTTGAACAGCCGTCTGCAGAGCTGTATGTATCCGTGGGTATTGATCTGCATGTGGGCGTTGGGCTCGCAGTAATGGGCGTCGACACCCAGACTGACGACTATGAGCTCCGGCTCAAACTTCTCGATCACGGGGATGATGATCTCGTCCATGGCCATCAGGAAGGTGCGGTTCCCTGCGCCGGCAGGTATGGGTATGTTAACATTATATTTCGACCCCTTACCCTCCCCCATGCTTTCTACATAGCCTGAATCCCAATAGAAGTCCGCCTCATGGGTGGATATGACGAGCACTTGATCCGTATCGTAGAAGATCTCTTCCGTTCCGTTGCCGTGGTGGGCATCGAGATCGATTATTGCCGTCTTCTTGCCTGCTGCCGCCACGGCCACGGCCACATTGTTGAAGTAGCAGAATCCTCCGATGCGGTTCTTGCCCGCGTGATGGCCGGGGGGCCGGGTGAGAGCCACGGACGGCTCACCCTTCACTGCGAGCTCAACGGCCTTGACGGCCACGGCCGCGGATATCTTGGCCAATTCATAGGTGTCATCCCGTATGAACGTGTCTGGGTCCACAGGGTAGTCTCCTCCCTTCCTGACCTTCTCGACGTGCTCTTCAGTATGCACTCTCAGAAGGGCTTCGTCAGGCAGATCGTCAGGGTCCACCACGTTCTTCCAGAGACCTTCTTTCTCCAGTTTTTTCCTGAGGGTCTTGAGTCTCAGAGGAGACTCAGGATGGTCGGGCCACTGACTGTGCTCCAATAACTTTTCACTGTAAACTATGGCCATTGGTGCGTCTTTGGATGGAAAGGTAGCAGTTGTTATTAAACCCTATTACGTGATTCGTTCGAAAAGGTGAATGAACCATGAAAGGCTCGAGAGCGCTGCTGAAGATGCTTGAAGACAGAGGCGTCGGTACCATTTTCGGATATCCGGGGGGTACCGTCATTCCGATCTACAACGAAATGTTGGATTCCTCTATCAGGCACGTACTGGTGCGCCACGAGCAGTGTGCGGCCCATATGGCTGACGGATACTCCAGGGCCTCAGGCAGGACAGGGGTCTGTCTCGCCACCAGCGGACCGGGGACAACCAATCTCGTCACAGGCGTCGGAACCGCATTCGCTGATTCCGTTCCCATGATGGTGCTCACAGGCCAGGTCGCCACAGGCAACCTCGGAATGGGAGCATTCCAGGAGGTTGATGCTTTCAGCCTCATGATGCCCGTAACGAAATACAACTACCGGGTCCTGGACCTGAACCTGCTCCCCGGGGTCATAAGCGAAGGATGGAAGGTCGCCAGGATGGGAAGGCCGGGGCCCGTTCATGTCGATCTCCCCGTCGATGCGATGAACTCTCAGATAGACGAATCCCTGCTGACCCAGATAAGGGAACCCAGACCTGTCGCCATAGACACTTCGGGCATACCCACTGCGGTTCGGTGGATAAAGGAGGCGAAAAGACCCATAATCCTCGCAGGAGGCGGGATCATAGGGTCCAACTCCTCGGAGGATCTGATCAGGCTTGCTGAGAGGATCGGTGCCGGGGTCCTCACCCCCCTCATGGGCATGGGCAGCATACCCTATGACCACCCTCTGTCCATGGGATCCCTGGGCATGCACGGCAGACGCTCTGCACTGAGCGCCATGAAGGAGGCCGACCTGATAATTGCGGCAGGCACCAAATTCTCTGACCGGACATACAGCCCGCACACGCGTCCGGGCAACGGCTCCCGGGTCATCCATATTGATCTGGACAGCACGGAGTTCAACAAGCACGGGCTTACGTCCCTCAACATAAAGGCGGATGTCGGAGATGTCCTGCGGACGTTCCTCCACCACCTCGAGGGTTTCACCCCCGATCCTGCGTGGGCGATTCAACTGGCATCATTCAAATCGAAATGCTGTTGCGGCTTCGATTACGACGGCGTCCCGATAAAACCGCAAAAGGTCATGAGCGAGATAAACAAGCTGATCGATGATGACACCATAATCACCACGGATGTGGGCCAGAACCAGATGTGGGCCATGCATTGCCTGAACATCAAAAGACCCAGGCAGCTGATATCCTCCGGCGGTTTCGGGACCATGGGATTCGGTCTCCCGTCCGCGATAGGTGCCAAGGCGGCCTGTCCGGACAAGAAGGTCCTGACGGTCACCGGGGACGGGGGGCTGCTGATGGTGATACAGGAGCTGGCCACCGCAATACATGAGGATATCCCGGTGACGATATGCCTGATGAACAACGGATGGCTGGGCATGGTCAAGCAATGGCAGAAGCTGTTCTGGAGCAAGAGGTACTCTGCGACCAAGCTCTTCGACTCCAATCCGGATTTCGTCAAACTGGCTGAAGCCTTCGGTGCCAAGGGCATCAGGATAGACAGGCCGGGGGAGATAGGCGAGGCCCTGAAGAGCAGCATGGACAGCGGGGAGACGTGCCTGGTAGACATACTCATCGACCCGGAGGAGGATGTCCTTCCCATGCTTCCCCCCGATCCGAACATCCCCATGGTCAAAGGTCGGTGCCCTTACTGCTGACGTTATCCTTATACCCGAGGAAGGGTTAGCCCAAGGGCAGGAGAAGCGCAACGATGAAGATCTATCACGATGCGGATGTTGATTTAGACATACTCAAAGGAAAGAAGGTAGCCGTTCTCGGATACGGGGCGCAGGGAAGGGCTCAGGCCCTCTGCTTCCATGATTCCGGCCTCAACGTAACAGTGGGCGTCAGGAAGAACGGGAAATCCTGGAAGAAGGCGAAGGAGGACGGCCTCAAGGTCGCCGAGATACCCGATGCCGTGAAAGGAGCGGATGTGGTCATGATGCTCCTGCCTGATGAGGTCCAGCCGGACATTTACAAGGAAATGGTGGAGCCGAACCTCAAAGCAGGGGCTGCGTTGGAGTTCGCTCACGGATTCGCGATAACTTACGACCTGATTGTACCGCCCAAGGACGTGGACGTCATTATGATGGCTCCGAAGGCCCCGGGCGACATGGAGAGGCTCATGTTCCTCGAGGGATTCGGCGTCCCGGCTCTGGTGTGCGTTCACCAGGATATCACCGGTAACGCCAAGAAGATCGCACTGGCTCTTGCCAAAGGCCTCGGATCCACAAGAGCGGGTGTATTCGAGACCACCTTCGATAATGAGACCAAGACCGACCTGTTCGGCGAGCAGGCTGTCCTCT
>LSQX01310149.1_pt1 | contig 24995 bp, 22 predicted proteins | sample 654561 | NCBI WGS metagenome assembly LSQX01 (sample SAMN04489861, study PRJNA283612) | anaerobic digester metagenome | isolation source: 4 biogas reactors fed with cattle manure at either 37C or 55C with and... | place: Denmark: Kongens Lyngby | collected 2014 | reverse complement strand
GACAATTCCTTGCGCTCCCTTCTCCTGCAAAAGATCTTCCCAAAAAGTATACCATACGATTCAGTCAAGTCAAAATTTGCTTGATTCAGGAAATTGTTCCGCTGCTGTCAGGCCGGCCCCGGGGCATGGGGCCGGAACAGCTCTGCGATCCCTTGATCCCTCAAATTTCCTTTTCGGGAAGGGGCCAGGCCCGGGAGGCCAGCTTCTCGATGAGGGTAACAGCATGGCGAAGATCGCCGGCATCGATCATCTCCGAAGGGGCGTGGACATAGCGACAGGGGATCGAGAGAGCACCCGAGGGAACCCCCCCGCGGGACAGGTGGATCGCCCCGGCATCGGTCCCGCCAAGCTCGAGCACCTCTAGCTGGTAAGGGATCTTCTCCTGCTCGGCAGTCGCGATCATCAGATCGCGCACCCTGGGATGGCAGATGACGGAGCGGTCCTTGACCTTGATCGCCGGCCCCTTGCCCAGGGCAACCGCCATCAGCGGCGCCTCGGGGGTATCGCCGACGGAGGTAACATCAACGGCAAAACCGTAGGCGGGCTCAAGGCGATACGCCGCGGTGGTGGCGCCGCGCAGGCCGACCTCCTCCTGCACCGAGAAGAGAAAACAGACCCCCTGGGGCAGGGAGCGGGGCAGCCGGCGGGCAGCTTCAATCAGAACGGCGCAGCCGCTGCGGTCGTCCATCGCCTTGGCCAGGTAGCGCCGGCCCAGGTTGACAAAGGGCTGGTGCAGACAGGCCATATCGCCGATGCGAAGGTGCTTTCTCGCTGTCTCGCCGTCAGCGGCACCGATATCCAGGTACAGTTTGCTCCAGTCCAGCTCTTTGAGATCCTTGATCTTTTCATGATAAACAGTGCCTAGAAGGCCGTCCTTGAATCTCAGCCGCTGGCCCAACAGCAGGTGCGGCCTGACGCCGCCGACAGGAGCGATGCGTAAAAAACCGTGATCGTCGATATGGGTCACGATCACACCGATCTCATCCATATGAGCCGAGAAAAGCAGCAGGGGCGCGGGACCTTCCCGGAGGGCAAAGAGGTTGCCCAGATTATCGGTAAAGGTGCGATCAACACTCTGCTCGATCCTTTCCCTGATCAGCTCTCTTACGGCCGCCTCCTCCCCGGAGGGGCCGTCGATTTCAACCAGCTCTTTGATTAGCGCTTCCATCTTCTTTCAAGTCACCTCATCATCTGTTTTTAAGCGATCGTTTCCAGCCAGGCCCGGACCAGGGAGAGCGTATGCCCGAGATCGCTTTTTTTGAGTACGCCGCAGGGCGCATGGAGATAGCGGCAGGGCACCGCCACCACCCCGGCCTTGACCCCGGCCCTGCTGAGGGCGATGGCGCCGGCATCGGTACCCCCGGCGGTGGTGCGGCGAAGCTGAAAGGGTAACCCCGCCTTTTCGGCCGCCCCGATCAGTCCCTTCAGGATGGTGCGGTCGGCGATAAGGGTCCGGTCCATAAAGCTGATCGCCGGGCCCTGGCCCAGCACGGTGGCGCTGCGCTCTGCTTTGGTCCCGGGAGTATCCGCCGCCGCAGTCGCCTCAACGGCCAGGGCCAGCTGCGGCTGAAGCGAATAGGCCGCAACCTGCGCCCCCCTGAGACCGACCTCCTCCTGAACGGTGAAAGCAGCGTCAAAGGAGAGGCCGTTCTTTTCCCGGAGCAGCTCCAGGATAACGGCGCAGCCGGCCCGATCGTCAAAGGCCTTGCCGCGGCAATAGCCGTCGCCGAAGGGCACACACACTGTATCGAAGGAGCCGTATGCGCCGATGGAAAGATGTTTCTCCGCTTCCTCCTTGTTTTTGGCGCCCATATCGATATAGAGCTGATCCAGCTCCAGCGGTTTCTTCCGCTCTGCCGCTTTCTGCAGATGGATCGCCTTGGCCCCGATCACCCCGGGGATCCGCTCCGGTCCCAGAAGCACCCTTTTCGAGACCAGCACCCGGCTGTCGATACCGCCCACAGTTCTGAATTTGAGCTGACCGCTCTTTTCGATGGAGACAACGATCAGACCGACTTCGTCCATATGTGCGGCCAGCATCGCCCTGCGGGCCCCGGCACCCTTCCGCACCAGCAGGTTGCCCATACTATCGATCCGCCATTCCAGCGGCAGCCCCTGCAGTTGCTCCACGATCACCTCGCGAACCGCACCCTCATCACCGGAAACAGCAGGTAGGTTCGATAGCTTTTCTAGAAGCATGCCAACCCCTCCACAAACGGGCGTTCAATGCTGCGGGCAAAGGAGGCCAGCAGCCGCCCGGTATTGGCCAGATCATCCAGACTGAGCAGCTCCACGGTTGTATGCATGTAGCGCAGCGGGATCGACAGCAAGGCGCAGGGGATCCCTTCCCGCGAAACCTGGATCGCCCAGGCATCGGTCCCGGAGCTGCCCGGATCGGCTTCCCGCTGCACGGTGAAGCGATCGCGGCGGGCCGTCTCTTCCAGGCGCCGGGTCAGCGCCGGGTGATAGTTCGGTCCCACGGAGATGACCGGCCCCCCGCCTATCTCGAAGACATCGGGAGGGGTCAGACCGGGGGCCTCACCGTGAGTCACATCGACCGCCACCGCCAGATCAGGCGCCAGGCTGTAGGCTGCGATGGTGGCACCGCGCAAACCGACTTCCTCCTGCACGCTGGCCACAAAATAGAGATCGGCCTTGTGGCAGACCGCGGCCAGTTCGGCGGCACAGATCAGCATGGTGACCACGCCGGCGCGATTGTCCAGCGACTTTCCGGTCAGGCAATTTCCCGCAACCAGAGCCGTCGGGGCAACCTCGAAGGAGACCAGATCGCCGATCCGCACCTGCGCTTCGGCCTGCTCCCGACTCAAGCCCAGATCGATGAACAACTTTTCAAAGGTCAGCTCTTCCTTGCGCTCAGCAGCCGTGAGCAGGTGCGGTGCGGTGGCGCCGATGACCCCCTTGAGCAGGCTCCGGCCGTGCACCTCCACGGGCTGGCCGGGAAGGATTCGCGGATCGATCCCCCCGACAGCAGTGAAGCGCAGCGCCCCCTCCTGCTCTATCCCGGTAACCATCAATCCGATCTCGTCAAGATGAGCCACCAGGGCCAGTGAAAAAGGCTTCTCTTCTCCCCGGGGTTCACCCTCCTTGAAGGCGATCAGGTTTCCGAGACGATCCCGCCAGACCCGGGTCACATAACACTCCAGATGGCGGCGGATCACCGCCGCAGCACCCTCCTCGCTGCCGGAGATCCCCACAGCAGCGGAGAGCTCCATGATCAGCGCTTTTATCTCTGCTTCATTCATCAAGCCAGCTCCCTTATGATATTCTATCCGCCAACGACGCTGTCAAGTAATAGATCCTTGCGGCCAGCTCCGGAGAAAGGGTCCCGGCCCCGCAGGATGGAGTGATCAGGTAACGGCTGCGAAGTTCTTTTTCAGCAACGCCCTTCCCCAGCAGCGCCTCCCGCTGTGATTCCAGAAGCCGCTCCAGCGAGGATACCTCCTCGGAGAAAGCCTTCTCCGAAGAGGGGACCATCCCCCAGGCCAGGATCCCGCCGCGTTCAAAGAAAGGGTTGAGCTGATCGCTGTAGACCAGCAGCGAGGCAAAGTATTCGTAGGCATCGAAACTGATTATCTGCAGCGGCAGCCCGGCGACAAGGGACCAGTCGTTACCGGCGCAGCTGTGCATCCCGGCAATCCCTCCGGCGGAACGGATTGCCGTGAAGATCTCTTCCATCGAAGCCTCGATCTCGGACCGGCCCAGCCCCACCGCTGTGGAGCTACCGTAATTGTAGAGCGCCGGTTCGTCAACAAAAAGCACGGCCGGCAGACCGCCGGAGCGCAGCCGTCCGGTCTGCCAGCGCGCCGCCGCCGCCAGGGTCTTGACAATGATCTCCCGCAGGGAGGGGGTGTAAAAGGATGGTTTGCCCGCAGCATCGGTGACCATGAAGCCGACGGTGACCGGCCCGGCGAGCTGCCCTTTCAGGCAGAGAGTCTCCCGGGGAAACCCCCGCAAAGAACGCTCCATGAAGGCGTAGAATCCGGCGGCGCTCTCTTCGGAAAAGGCAAATTCCCGGTCGAGGGCCTCTCTATCTTCCGAGAGCAGCAGCTCGTAGTAGTCAAGACAGCGCTCCTCCCAACCGGGTTCATCGTGGCAGAAGTAGATCGTTCTGTTGGGCCGGAAAGCGATCAGCTTGCGCCTGACCAGATTGGCCAGATATTGCCGGGCCAGCCCCTCCACGGCGCCGCGCCGGGGCAGCTGGGGCCAGTGCGGGATCTCCTTGAAGGTATCAACAACCAGATCAAGAGCCGCCACCGGATCAAGGTGCGGCAAACTGCCGATTCCGGTGGCCAGACCGCACAATCTGCTCGGTGTCATTTTGGTGAAACCTCCCCCACGCGGCTGCCGGTAAGCTGTCGCCTGATAGATTCCGGTTCCCCGCAAGATGAATTGCTGAAATCCCCGCTCGAATGCGCTTCCCCTGTGCAGCGGCAGCCTCGCCGGGCGCCAAACCGCCGGTGCTAACTGGGAATATGGATGCTCCGGGCATGGATATATTCGGTACTTCCCTTCAGGATAAGCTGACGGGGACTTTTGGTATAAAAGACCAACCCTTTGTACCCGGTCAGATAATGGTACCTGGTTCCAAACAATCTCCCCACAGAGACCACCACCAGGGGTTTCTCAACCCGCTCGACAATGGTGGAGAAATCCTCCGGGGAGACTCTGACGATCGCCCCGCTGGCCTTGATTGCCTGAGCGATCGCGGCCGCGGCAGCAGCACCGTTTGTGATCTGGATCGCCCCCTTTTTTCTCAGTATCCGCCGTTCCCGTCGAGTCCGTTCTGCCCGGCCAGGGCCGCCTCAAAGCATTCCCGGGGCAGCTCCTTCAGAAAGAGGGAGGGCGCACCGGCAGAAGGGCCCCAGCTGCGGTAATCCTGCCAGTAGGTGCTCAGATAGAGATGGCGTCGTGCCCTGGTCACGGCAACGTAGAACAGGCGGCGTTCCTCGGGCATCTCCTCGTCAAGGACGCGGTGGCTGGGAAAGCTGCCCTCGTTGAGCCCGATGACAAAGACCGCCTCCCATTCCTTTCCCTTGGCACTGTGTACCGTCGAGAGCGTCAGTTGATCATCGGGCCCCCCGTCCCCCGCTCCGGTAAAAAGCGACTCCTCCAGGGCCAGCGACTCCAGAAATGCACCGAGGGAATCGTGGCGGGAAGCGTTGTCGGCCAACCGCTCGATCCCCCTTAGTCTTTCCTCATATTGATCCGGGTAATTTTTGTGCAAGATCTGCTCGTAACCCTCGCTCATGATCAGGGCGATCAGCCCGGCAACATTCTGTCCCTTTTCGCCGCTGCTGTCTGCGGCGAGCTGCCGCTGCAGCGCCTCCAGGGTGAGGCACAAAGAGCGCCAGCCCTCCTTCCCCCGGGCCGGCACAATCCGGCCGGAAAGGGCGGCGCCAAGGGGATCACCGCTCTTCTGCAGATCGCTCCAGAGGCGGTTGCAGGTCGCCTGGCCCAGGCCGGGCTGCAGCAGCGCCAGACGGCGCCAGGATTCACCATCGGCGGGATTGTGCAGCACCTTCAGGTAGGCCAGCACATCCTTGATCTGGCTCTTCTGAAGAAACTTGACCCCGCCGAAGGTGCAGTACGGGATCCCCTGGCGGAGCAGGGCAAATTCCACCTCCGTCGAGAGAAAGGCGCTGCGGTAAAGCACGGCCATCTCCTTCCAGGGAAGGCCGCTGCGCCGCAGATCGTTGAGCCGATCGAGAACAAAGGAGGCCTCCTCGCGGGCATCGCGGGCCCCGACAACGACCGGTTTCTCTGCGGAAGCCTTTTCCGAGAAAAGTTTTTTCGGCAGCTGCACCCGGTTGAAAACGATGGAGGCATTGGCCAGAGCAACGATCTCGGGGGTGCTGCGGTAGTTCTGCTCCATCCGCACCACCAGCGCCTGCGGATATTTTTCGGGAAACGAAAGAATATTGCCCACATGAGCAAAGCGGAAGGCATAGATCGATTGGGCATCGTCGCCGACGGCGCAGACGGAGGCGGCGCCGATAAACTGTTCAACGATCCGTCCCTGGACAATGTTGGTATCCTGAAATTCATCGACGAGAAGGTGGGCAAAGCGTTTCCGGTACTGCTCCCTCACCTCGGGATATCTTTCAAAAAGCTCCAGCCAGCGCAGCAGAAGATCGTCAAAATCGAAGGCATTGGCCTTTTCCTTCTCCTGCTCGTAAAGTGAGGCCAGCTCTTCGATCAGCGTAAGGTGCTCGAAGCTGAAGGGGTAGTCGTCGAGCACCACCTCGCGCAGGGAAAGCTGCGAGTTGCGCGACCGGCTGATCATCTGTCCGAGCAGCCCCCGCCTGAACAGAAGCCGGCGCTCCTCTTCCTCCAGACTGTGGGGCAGGCCGGCCGCCAGCCGCCGGAGCATGGCCCGGCTGTCATCCTCATCCATGATCGTAAAATTGCTCTTCCGCTGAACCAGGGAGGCATGCCGCCTGAGCAGCTGCGCCCCGAAACTGTGGAAGGTTCCCGCCCAGAGGCCGCCGGGCCATGACCCGAGCAGCTGCTGCAGGCGCCCTTTCATCTCTTCGGCGGCCTTGTTGGTAAAGGTCAGCAGCAAGATCTTCCCCGGCGGCACACCGCACCGGATCAGGTGGGCGGCCCGGTAGACCAGCGCGCGGGTTTTCCCCGAGCCCGGACCGGCCAGGCCCAGGATCACCGCCTCTTTGGCAGTGACGAATTCCAGCTGGGGTCTGTTCAGCTCGCGCCGCAGCTGCTCCGTCCAGCCGCTGTCCAGCTCATCTTCTTCAGCAAATGTTCGACTTTCTCCGGTTTCCAAAGTTCATCCTCCCGTGCAGATTCTTCCTGACATAAGTAAAACATACTCCCGCGCCGGACTCAAGACCCGTCCGATGAAAAGTTGGCCGCTTCCGGGGGCCGCTGCGCCGATGATCCGCCGGCTCGATCCGGGACATTTTCAAACGGACTTCGCCAAATCGCAGCGGCTGTGATAGAATAACCGGGTGAAAAACAACCCGGGGAGATGAAGAGCAGATGCAGATCGGCCTGGTGGGGCTACCCCGATCGGGGAAGACCACCTTTTTCAACCTTTTGACCGGAGCGAATGCACCGACCGGTTTTGCTGCCACCGGAGAGATCCATCACGGCAGCGCCGCGGTGCCTGACAGCCGCATCGATTTTCTGACCGGCCTGTACCGACCCCGTAAAACAGTCTATGCGCGTATCGATTTCGAGGATATCCCCGGAACATACCCGCAGGGGGGCGCCGCCCGGGCGGCCCGGCTGCTCGACGAGGCCCGCGGCGCGGATGCGCTGGTCCAGGTGATCCCCGCCTTCAGCGGAGCCGGGGAAAAGGGCCCGGGCGAGCAGCTCTCACCCTACCGTGATCTGCTCGATTTTTACAGCGAGCTGATCCTGGCCGACCTCGATGCGGTGGAGAAGCGCCTGGAGCGGCTCCGGAGCAACCCCAAAGGGAAGAATAACACTGCAGCCCGGATTGCCGTGCTGGAACGGCTCCGGGAGACGCTGGAGCAGGAGCGTCCGGCAGCCGCGCTGCCTCTGGGCGATGATGAGCGACAGCTGCTCTCGGGCCAGATCTTTCTGAGCGAGAAGCCGCTCATTGCAGCGCTCAATCTGGACGAACAGAAGCTGACCGTCCACGATTACCCCGGACGCAGCCGCGTTTTGAAGTATACCGCCGAACGGGGCATCCCGGTGATCGAGATCTGCGCCCGGATCGAGGCGGAGATCGGGGAGCTGCCGCCCGCCGATCGGGACGCTTTCCTGGCCGACCTTGGCCTGGAAGAGTCCGGGCTGGATCGTCTGGCCCGGACGGCGTACGAGCGGCTCGGCTTGATCTCGTTTTTCACCGTGGGCCCGGACGAGGTCAGGGCCTGGACGATCCGCCGTGGCGCCACGGCCCGGCAGGCCGCCGGCAAGATCCATTCGGACATCGAGCGCGGTTTTATCCGGGCCGAGATCTTTCAGTACGCCGCTCTAGCCCGGCTGGGCAGTGTCGCCAGGGTCAGGGAGGCCGGGCTTTTCCGCCTGGAGGGCAAAAACTACCCGGTTCAGGACGGCGATATCATCGATTTTCGCTTCAACGTCTAGGCAGCGGATCATTTAAAAAATACATCCATCGGCCCCACCCCGGTTGAACTGCGGGAAATATTGATATAACCTTATAAAAGAATGGATCATCGAATCACGCTGAAAACACTTTTTTCTGAGAGGTGGTCGTTTGGGCGCACTGAAAGACAAATTTAAAGAGGTGCTGGCATCTGTCTTGCCGATTACGGCAATTGTCCTTGTACTCCATTTGACGATAGCACCGCTGGATAGTCCGCTGCTCTATGCTTTTCTGCTGGGATCAGCGCTGGTGATCATCGGCTTGACCGTATTCCTTTTCGGAATTGAGCAGGGGCTGGAGCCGATTGGCCATGGTATCGGCGATACCCTGGCGCTTTCAAAAGGCTATGCCGTGATCATCACCATATGCCTGGTCCTCGGTTTTTTCATCTCCTATGCAGAACCGGATCTGCATATTCTGGCCGGCCAGGTAGATAGTGTCACTTCGGGGCAATTCGGTCATACCATCATGGTTGTTGTCGTCTCCATCGGCATCGGGGTGATGATGACCCTGGGAATGCTGCGCATATTGAGAGGGATTCGACTGAAGCATATGTTTGCGGCGGCCTATGGTTTGATCCTTATCCTTTCCTTATTCTCCACACCCGATTTTATAGCCATTGCCTTTGATGCTTCCGGAGCAACAACCGGGGCCATCACTGTCCCCTTCATGCTCGCTCTGGCAGGTGGAATCTCGATACTGAAGAAAAAGGACCGCGGCCTCGGCGAAGCCGATCATTTCGGCCTGGTCGGGATTGCTTCGTCAGGCGCCATCCTCGGCGTGCTGATTACAGGTCTTATCTTCGGACTGGATAAGCTGAACGGTTCCTTGCCGGAAGAGACCATTGCCGCTGCCAATTTGCTGGATCTCTACAGTTCCAAACTGCTGCCCCTCGCCCGGGGAGCTTTTCTCTCGCTCCTACCGATCATCATTGCCTACATTCTGTTTCAAATATTTTCGTTCAAGCATAAAAAGAAGCGGATTATCGATATAGCCAGGGGTCTGGTCCTGACCTATTTTGGGCTGGTCTTCTTTCTGGTAGGGGTTAACGGCGGCTTCATGGCCGTGGGTATAGAGATCGGGATGGGGCTTGCCGGAATGAATTCCAGTGCGCCACTCTTGCTGGTCGCCCTGCTTCTCGGTCTGACAACGGTGCTGGCAGAGCCTGCCGTCCATGTTCTGACCAATCAGGTCGAGGAAGTCACCGGAGGCTCGGTCAACCGGGCTCTGGTTCTGATCTTTCTTTCTGTAGCAGTGGGGCTTTCCATCTTTCTCTCTGCTTTACGGATCCTTCTACCCAACCTGCAGTTGTGGATGTATCTGCTGCCCGGATTTGGCCTTGCCGTGATCCTGGCTTACTTTGTTCCCGATCTATTCGTCGGGATGGCCTTTGATGCCGGCGGCGTGGCCTCCGGGCCGATGACGGCTACTTTTTCGCTGGCTTTTATTCAAGGTGCTGCTGCCCAGGTCCCTTCGGCCGACCTGGTAGCGGACGGATTTGGCATGATCGCCATTGTTGCAATGACGCCGATCATTGCCCTCGAGCTGCTCGGGGCACTTTATCACGCAAAAACACGCAAGGCTTCAAAAGCCGTGATTGGAGGAGATCAGCATGGACAACCTGAAGGAGCTGACCACAACCAGGGCCAGGATGTTAACGTTAATCCTCAGCGAGAGTAATAGCCACAGATGTATCCGTCTCGTCAAAGAAAAAGGTATCCGCGGCGGGATGGTGATGATCGGAAAAGGTACGGTCGGCAGTGCTATTTTGAACTTGCTGGGGATCAAAAGCCAGCGGAAGGAAATCGTCAATTTTCTGCTGGAAAAAGAGCAGGCCAGCGAGATTCTGGACTTTCTTGACCGGAAACTCCATCTGGGAAAGCATGGTCACGGCATTGCCTATATCACCCCGACGATCTATGCAGCAGGTCTCCCGGGCCAGGAAAGGGAGAAAACCGATATGTTCAGAAATACAGCTGAATGCACGGAAGGTGGGGCTATGTTCAAAAAACTGACGGTGATTGTTGATCGCGGTATGGCGGATGAGGTCATGGATATTGCCCGTGAAGCCGGTGTGCGGGGAGGGACGATTTTACACGGACGCGGTGCCGGAACGGAGATTGCCACAAAACTGTTCGGGGTGGAGATCGAACCGGAAAAGGAGCTGGTAATCATCCTGACACCGGATCACCTGATCGACAACGTGGTCCGTGCCCTGACCGATGGTCTCAACCTGGATAACCCGCGGAAAGGGATCCTTTTTGTCGAACCGATACTGGAGACGCGGGGACTTTTCGAGATGAGTGATCAGGAATAATGTGACCGCCCGTCCCGGTGAAAAAAGATTCCTTCCCGGGGCCCCGCTGCACACCCCGGGAATACCTTCAACAGCAGAGTATCCCGGGGGTGTGATGCCAAAAATGGGCCTCTCCGCCTGAAAATCAAGGGGATGCCCCTGCAGGCACCCCCCATCTTTCTTGCGCCCTCGCTCCGCCGCCGCAGCTACTCCAGCCTGGAGAAATCCTCCTTGCCCACACTGCAGATCGGGCAGAGCCAATCGTCGGGGAGATCCTCGAAAGAGGTTCCCGGCTCGATCCCGGCATCGCTGTCGCCAACAGCGGGATCATAGATATAACCGCAAACATCGCACTCCCACTTCTCCATCCCTTTCGAACCACCTTTCCTCAGATCTTGTTCGCTCTACTTTTTCACCGCACGGCCCAGAGCCCGGCCCCATTCGTAACAGCTTTTCAGCTCCCCGGCATCGGGCACCCAGAGCTGCTCCAGCCCCTCCCCGGCCAGGGTTAAACCGGCTGCTTCAAGCTTCGCCTCGATATTCTTGACCGCCCCCTTGCTCCAGCCGTAGGAGCCGAAAGCGGCGCCGAGGCGGTTGACCGGCTTCAACCCGCTCAGTTCGTCCAGAAAGGGCGAAAGCACAGAGAGATAGCTACGGTTCACTGTCGGAGAACCGACCACGAGCAGCCGTGCCTCGAGCAGCTCGGTAAAGATATTGTTGATATCGCGTATGGAGACCTTGATCAATTTGGTATCAACGTTCTCCGCGGCAAGACCCTCGGCAACAGCGCGGGCCATCGCCGCGGTGCTCCCCCACATGGTATCGTAAACCATGACCGCTTTGGGGAGCCATTCTCCCGCAGCCCAGCGCTGGTAGGCCTCGATGATCTGACCCGGATTCTCCCGCCAGATCACCCCGTGGCTGGGCGCGATCATGGAGATGGGAATACCCAGCTTGTTGACCTCATCGAGCTTTTTGAGAACCAGCTTGCTCAACGGATAAAGGATATTCGCATAGTAGCGGGAAGCCTCTTCCATGATCAGTTTGTTCTCGACCTCATCGTCAAAACGGAACGAACTGGCCAGATGCTGGCCGAAAGCATCGTTTGGCATCAGCAGCGCCTCTTCCCGGATATAGGTAAACATGCTGTCGGGCCAATGCAACATGGGCGCCTCGATAAAGCTGAGGGTCCGCTTACCCAGCGGCAGCTCAGTACCCGTCTCGACCACAACGTAATCCCAATCGCCGTAGTAATGCTTCAGCAGCCCTGCCTTACCCCTGGCAGTGCAGAAGATCTTCGCCTTCGGGATCAGCTTCATCAGCTCGGGCAGGGCCCCGGTATGATCTGTCTCCACATGATTGATCACGACATAGTCGATCCGCGAGGGATCGATGATCCTGCTGATCCGCTCCAGCATCTCGCCGGCAAAGGGGGCAAAGACCGTGTCCACCAGGGTGATCTTTTCATCGATGATCAGGTAACTGTTGTACGTTGTGCCGCGGTGGGTGCGGTAAACCGGTCCGTGGAAATAGCTCATATCCCAATCGATCGCCCCCACCCAGTAGATATTCTCCTTCAAAACAACAGGCTCCATTGAAAGAAAACCTCCCTCTTCTTGTTGCTGTCACCGTCCGCCGCTCAGCAGCCCTCCAGACGACGGTTAACATCGTCCCAGTTGACCAGATTCCACCAGGCTTCGATGAAAGCAGCCCGCCGATTCTGATACTGAAGGTAGTAGGCATGCTCCCAGAGATCGAGGACCAGCAGCGGCACTGCCCCCCATTGAGTCAGATTCTGATGTTTTTCCGCCGTCAGTATCTCGAGCTTGTTGAAAGCGGGGACCAGGCAGAGCAGGGCCCAGCCGGACCCCTCCACTGCTGCCGCCGCCGCGGAAAACTGCTTTTTGAACTGCTCGAAACTGCCAAAATCGCGCTCGATCAACCCGGCGACCGCGCCTGCAGCCGGACCGCCTCCCCCCGGTTTCATATTCTCCCAGAACATTGAATGAAGGATATGACCGGAGCCGTGAAAAGCCAGTTCCCGCTCCCAGTGCTTGACCAGGGCATAATCACCCTTTTCCCGGGATTCAGCCAGCTTCGCCGCAGCATTGTTCAACCCGTCCACATAGGCCTTGTGGTGGGCGCCGTGATGCAACCGGAGAGTTCTCTCTTCGTAATGGGGTTCCAAAGCAGCATAGTCATAGGGTAAAGGGGGTAGTTCATGTTTCACAAGAATCGCCTCCCAGCAGTTTTTTTGTGGTCTTCAAACCACGATGTCGGAAAGCATTGCTTTGAATACAGGATCCCGCGGGCTTTACCCTCGGGATGCAACCCGGGTGGTGCTTTCAGAGCAACAATTACAGGTAGAGCCACTATAGCACATTTCTTCATCTTTTTGAAATATTTTTTAACGGGCAGGCATGATTTTCCTCTTAAAGGATTTACCGGATCTTCCGCGAAATCATCAGGGAGATAGCGGCAGCAGCTCATCTTCTAAGGGGGGCTTGCCATGCTGGCCAGAATCTTCTCCTGCACGGTCCTCGGGATCGAGGGGATCCCCCTGGAGGTGGAAGTGGATATCCACCGGGGAATGCCCGCCTTCGAGATCATCGGCCTTCCCGATCCCTCGGTCAAGGAAGCCCGGGAAAGGGTCCGGGCCGCGGTGCGTAACAGCGGTTACAGCTTTCCTTCGGAACGGATCACCGTCAACCTGGCCCCGGCCGATCTGAGAAAGGAGGGCCCGGCCTTTGATCTGGCCATCGCCGTCGGCGTGCTCGCCGCTTCGCGCCAGATCCCCTACCGCGAACCGCTGCGCCGGGCGGTGCTGGTGGGCGAACTCTCCCTGGACGGAGCCCTGCGCCCCGTTCCCGGCACCCTGGCCATGGCCGCCTCCATCGCCGCTTCGGAAAGGCTTGGCGAATGCGTCTTCTATATCCCTGCAGCCAACGGGGCCGAAGCGGCGCTGATCACACAGCTCCCGGTAAAAGGGGTCCACACGCTCAAGGAGGCGGCCCAACACTTCGGCGGGGCCCTCTCCATTCCCACGGTGCAGCCGCAGCTGACCGAGCTGGTCCAGCAGGAGCGCACCCCCGGACCCGATCTGAGCGAGGTTAAAGGGCAGGAGACCGCCAAGAGAGCCCTGGAGGTGGCCGCCGCCGGCAACCACAATCTGCTGCTCTACGGCCCCCCTGGCAGTGGAAAAACGATGCTTGCCCGGCGCCTGCCGGGTATCCTGCCGGCGCCGACGCTGGACGAGATCCTCGAGATCACCCGCATCCACAGCATCGCCGGAAGGCTGCCGCCGGAGCGTCCCCTGGTGACGCAGCGCCCCTTCCGCAGCCCTCACCACGGTGCTTCCGCAGCGGGCGTGATCGGGGGCGGCCGGGTCCCCCGGCCCGGCGAGGTCAGCCTGGCCCACCGGGGCGTCCTCTTCTTCGACGAGCTGCCGGAATACAACCGTGATCTTCTCGAAGCCCTGCGCCAACCCCTGGAAGATAGAGTCGTTACCGTAACCCGAGTCTCGGCCACCCTGACCTACCCGGCAGACTTCATGTTCGTGGCCTCGGCCAACCCCTGCCCCTGCGGCTTTCTGAACGATCCCTTCCACCTCTGCCGCTGCAGCCCGGCGGTGGTGCAGCGCTACCGTTCCCGGCTCTCGGGACCCCTGCTGGATCGGATCGATCTGCAGGTGGAGGTCCCCCGGATCAATTTCGAGCAGCTCCAGAGCAAACAGGCCGGGGAAAACTCTGCCGCCATCCGCCGCCGCGTGGAGCAGGCCCGGCAGCGTCAGCTGGACCGTTTCAGGAATACCACCATTTTGACCAACGCCCAGATGCACAGCCGCCACCTGGCCAAACATTGCCCCTTGAGCAAAGAAGCCCGCCGCCTTCTGCAGCAGGCTTACCGGAATCTGGGACTGTCGATGCGCGCCCACGACCGCATCATCAAGGTAGCCCGCACCATTGCCGATCTCGCCGCTGCCGAGACCATCGAGGCGCCCCATATCGCCGAGGCAATCCAGTACCGCAGCCTTGACCGGCAAAGCTGAAGCTGCCGCCGGCTGAAGATAAAACATGCTATAATGTTTTAATTCAATCCAAGCAAGAGGCAAATATCTCTACTTTTTTCCTGTCTATATTGGTGAAGGCCTTCTGATATAACTGAGAAAGGGGGATGAGCTTGGAGGACTCAGACATTATTGAACTCTATTGGCAGCGGGATGAGACAGCAATTACCAAGACGGACCAGAAGTACGGCCGGTTTTGCTATGGAATTGCCATGAACATATTATCTGTACACGAGGATGCCGAAGAATGCGTAAGTGACACATACCGGTGTGTATGGAACGCTGTTCCGCCGGAACGTCCTCGCTCCCTCTCTGCTTACCTGGGCCGCATCATCCGTAATCTCTCCTTTAACCGCTGGAACAAAAAACATGCGCAAAAGCGGTATGGCGGCATGGAGCTTCTTTTGTCTGAGTTGGAAGACTGCATCCCCTCCCCCGAAAGTGTGGAACAGACTGTCGAGGCAAGGGAACTTTCAAAGCTTATCAACAAATGGCTCACATCCCTACCCCGTGTAGACCGTGCACTATTTGTGCGCCGGTATTGGAACGGGGATGCGCTGGCGGACCTGGCGAAGGAATACGGCGTCAAGTCTTCTAAACTGGCGCAGCGTATGTTCCGCTTGCGTAAACGTCTGAAAGCTTCTCTTGAACAGGAAGGAGCTATATGATGAAAGATAGAAAAGGTGAAAAGCTGTATCATGCGATCACGGAAATCCGTGACGAGATCATCGATGAAGCGCAACAAACCAAACTTCGAAAGCCCGGTTACCCCCGGCGCTGGACTGGAGTTACCGCTGCAGCGCTTCTGCTGATTATCGGCATAGGCAGTTATGGCGTTTGGCATTTGATCCGGGACAATATGGGGGGAACCGGTGCCGGCGGGCATGACGAAAGCACAGAGTTCATGTCCTACGGCGGTCCTGTTTTCCCCATGACATTGATGAATAGCCCCTCTGGAATTAAGAGTGAGCGCGCTTTGTGCTATGATTTCCTGGAGAATACAGTTGAATACAATACTATTAACGTTACAGACAGCTATACTTTAACCAATACAACTGCAGAAGATCAAACCGTGACGCTTGTTTACCCGTTTAACGATGATTTTGCCAATTTTAGTCGCCCGGTGCTTTTAGTCAATGGGCATGAAGCTGATGCGCAATTATATGCCGGGCCTTATTCCGGAGGTTTTATGGGCGCCTGGGGCGGAGGGCCTCCCGATGCTACGCTTAATCTTGACAACATCTCATCCTGGGCAGGATATAAAGCGCTTCTGGAGAGCGGCGAGTATATGGCCCAGGCATTTGCAAATTATCCTGAACTTAACCAGCAGGTGATCGTTTATGAATTCTCTGATCCAAAAAATGACCACAGCGAAGCCGTTAACCCCACTCTTGCGGTGAGCTTCAATCTCGATTACAACAAGACCATTGTCCTCGGCTACGGTTTTCATGGTGGAAACTTCGACCAGGAAAACGGCTATATGCGGCAGAGTTTTTCCATTCCCAGAGAGTATGAACCAAATTTCGGGAAACCCAATTACCTGATCATTCTTGGCGACGACATCGGCGATTATACCATTCAGGGCTATGTGGACGGCAGCTGCGACAAGGGAAAAGAAATGGCTGCCACTGCTGCGGTGACTCGTTATGAGTCCACGCTGGGCGAAATGGTAGACCATCTGTTGTCCAGATTTATGGAACAATACGGCGGAGATGTAGCAGCCAACGGCATTCCGTTCGAGATGTATTACGGTTCGACAGCGGAACTAATGTATCAATACGGCATGCTCTCGGGTCACGTAATCGACCGCTACGATACCGGCTGGCTGGAAGATATGTTTTCAGAAGCCAGAACCCATATGCGAGTTTTCTACCTTGCTTCCGAAGCGGCGCTGCCTGCAGGAGAAAGCGTTACAGTAACCGTGAAATTAGTAAAAGATCCAAGCTTCGACTTCTATTGCTCCGGTTCAGATAACAAAGGCCTCCTTGGTTATGACATGGTAACGAAACTGGGCACCAACCTTACATTCGACAACCTGACAGCTGAGCTTATAAACACGGACGGCGTAGAGATCATCCGGCAAAACTATGGCTTTGATCCTGAAAATGGTGTGACAAAAGTAAACCTTGACCCGGAGGTCGAGCACTATTTCCTGGAGGTTCGAAGAAACAGCAAGACACACCGTTAAGCCGGTTAGTAAAGGTTCAGTACATCGAAACAGGCAACATGTGGACAATAATAATATCGATATAGGAGTGTCAGGAAACACTGACTCAGCAATTTTTGGGGCGACCCGGCGGGTCGCCCCAAACAGTTGCCTGTAACCGCAGAACAAATCAACCAAAAAGATAACACCCGCCTATCGTTAAACAAAAGCTGTTCTGCGGATATATATAGACCCCCCGCTCAACTACTTTAAACTTAGCGCATCTTTATCGAAGAAAGTGCACCGGTCCAGTTCCTCTTGGGTGACAGAGCCGATAACTTGATCAAATAACTTTGAAGCAGGGCATGGCACAATAAATTTTACCTTGTTATAGTTGAGCAACAAACAATTCGGAATGGTGCCCACAGCACTATCACCAGTGAACAGAACATCTTCCTTTTGCTTTTACAGAAAATCAGCAGGTCATCCGCGTAGCGAATAAAGCGATGTCCGCGCGTGCCCTGAACGCAATATGGCTAATGAATTACAGATACATGATTGTATTAAATGCAAGAGGCCGCGGGAGTCGCCGACCCGCAACCTCTTGAAAATGCAGTTGTTATCCCATTTTAGCGCAAAGACAACTCTTCCAGTACGAATTCAAACTCCCTGGTCCCGCTTTTCTCGTCTCCTCCCTTGAATACATCAATGCCAACCACCATCTGGAAATCGCCCAGGTCGGCAATGCGTTGGATATAAGTTTGCTCTTCCGGAAACATCGGAGGCCCCATTTTTATCTCCATCGTGTACACGGTGGCACTCAGGTCACCAATCTTCTCTTTAGAGCTGCCCACCTGGCGGAAGCTGTATCCCAAACCCGCTGCAGATTCATAATCATCGATGTTATAGGTTCCGGCCATCATGAAGGGCATCAGCAACAGCGTGGATGTAAGATCTTCTCCATCTCCATACAGATCCGAACTTAAAAGTTCTCCATCCTTCTCGACCTTCTTGATGCGTTCGTCGGCGGTAATCCAGATGATGAATTCCTCGTCGTTAGCGCTAAAAAATATTTTTTCAGTGTCTTCGCCATCAACGGCATCACTGCCCAGGTAACTATATTCAATGATATCCCCGTCAAAATTAAGCCTGTAGCCGCTAAATGTGTTTATTATCCCGCTGACAGTGTCCGGGAATTGCAAGTTTTCGAAACGCGGCAGCGCTTCACCATCGGTCTCTTCGTCCACGCCCTGTTCTTCATCGCCGCCGGGGGTCTCATCGCCATTCGCTCCCGGCTCCTCAGCACCGTCCCCTCCGCAACCGTAAACAAAAAGTCCCAACACCAGTACCAGCAAAACAAAAAAGCCGAAAAATCCTTTTTTCACCCGGTTGTTTCCTCCCCTTATTTACAGATTATTACAGATGGAAAGCCGTAATAACGACATTCTACCTTTAACCATCAATTCCTTGTTCTTGCTTTAAATATTTACGTGATTATCTTGTTTATGGTGCCGTTTGGGACGCCCCGGTGCAACCTTATTCGAGCGCACCATACTCTTTTAAGAGACTGACAATAATCATGATAATATAATATCCGCTTCTCTGTTTCCAGGTTCATTCCTTAGTACCAGCTTGGCATGGCGGGAAGCTGATTTATAGTCTTGATTTGATATCGCTTCATGTGTTATTGCCAGATGGTCCACATCCTTGTCTTCTGCAAAATTGCACCCTGTTACCAGGCAAAGCGATACCGCAACCATTAACAACAATACCCTTCTAATTTTCAAAATTTCCTCCTATTTAGTAATTAATAAATTGATTAGCCGGCCTGGTTCCGAATCCTGGTCTTTGGCGTATTTAGTTGGCCATGTAGGTATTTTTATCCTTTTTATCCTGCCACTTCCAATAATTCAATCATTACCGGTGCAAATTTAGCAATATTATGATATAATGTAACCAATATAGTAATTCCTGATTATTATGTTAATGTTATCTGAAAACTATTGCCCTGGAAGCAAGGCATTTTTATTTAACGGTTACGCAATCATCATTCTTTTTAGAACCGGGATGAAGGGAGGGGTATGCTCGGACAAACTAATCGAGTTTTAAGTGAAAAGACCATCAACGAGAAAAATTTTATCTTGGAAGGAGTGTTGACTTGAAAAAATATCTATTACCCTTTGTGGCTTTATTGTTATTCACAGGGATGCTTGGCACAGCCTATGCCATCCAGCCGTATGAGCTAAGCTCGGAAGGTACTACGGTTGGTGGTGAGCCGCTAGTACTTAGTTTAACGAACGGCAGCGAGCAAGAGATCACCGTAAGCGGTCCCTTTGACGTCGAAGTTCAAGTCCGGCTGGAAGATGGCAGCTGGAAAGGATGGGATATTGAAACCCTCGATCCTGAAGGAGATGATGTTCTTTTTGGGGGAGCCGCCAGCATGGTTATTGCCCCCCATGAAACCGCTGAAATTGCGAAGCTTGCTCCAGGCCTGCCCAACACCTGGCGTTCTTATGAGTCCGCCGATCATGTCCTGCGGATTAGCGCCTGGTTCAAGGTCGATGAGGATGTCTATCATTCGAATGTGATTGAGCATACCATAACCCCAAGTGATGAGCCAAACTATACTCTGGAAATGAGCTCCAACTCTCCCACACTACCCTTCATTGACGAAGGACAAATACCGCCGGAACCGATAATCCTGAGCTTAACAAATAAAAGCAGCAAAAATGTAACTGTCACCGGGCCCGTAGTGGTTCAGGGCACCTGGGAAAGGAAAGCCGAAGATGGCCAGAGGAGGTTGACGTTTGACCTGATCGACGGGCAGGAGAGCATTGATATCCCGGCAGAGGAGACCAGGGAAGTAGTTAAAATTGAAGCCGGTGCCCCCTGGAGCTGGTTAAACTTTTACACCCCGGGAGTCTTACCTGTTACCGCCTGGTTCCAGGTTGACGGGGTAGAGTATGGTTCCAGGCTGTGGGAATCGGGCCGCCTGTGCCATGTGCGTGAAGGGGTTTCCGAGTGGGAAGGCATTGACCTGTGGGCATCATACCTGAACGACCCGCCGCCCGTGGATAATGAAGATGGCACTGCAACCATAACGGCAACTTTATTTAATGTACGGGGTACGTTTAGCGTATCTGCCAATGAAGAAGTCGGGCAATGTACCGATTGCCCGGGACCGGGGGAGTGTCCTTATGTCATAGAAACTGGTGGCTCCGAGGCTCTAGGGCCGGCGGTTGGACTAACGAAAGACTACTTCACTACACATAAACTCGATAATAATAATGTGATGGTAGAAACAGGTGAAATCATCGGCGCCGAGGAGATTGCGCCGGGTGTATACGAGCTTACATGGTCATGCGGTGAAGGAACCCATAATATTTGTATCAACCCGGAAGATTCAGAACCGATCACCTATAGGGAAGATGAAGAGGGTTTCTTCTTTGATGTCACCGTCTCTGTCCAGGAGAAAGAAGTGACCTGGACCCCCAAAGATGACGGGCGCTACGAATCTCAATTAAGCTGGCCCAGCGTCAACCTGGTCTTTGATTCCGCCAGCGATATTGATACAGAGGTATCGGCCCGCCGGAAGTTCACATCCATTTACGAGTCCCCTGAGGGTGCGAAGAGCGTTGGCATTTTCCTGGATCTGGAGCTGGTCAGTGGGGATCTGAGCGATGCGGTAATCCGCATTGAAGTAGCATACAACCTTGGCGACCTCCCTCCCAATACCAAGGAAAGCGATCTGAAGCTTTTCCGGTTAAACGAAGCTACCGGAGAGTGGGAAGCGCTCTCTCCGGGTGGAGTAGATACGGAAAAGCAGATCGTCTGGGCCCTGGTTGAAGGTGGTTTTAGCCAGTTTGCTGTCTTCGAGCTCGCAGGTGAAGTTGGGGTTCCCGGTGAAAACGGGGAAACGGATGAAAACGGAGTAGAGTTGCCTGCTACCGGCAATAGTGTTAACTTGTTGGCTCTGTTCGGCCTGGTGTTAATGCTTACGGGTCTGGCAACTGCTATCTATCGTCGCCGCCGTGCTAATACTGAAGCCAGGTAGCTTTACCAGCATAGGTTAAATAATATGTAATTTTAGCGTCTAGAGGGGCTGTCCAAACATATCGGGCAGTCCCTCTAAGATCAACCTAAAACCTCTCGCACGAAAGACATCCGCTTCCCACGCCTCCTTCTCTCCTGTCATGTAAAACCGGTTTCATCATGATTTCTCCCAAATTTATATGGTTCACAGCGAAAAGAGCATGATAAATATTCCCAGCCCTCTCTTTGTTCAGCTCACACTAAGCGAACAACTTAAAGCAGCATGAGCACCGTGGTAATCACTTCTCAATATCTCTGTTATGAGTTTATACCGTTCCCATTTTTCAGGGGGCGGCGGTGCAGATAATCATACATGATGGGAACCACCAGCAGCGTCAGCAGAGTTGCGTAGATCATTCCGCCGATAACTACTACAGCCATGGGTTGGGTCATCTCTGCACCGCTGCCGATACCCAAGGCGATGGTGCTCATGGCCAGAATTGTGGTCAAAGCAGTCATGATGATTGGACGGATACGGGCGGCCCCGGTCTCAAGCAAAGCTTCCCGTTTGTCCATTCCCTCCAGCGAAGCTGGTTTACCTAGGGCTTCCTGCACAAGCCCGTTGTTTTAAAAATCTAAGCTGCCACCGGCAAAAACCGGCTCGCTTGCAGCAACATTTTCTCCCTGAAAGCGCGAAAAACGCTCTTTGAAAAAAGGACAAAAAGGCCCCGATGTAAACGGGCCAGGTTCATCACAATCAGGTTCATGATGATGACCGTTTCGCTTGTTTCCTGCAATTTCGCTTTAATCAAGTTGAGCCCATATCGTCGCTTTCCCTCGCCAAACTTGCCTTCGCTGCAGTTGCGATCTCGGGCATCCTGGCGGGCCTGCTTGATCACCGCCGGGTCCGGCTCTATCGGCGGTCGGCCCAACCTTGGACCGCTGATCCGGATACCTCTTTCATGGCAGTAGCGAATGTTACCACGGTTGCGGTAAATCATGTCAACATGAACCGATTCCGGATAGACCCCAAACATTGTTTCGTTAATTTCGTTTAGCCGTTCTTTGCCGAACCGCTGGCGGAAGCGCACCATCAGCGATGAGTCAAAGGGCTTCTCATAGCTGAACTTTCTGAAGCCGAGGAAATATTGCAGGTAGGGGTTCTCTCGGATCTGCTCCACGGTTTCCTCATCGGTAAGCCCTAGAGTATCCTTGATCACGAGGGCCCCAAAGGCTACCCGCGCCGGCTTGGCCACATTGCCGGTGCCACTGGGGAAAAGATCCGAGTAATCGCCTTTGATGTCGTCCCAGGGGATCAACCGGGCCTTGATCACCCAGCGGTTGTCAGCTGCAAGGGCACCGTCAAAGGGCAGGATGAAGTCGTCTATGGTCCGCTGGTTGTCCTTTTTTCAATACAATTGAATCACCTTAAGTTCAAGGTTTTGGAGGGTTAGTTAGATATTTCCTTGCACTATTATATCATGAAAAGGGCAATATGGCTTCGCTTTGCCCGCAGGTGGCTTGACTCCCGATGTATACTCATTTTGAGGGAACAGGTGTGCTTCATTTACCGCAATCGGCCTTGTTTTTTTTGACAAGTCTTGATACAATAAGCCGTGATACTGGTTGAAATAATGATTGGGCACAGTCATTCATTAAATTCATTAAATTTTCGTCACTTTATTTAACGATTAAGAAAAAAGGAGAATAATCATGAGCGTTAGAAGGATGGTGTTAATGGTTATGGCAGCGCTTTGCTTGTTAACAGGATGTAATTTTGCGGAAAACAAAGATGTGGACCATCTGGTGATAGCACAAGAAGCAGTATCAAATCAAGACTATAAATTAGCTTCCCGCCATGCCAAGCTGGTGCTGAAGGATGATCCTGGAAACAGAGAAGCTGAGGCAATATTATCTTACCTCACTCATGAAGATAACATGCTGGTTGCCGCGTTTTGGAAAGGGGATTCCGAAGCATTGAAGTATTTGGCAGGCATTGTTCATGATATAAACGCAAAAGATCCTAGGTTTGATGCACCGGTACTGGTGCTGGCGGCAGCATGGGGTCATACAGAAATGGTTGAAATCCTTCTTGAAGCGGGAGCGGATCCCAACTGCGGAGCAGATAAAGATGGATTAACTGCCCTGATGTGGGCATGCAAAAATTTTGATGAGCAATTAGAAATGGTGCGTGCTCTTCTTAAGGCAGGTGCTGAAGTTGATGCCAGATCTAATTACGATGAAACGCCTCTGTCAATTGCATATGAATATGAAAATCACAATATTGTCACTCTCCTAAAAGAGTATGGTGCACTCGAATAAAGATGCTACCGGGAATTTGCTAACTGGCTACTGTTTAGATTTCTTTTTTTAAATCCTGAGGACACATCTCTTGCAGGTATGTGTCCAGATGGGTAGAAGTAGTAAAATAGATGTTAATTTTCAATAGGTTTAAAATATAAACTAAGGGGTGGAGTCGATGAAAGCACAAAGGTGGTTATTGGTACTGTTATTAATTTTCTGCCTTACGGCCTTTATGGTTGGAGGTTGCGGTAACGATGATATAGGCGATACGGACCCCGAATCTAATGGTGACGAAAATGGCGAACCGGGCGAAATCGACGATGTCGATGAATATGTGCCAGAAGTAGCCGTTCCTGACGGCCTGCCGGTCTATCCAGGTGCAGAAATAGAATACGATATGCCTACCGAAGAAGGGCGCTGGCAGTGGCATTACAGCACAACCGGCAGCGGTAACGACATTCTGGCGTTTTTCGTCGGTGCGCTGCAAGAGCTCGGATTCAGTATCAATTCGGATCGTACTATTGCGTTCCGTGAGGAATTCTTTACCATCACTGACGACGAGATCGTCCGGGTTTACTGGCTTGATAGCGATAACCTGGCAGAAATCGACGATGTCACTGCGGATACGCCGAACCGGTGGTATGCCATAGATGTGCATCTGGACAGCTGGGCAGCACGTTAGCTGCACGATTTTTTAAAACAAACGCCAATACATATTCCTGGACAAGCTACCTATTGCAGAAACTTGAAGTTAATTACACTTTCTTGGAGGGGCAAATATGACAAGAACTGCTTGGTTTATGGTACTGTTGACAGTGTTTCTCTTACTTGCTATTGCGGTGATAGGCTGCAACACCGATGATGAAGGTGAAGATTTAACGGGTACAAACGGGGAAGGCAGCGAAAATGGAGAGGAAGTAGCCCTGAAGGGTTTCCTCAATCCTGTGAATTTGGGCCAGTTGATTGACAGCTTCAGCGAATTAACAATTTATAGGGAGTTCAGCGGGTTTGAAGTTGGAAACACATACATCTTTGAGGAGATGGAGAATCTGGATGGGGTTGAAGTATCCCGGATAACTTTTGACGAATATAACGTTTGGCTGGACGCTGATGGAGAAATTATTCAAGCGAGACATAAGACTCTGGACCATTTAAAGGGTGAAGATGGGATCTCTACCGTAAAAAATTTGCTGCCAAATCTCTTTTTCACTTTCCAGGAGATAGCTCAAGAGCGAATTGAGGTAGCGAAGGCAGAGGCACAGGGTCAATTGGTTAAAACGGAAACCAGGGAATTCGGCGAGTTAACCGCAACTGTAAACGTCTATCAGCATTCATTCGAATATAAAGGAGAACAAGTCAGCGGCGAGATTCATGTAGCTGACTTTGGTGATTTTAAGATGGTGGTAGAGATAGACCTTGACAATGATTATTACTATGAAATAACCACTATGGCCCTTCGTTAGTAGTAAAAATACGGACGTGGGGGCAAGGGTAGACTTGTCTATGTAGTAAAAGAGGCCAGGTCTTGACATGTGTCATAAATACATCAATATTCAGGCATCAACTGTCAATAAGTTACATGTCAAGACCTTAACCCGTCATTTCCAAACTAACTTACTAGTAAGGTGTCAGGCTTAACTAAATTAACTAATTCATTTCGACCGAACACTGATACATTAGGGCTTCCTGCACAAGCCCGTTGTTTTAAAAATCTAAGCTGCCACCGGTAAAAACCGGCTCGCTTGCAGCAACATTTTCTCCCTGAAAGCGCGAAAAACGCTCTTTGAAAAAGGACAAAAAGGCCCCGATGTAAACGGGCCAGGTTCATCACAATCAGGTTCATGATGATGACCGTTTCGCTTGTTTCCTGCAATTTCGCTTTAATCAAGTTGAGCCCATATCGAGCCATTTGCGTTCTTTGAAAACAATTGATAGATAAGGCTTTGCGCAAGGGGTAAAAATATTTTACCCCATGGGGATGCTGTGGGATAAGTATCCCTGCAAGTCAACCCTGCGGGAATTAGGAAATTGACCCCAG
>LSQX01227520.1_pt1 | contig 25014 bp, 29 predicted proteins | sample 654561 | NCBI WGS metagenome assembly LSQX01 (sample SAMN04489861, study PRJNA283612) | anaerobic digester metagenome | isolation source: 4 biogas reactors fed with cattle manure at either 37C or 55C with and... | place: Denmark: Kongens Lyngby | collected 2014 | reverse complement strand
CCGCCGCCTCTCTGGTTCATGTCACCGCAGGCTTCCTCGGCGCAGTCGATGACATAGTCGACTTCTGCCGGGTCGATGCCCGTGACTCTGATGAGGTGAAGCAGCGAGAGCACGCTCGTAGCCTTGCTGGAGATGTTCTCGAGCATGACATGAGCCGAAAGGTTCACGTCTACATCGTGTGCTTTCTTTACGACTCCTACGAGCTTTCCGTCAAGGTAGAGTCCGCATCCGCCGTCCTCGACGACAGCTTTGAGGCTCTCTTCAGTGAACTCGGCGTTCTTGTCCAGCACAGCCACCTGCTCGTCCGTGAACATGCCGTGCGCAGCGAGCTTTTCCTTTACGGAAGCCGCAAAACCGGCCTCGAGTTCGACCAGGTCGAATGTGTCGCAGATCTGCATGAGTCCGTAGTACTCGTCCTCAGGCATGATCTCGCCGTACTTCCCGGTCCTGTCCGTGATGTCTGTCGGCTTGTCATACCATGGGAATTCGATCGCCTTGAGCTGCTCATTGTCGATATTTCCGATATATGCCTGGTTAGGCGCATATCTGACGACATCCTCGAAGCTTCTCAGGTGCTTCGGAAGCTCCTTGAGATACTCTCCGTCAGGATTGACTATGCGCTCTGTTACCTGAGTCGCTCCGTCATGGATGACCATGTCAGGCGTATATGCCAGAGTATAGCTGGCGCCTCTTAATACTGCATAATCACTCATAGTATTTCTCCTATACGTACTTCTCTACCATTGCCTTTACAGCATCAGCAGTAGCATCGTCCTTTACGAGCTCCTCGATCTTCTCTCCGTCCTTGTAGATGGCGATGACCGGAAGTCCCATTACCTTCTGGCCGATGGCGACTCTTCTGGCCTTCGAAGTGTTGAGAGCCGCGAATTTGAGCTTGTCGCCGTACTGATCGGCAAGAGCGTGCACATGAGGCATCAGAGCCTGACACGGAACACAGCCGTCGCCGTAGAAATCCACTACTACATAACCGTCTGCCTGAAGTACTTCTTCTTCAAATGTTTTCTTATCAACTTCTAACATTTTTCTGTCCTCCTTTTATCTCTTATATGATATTAGGCTCTTGCTCCGCCTGAGTATGATGTTCCGTTCAGCTCTTCAATGTATTCGCTGGCCTGTACCGCAGCGATAGCCCCGTCTGCCGCAGCTGTCACTACCTGCTTCAGACTCTTCTTACGGATGTCTCCTGCTGCAAAAACGCCCTTGATATTGGTTCTCATGTCTTCATCCGTAAGGATATAGCCTCTTTCCATGTCGACTTTTCCCTCGTAGATAGCCGATGAAGGCGTGTATCCTATGAACACGAAGATTCCGAATGTGCCGTCGTCCTCGTCAGCAAAGATCTCTCGTGTCTCGCCTGTCTTTGTGTCTTTTACGACCATGCTCTCTACGATGCCGTCGCCTTTTATCTCTTCAACAGTCGTATTCCACATAAAGTCCATCTTCGGATTGGCGAATGCCTTTTCCTGTATGGATCTTGCCGCTCTCAGCTCATCTCTTCTGTGGATAAGCGTTACCTTGCGGGCAAACCTCGTGAGGTACATTGCTTCTTCTACAGCTGCGTCTCCGCCGCCGACTACATATACTTCCAGGTCTTCAAAGAATGCAGCATCGCATGTCGCGCAGTAGGATACGCCCTTTCCTGTAAGCTCCTTCTCGCCCGGGCAGCCGATGTATTTATGTACTTCTCCGCCGGTTATGATCACGGATCTTCCGTGATACTCCCCTTTACTTCCTTTGATTATCTTAACTTCACCTTCGAGTTCAACTTCGGTGATAGTATCTTCCACTCTTTCACAGCCGAATTTATCAGCCTGTGCTACCATGCGCGCCATGAGGGACGGACCTGTCTCGCCCTCGATCGAGCCCGGGTAGTTCTCTATCTCGTCTGTTATGAGGATCTGACCTCCGAATTTCTGCTTTTCGATGATCAGTGTGTCCATCTTGGCTCTGCCTGCGTACAGCCCTGCCGCAAGTCCCGCCGGACCACCACCGATAATCACGATATCATACGTTTTCATGTGGCTTACCTCCATGATGTTTTCATGATTTCGGATATCGGACCGCCGTCAAAAGGAGTCTGACCGATCGACAGCGGTCCGTTCCATGATAATATTACGCTTCTGCGACCTGTTCACGAATAGCGTTCATCTCTTCGCAAATGTCGTCTACGTCCAGCACCATTTCCATCATGCTGATCTGTTCGTCATATACAGCCTCATCGATCTCTTCTTTGATCTCAGGCTCGCATATGTGATAACATGGGAGTTTCAACGAAACCCCTGCCAGACACCCTGCAAATGTAGGATCTCCGAGAGCTACTGTCTCAGCAGCAAGACCAGCGGCCTCACCCTCAGCAGCGCCTACGAGTACTACGAGCTGATCTGCTCCGAACTGGTCGTAGAACTCTTTAACTCTCTTCTGATTCTCCAGATCCATGGCACCGGCAGCCGTTCAGACAAAACACTCGGTTGCGCTGAACAGAACTTCGGCACCCATAGGCTTAATACATTCTTCGATTGCGGGGCCCGGAACGCCGTCGCGATCGCCTAGAATGATAACTTTCTTGCCATTAAGCATCTGTGCACTTCCTTTCATCTTGATATGGTTTGCGTATTAAACACAGGGGTTTAAAGCATGCGAGCAGACATCTTATTGAAGCCTAGCTCGTTCGTGGCACCAATAATAATCTGGATTTCTGCCATGATCGAACCGTCTGGCCGCAAGCTGCCTGAAAAACCGCCAGCGATAACATCAACGATGCCAGCGCTAGCATCTCCGATAATCTTATCCATCGGAGGGAGAATAATTGTCTCATTAGCATTACCGCCAGTCACAACAGCGTTAGCCAACGGATTAGAGTCAGCCAATGACTGGGAAGCGCCATCGCGCCCAGCGTATTCGTCGGTGACACATACGGTCTTAATGCCCATCTTCTCCAACTTAGTGCAGTTCATGATCAGGTCGGCATCGGGGTTACCGAAACCTTCTTCAGACACAATGGCCGCATCAGCCCCCAGCATCTGGGCTAATTTAGCCGCGTAACTGGAAGAACGTTCTTTGTCTTTTAAAGTAACGTTTTCATTGCTGATAACGATACCCAGGAAGCAAATGTCATGGCCGTGATGCTTGAACAGTTCTTTGACCACTGGGTTGTTCAGATGGTGATAAGTGGTGTTCTTATCACAGGCTGAAACACAGTTCCCGCTTACAATGGCTCCGTCAAACAATTCATTGGGATGAATGATACTGGGTAAGATTCTCTTGGCATCTACACCGTAGACCCAAGTGTCATGGAGCAAACCCTGGGACTGTAACATGAACAGGTAGACAACTTTAGGCAGATCCGGATACTGGGCGGCTGTTTCCCAGAACGAACCCAGATCATAGGTCTCAATTACATCCGGCTCCATCTCTTTGGCGGCTTCACCCAGATAGGCCGCTGCCTTGAGCCCGGCCAACCGCACAGCCTTCTCGTGCTCATGCTGGGCTAAGCCCTCCACTGGCTCCATCTCCAGCACCACGTTGTACGTCTTGGAAAAAGGTGTGTAGTCGGCTCCCGGACCGGTCATATCGATAATACCTTCCTGAAAGCCTACAATTTTTCCGGTGGTCACCACCGCCGCACCGGACAGAACATGGGTTCGACCGCTGCCTACCGTGTCCACCTTACTGACAAATCCAGGGAACAGACCGCCGGGACCGCTTACTTTGCAGCGGGGTTCGATGACATCTTTTACCGGGATGATGCGGATCTCTTCCCCAGGTTTGGCCAAATGTACGGTGCAGGACTTAATAGTTGGATCTTCCACAACTAAGGTGGCCAGCTCGTCTTGGTTGACATACAACGTGCCGGCTTCCACCTTGGTTTCCGGACCAAAATCCAAGTCACGGACGGTGATCTTCCCTAATTCCAACCGCATTGAGGCTCCCCTCCTCTCTGTACTGACAATTGTATTTAAGCAACCAACTCCTCAAGCTTAGCCACAATGTTCTCCTTAGTCACCTCGGCCCCGATAAGTTTACCTACCACTTCACCTCCCTTATAAAACAAGAATGTGGGCAGAGCCATCACTTTAAGCTCCACCACCAATCGGCGGTTGTCCTTACTGTTTACTTTGCAGAACTTCACCCGGCCTTGGTATTCTTCCGCCATCTTTTCCACTTCCGGCATCATGGCCAAACAAGGAGCACAGCGCGGGCCCCAAAAATCCACCAGCACCGGGAGTTCTGACTTAAGGACTTCATCTTCATAAGTATCACGGGATACCTCAATCATGAGATTAGACATGTTCTGATTCTACCCCCTAAAAATTATCTTCGATATATTTCTCGGCTGCAAAAGCAGCCGTAGCTCCGTCGCCTACAGCCGTTACCACCTGGCGAAGAAGTTTGGCTGTTACATCCCCCACGGCAAAAACCCCAGGGACGTTGGTTTCCATGTTCGCCGTTACAGGTACGTAGTTTTGAGGATCAAGGTTAATTTGCCCGGTCAGGAATTTCGTATTCGGTATCAAGCCCACATACATGAACACCCCGTCCACCGGCAGATCGGATAACTTGCCGGTCTTGACGTTCTTCACCCGCACGGTCTCCACGGTGTCACTGCCTATGATCTCATGGACTACGCTGTCCCAAACAATCTCAATTTTGGGGTTGGCAAACGCTTTGTCTTGAACTACCTTGGTGGCCCGCAGAGCATCGCGCCGATGAATCACATAGACGCGGCTGGCAAACTTAGTAAGGTAGATGGCGGCTGAAATGGCCGAGTCCCCACCGCCGACTACTGCCACCGGTAAGTCCTCGAAAAAGGCGGCATCACAGGTGGCGCAGAAAGACACGCCGCGCCCGGTGAATTCCTCTTCCCCCGGGCAGCCCAGTTTACGGTAGGTAGCCCCACTGGCTATAATCACTGCCTTGCCCTTGAACTCATGCTCACTGGTGTGGACAATCTTCTCTTTGCCGCTGAAATCAACCCCGGTAACTTCAGCCATGATAAACTCACAGCCGAATGACTTTGCCTGTTCTTCCATGCGGTCGGAAAGATCCGGGCCGGTGCTACCGGCTAAAGCTCCAGGGTAATTCTCAATTAGGTCGGCTGTAGCCGCCTGACCGCCGGTGGCCAGCTGCTCGATAATAAGCGTCTTCAATTTAGCCCGTCCGGCGTAAATACCCGCCGTTAACCCGGCTGGTCCGCCGCCGATGATGATAATGTCGTACACCCAACAAGTCCCTCCTCAATGCTTAATTTTAAAATTTATTAGCCCGAAGCCAGTCCGATCCCTGCCAGCAGGGCTAATCCCTGCAAGCAGGGGCTATCCCTGTAACCAAGTTGTCCGCCTAGACAGTCTTTTATACTTAGAAAGCACCGCTTGGCCGCATTCAGGTCCCTTGTTCATGGAAGCAAGCTGATTAGAGCACTTTCAAATATAGACAGATCCACCGCTGCATAGTCACGCAGTACAGGAGGAGACCAAGACAGTTCTGTTCGCGGTCGCGTTTTTTTCACCGCCGCCATGGCAGCAGCCATGTAGTTCAAAGAATCCAGGTCCACTACCTGATTCGCTTCAGCGGTAAGCACCACGGTCTTATAAGGGATAAGCCCCGGCTTGAGACTGCTGGACAAGGGGTGTGTCAACAGCCGGTGTCCCCGATGAACCAGATCCCGGGCCTTCTTATATACCGCTGTCACGTCGCCGTCCACCAGCACTGGGCTAAGCTCGCCGTGCTGGGCCGGCACCAGGGGATTATTAGTGAGCACGATAAAGTACATTTTCGCCCTCCAGGCACAAATTTCCTCCTAGGTTGGACCTCCCAGGTTACACCTTTTAGGTTAACTTTCTAAGTCATGCCTTCTAGATTTCACCTCCCAGAGCGTACCTCAAAAAGGCCAAAGGATTAATTAGGGGCAAGCAGTGGCAAAGCCACCGCTGCTTCCCCCCTGTCCTTTGGCCTGAGAGATTCCCCGCTTGAGTTCCCCCTTCGGCGCCCCATTGAATATCCGCCTGAAGTCAATGAGCCTCTCCAGAGTTCCGTCCCTACAAAGTCTTTTTGCCTGAGAGGTTCAGCTTACCGGGCAGCAACCGATAGCCTTGCTCCTTCGGCGTCCTGCGGACTCTCCTTTGTAGTTCATCCAAATAGTATTATTTATTGTTTCCGTTACCATTTCTTCCGCTTTGTGGATTTTTATTATACCATACGTGGGCTCATTTGGCTAGAGATCGACAATAACTATAATCGTAGTATAATTCTACCCTTTTTTTCAAATACTGACTTTGACACAACTGGTAATGGTAAACAGGGGGAATGGCAATGGCCGGTTTAAAAGAAAAAAGCTGCCCCATGTGCGGTAACCTTATTTTAGATCTAGGTTTGAGCGGAGACGAAGGCGCTCTCTGCTATGCTTGTTATCGCAAAGTAGCGGCTCAACAAAAGAAAGCGCAGGAGGCCTGAACGAGTGGGGCTCTTTGCTCCGCCGCCCCAGGGGCTGCGCGTAAGTGTGGATGATACCTGGGCCGCTCAGAAGCTGGGTGGCAGCCTGTGGCAAGGTATTCGATACTCAGCTCCAGCAGAACAGGGGTTGGTAGCTCTTTGTATCGGCACTGATCGCTCCACCGGTGATGCCCTCGGTCCGCTCACCGGCAGTTTTTTGGAGGCATTGGATTGTCCACAGCTTAGGATCATGGGTACTTTGGCCCAGCCGGTACACGCCACTAACCTTAAGGAAGCTGTCTCTGATCTGCGGGCCGAGTCTGGGAAACAGTGCGTTATCGCTGTGGATGCGTGTTTGGGCCGGCTGGAAAGCGTGGGCAAAATCGCCCTGGCGCCGGGAGCCTTGAACCCAGGAGCAGGGGTCAACAAGGAGTTGCCGTCGGTGGGCGATTATAATATTGTGGGGATTGTAAATGTGAGTGGTTTCATGGAACACCTGGTGCTGCAAAACACCCGCTTGCACTTGGTCTATCGCATGGCCGGTGTGATTGCCGACGCCATCGCCACGGTCTGTTACAAGTTATCGGCTACGTACCCGGCTGCCGGCCAGGGCTTTAGACCCTAGCCGGATCTTTTTGTTGCCGGTTCCGATATCGGTACCGGCCTGGAAAAAACTTTGCGCAGTTCCGCTGTGACTGCAGGCAGCAGCGCTGCCGGTAGGATCCAGCGCCAGTGGTTCCAGCTGAGAAAAGCTGTCTTAAAGACAGGCCGTAGCAAAGGTACATAGATGGTAAGTAAGAAAATCACCAGGGAGGCGAAACAGCCGATCAATAAAGTGCGATTGGTAAACAGGCCCAATCGAAATACAGGCAGACGTTCGGAGCGACTGGTAAATGATCGCAGCAGCTCGGCCACCACCAAGGTGGTAAAGGCCATGGTTCGGGCGCTGGTTAAATCGAACCTCTGTAAAGCAAACCAAAACACTCCCAGCACAGCCATGACCATAGCTAGGCCTTGACCGGCAATCCCAGATAACATGGTGCGGTCGAGAAGCGGCTCCTCAGGGGAGCGGGGTGAGCGATCCATGATACCGGGTTCGGCTCGTTCTACGCCCAGGGCCAAGGCCGGAAAGGCATCTGTTAATAGATTTAGCCACAGCAAATGAACTGGAAGCAGCGGCAGCGGTAAGGCCATCAATGCGGCCAAAAAGACAATCAGCACTTCACCCACATTGCAGGACAACAAGAAATAGACAAACTTTCGGATATTAGCATAGATGACACGGCCCTCTTCCACCGCCGCCACAATGCTGGCAAAGTTGTCATCGGTAAGAATCATGTCGGCGGCCCCTTTGGCTACGTCAGTGCCGGTGATGCCCATGGCTACACCGATATCGGCCTGCTTCAGCGCCGGAGCATCGTTAACCCCATCACCGGTTACAGCCACAATTTCGCCTTGTTCTTGCAGCGCCTGGACCAGGGCGCTTTTATGTTCCGGGGCCACCCGCGCATAGACATTTACCTTCTGAGCCTGTTCTTTCAACTGCTCTAGGGTGAAGTCCTCCAAATCGGCTCCGGTAAGAACCTCAGCGTCGGCAGCGAGTCCCAGTTCTCGGCCAATGGCCAGCGCCGTTTCCGGATGATCACCGGTGATCATCACGGTCCTGATACCGGCGCTGTGGCAGCGCCCTACCGCTTGTTTGGCTTCCGGCCGCAGGGGGTCTTTGAGGCCCACCAAGGCCAAGAAAGTCAGATCTTCTTCCACGGCGCTCAGCTCGTCCGGCGACGGCAGACGCGACAGCTTCCGGCAGGCTAACGCCAAGACTCTGAGAGCCTGGCCGGCCCAGCGAGCATTTTGTGCGCTAATCTCAGCTGCCAATTCGGCCGTAAGCTCCACCTTAACTCCGTTCACCAGCAGGTACCGAGACCGGGCCAAGGCCACATCGGGTGCACCCTTGGTTAAGACCAGCCAGTCGCCGTCTCCAGTGGGATGAACAGTGCTCATAAGCTTGCGCCGCGAGTCAAACGGCACTTCGGCGGCACGAGGATAATCCGGGGTTAAACTCGGCGGCGTTAAGCCTCCTTTGGCCGCCAGACCCAGTAGCGCCCCTTCAGTGGGATCTCCCACCAGGTCCGGCTCTGCTTCATCTATGTGGCTTACCCGGGCATCGTTACATAAGGCGGCTGTCATGAAAACAAGGCGCAAGTCTTGCAACTGCTGCTTAGTTAAGGGTCGGCCGTCTAGGGTAATTTGGCCGGCAAAACCATAAGCGCTCCCGCTGACAGCGTATAGCTTGCGATCGGCCCACAAAGCCACTGCCGCCATCTTGTTCTGGGTTAGGGTGCCGGTTTTGTCGGTACAGATTACAGTAGTCGATCCTAAGGTTTCTACAGCATGCAGTCGCTTTACAATGGCGTTCTTCGCCACCATGCGCTGCATGCCAAGCGCTAGTACAATAGTAACCACTGCCGGCAGCCCTTCCGGAATAGCAGCCACTGCCAGACTCACAGCCACCAAAAACAACTGCAACCAGTTAACGCCGTAACCGTCCCGAGCCAGGCCAGTGACAAAAACTATGACGCTGATGATCAGGGTAGCCAGGCCTAAGGTCCTTCCAACCGAGTTCAGTCGTTCTTGCAGCGGTGTAGCTCCTTCCGATGCCGCGGTGAGGAGGCCGGCGATACGGCCCACTTCGGTTTCCATACCGGTAGCCACCACTATCCCTTGTCCCCGTCCATAAACTACAGTGGTACCCAGGTAAGCCATGTTGCTACGTTCAGCCAAAGCTGTCTTGACCGAAAGCTGTGAGGCGGCATCCTTTTCTACCGGCACCGATTCCCCCGTAAGGGCAGATTCTTCTATTTTAAGACTGGCCGTCTGCTGCAAGCGCAGATCAGCGGGGATGGCCGTACCCGCTTCCAGTAGCACCAGATCGCCCAAAACCAGTTCCCAGGCCGGAATATCCATTACTTGACCGCCCCTAATTACCACTGCGTGCGGGGCCGCTATTTGCTTCAGAGCGTTTAATGCTCGCTGGGCCCGCCCTTCTTGAACCAGACCCAGGATAGCATTGACGATCACAATAAGAATAATAAGCGCGGCGTCGGTCCGTTCTCCCACCGCAAAAGATACAATGCTGGCCGCCAGCAGGATCAGTACCAAGAAATCTTGAAACTGGGCCAGCAGCCGGCGCCAAAAAGGAACGCCCTCCTCGCCCTGGAGCTCGTTGGGGCCCCAGTCTTCAAGCCGCCTCCGGGCCTCCTCCAGTGTCAACCCTTGGGCAAAATCGGTATGCAACTCGGCTGCAACACCGCTGGCCGGCATAGTATGCCAAACCTGCATCTTATTTCCCCCTTGCGCACAGCTCTCGACCCCAACCGCTAGTGTAAGCTCTTGATCTTATAAAGATACCGAAAGGCGAGACCTTTTACCACAGGTCTCGCCCACTGCTTACGTTACCATCACCATAGACGGCGCCGCTTACGGATACGTTCAATAATACGATCAGCCCCTAGGGGCCGGTTGGTATTAAGCTCCTCTAGACTACGCCGACCTCGCGCCAACAGCAGCCAAGTCAGCCAAAGAATAAACGCCAACTCCAGCATTATCTGCCACCTCGGGCTTACCTTTCGTCACTGATACAGCTTTTTCCTGCCCGCCGGCATCTCTCTTGGCTATAGCCGTCGACGCAAATCTTCCAGAACCTCCTGTGGCGACCGACCCCGGGCTGAAATCACCGGGGCTCCGGTATGAGGTTCAGTGAAGCCGAGAAAGTCCCGATCCCCACCGCTAATTACCACCGCCTCAGCATCGTGAAGCCCGTCGTCAAAGCCTACCACCTGGTACCCATGACGGCTCAGATGTTCTTTTATATTGCTCAAACCTTCTTCCACCGCAATTCGCTCTGCCACCGCCGCACCTCCCTGACCTAATCTATTGCTAGACTGTCCGAAAACCTGGGCTTTCATACAAAAAAGCGAATCCGGGGGCTATGTACCAAAGGACTTCGTGCAGAAGGAACTCTCTACAGCGCTGCCCTTTGAGTTTCGGGCCGGAACAAAGCCCGGCCGTTACTCCCCAGCTTTGGCATTCGGGACGGGAGACCCGCCCCTATCAGAAGGCCTTCTGGTAGGGGCAGCTTGCATCCGAAGGATGACCCTCTGCGGTCGCCCGGCTTTCCGGTGGCAAAACACCGGGTATATTCCCTGACTGTGTACTAAATATTTCATGTAGGAGCAAACCTGATCTTAAAAGCGCATGTACATGGGCTCAGTACAAACCCAAGATAGCTTGGCGTACATATTCAGTCAAGCCGACACTGCTGAAGAAAGACAGTACCAAAGTAGCCCCCACTAAAACAAAGATCAGACATATACTAGCCAGATCATATTTAAGCACTGGTCGTTCTTTGTTCAATTGAAAGGTATAGGTTAAAACCTCCAGGCCTAAAATAACCAGCACCGACGGCCACCATTTTAGCAGTAGAAGCGGAGCCGGCTGGCCGCTGACTTGCCAGATCAAGAGGGCAATGCCGCCAAAAATCAAACTAAACCCGAGAGAAATTGTTCCTACGCGCCACTGTCTCACTTTTCTTCACCATCCTCTGCCGCTTTCTCCGGCGCTGTTTTCTCCGGTACACGAGCACCGAACAGCAATCTAACCCCCACAGTGATCAGCACCAGGGCTAAAACCAAGGGCTGGAGATACTGTACCAACTGCGGGTCCATAAAAGGTATCAACAGCCGTTCTACCAGCAGTAGAATCCCACCCCCTACCAGGGCATAGCCCAACCAGCGCCCCGCTGCCGGGGTCCCTGTTGTCGCCGTGGACGACTTTCCCTCTTGCAACACTGGCAGCTGGGCCAAAGTATCGAAAACGCTGTAGAACCAAAGCAGCGGCACAGCTACAAAAGCAAAGTTGAACCGGAGAAAATTGTTCAGGAGCACGATTAAGAGAAACCCGGCCATTATACCTAAACCCTTATCCAACTGCCCCAGATACATGTGCCCCAGTCCCGGTATTAGACTTAGGCTTCCGGCCCAGGCACTGCTACGTCCGCCCCCGGCGAGCCCCTGTTCCAGCTCCTGGGCCAATGACGGCCGAGTACTATTCGCTTCCGATAACTTACATTGCCAGCCCTGGAGTGCATCAAAGAAACTATAGGCCCAAATAACCGGCAGCAACCCCCAGAGCACAATAAAACCGCCGGCAAAATTAACTGCCAAGTAGCTGGAAAAAGTAAGCCAACCGAAAAAAGCTACCAGCAAAGGCAAACCCCGATCTGTTTCTCCTAGATACATCTGCCCGCCACCGGGAATCAAAGCTGCTAGAATCAACAGTTCCCGCTCTTTACTAGGCATCGTATTTTCTGTATCCTCTGTCGATGCTACAAAAGGTTCGGCATTAGAGCGCGATAAAAGAACAAAAGCATCTACCAAACCTATCAGCCAAATCAAAGGGAGTGCCAACACAAGCAGTAGAACTCCCCTCTGGCCTGTAACCAGGGCCAGAAAGAGAACCCCCATAATACAAACAGCAGTTAACCCTAAAATCAACAGCCCCCTACCTGCATGACCTAGATAGATTTGGGGCAAGCCGGGGATAACCGACAGCAAAAAGGTCACTAATTTACTCTTTTTGGGCATCATCAGGCCTCCTTAAAATCATATCTTTAAGCGGCGGTATGGCCAGCGGTTGATGGGCCTCCGACAATAGTTGGTTAGAAGACAGCTCCGACAGCGGAACGCTGCTCAAAGAAACTTGTTGTTGGCTCACCGGTGTATCCTTAACAAACGGCAGATTAAGTCTCCCTTTGGGCAAAGCAGTAAGATAATCGAACATGCCGGTAACCATGAGCGCAATCGTCAGCCCGGCCGCTACCGTATAGGCCGCCAATTGTTGCCAAAAACGCTTTGATATCATGCTTCTTTTCATACTAACCTTGGCCGGTGAAATTGTTTCCAGTGCGGGAAACTCCACAACCCTAGCCATAACCTGAGCTGTAAAATCCAGCGGAACCAGCTGATCCGCTAATTCTTCCTGCCGGGGGCTGATAAGCTTAAGGTATCTCTGTTGGCAAGCGGGGCAAACGCTAAGGTGATCACGAAGAAGAGCAGCAGTGCTAGCATCTAAACTTCCTTTCTGTAGTAACACCCATTGGCGATCTAAATAATGTCCCATGCTATCTCTCTCCTTTCGCAGCCAAATTGTCCCGCAAGAGATGCCTGGCTCGATATAAGGTGGATTCCGCTGTTCTTTCGGCTATGTTAAGCCTGGTAGCAATCTCGGCATAGGACAGATCTTCAAAGTAATAGAGCCTTATCACTTCTTGCTGTCGTGGAGGCAACTTGGCAATGAGACCGTTTAGGGTGAGCCGGTTGTCCACTGCCCCAGACCCTGTAGTCTGTGGCCTAGCCGCTTGCTCCTGACCAATTAGTGCTACCAGACTTTGCTGGCGCTGGTTACGCCGCATAAGATCGGTGGCGCAATTTACAGCAATGCGGCCCAGCCAGGCTTTAAAGCTGCCGCCCCGGTAACTGGGCAAGCTCTTATAGGCACAAAGGAATGTCTCCTGGGCCGTATCTTCAGCATCGGCCAGGGTCGGCACAATAGGTAGCACAATAGCAAAAACATAGGCCCGGTATTGGTTCACCAAATAGGCGTACGCGGTTTTATCACCGGCCAGCACTTTGGTGATGGCTTCTTGATCGGTAATGTGCCTCCCCTCCCTTCCGCCCTTATATATGACGTCCCAAGTTATACATAACCCTGCACCCTAAATTAATATTAAGTACTTGCTGAACACAAATACATTACGTAATACCTGCTTGATAACCTCTGGCTGCATGTAGCGACAGGCCTTCGTTAAAATCCAACCAATTTCCTATTGACAATACTTCCACTCGAAGTATAATATAAAAGTAATTAGATATGTACCTAACCATCTAACCTTCCCATAAAGGGGGGATCGGCTTTGTCTTTCAATTTAGTATTCAAAGCCTTGGCCGACGGCACTCGCCGGCGGATATTGGAACTTTTGCGTGCCGGCGATCTTACGGCCGGTGAAATTGCAGACCACTTTTCCATTTCCAAGCCCAGTATATCTCACCACTTAAATGTGCTAAAACAAGCCAACTTGGTTAGCGATGAGCGTCAAGGACAAAATATCATGTACTCCCTTAATACCACTGTGTTTCAGGAAGCTTTGGCTTGGCTGCTAGCCCTTTCCGGTAGTACAGCGGCCGACGGTGGTTCAGAAATAAAGTCCCGCGAGGAGGGAATGTCCAATGACCCAAAATAACACCACCTACCGCTTAAGCTGGCAACAACTAAAAAAAGATTGGCCCCTGTGGCTACTCATGGTAACCGGTTTGCTACTGGGGCTGTATGTTAAGCCCCAACTGCCCGATGAGGTCCCTATTCATTGGAACATCCGCGGACAGGTGGACGGTTATGCCACTTCCACTTATGCCGTTTGGTTCTCGCCACTTTTGACCATGGGACTGTATCTGATGCTAATCTTACTGCCTTATCTCGATCCTAAGCGAGCAAATTATGTCCGCTTTACTCCTACCTACCAGTACATTAAGATTCTACTGGTACTGTTTTTCACCGGTCTGCACACAGCGGTGCTGGCCGCTGGCTTAGGCTATCAAAACGTACCGTCGCTGTTTATCCGTATCGGGATGCCACTTCTTTTCATTTTCTTCGGCAACGTGATGGGGCAGATCAGGCACAATTACTTTGTGGGTATTCGTACCCCCTGGACCATAGCCAGTCCGGAGGTATGGCGCCTGACTCACCGCTCGGCCGCCAAGATTTGGGTCCTAAGCGGCCTCATCGGCCTGGTGGCGGCTTTCCTGCCCGGCGAATACGGGTTTGTTGTCCTTTTCGGAGCCCTGACTTTCGCTGCCCTGGTCCCCGCGGTTCAATCTTACTTTCTTTTTCGACGGCTAGGCTGAAAGCCTGGTGTAAGAGCGGCCCTCTGCGGTCGCCCGGTATCTATGGTGAGATAGACAGGTTGTGTATTTTTGATTAGAGACCTAGAACCAAAATTAAGAGGTGTTACCATGATCAAATTATCACATGTATCCAAATCCTACGCCCACGGCCAAGTAAAAGCCGTGGATGATCTGTGTTTAGAAGTTAATTCGGGCGAGATTTTCGGTTTCCTGGGGCCTAATGGGGCCGGCAAAACCACCACTATTAATATGTTGGTAGGATTGCTTGTCCCTAATAGCGGGCATATAGAAGTGGCCGGGGTCGATGTGGTGCAAAATCCACTTGCAGCTAAGCACCGTATCGGCTTTGTCCCTGACAATCCTGCGGTGTGGGAGCGGCTTACAGGCAGAGAATACCTTAACTTCTTAGGGGATGTGTACGAAGTGCCGGCAAAGGTGCGCTGGGAGCGGTTAGAGCCGCTGTTGGAATCCTTTGATTTAAGTCAGGTGTTAGATGACCCACTCAAGAGCTATTCCCACGGTATGCGCCAAAAGATAGTGGTGTCCGGAGCCCTTCTGCCACGACCGCAGGTACTGATTTTAGATGAACCCCTGGTAGGGCTGGATCCGCGCTCGGCTTACATTCTAAAAGATATTCTGCGCCAACACGCCGAGGCAGGCAATACCGTCTTTTTCTCCACCCATGTGTTAGAAGTAGCGGAGCGGTTTTGTCACCGGGTGGCCATTATTAACCACGGGCAACTGATAGCTTGCGGCACTCTGGACGAAATACGCTCCCAGGTAGCCGGCGGCGCCGGGGAGAGTTTGGAAAAGGTGTTTTTGACTCTCACCGAAGCCCGCTTGCCCGAAGGAGACGAAGACGAATGGTAAAGCTGTGGGCAACTTTCAAACTGCTTCTGATATCTAATTATTTCACCTGGCGTACAACGAAACGTGACAGTAAAAAACAGGTAGGTCTAATACTATTAGCAGGCCTTTCGCTACTACCCTTCTTCCGCCTGCTCTTTGAACTGTCTAGCGGCATCTATCAAGCAACTACTATACTGGGCGATCCGTCGCTGGCACTGCTGTTGGCTGCTGCTGCGGGCCAATTTACAGTGCTAGTGTTTGGCGTACCTTATTTAGCGTCAGCTTTCTATTACGAAGACGACTTTGTCCGCCTGGCTCCGCTACCTCTGGCTCCTTGGCAACTGGCCGGGGCTAAACTGCTGCTGGTTTGGCTGGGGGAACTACTGACTCTACTTTTGACGGTAGCCCCCATCTTAGTGGTATATGGCCTCAGAGCCCGCCCCTCAGCCCTGTATTGGCTGATTCTCCCCATAGTATATCTGCTATTGCCGGCTCTGCCGCTGGCAGTAGCCACTCCGGTTACAGCCTTGGTGATGCGCTTTAGCGGCCGCTTTCGTGACCGGGACAAGGCCCGCGTGCTGTTCTCACTGCTGTTTTTGGTATTGGTGCTGGGTCTGCAAGCTACTTTGATGCGTTCCGGAGACGATCCCAGCCTTGCTCTGCAAGAAAAGTTGTTGGCGCGTCCTGATCTGGCTGCGGGGGTTAAGTCTTGGTTGCCGCCGGCTGTTTGGTTTGGGCAAGCCCTGGCCCAAGCAGGCTCTGCTCGCGGTCTCATGTATTTGTTTCTATTCGCGCTGGTTTCCGGTGCCGCCCTGGCGGTGCTAGCATTATTAGCCCCGGGAGTAGTGCGACAAGCCCTGGCCGAACGAGAAGCCCCGGTACGTTCCAATAATCGGCATAAGAGGCGTAAAGCTCGCCTAGCTACTAGTGCCGGTTCGAGCCCTTTTATAGCTTGTTTAGAGCGAGAAGCGCGGCTATTTTGGCGCACCCCGATTTTTGCCCTTAATGGAACAATTAATCTTTTTTTGCTACCGCTGATTATACTGTTCCCCTTCTTGGCACGGGGAGAGCTAAAACAAGTAGTGGATTTTGTCATGGTAGGCGGCGATTTAAGGTGGCTAGCCGGTTTGATTCTGGCCGGTATCGGGGCCGTCACTGCAGCTATGAACCAAGTACCTTCTACCGCCATTTCCAGAGAAGGCTCGTTGCTGTTTTGGAGCTTGGTATTGCCGTTGTCACCCAGAACCCAACTCTTGGCCAAACTAACCTTTTCTCTTTCTCTTCAGTGCCTAGCTGCCGTCGCCTGGGCAGCAGTAGCCTATTTCTTCTTTCATTTATCAGGGCTACCCCTCCTGGCTGGAACAGCACTGGGACTGTTGGCCGCCTGGCCCCTGGCCGAAGTGGGGCTCATGATCGATCTCACCTGGCCCCGCACCCAATGGACTGATCCCCAAAAAGCCATGAAAGGTAACTTTAACGGCCTTTTAGCCGGCCTAGCCGGCTGGCTGTTAGTAGCCTTGGGCGGATTTATCCTCTGGCTTCTTTACCGCGCTGTTGGCTCTTTTACGCTACTTTATCTGGCTGCCGCCGTCTACTTCACCGCCCTGGGTGTTGTTTTCGACCGTCTGCTTTTAGCCTACGGTACCCGGCGTTGGCCCCGGCTGTTGTCGTAATAAATCTTCGGACAGAAGTCGTAACACACAAAGAGAGAACTTGTACGTAAGGTTCCCTTCTTTGTATGTAACGCATTATTGAACCGTTATGTAATGGTGTTACCGTTCAAAAACTACTGATTATATGTTCCCTTCAACCCTAGCAAATAGGTTTTGCTAGGGTCAAAGCAGTGGCTGTCTTCTATATTCACAAGGGAATGAATAACCTACATTTCTCTTCTGACCAATTGGTATCGCTTTTTAGGCCTACCAACTTTACCATAGTCATCGAAACTGTCTACTACATTTAGGCTGTGGAGATGGTTAAGGTAGCGGTAGGTCGTGGAGTAGGCTAAACCGGTGGCTTTGGCAACTTCATTAATAGTCAAAGGCCCTTTGGCCTCAGCTAGGCATTTACGGATAAGTTCCATGGTGCCAGTACTGATGCCCTTTTGCCCTGTTTCCCCCCGCTGGTAAGACGCTAGTTCCAAATTTAGCTCAATGCGGGAAATTAGATCCGGGGCTTTGATGGGTTTTAGAGCAAAGTCGGTAGCTCCCGCCTTCCGAAACTGGGCGGCCAATTCGTGACGGTCATCTACTGTCAGGATCACAATTGGTAAATTACCATCCATGGCCCTAAGTTTGGTTACCAAGGTGACCCCATCCATCCCTGGCATATGGTAATCTACTATGACTAAATCAGGAGGATCGGCAGAATAAGCAGCCAAAGCCTCCTTCCCGCTGGTAGCTGTTTGTAACCACCACCCAGCCAGTTCTGCAATAGCCCTTAGAGTATAAATGATATCAGTATCATCATCAACAGCTAGAATTTGTGGCTTCTCGTCCATGGCCTTCACCTCCCGGGAGTAATATTCGTACCTTATACCCCTGGCCTGGACTGCTAGTACAAGTAACCGTTCCGCCGTGATCGATGATCACTGAACGAGCAAAGGGTAACCCTAAACCCAAGCTGTTTCGGGTAGAAAAACCCATGTCCCAGATTTGGTTTAAGTCTTCTGGTGCAACCCCTGGACCATTGTCTTTGATAACAATAGCCACCTGTGCCCCAATTTGTACCCCAATTCTATGCACCCGAACCTTTACCCACCCATACTTGGCAGGAATAGATGCCAAAGCATTATCTAAGAAGTTGACCAAGGCCCGAGTAACACGGATACGGTTCACTAGCAAGTCAGGCAGGTCTTCCTCCAAAAACACATCCACTGCTCCTACTTTAGGGTGAGAGGATAAATGGGACAAGGTGTATTTAATTAATGCCCTAGGTGAAATGCGCCGTCGGGCGTCATGGTGAAGAATCTCCCCTACCATTTCATTCATCTGATCTACACTCTGCTCGATGCGGTAAGCGTATTCGGCAATCTTGTCATCCTTGCTCTTAAGCTGAATTACTCCAGCGAGACCCTGAATACTGGTTAGGGGAGTTTTTAGATCGTGAACCAAACCTTGAATCTCCACTGCAGAGCGAGAGTGTAATGCCTCAAGGCGAGCCGCATGTAAATTTTCTTCCTGACGCTGGGCTTGCTCCACTAACACCAGCTCCCTATTATAGTGGACCATCAACTGGCCCAAAGCCAAAGCACTAAAGCTACAGGTGATGAAAAAAGCTACACCCAAGAGAGATAGAATGGGTTCAGCCTCTAAAAAGGTACCTGCTTCCTTAATGCTTAGTGATATCTCACCTCGTCCAAATCCGTAGGGGGTAAGGGCGGGAACCACGTCTAGCGATTGGACTGCGGCCAAGATCAGGATGAGAATTAGGGCCTTATAGGGAATGTTTGGTCGATGATTTACCATTTGATGGTGTAAGGCGATGATTCCCAATAAGGCAATGAGGGCTGGACCACCAAAGTCATAGCGGATATCGTAAATAAGTTCGATGGTTCCATAAACCAATGGGATCAAAGCCAAGCAGCCCAACAACACCAGCCATTTCTTCACCCCATTGGCCTTGTGAACAAGAAGCTCTGCCAACAGGAAAACACCAAGGTAGTGGGGCAAGGCCCGCAGGGTATTCAGGAGCACCAACTTGGCTGTAGCCATAAGGAGGTACCCGCTATCACCTTCCAGGATGGCTTGGTGTATTAAGGGAATGATACCAAAGTCATGGACGGTGACCAGCGCCGGCATAACCAAGCCCAAGACAATAAGAGAAATTGAAACTGCCATAACATATACTCCTTTTCCGAAATGAAAGATAAGCTGCTGGACTGCCGCCACATCCAAGGGCTAAGTCTAACTGTTAAGAGATCCTTTCCCGATCTGCTCAATCTGTTTTTCTTTACTCCGCTTCTTAAATGCATCTACGATTAAAGGTGACAACAGTGCTACCAAGGATAACCAGAGGGCCACCGCCAGCCGGCCCAGAGGTACTACCTCGTACATATAGACTGACCCTATTCCCAGTGGGGGCAAAGGATAAGGATCAAGAGGCAATCCGTAGCGCAAAGCTAAGGTTCCAACTTCCAACAAATTGATGACCACCCCTGTCTGTGCTACCTCCAAAGGTGAACATGGGGCCACTCCTGAAGGAAGAAGCTGCAATTTTTGCAGCCCCGGTCGTAGCTCTACGGCTGAGACTTCGCTCAGACTGGCCAAGCTGCCCCCTACATTGATATAGGCAGCGTAATCACTATTGCCGTATATCTCTAGACGCCGTTCAATATTGGCGGCTAATGAACCTGTATTAATAAGCTCCCCTTTCCGTCGCCCCACCGCAGCCAGTAGTGCTTCCTGTCCCTCCCGGGAGAACCCAGTAATAAGATCATTTCTTCCACCGGCTGAAAAGGCAATACTCTGCCGCCCTATAACTCCTGCTTGGTATAAAAGTGACTCCATGTCCAACCAAGTCAGATTAGGGTGATTAGCTCCCCAGGAAGACGACCCAAGAGAGGAAATGATTACCCCTTCCACTTCCATAGCATCAAGAGCTGTACCAAGTGCCAGATTGAGTGCTGGAAACGAACTGGATAGACCAACCGCTACCCGATCACCGGGCCGCACGCCCCCTTCCCATAGAAGGCGCACCACTAGGGCGGCCATATTAGGATTTGCGGTGGTTCGTTTCACCCACAGTGGGGCTAAGGTAGTAGTGAGAGGCGAATATTCGACTCCAATGAGCCCCGTCTCATTGTAATCTTCCCGTGCCATGGCTGGACCATGGGTATGACGGTATTCTGCCAATACCTCCATGCCTCGGGCCATAGCCTGAGCTGCCGCTAATTGCCGGTGGTGATAGGAGGTAGGGACAACTTCCTTCCCCAGCCAAGCCCAGCCAAAAGCAGCCGTGGTAACTAGAACTACCAAAGGGAGCCAAGTGAGATTCTTGCTGAAAGGGGCAAACCAGGTTTTGCCTTGGAACAGCTGCATCAATGTTAGTCTTTTCATAGAAAACCCATCCTGATACACAACTCTACAACCAGGCGGACCATGATGGCTGCCGGAAAAAGAGCCAAAAGGGTTGTTCCCACCCCTTGGGTATCCATATCCTGAGCTATAAGGCCGGGAATAACGAAACCGATGGAAGACCCCAACCCCAACCACGTAGGCCCGAAAACGGCCACTGCTGCCTTGGGCAATAGGGCCCCCACCAAAACAGCTACCAAAAATTTACGCCGCCCATAAAGGAGAATTCTTTCCTCCAGGAACCGTAACACCACCATAGTGAGGATGGCAAAGGTCAGGGTTACTAATACCCGCCTAGGCTGTAAGAGGAAAAAACCCAAGTAACCTGGTACCACCAAGCCACCGGGAGACAGTCCAAAGATTTCATGAAAGAGAATAGCGATAAGTAGACCAACAATTAAGGCAGTTTCCACACCTGGGTCCCCCCTATGGTGAAATACTCACTGAGTTTATGGCCCATACCGTCGATATTGCCAATGCCTATGATAAGGAAAGGGCCAGTGCCCAGTTTGGTTAACAAAACCTCGGGTTTAAGACAACCGAAATGGGTTATCCCCGGAAAGGGCGGTCGCCTAAGCCCTATAGAGTAAACATCAATACCATCCTGGATCAATTGAGCTAAGATAGGATAAAAGTCCCTGGCCCGCTGCAGCCGGTCAGGTCGGTGGTTGTAAAGTACTACCGGGGTTAGACCTGCTGGCAGGGGGAAAAGCCTCTGTAACAACTCTCCCGTAGAGATAGGATCGTTGGCAGCAAAGGCGTTAGCCAGATAATTGTTTCCGGTCGGCCCTCGCCGCCGGCAGATGGTAAAGGCCCCTGGATCAGGAGTGGCCTGGGCCATTCCGGCCTTAGCTATCTCGGGGGGCACACCAGCCAGCTGTAAAACTGCCCTGGCCAGGGCCAGGTTTTCCGGATGATGGTTTAATTCCAGCTCCCCCCAGTTTTCAGGATCAGCCGGTTCCACCACTTTTACTTGGCTGCCTCGAGACGCTGCCCGCTTTTCAAATAAGGGTACAAAAGGTCCAGGGGTAGTAACCACCCACCCATTGCGGGGAATAGTCAGAGCCAGGGCTTGGGCGTAACATTCTAGACTAGGAAAAACATCTGTATGATCTGGCCGCACATTGGTAATTACCGCCATTTGAGCGGGGAAGATTCGTTCGGCCGTCCACTGAATTTCCGGATGTAGAGCCATGCATTCCAGAACCAACGCCCGGGCACCTAGGCTACAAGCCGTCTTTACCACCGCCAATTGTTCGTTAATATTGGGCCGTCCCCGCCGCGGCCACGAAGTCTCGCTACCATCCGGGTAAATAAGGCGAGCAGCTGAACCGGTGGTTTTGGCTACAGTAGGTAGACTGGCCTGACGCAAACCAGCAGCAATAAGGCGAGTTACAGTGGATTTACCTCGGGTGCCGTTAACGTGAATTTTAAGGGGGATTTGGTCCAAGAAACTCTGATGACGAGACCATTCTCGCCACCACCGACCTGTCAACCATGACACCCCTATCACTGCCAAAGTCGTGTTCACGGCCGTCCTCTCCTTATTAAAAGTGAACTCTCACTTCCGGTTGATTAGGATTTCGTCAACAATTATCTTGACCACTAGTTGCTGCTGAGCTACACGTGCAGTCAGTTCCTGCTGTTTGCAGGTTTCTACAATAAGGCCGGGGATACCCAGCTGCTCCCATGCTTCCCGGACCAAGCTTCCCGATTGCGGGGGAGAAAGATAAGTGAAGGCCAAATCCGGCCCCACCCGACAATTGATTTCATCCAGTACTGTAAGCACCAGGTCAGCGGCTGCCGGTGCCGGGGAGAAGATAAGAGTCTGACCCACCTCGGTTTCATCCCGTCGGAAAAAACCACCGGCCTCGTGTAGATCTATCACCCAATCGATTCTCTCCTTCTCTAAGAGGGACCAGAAAGCCTGAGCCTGCTTTCCTGTATTACCATCTGCCCCCTTAATACTAAACGCCCGGTTGAGATCCGTTTCAGTGGAAATAAACCGCATCCCGGCCGCCACTGCCAGAGGGTTAGCAACATCCACCACTACCAAGCGGCCCCTTTGGGGCATAAGGCCTTCGGCCAATTCTTGAGCGGCCTGTACGCCCGCCGGTTCATTACCGTGGATCCCACCCACAATAAGTATGCATGGGCCCGGGGTTCCGGAACTAAGACAAGTAACCGGGGTAGCCAAGGGTGTTCCCGGATTAAGTTGATAGACATGGCGTTCTATATGGTTATAATTCATGATAAACAGCCATATCCCTGCCCCCACCAGAAGCAGGAACAGGGTGACTATTGCGATTCTCCGCACCTAGACCACTCCGTCTGTGACATGCTACGCCAACAAAGAATCAGGATAATATAATTATAATTCTGCTTGCACAAACCACCCCCCCCAGTAGAATATCAATCACTCGGTCGGCAGAAGGTATGCTCCCAAGCCGTTTTGCTCAATATCCCGCAGCAGCGGAATGCCCTCCACAACTACTGAGCCATGGGGATACATTTCCGTGTATACCCCAATAAACTCATTAATGGCCGTGAGGTGGCGCCCCACCCGTTGGCCAAGAGGGTGGCCACTCTCATCAAAGGGCACAAATAGGCGGCCTAATTTAGCGGCCTTCACATAGGCTTTGTCCTGCCCTGTTACCACCAGAGCTTCATCTGTGCGCCCCCGCAACCGCCCTTGAGCTGGATTGGCTGTTTCCATGAGAACAGCTAGGGTATCGGTATGGTCTCCCAACTCCCGGTGAGTAAGACCTCGTAAGTTGGCAGGAGACGGTTCGAGGCCAATATTAATACCTTCCAACTGTAAGTTCATAGTCACAGCCGCTGCCAGGGGCATAGCTCGTTCATGGGCAACAATAGCATTGATAACAGGGTACTCCGGTGAGGCTTCGTGAAGATCAATAGTCAGATTGATATTCTCTTGTTTGATCAGTTCTGTAATCCCCAAGGCAATTTGTTCTGTTAGATTACCATCGGCTCGACCCGGATAAGCGCGGTTAAGGTTCCGAACTTCCGAGCCGGAGAGTTTCTGCCCTGAAGAAGCGTGGATATAGATATCGGAGTCAGGCCACTGGTAAATAGGATTGGTAGCTCGGGAACCGTAGCGGAGATGTCGTTCTCCCCAGGGGGTAGTAATGATGAAACCTTGGGGCGATCCCTCCTGAGGATCATTGTGGGTAAACCCCGGCCGATTGGCCCGAGGAATAACCCATAGCTCTCCCGCCTGGGGCTGAGCATTCTCTATTAATAAGATGGCACTTAAATAACCGGAAGGTTCATTGGGGTGAGTCCCTCCTAGGACTAGCACTCGTCCCCCAGGCTTCGAGCCCCGCAAGATATAAACCTCAGTATCTCCAGGTGAGCCCTTTAATTTTGAAAAATATTCACTAAGAAGTCGCACCTCACTAACGCCTGGTCCTCTTACAATCAGCTCGTTCTGGGCCATAACCAGAAAGGACCGGGCAGCAACATAGGCGATCACTAAAGCCACTGCCAGCATGACCACAGCTGTTGTTTTATTGCCGCGCCAAGTCACATTCGCCACCTCCCACTTATTTCACCATCAACAGACGCAGGAGCAGGGGCACGATAACTATTACCCCAACGGCCTGATTACGGATATCCTTTTCCTTCCAGACATTTACAACGATGAAAAACAGCACCACGGCAATGAGAGCCCGGTATATAAATGTCAACATCAAGCCACCCCCTCTAAAGAACCAAGAATCCGAAATGAGATGAATAGATGACAAAAATAATTCCGGTGATGATTACCACTAGGGCCGGGATTAGGCATTTTCGTAACACCACAAAATAATTATTGATACCTACCACCTGGGCCGCAAAAATCCCGGCTAAAGCCGTCGGTGGTACTAGATCACCAATGGAAGCAATGAGGGATAAGGCCGCCCCGACTATGATCTCGTTTCCGCCCAAGAGAGCCAAGAGGAAAGGCACCCCCAATACCGAGGCCGATCCATAGGCGGAAACAGCTCCAAAGAGAGGGATGCTGGTGGCAATGCCCAAATATAAGAAGATGGACGGCAAACTGAGGGCACTGATAACAATAAATCCGCGTACACCGGTGAGGGTCATCACCTGGATGATCATTCCGACGCCCACCAGGATTCCCAATACCGGCAAGGCATCTTTAATAGCATCGGCACAGGCCTGAAAAGGGCGCACCCGTTTGGAGGTAACGATGCCGGTCAAAATTCCCAAGACGAAAATCAGAGGCATACCTAAAGCAGGGATTACCCCGGGCAAGGCCTGGGTACCTACCATAAGGGCCCCCACCACCACCAAGGGAGAAACCAGTACAAATCCATTAATATTGGGCACCTCCGGCAGCCGTCCCATCACAACATCAATGTCCAATTCCCGACAGTGCTTCAGGCCCAAGAAGAGGACCGAGAAAAAGGCCACCGGCAGTGTCATTGCCAGGAGGGGTAATGTAAACCCCATATAAGGCATATCCACCCCACCGCCGATGATCATTACAGGTACGTTAACAGGTGGGGCAATCATGCCCAAAAGCCCTCCCATGGCAATAATAGCCGCCGTCTCAACCTTAGGGATACCCAAGTTAATAAGTACTGCTGCCACCAAGGCACCGGTACTTAGAACCGCTGCCGTAGATGAGCCGGTAATCATCCCGGGGAACA
>LSQX01279511.1_pt2 | contig 25015 bp, 20 predicted proteins | sample 654561 | NCBI WGS metagenome assembly LSQX01 (sample SAMN04489861, study PRJNA283612) | anaerobic digester metagenome | isolation source: 4 biogas reactors fed with cattle manure at either 37C or 55C with and... | place: Denmark: Kongens Lyngby | collected 2014 | reverse complement strand
GCATATCTCGAAAGGGAGTCGTTTCAGCCGGGATCCGGAAAGATTGTCGAAGAGGGAGAGGGCGCCGTTTACTCCCATCTCAAGCTGTTTGAGTATCTTTTGAGATTCAGCGACAATGTCGCATATTATCGGCTCAAGGAAGCTTACGGCACCGAGCTGCACCGGGCGCTGGTAAAACGCCTTGACTGCGGTCCGATGTCGTCCTCTCTTGCATCGATTTCGGCGAGGGACGGAGGCAAGGTGCTGCGGGCGACCTATGATTTCATGCTGGCCGGCAGGACTTATTCGGAATTCATGTATGATGCGATGACAAATTCGGCTCAGGCGGTGATGATCGCCAACGCGGTGGCTCCGACCCCCTGCGCGCATAAATACGGCTGGGACAAGGGCTGTTACCACGACGCCGCCATCATATACGACGAACGCCCGTATCTTCTTGTAATCCTTACCGATATGGACACCGGTTCGGGAGAGATAAACTCCTATATACAGTCGATCGTCCGGCAGGTGGCAAAACTCCACGACAGCTTCAAATAAAAAACAGGCTCCGCAAAGCCTGTTTTTTGTATTTAAGATTTCAAATAATCGGGCAGGAAAGCGCTGTCGATCGTGCCGGTGACATATTTTTTAAGGGTGTCGAGGTCGAATGCGCCGTATTTCTGTGAGCCGTGAGAAGCGGCAAGCTCAGCCGGGAAATTTTCCATTTTGTAAACCTGAAGTCCCCGCCGTGAGCGGTTGTAATAGCAGACAGTCGGGTGCAGCAGCGGGTTCTCAACGGTTATAACGCCGTTTTTTCGAACGATGTCAAAAGTTATCATCCCCCCGACCATGTTTCTCGAATAAAGCATAGTCGAAATGAAATTTCCGAGCGAGTAAATTACAAGCGTTTTGTGCCCCTCGGCGTTTTGCTCCCAGACTATAGGCTGAAGCACATGCGGGTGCGTCCCTACGATCACGTCGACGCCGCATTCAACCATCACGTTTTTGAAATCAATCTGATGATCCGACGGCTTGAACCAGTCTTCGTTGCCCCAGTGGACAGAGCAGATTACAAACTCGGCTTTTTCGCGGGCGAGGGCGCATTGGCGGCGGATGTCTTCCTCAACGATAAGCGGAATCACCGTTTCGCTGCCTTTGTTCAATACCATCCCGTTGGTGCCGTAAGTATAAGAGAGGAGCGCAATCTTTATCCCGTTTTTCTCGACTACGCGGATATCGTCGTAGTCCGCTTTGTTTAGATATGCTCCGATCAGCGTCGCATCCTTGGTTTTCCAGTATGCGGCGGTGTCGAGAAAACCGCTTTCCCACTTGTCGAGCATATGGTTGTTGGCGATGTTTACTATGTTGAAACCCAGATCGACCAGCGCATCCCCCATTTCCTGAGGACCGTTGAAATTCGGGTATCCGGAATAGCCGTATTTCTCGCCGCCCATAGGACCTTCCTGGTTGATATAAGCCAGATCGGCTGAAGCGATAATGTCGGCGACATCGTCGTACATATGGATAAACTCATATGAGGTGCCGCCGCCTCGGTCAAGCGCGTCTTCGTAAACGTTTGAATGGATTATATTGTCGCCGCAGGCGAGGAAAGAGACCCTGGCGTCCGGCGGAAGCTGTTTTTCCGGCTGAGCCGCAGGCTCCCCGTCGCCGCTGCCGTCGCTGCCGCCGGGAACTTCGCCTTCCGCCGTTTCATTTTCAGCGGGCGGGGGCGTTTCGCCGTAAAGATTCGGCGCGGTAACGGAGGGGGTGAGTATCTGAACGCTTGCGTCGCAGGATACAGCCATCGCGGCTATAAGCAGCAGAGCCAGAACTGCGGCACATTTTTTAAAAAAAGTCATTCGCATATCTATAACAACTCCGGTTTGTTTTGCATATGATAATATTATAACTCAAATTTGTTGATTTGTCGAGAGCAATTGAAGAATAATCGGTTATTTTTGCTGAATAACGCATAATTAACATATGTTGCGGGATTTTTTTCGGATGTTGTGGTATAATATACTTATTGAAATAAAAAACAAGCATGAACGAGGTAAATACCCGGCATATGACAGAAAAAAGCGTCCGCTCGGACAGCCAGGCGCAGATATCGTCGCTGTTCGGCGCTTATGATGCAAATATCAAGATAATTGAAGAAATATTCAATGTGACCGCGGTTCAGCGCGATTTTACCGACGGCTGCGCAATCGTTATTCAGGGAGAAGACGGCGACTCGGCAGCCAAGGCGGCGAAAACTATAGGTTATCTTAAAAAGATGCTGAACCTTTCGGGGGACCTTACCGAGCAGTCGGTTGCGTATGTATCTCAGATGGTAAAGGACGGCAGGGAGAACGAACTCGGCTCCTTTGATGACGACTGCATCTGCATAACCGACCGCGGAAAACCGATCAGGGCGAAAACCATCGGTCAGAAGAAATATATCGACGCCATCCGCCAGAATACCATCGTGCTCGGAGTCGGCCCCGCCGGAACCGGGAAGACCTTTCTCGCCGTCGCAATGGCGGTAACGGCGCTTCGGAATAAAGAAGTTCAGCGGATAATCCTTACCCGTCCCGCAGTCGAAGCGGGAGAGAAGCTCGGATTTCTTCCGGGAGACCTCCAGACAAAGATTGAACCGTATCTGCGCCCGCTTTACGACGCGCTGTATGAGCTTATGGGAACCGAAAACTATCAGAAAAGCGTCGAGCGCGGCGTTATCGAAATCGCACCGCTCGCCTATATGCGCGGCCGCACATTGAACGACAGCTTTATTATCCTCGACGAAGCGCAGAATACGACGCCGGAGCAGATGAAGATGTTCCTTACCCGTCTCGGATATAATTCCAAAGCGGTAGTAACAGGCGACATAACCCAGACCGACCTGCCGGACGGCACATCCAGCGGGCTCGTCGAGGCAGTCAAAGTGCTGCACGGAATCTGCGGGATATGGGTTCATTATTTCGATGACAAAGACGTCGTCCGGCACAGACTTGTTCAGAAAATCATTCTTGCATACGACAGATATGAAAAAGAAAAGAAAGCTTTCAATAGCGGCAAAAGCGGCAGGAGCGGACGTTATGGCACAAAACCTGTTCGACATTTATACAAGAAACACGCAGAAGAAACTGATACTGACCCCGGCGCAGAGAGCGCTGATCAAGAAGGCGGTAAAAACGACGCTTAAAAGCGAAAACTGGCAGGGGCGCGCCGAAGTTTCCGTTACTTTTGTCGACGACGAGCAGATAAAAGAGCTGAATGCGGCTCACCGCGGCATCGACAGTGCGACCGACGTTCTGAGCTTTCCGCTGAACGACGGCGACGACATCGGCGAGGAGCTGGGGGATATAGTCATCTCGATGGAACGCGCCGATTATCAGGCAAAGGAATACGGCCATTCGCTCGACCGCGAGCTTGCCTTTTTGGCGGTTCACTCGACCCTTCATCTTCTGGGTTACGATCACATGACCGAAGAAGAGGAAAAGGAAATGTTCGGCCGGCAGGAGAAAATCCTTGTTTCCATGGGTTTGTCAAGATAAAGTAAAAATAAAGTTAACCCCTTTCCGAGTTACTTTAAACGTTTGTTAAAACATCTTGAAAAAAATACATTTATATGTTATAATTATAGCGGCAGGCGAAGCATGGGGCTGCAGCGGTCGGGATGAGATTTCTTGGGAGGGCTTATATGGCTGAAAAGTCCGGATTTGATTTTAACGACGGCGGATACGCCGGTGAAATAGAGACAGATATATTAATAAACAACGAAACATCAATAAAGCCGGAGGATATGAGGACCGGCTTTATCGCCATTGTCGGGCGTCCCAATGTCGGCAAATCAACGCTTTTGAACGCCCTGCTCGGCGAAAAGGTGGCGATAGTTTCCCAGAAACCTCAGACGACAAGAAACCGCATAACCGGCATTTTGACCCTGGGCTGCGACCAGTTCGTCTTCCTTGACACACCGGGAATGCACAAGCCTAAAAACAAACTCGGAAACTATATGGTGAAGTCCGTCCGCGCCGCTATCGGCGATACCGACGCCGCGATACTCGTGGTGGAACCGGGCGGTAAGCCGGGGGACATTGAGCTTGGAATTATAGAAAGACTCAAAAACAACAACACCCCGGCAATCCTCGCCATCAACAAAACCGACAGGTCGACCGCAGCAGTGGTGGGACAGACTATAACCGAATATGCGCCGAAATACGACTTCAAATCGGTTGTCCCGATCTCGGCGAAGAACAACCGCGGCGTCGATATAGTTTTAAAAGAATGCCGCGCTTTCATGAAGCCGGGACCCTGGCATTTCCCCGAAGACGAGCTGACCGACCAGCCGGAAAGGCAGATCGCGGCGGAAGTCATCCGCGAAAAGCTGCTTCGTCTTCTGAGCGAAGAGATACCGCACGGAATCGCCGTCGTTATCGAAAAATTCGAAGAGTCCCCGGCCATAATCCGCATCGCAGCCGAGATATACTGTGAAAGGGAGTCGCACAAAGCGATCATAATCGGGAAAAACGGCGAGATGCTGAAAAAAATCGGCAGTTATGCCCGCGAAGACCTTGAAAGTTTCTTCGGCTGTCAGATATATCTGAACCTCTGGGTCAAAGTCAAAACCCGCTGGCGCGACGATATTTCTACCCTCAGAAACTTCGGATACAGCGATAAAGACGAGCTTTAAAAGCAATGCCGGCGAAAAAGTCCTTTCCATGCTACGGGCTTGTCCTGCGGGAAACCCCGGTCAAAGACGCGGATAAATTTTTGACGGTAATGTCCGACAACCGCGGCAAGATCTCCGTTTACGCATACGGCGCGAGAGCCTGGAAAAACACCATCTTCGGCGCCGCCCAGCTCGGAGTTTACAGCGAGATGGTCATCGAGCAGAAGGGTGATTTTCTGACCCTCAAGGAAGCTTCGATACTTGATTCGTTTTCAAATATCCGGACCGACCTTCTAAAATCCGCACTGACACAGTATCTCTGCGACCTCACCTGCGAAGTTTCGCCGGAGGAGGTCCGAGAGACGGGAACGATGTCGCTTATCCTCAACGCTCTCTTTTGTCTTTCGAAAACCGATAAGGATCACCGGCTGATAAAAGGCGCATTTGAAATGAGGCTTATGTGCGAAGCCGGTTTTCAGCCGCAGCTGAATATCTGCGACGGATGCGGCAAAACAGAAATCGGCACAGCGTATTTCGACATGGAAAACGGTTGCGCAATCTGCCCGGACTGCTATTCGACCTTTACGCCGGAGCAGCTTTATTACGAAGACGGCCGCTTAAAGCCGATAAAACCGGTATCGCCCGCCGTTCTTGAAGCGCTGAGATACATAACCTCGGCCGACGGAAAGAAAGTATTTTCCTTCCGCATCGACGAAGCTTTGTTTCCGGAGTTTTCGGCAATCTGCGAAAGCTATTGCCTCTATCAGGTCGACCGGAAATTCAAAACGCTGGATTTTTACAAAAACTGCGCAATATAGCGCATACATACAAAAAGTAATAACAGGATGAATATATAAATGGCAGCTTTCGATAAAGCCATAATATCGCTTGAGTTAAATCTCGTGCTCGAGATGCTTGCCGACTGCGCGCAGACCGAAGGCGCGAGAAATCTGATTCGTCAGCTCCGCCCTTCGACCGATGCAAAGCGCATCAGATATATGCTCGATCAGACAAGCGACGCAAAAAGACTTTCGGCAATCAAAGGAACCCCGCCGCTCTCCGGAGTAAGGGATGTTACCGATTCACTCGCAAGAGCGGCAAAAGGCAGCGCCCTTAACACCCGCGAACTGCTCGACATCGCCTGCCTGCTTAACATCACGCGGCGGCTGAAAAACTACCTGACAGACGGCAGTGAATTTGAAACCTCGCTTGACGAGATTTTCGCCCGTCTCATACCGCTGCGATTTCTTGAAGATCATATAAACCGGGTGATCGTCGCAGAGGATATGATCTCCGACGACGCATCTCCGGAGCTGTCCGATATCCGCAGGAAGATGAGAAATGCCGCAGGAAAGGTTAAAGAAAGCCTGCAAAAATACACCGGCGGCGCTTATTCAAAATACCTTCAGGAAAATATCGTTACCCTTCGCAACGGCAGATACGTCATCCCGGTGCGTTCCGAATACAAAAACGAGATAAAAGGCCTTATCCACGATACCTCCGCCTCCGGCGCGACGGTTTTCATCGAGCCGATGGGCGTTGTTGACGCAAATAACGAACTCAAAGAGCTTGAAAGCCGCGAAAAACACGAAATAGAGCGCATTTTGGCGGAATTGAGCGCGGAATGCGCCGAAAATGAAAGTCAGATCAATCTGAATTACTACAACATCACTCAGATTGCATTCATTTTTGCGAAAGCCGAGTTTTCCTACCGCCTTGCGGCGGACGCGCCTCAGGTTACCGAAGAGCGGCGGATTGAGCTTTACTCCGCCCGCCACCCGCTTATTGACAAGTCAAAGGTTGTCCCGGTAAATATCACCATCGGCGGCTACGACACTTTGGTCATAACCGGTCCCAACACCGGCGGCAAGACCGTCGCACTCAAGACAATCGGACTTTTTGAGCTTATGGCGCAGTCGGGACTTCATATTCCGGCATCCGACGCCTCGGTAGTCTGCGTTTTCGACGACATCTTAGCCGATATCGGCGACGAGCAGTCAATCGAGCAGTCGCTATCAACATTCTCCGGGCATATGGTTAATATCATCGATATCCTCGGTAAATGCAATGAGCGCACCCTCGCCCTTTTCGATGAACTCGGCGCGGGAACCGACCCGGTCGAAGGAGCGGCGCTTGCGGAAGCGATACTTGTCGATGTAAGAGAGCATCGTTCGATGTGCGCGGCAACGACACATTATGCGGAGCTGAAAGCCTACGCTCTCGAAACCGAAGGCGTGACCAACGCAAGCTGCGAATTCGACGTAGAAACATTAAAGCCGACCTATAAGCTTATTATCGGCACTCCCGGCAAGTCGAACGCCTTTGCGATCGCCGAGAAGCTGGGAATACATAAAAGCATCATCGACCGTGCAAATTCGCTTATTTCCTCCGATTCAAAGCGCTTTGAGTATGTAATCGAAAAACTCGAAGCCTCCCGCATCGAGATGGAACGGCAGAGGGACGCCGCTGCTTCGGCACGCAGAGAATACGAAAGATTCAAAGCCGAATCGGAAAAGCGTATCCGCGAAAAAGAAGAAAGCTACGAAAAAGAGCTTGAACGCAGCCGCCGCCAGGCGCATAAGATACTTTCGGCGGCGCAGCGCACCTCCGATATGGTGCTCGGAGAGCTTGAGCGGCTGAAACGCGAAAAGGAATCGGAACGCTTCGCCCTCGAGCTTGAAGAAGGCAGAAGGGCAATCCGCTCTGCTCTTCGCGAGACGGAAGATATCGTCAATCCCGCAAGGGAGCGGACGGCGGATGACTATGTGCTGCCGCGCCCGCTCAAAAAGGGAGATGAAGTCGTACTTATCAATATAGGCGCAAAGGGCATAGTTACCGAGGAGCCGGGAGATGACGGCATTGTCTCGGTGCGAGCCGGTATAATAAATACCAAAACAACCGAAAAAAACCTCATGCTTGCCTCCGATGCTGAGGAATACGGCATTGCGGGCACTCAGAAAGAAAAAAAGAAAAAAACCATTTCCGATTATAAGGTCAGCGTCGTCCGGGATTTCAAGATGGAGCTTGATCTCAGAGGCATGACCGGTGAAGAGGGCTGGTCGGCGGCAGACAAATACCTCGACGAAGCCCGCATCGCATCGGTAAACAGCGTAACCTTGATCCACGGCAAGGGAACCGGCGCTCTAAAAAAGGCGATCTGGCAGTACCTCAAAGGGGATCCAAGGGTAAAATCCTTCCGCCAGGGAGTGTACGGCGAAGGGGACAGTGGAGTAACCGTAGTTGAGCTTAAATAAATACAGTCGAATTTATTCGGGGAGATTAAAAAATGGCTATTTATCTCGGAGCGCAGCTTTACACCGTGCGTGATTTCATGAGAGACGAAGCGGCTTTCGCGGCGACGCTTAAAAAGATTGCCGGAATCGGATACAAGTATATTCAGGTATCCGGCGCGGGCGACGTTTCGGCTCGGTGCATCAAAGACGAGGCGGAAAGAAACGGCCTCGGAGTAGTGCTTACCCATACCGACTCGAAACGCATCAGAGAAGAAACCGACAAAGTCATCGCCGATCATGACCTGTTTTCCTGCAGGGGAATCGGCGTCGGCGGGATGGGCGGCGGCTACGGCTTTGACGCCGACGGCATCGACCGCTTCACATCCGACATGGCGCCGGCGGTCGAAAAGATCAAGGCGGCAGGCAAGGTCTTCCTTTATCACAACCACCGCAACGAATTCACAAAAATCGACGGCAGATACGCGATAGAGCGGATGCTTGACAACACCGATCCGGAAGGCTTCAAGCTGACCCTTGATATCTTCTGGGCGGCATACAGCGGCATTGACTGCGCCGATTTCATCCGCAGATATCATGACCGCATATACTGCACCCACCTTAAAGACATCGCGATCCGCGGCGGCGAAGCCGTCATGACCGAAGTGCTTGAAGGCAACATCAATTTCGACCCCGTCATCGATATGTGCAAGAAATACGGAATTGAGTGGCATCTCGTCGAGCAGGACGACACCTACGGCCGCGACCCGTTCGAGTCTTTGAAGATAAGCTACGATAACCTTACCGAAAGATACGATTTCAGATAGGAGGCAGAGAATGGCAACTTTTGAACTTGCCGCGTTTGCGGACGAATATTCCCCCGATTTTGACGAACAGATAAAAGGGCTCCTTGAAAACGAAATTTACTGCATGGAGATCCGCGGCGTCAACGGCCGAAATATCGACTCGGTTTCCTGCGATGAAGCGGCTGAACTCCAGAAGAAACTTGCCGCAAACGGCATCCGGGTTTCGTCGGTCGGCTCCCCGCTCGGAAAGATAGATCTGAAAGACGATTTTGCAAAACACCTCGAAAAAGAAAAGCATATAATCGAGCTTGCGCACATTTTTAACTGCGACAGAATCCGTATGTTCAGCTTTTATCACGAAGGCAAAACACCAAAAGAAGCGCGGGGCGAAGTAATGTATCGGCTCGGTGAGATGCTTAAATTGACCGAAGGCGAAAATGTCCTCCTCTGCCATGAAAACGAGCGCGGAATTTACGGCGACGACGCCGAGCGCTGCCTTGATATACAAAAGCAGTTCGATTCAAAGATAAAACTCATTTTTGACCACGCAAACTTCATCTGCGTCGATTGCCAGCCTTATCCCTATGCCTACAATATTCTCAAAGACTATATCTATTATTTCCATATCAAAGACGCGACCGCATCCAAGCGGATGGCACGCGCCGGCCACGGCGTCGGCCGCTTTGCAGAGACTTTCAGAGATATCAATAAATACGACAAGCACTACATTCTGACCGTCGAGCCGCATCTGCAGGTCTTTGAGGGACTTGCCGAGCTTGAAGGGAAGGGCGGCAAGCTTATAAACGATCAGTATCCCTCCCGCGCAGCCGCCTTCAAAGCTGCCTGCGACGCAATCAAGGCAGTTCTCGCAAAAGCCGCGGGTTAATTTCATGGATAAATCATATCGGAGGTGTCTGTTTTGTCAAGTTATAAAATGCTCGCCATAGACTTAGGAGCATCGAGCGGTCGCGGTATCATCGGCCGTTTTGACGGAGAACGGCTCACGCTTGAAGAAAATCACCGTTTCAAAAACGAGCCGGTAAATATAGCCGGGACCTTCAGCTGGGATGTTCTGCGGATATTCCACGAGATCAAGGCATCGATAAACAAATGTGCGCTTTCCGACGACAGGGACATAGGCTCGATAGCCATAGACACCTGGGGCGTTGATTACGGCCTGCTCGACAAAAACGGAAAGCTGCTGGCGAATCCAACCCACTACCGTGACAGCCGGACGGACGGCATTCAGCCGTATGCCTTTAATATCGTTCCGAAAGAAGATATATACGGCACAACCGGCATCCAGTTTATGAACCTGAACACGCTGTTCCAGCTCATCAGCGAAATGAGGGACAGCGCCGACCGCTTCCGCATCGCCGACAAGCTTCTGTTCATGCCGGATCTGCTGAACTATTTCCTCACCGGCATAATGAAAACCGAATACACAATCGCCTCTACGGGCTCGATACTTGACGCATCCACCCGGGATTATGCGTGGGATATGCTGGATAAATTCGGAATTCCGAAGAGCATATTCACCCCGCTTGCGCAGCCGGCAACCGAAGTGGGACCGCTTTCGAAGCAGGTGCTGGGCGACGTCGGCGATATCAAGGCAAAAGTCGTTCACGCCGCAGCTCACGACACCGCATCCGCCGTAATCGCGGTTCCGGCAAAGGGAGACAGTTTTGTTTACATCTCCTCCGGCACCTGGTCGCTGATGGGTACCGAGCTGAAACAGCCGATAATATCCGCCGACAGCTTCAAATACGACTTCACCAACGAAGGCGGCATCAACGGCACGACAAGATTCCTCAAAAACATCATGGGCATGTGGCTCAAAGAAGAATCCAAGCGTCAATGGGCGCGGGAAGGCAGGGAATTTACCCACGATGAGCTCTCCGACGCAGCTCTTGCTTCAAAGCCGCTGCAGTCGATCGTCAATCCCGACGATGCAATCTTCAGTCCTCCCGGCGATATGCCCGGCCGCATCCGCGAATATTGCAAGAAGACGGGGCAGCACGTCCCGGAAAACGAAGGCGAAATCGTCCGCTGCATCTTTGACTCGCTGGCCCTGCGCTACCGCTGGACGGTGAACTGCATCGACGAGCTTATGGGACAGAAGACGCCGTTCATCAACATAGTAGGCGGCGGAACAAAAGAGACATATCTCTGCCAGTTCTGCGCCGACGCCTGCAATCGCCCGGTATATGCCGGCCCCACCGAAGCCACCGCCATCGGCAATCTTGTATCACAGCTTATGGCCGCCGGCGAACTGAAAGATATCCCCGAAGCGCGCCATATGATCCGCAATTCCTTTGAAATAATCGAATATCACCCGAAAGATACCGCAATCTGGGATGAGGGCTACGCCCGCTTCCTCAAGCTGCTTTGATTTACGATAAATATCAGAATCAGAAAGGATATATCAAATGAGCATTAAAGCCGCATATGAGCTTGCGATGGAAAGATATGCCGAACTCGGAGTCGACACCGATAAGGCCATCGCCGAAACCGAACAGATTCCGCTGTCGATACACTGCTGGCAGGCAGACGACGTCCGCGGATTTGAAAATCCGGAGGGAGAGCTCTCCGGCGGAATCCAGACTACCGGAAATTACCCCGGCCGCGCCCGCTCGATAGAAGAACTTCGCGCCGACTTCAATAAAATGGCATCTCTCACCCCCGGCAAGAAAAAGAGAATCTCGCTTCACGCGATTTACCTCGACAGCCCGAAAAAAGTTGAGCGCAACGAGATTGAGCCGAAGCATTTTTCTTCCTGGGTCGATTGGGCAAAACAGTACGGCTACGGCATCGACTTCAACCCGACCTGCTTCTCGCATCCGAAATCCGCATCCGGCTTCACCCTTTCCGATGCCGATAAAGGCGTCCGTGATTTCTGGATCGAGCACTGCATCGCCTGCCGCAAAATAGGCGAATATTTCGGCAAAGAATTAAACGACAGATGCATCCAGAATATCTGGATTCCCGACGGTTTCAAGGATATCCCGGTCGACCGCTTTGCCGCCCGCGCCCGCCTCAAGGATTCTCTTGACAAAGTCATGGCGGTCGAAATAGACAAGCGCTATGATGTCGAATCGGTCGAGTCAAAACTCTTCGGCATAGGCGCAGAAAGCTGCACAATCGGTTCACATGAATTCTATATGGGCTATGCGGTAGCTAACAATATGCTGCTCACCCTCGACTCCGGCCACTTCCATCCGACCGAAGTCATTTCCGATAAGATCAGCTCGGTGCTGACCTTCCTCCCGGAAATGCTGCTTCACGTCTCTCGTCCGGTCCGCTGGGACTCCGACCATGTTGTCATCTTCGACGACGAGCTCCGTGCCATAGCTTCCGAAATAATCCGCAACGGCTTTGAAGACCGCGTATATATCGGCCTCGACTATTTCGACGCCTCGATCAACCGCATTGCGGCATGGACGATAGGCACAAGAAGTATGCAGAAAGCGCTGCTTTATGCCAAACTCGAGCCGACTGCCGAGCTTAAGAAGTTAGAGTTAGAGGGCGATTACACCTCGCGGCTCACAATGCTTGAAACCCTGAAGAGCATGCCGTTCGGCGCCGTTTGGGATATGTATTGCGAAAAATCCGGCGTTCCCGTCGGAGCCGCCGTATTGAAGGAAGTCAAGGAATACGAGAAGAACGTAACCTCAAAGCGCGTCTGATCATTGAAAAATCGCCGGGGAGGATGAATATAAATGACTGAGAGTTTTATTTTCGCCGTAAATACGGTCGTTCCGATGTTCATAATCGTCCTCCTCGGCGGAATACTTAAAAAAATCGGTTTTCTGAAAGATACTTTCTTTGCGCAGAGCGAACGCTTCGTTTTCCGCGTTGCGCTGCCGTCTATGCTCTTTCTTAATATAGTTAATGCGCGCGGTTCCGTCCGCTTCGACGGGAAGTATGTCGCGTTCTGCTGCATCGGCGTCACCGTCTCATTTATCCTGCTCTGCCTCATCGTTCCGATTTTTGTCAAGGACAATGACAAGCGCGGCGCATTTATCCAAGGGTCTTATCGCTCTAATTTCGCAATTTTAGGCACAACGCTTGCTCAAAATATGTTCGGCGAGCCGGGCGTTGTCCAGATAGCGATGATTATGCCGTTTGCGATAACCTTGTATAACTTTTTTGCGGTTTCGATAATGTCCATATTCGCCCCCGAAGACAAAAAGCTGACAAAAGCTCAGATCGCAAAGAACATCGGCAAAAATATCATAACAAATCCTCTGATTATCTCGGTTCTGCTGGCTCTCGTCTTTCTTCTTTTTGACCTGCCCCTGCCGACTCTGGCGAACAAATCGCTGCAATACCTTTCCGACTCATCGATGCCGCTTGCATTGATGGCGCTCGGGGCGAATTTCAGCCTCGAATCGATGAAGGGGAGGTTCCACCTTGCCGTCATCGCGACATTTATTAAAACTGTGCTGCTTGTTGTTATTGCGGTCGGCATCGCAGTCATGATAGGCTACAGAGGGGTTGAACTCGGAATAATCTATATCCTCTTTTCCGGCCCGGCCGCAGTATCAAGCTATATCATGGCGAAAAACATGGAAAGCGATTACCAGCTTGCCGGTCAGATACTGCTTTTGTCCACTCTTGTCTGCACCCTGACGCTTTTCCTCGGGGTTTTCCTGCTCAAATATCTCGCTCTGATCTGAAAATTCTTGCCTTTACCGCTGACGAATCAATATTAACCATTTAAATATAAGGAGATATTCATCAATGAAAAATCTTGAAAAAGAAATCCGCGAACAGCCGGTTACCTTGGCTCAGGTTCGCTCGAAAAACGACGCCGCGCTGAAAGCTTTGGTGGCAGATATCAAAGCTTCCGATATTGACAATGTATATCTCTCTGCCCGCGGTACATCCGACCATGCCGGTATTTATTTTCAGTATCTTCTGGGCGTTTATGCCGGAATCCCGGTAGCTCTCGGAACTCCCTCGGTAGTAACCGCATACGGCGGCAAACTGAAATTCAAAAACGCGGTTGTCATAGGTGTCTCTCAGTCGGGCGCCGCCGCAGACGTGCTTGAAATAGTCAGACGCGGCAACGAAAGCGGCGTCATTACCGTCGCCGTTACCAACAATCTCGACTCACCGCTTGCAAAGGAAGCCAAGCATCACCTTTACTGCGGAGTCGGCAAAGAGACCTCGATAGCCGCTACCAAAACCTTCTCGGCTCAGATGCTGCTTCTCGGATATCTCGCCGCTTACTGGTCCGACTGCAAGGAGCTGCTCGATGCGCTTGACAAGGTGCCTGCCGCCGTCGGAACGCTGCTCGACTATCAACCGGATAAGGTTCTTGAGATGGTCAAGCGCTACCGTTTCCTCGACAGCTCCGTCACACTCGGCCGCGGCTACTGCTACCCAATCGCTCTTGAAGGCGCCTTAAAGATTCTTGAAACCAACCGCGTCCGCATGAAGGGCTATCCGATATCCGACTTCCATCACGGTCCCGTTGCTCAGGTTCACGAAAACGATCTTACAATAGTAATCGCCGCCGGGGGGCCGGTGCTCAACGACGCCAAAGCCATGATAGAAAAGCTCCACGGAGTCGGCTCGGAAGTGCTTATCGTCTCCGACGACGAGGAAACCCTTGCCCTTTCTAAATACAATCTCAGACTTCCGGCGGTCGATGTTGCGTCTCCCGTAACCCCCGATGTCGTCTCCGCATTCACCGCTGCCGTAACGATGCAGCTTATGGCCTGCAAGCTGACGGATATCCGCGATGTCGATCCGGACGCTTCAAAGGTTCTCAATAAAGTAACCATAACCAAATAATATATCTCATGTCCCCCCATTCGAATATAATAACTCGGAGGTAACGGTCAATGAACGATCAACTGTATGGAGAGCTTTCGGTAATAGGAATGCTCGGAAGCGAAGACTTTATTGCGAAGGTCGACGCATATCTCCGCGAATGGAGAGGCAGCGAAAGCTATCTTATCACACCCGAAATGATCCGCTTCGGTACCGGTGAAGGAAAGTGCGTGCTGCGAAATACGGTGCGCGGCCATGATATCTATATCTTTGCCGATCTCTTCAACTGGGGCGTAACATTCAATATGCACGGGATGGAAGTTCCGATGAGCCCGGACGATCATTTTTCGGATCTGAAACGCATAATCGGAGCTATTATGGGAAAGGCGCGCCGGGTATCGGTCATAATGCCGATGCTTTATGAGGGACGCCAGCACCGCCGCACTCTCCGCGAGTCGCTCGACTGCGCGATGATGCTTCAGGAGCTGGTTAAAATCGGCGTTTCCAACATCATAACCTTCGACGCCCACGATGCCAGAGTTCAGAACGCCATTCCCCTTTCCGGCTTCGACGATGTCCGCACGACATATCAGATGATCAAAGCCCTGCTTAAAAATGTGCCGGATATCAGCCTTGATTCTTCAAATCTTATGGTAATTTCCCCCGACGAAGGCGGAATTCAGCGCTGCATGTATCTTGCGTCGATCCTTGAACTCGAACTCGGAATGTTCTATAAGCGCCGCGATTATTCGGTTATCAAGAACGGCAAGAACCCGATAGTCGAGCATAAGTTCCTGGGTTCGGATGTTCACGGTCACGATATAATCATCGTCGACGATATGATCTCATCCGGCGAATCAGTGCTGACGATAGCTGACAAGCTTAAGGAAATGGGTGCCCGCCGCGTTTTCGTTTTTGCCTCGTTCGGTCTTTTCGCCGCAGGAATGGATGCTTTCGATAAAGCTTACGAGAAAAAGACGATAGATAAAATCTTCACAACGAACCTTATCTACCGCAACCCCGCACTCAAGGATCGCGAATGGTACGTCGAAGTCGACCTGACCAAATATGTCGCCTATATAATCGATACTCTTAACCGCGACTGCACGATCTCAAAACTGCTCGATCCGTCCGAGCGCATAAATAATTTCATCCGCAAATGGGAAGAAGAAAAAAATCAGACGAAATTAGACATCTGAATATAAAGAAAAGGAAAAAACACTATGATTAATGTCGGACTTATCGGACTCGGCGGCATGGGCCGCGGCCACCTTGAAAACCTCGTTCGCATGAACCGCGAAGGATATGTATCGCTGAAAGCCGCATGCGATATCAACCCCGAAAAATTCGCAAATATGGAATCCACCTTCAATATAAAAGGAATAGGAGAATCGCAGTTTGATTTCGGCTCCTTCAACCACTACACCTCGATCGACGACATGATTGTGAAAGAAAAGCTCGACCTTGTCGTCATCGCGATACCGACCTATCTTCACGCCGGAGCAGCGATAAAGTGCCTTGACGCTGGCATCAACGTTATGTGCGAAAAGCCGATGGCGCTTACATCCGACGACTGCGACAGAATGATCGCGGCAGCCGAAAAGAACGGCAAATACCTGATGATCGGTCAGGTGCTCCGCTTCTGGGGCGAATACCAGGTGCTTAAGGCGCTTGTCGAGGACGCAAAGATCGCCGATCCCGCAAAGAAGACCTACAAGGATATCGATTTAGGCAAACCTCTCTGCGGCTACTTCTTCCGCGGCGGCTCGGTTCCGACTGGCAGCTGGGAAAACTGGTACTGGGACAAAAATAAGAGCGGCGGCTGCATTCAGGACCAGCATATCCACGACGTCGATATGATAAACTGGCTCTTCGGAATGCCGAAGGCGGTCTGCTCCCGCGGCGCCAACATGCTTAAGGCAAGAGGCTATGATTCCGGATATGACGCGGTCACGACGACATATATCTATGACGATGACATTGCCATTAATTCACAGGACGACTGGTCGATGGACGGCCGCGGATTCTGGATGGAGTTCCGCATCAGCTTTGAGCGCGGCACCTTTATCATGGGTTCCAACAACGGCGGAGTCATGATAATGGACCATGAAGGCAATAACCTTACCCCCGAAATAGACACCGACAACGCTTACTACAAGGAAGTGCTCTATCTGGTAAATCTCGTGAAGAACAACGGCGTTAATACCGTCAACCCGCCGACCGACTCCCGCGACACCATCCGCATAGTTGAAGCAGAGGTCAAATCCTGCGACAACAAGGGAGCAATAGTCGAAATAAAATAATTCATAATAAAAGAATTACGCGCCGGAGAAGCGATTGCCCTCCGGCGCGATTTATTTCAGAAGTGTTCGAACAGGCCGTTTTCCATCTTGTGAAAAACCCGGAAAAGATCGGATTTGGGATTGTTAAGCTCGGCGCCCGGCAGATATACTATGTTTTCGGGTGTGAACTCGTAATATCCGTAAAGAAGCTGTGTCAAGCCGGTAACGGGTAAGGTCAGATCCGCCTCCTTGCCGCCGTCAAGTTTCCGGGTCTCGCACTTGCCGCCCGAATACTCCACCTGCCATACCCCGTCAAGAGAAGGCAGCTGCGGATCTACGCATCGTATTGTGAAGCATCCCGAATCGTCCGGCCAGCGCCTGCCCTGCATCATAAGGGCAAAATCGGTAACCCTCGCCGCAATGTCGGGATAAACGGTGTATTTGGTATGGTTGTAATACCTGAGATTCATTTCGAGCTGAGGCGCCATCGCAGCGTTGTGGATTTTCACCGATTCAAGCTGCCCTTCATACATTCTGAGGAACCCCAGCATCGCAAAAAGCCCTTTGACCGAAACAAAGCCGAATTCATAAACATTCAGATTCACCGAAACCATTCGATTTATGCTGTAATTGTTTTCAACCTGTGTCTGAACGAAAGCGATCGGTTCTCCGTTGTCATAATATAAATAATACTTTTTGCCGCTGCCGGGATCGATCGGAAAAGCGTCCGCACTTACCCTTCGGAACATGATGTTTTTGTCCTCGGCGAATTTCTCGTAGATGCGGCAGCAGTCAAGCTGCTGCTTCCCGGTGTTTACCGGGACGAAATCGGAGCAGCGGGGAACGAAATCGAGCGCCTGCATCGGGAATTCAAGAACCAGATGATCGGATATCCTCTCATAACCGAATTTGCGGTAATACGGAAAGGAAAACGGATGCAGCATCGAGACCGCCCATCCCCGCTCCGGAATCTCCCGCATTATTTCATCGAACATTTTGCGGACATAGCTTCGGCGCCTGTGTTCGACCGGTGTCCCGATACCTCCGATAAGACCGGTTTTGATATAATTTCCCATATAACGGCTGTCTTTGGTGTTGACGGACATTGAGCTGACGTTTTCGTCCCCTTCAAAAACCTGCCATTTTTCGCCGATAACGAATTCATCGCGATAGTTAACATTTTTCTTTATTTCCATAACGGTCCTCCGAAAATCTTGTTCGATAATATTATATAACTCCGCCGCAGATTTGTCAAGTGTTTTCGGTTCAATAAACCGCCGCCGTCTTGATAATAATACCGTTTTGTGGTATAATATGTGTAAAGAACAACAATACCATACGGTGAAATAATAATGTGTACGGACGGCAGCAGCGCAAACAAAACGGATGAACGTCAGACTCTTTCCGGCGGCTCTGAAAAAGAAATAAAGGATTATGTCGCAAGCATAAGGTCGCGTCAGCTTTTAGGCGTAGACAGCTATAAGCCGTATCCGTATGACAAGGAAAAGCTGCTGATATCCGCCATCACGACGGGTAACGCCGAAACCGCCCGCAGATATCTGAATGAAATCCTCGGTTTCATCTTTTTCACCGGCTCCGAGGATCTTATGACCCTGAAAGCAAGAGCGATGGAGCTTACCGTGCTAATTTCGAGAGCTTCGCTCGACGCAGGGGCGGATGAGAACGAGATTTACAGCCTCTGTCCGAAATTCATAAACCACTTTATCTCCCTCGATAACCTCGAGGACGTCTGCCGCGCGCTTACATCGATATTAAACCGCTTCATGGAGCTGACCTTCAACCGCCCCGATGTCAGGAATATAAGCATAATATCCCGCGCGACAGCTTATATTGCGGCGAATTATATGCACCCGATAACGCTTAAGGATACCGCCGACCACATCTACATATCCTCCTCCTATCTCAGCCGGATTTTCCGCAGCGAAATGGGCGTGCGTTTTTCCGAATATCTGACAAAATACCGTATCGACAAAAGCAAGCTGCTGCTGACCGACCCGGAGCTGACGGTGTCGGATGTCGCCTCCCTTGTCGGATATACCGACCAGAGCTATTTCAATAAGGTGTTTAAACGGATGAACGGTGTTTCGCCGAAAAAATGGCGGCTTTCAAACGGTAATCCTCCGGCGGAAAATCAGGAATAAACAGCATGACAAAAATAAAAAACGAATTATTTACCTTCGGATATTGAACTTACAGTAGCTTTTATTTATAATATATAATGAAATACCGCTTAGCGGCGCCGCTGTGTATTTGCCGGCAGCGAGTCTGTCCGAATGTATCGTCTTTTTGAAAGGGATTATTATTTATGGCTGAACTCAGATGGAATCCGATGATTCAAGATTGGGTGATAATTGCTTCGCACCGTCAGAATCGCCCCAACATGCCGAAGGACTGGTGTCCTTTCTGCCCCGGAAAGGACAAGAAGGTCCCGGAAGATTACGATGTTTACGATTATAACAACGACTTTCCGGCGCTCAGCCAGGATCCGCCTCCGCCCGATGCTCCATTCGCCGAAACCGCTTCGGATATATATAATGTAGCCCCGAGCTACGGCAAATGCGAGGTAATTCTTTTCTCGCCGGATCATTACGGACGGCTTTGCGACCTTTTGGTTGCCCATATCAGGCGCATTGTCGACCTTTGGAGCAATCGGTTCAATGCAATGGCGGTGGACCCGAAGATCAAATATGTTTTCATCTTTGAAAACCGCGGCGAAATGGTCGGCGTCACAATGCCGCATCCCCACGGTCAGATTTACGGCTATTCCAAGCTTCCGAAGAAGATTGAGCTTGAGCTTGATTCCGCCCGCGAGTTTTTCGATAAGGAAGGTAAATGCCTTTTCTGCCGCATAAATGAAGAAGAAATGAGCTTTGGAGAGCGAATTGTCGCCGAGAACGACTCATTCATCACCTATGTCCCGTTTTTCGCCGACTATGCATACGGCACCTATATATCCTGCAAGTCGCATAAGAAGAACATCACCGAATTTACCGACAAGGAACGCAATGACCTTGCGGATATGATAAAGAAAATCACCGGCGCATACGATCATCTTTTTGCCAATGTCCACAGCTTCCCGTATATGATGTGCATGCACAACGCACCGGTAAATACCGAAGACATCGGAGACATCGACAGCTATTTCCACTGGCATATAGAATTTTATCCGACCATGCGCGACAGCCAGCGCCAGCAATTCATGGCGTCGTCGGAAACCGGCGTCTGGGCTCACTGCAACCCGACCGTTCCGGAAGAAAAAGCGGCGGAATTAAGGGAAGCACTCGGCCGGTTCGAAAATATCAAAAACCAAAATTAAGAGGTAAGGAAATGAAGATACTTATAACCGGCGGAGCCGGCTACATCGGCTCGCACTGCGCGGCGATTTTCAAAGAAAAGGGCTATGAAGTCATTGTTGTCGACAACCTTTCCAAAGGTCATGCAGCGGCAGCAGGAAACGCAAAGTTTTACAAGGGCAATGTCGGCGACGAAGAATTTATGGACAAGGTGCTCGGCGAGAACAAGCCGGACGCCGTGATCCATTTCGCCGCTTATTCGCTTGTCGGCGAATCGATGCAGAAGCCTTATGAGTATTATAAAAACAATGTCTGCGAGTCGATGAATCTCTTTCATTCGCTCGTCCGCCACGATGTAAAGAACGTCGTGTTCAGCTCGACCGCCGCGACCTACGGTCAGCCGGAAGACGGCCTCATCACCGAAAACACTCCGAACGCCCCTATAAACACCTACGGTGAGACCAAGCTTGCCATCGAAAAAATGCTGAAATGGTTCAATACCGCATACGGGCTTAATTACATCGCCCTTCGATATTTCAACGTCGCTGGAGCTCATCCGGACGGCCATATCGGAGAGGATCACCGCCCCGAAACCCATCTTATTCCGATAGTCCTCCAGTGTGCTCAGGGAAAGAGGGAGCGGATGAAGATTTTCGGCGGAGATTATCCGACAAAAGACGGCACCTGCGTCCGCGACTACATCCACGTCTGCGACCTTATCGACGCGCATGAGCTTGCACTGAAGCATATGCAGAAAACCGGCGAATGCGGCGTTTATAACTTGGGAACCGGCGGCGGCTATTCGAATTTGGAGATAGTCGAGACCGCAAGAAAGGTAACCGGCGCGCCGATTCCGGCCGACATCATCGACCGCCGTCCCGGTGACCCGCCGACTTTGGTAGCTTCGTCGGAAAATGCCGAAAAGATTTTAGGATGGAAACGCTGCTACGGAATTGAAGATATAATTTCCCACGCATGGAAGTGGCATTCAACCCACCCAGACGGATATAAAGACTGAATATTCAACAGCTCCGGCATCAGACCGGAGCTTTTTATTTGCGCAAAAACAACTTTGTCAAGAAAATTACATAAACCCCTTGACAAAGTTCCTGCGCTGTGGTATAATATTCCCATAAAGTCAAAGAAAGTCAAATGAATTATAAAAGGAGGTCGAACTCATGCCGGGAATGAAAAAAAGTATGTATTCACTGATGCTCAGCGACGGCGTAGTCGCGGAGATTGACCGGATTGCAGCCCAGAACGGTGTCAGCCGCTCGGCGCTGGTCGACGGTATTCTCGCCGATTATGCATCGCTTATGACTCCTGAAAAGCGTATAGCGAAGATATTTGAACAGCTTGAATCGTTTATAAACGGCGATACCTCAGCTCTTTTAGGAGATAAAGGCCTTGATATCGGCGAAATGCCGGACATCACCCCCTGTCTCGCTCCGAATCAGCTTACAATGTCGCTGAAAAGCTCACTTGAATATAAATACCGCCCGACTATAAGATATGAAGTGCAGATGTACCGCTCCCCGGTTAAGAACGAAGTCGGCGATCTGAGCGTGATATACAGAACGCAGTCTTCGGAGCTGCTTTCGGCTGTCACCAACTTCTTCCGTCTCTGGCAGCGGCTCGAATCGGCTTATATCAAGCATAGAGAGGGGCATGAGATAATATGGAGCGCTTCCGGCGGCAAATTCACCCGGGGACTCTATCTGCGCCGCGGTTATGATTATACCAACGAGCAGATCGGCACCGAAATCGGCGAATACATCAGAATGTTAGACACCATAATGAAGAAATATCTCAGCCAGGGTTACGAAACCGCGCGGGAGCTTGAAAACGACTATGTTTACTGCCTCGAGCGTGGAGTTGGCAGAATTTAAGGAGGGATGACACATGGATGCCGAGAAATTAACTAAAAAATCAATAGAAGCAATAAAGAACGCGCAGGCGCTGGCTCTGGAAAACGATAATATGCAGATAAGTCCGGAGCATATCGCATATGTGCTGATAGACTCGGAGGGCGGGCTTGTCCCGAATATTCTCGGAAAAATGGGAATAGACACAGACGAGCTGCTTTCCGCAGTCGACGGCGAAATCAGCAAAATTCCCTCGGTAACCGGCTCCGGCCGCGAACCGGACAAAATATACATAGCGCCGCAAACGGACAGGATACTTAGCGCTGCCCGGAAGCTTGCGGATAAACAGAATGACGAATACGTCTCGGTGGAGCATATATTCGAAGCGCTGCTTAATAATCCCACCGATGCGCTGAGCCGGATATTCCGCAGATTCAATATCGATAAATCTCGCTTTACAGAGGAGCTTGCAAAGGTCAAATCCGCCCGCGTGACCTCCGACAATCCGGAACAGACATATGAAGCGCTGGAGAAATACGGCACCGATCTCGTGGAGCGTGCAAAAGAAGGTAAACTCGATCCGGTAATCGGACGTGACGCGGAGATACGCAATGTTATCCGCATATTGAGCCGCAAAACCAAAAATAACCCGGTGCTTATCGGCGAGCCGGGCGTCGGCAAAACCGCGATAGTCGAGGGACTTGCGCAGCGAATCGTCCGCGGCGACGTGCCGGAAGACCTGAAGTCAAAGACGATATTCTCGCTCGACATGGGCGCGCTTATCGCCGGCGCGAAATTCCGCGGAGAATTCGAAGAAAGACTTAAAGCCGTCTTAAACGAAGTCAAAAAGAGCGACGGAAACATACTGCTCTTCATCGACGAGCTGCACAACATCGTCGGAGCCGGAAAAACCGAAGGCTCGATGGACGCCGGCAACCTGCTGAAACCGATGCTTGCCAGAGGCGAGCTGCACTGTATCGGCGCGACAACTCTCGACGAATACCGCAAGTATATCGAGAAAGATGCCGCACTCGAGCGGCGGTTCCAGCCGGTAATGGTGGATCAGCCGACAGTTGAGGATACGATATCCATTCTCCGCGGTCTTAAGGAGCGCTACGAGATATTCCACGGCGTTCAGATTCATGACAACGCCATCGTATCCGCCGCGACCCTTTCCGACCGCTATATAACCGACCGTTTCCTGCCGGATAAGGCGATCGACCTCATCGACGAAGCCTGCGCGACCGTCCGCACCGAGATCGACTCTATGCCGTCCGAGCTTGATGATATCCACCGCAAGATCCAGCAGCTTGAAATCGAAGAAACCGCTCTGAAAAAGGAGACGGATACACTTTCCGTCGAACGGCGGGAGAAGATATCAGACGAACTTGCGTCATTGCGCGAAGAATTTGACGAGCTTAAATCAAAATGGGATAAAGAGAAATCCGGCATCGACGATGTAAAGGAGCTCAAAGCCCAGCTTGAAAAGGCAAACGCGGATATGGAAACCGCGCAGCGCAGCTATGAGTATGAAAAAGCCGCGAAGCTCCGATATTCGACCATCCCCGAGCTTGAAAAAAAGCTCGAAGAAGCTCAGCTCAAGGGAGAGGACAAGCAGGAAAACAAGCTGGTCCGCGACACGGTAACAGACAATGAAATCGCCGAAGTCGTCGCCCGCTGGACGGGAATTCCGGTGACTAAGCTTGTCGAGTCGGAAAGAACGAAGCTTCTGCAGCTTCCTGACCAGCTCCATAAGAGGGTAATAGGTCAGAACGAAGCGGTCGAGCTTGTATCTGATGCGATATTGAGGTCCCGCGCCGGAATTGCCGACCCCAACCGCCCGATAGGCTCCTTCATGTTCCTGGGTCCGACCGGCGTCGGAAAAACCGAACTTGCAAAGACGCTTGCCGAAGCGCTGTTTGACGACGAACGCAACATGGTTCGTATCGATATGTCCGAATATATGGAGAAATTCAGCGTTTCACGTCTGATAGGAGCTCCTCCCGGCTATGTCGGCTACGACGAGGGCGGTCAGCTCACCGAAGCGGTTCGCCGCCATCCTTACTGCGTGGTGCTGTTCGACGAGATCGAGAAGGCTCACCCCGACGTCTTCAACATTCTGCTTCAGGTTCTGGACGACGGAAGAATCACCGACTCGCAGGGAAGGACGGTCGATTTCAAGAATACGATAATCATCATGACCTCCAACTTAGGCTCGCAATATCTGCTTGAAGGCATAAACGAGAGCGGCGATGTCAGCGAAGAAGCCAAAAACGCGATTGAACAGCTGCTCCGTCAGAATTTCCGCCCGGAATTCCTGAACCGCCTCGACGAGATCATCTTCTTCAAGCCGCTGACGAGAGAAGACATAAAGCAGATCATCGACCTGCTTGAAGCCGGACTTGCAAAGCGTCTCGAAGATAAATCGCTGAAGCTTGACATAACCGACGAGGCAAAGGATGTAATCGTTACGAACGGCTACGACCCGGTATTCGGAGCCAGACCGCTGAAGCGTTATCTCCAGAGCAAAGTCGAGACAATGATCGCAAAATCTATCCTGAGCCGCGATTACAGTATGGGAGACACAATAACGGTCGATGTCGAAGACGGCTCGCTTGTAATAAAATAACGACAAACACAAATGTCCGGGGAAGATTCCGCTTCCCCGGACAAATTCTATGTATTTGTATAAAGTTTCCGTTCTTTTCCTTGAAAAGCGCTCGGATATGTTATATAATAAAGCAGGTATAAAATCACGGGAAAGCCTTACGGCAAATCCGCAATACAACGATATTGAAGGTATTGAAAATGAACGATAACATAAAACAAAAACACCTTGACCGCGCAAAAGACCTCTTTCTCTCCGGCTATAACTGCGCTCAGTCGGTAGTCGGCGCTTATTCCGATGAGCTTGCCGAGATCGGCGTCACCACGAAATCGGCGCTGCGTATCGCCTCCGGATTCGGCGGCGGTATCGGCCGGCTTCGCCTGACCTGCGGCGCCGTAACCGGAATGGTTGCGGTAACCGGCGCGCTTTACGGCTATGATGATATAGCAGACCCGAACGTTAAAGACAACATCTACGCGATGATACAAAAGCTGAC
>LSQX01122188.1_pt1 | contig 25026 bp, 21 predicted proteins | sample 654561 | NCBI WGS metagenome assembly LSQX01 (sample SAMN04489861, study PRJNA283612) | anaerobic digester metagenome | isolation source: 4 biogas reactors fed with cattle manure at either 37C or 55C with and... | place: Denmark: Kongens Lyngby | collected 2014 | reverse complement strand
CGCTCGTAATGGGCCGGTAAGCGCGGGAGATAGAGTGGATTACGCAAGGTCTCAGACAGATCCAGCATAACTTTGCCTGTCATATTAAAAAGTCTGTCAACAATAAGCTCCTGCGGTATATTCTGCAGAATCAGCGTAGTCTTCTGGCTGTCTGTCATGAATAAATGCAAGGTGAAGCTTTCATCTTCAATATCTGAGCATGAAAGTCGACTCTCTCTCAAATCACTTTCATTGGCAGAAGGAGCCGGCTTAATTTGTAAATTACCTTCGGTATTCATATCAACAAAGTAATCAAGCTGTTTCTCGATAATCTCTTCCAGGCTTGACAGAAAGCACTCTGCCAAAGGATAAGAGTCGGCATCCAATTCCGGTGTGCCATAAGCTGACAGGAAAAAATAGTCCCAGGGTCGCAGCATATTCAGATCCAGTCGTTCTGCCTGCTGAAAACGAATAGTACTTGCCAGGGGCAGGAAATGCTGACGAACAAGTTTGTGATAAGTCGGGATTGCATCATGCAGCATGTCGCTGACACCTAAGCGTCTGATCTGGTATTCCTCAAAAGATCGGAATCCGGCTTTGTCAGCCAACTCTCGACGGATCTTGTGCAGATCCAGAAAACGCTCATGTGTGACCTGTCTGTCTCTTTCTAAAGAAGCCATATAGTTGTCATAGCTTCCCCTGCGCTGGTCGCGTGAAGAATTCTGCAGATCATAACGCAGTTTACCGATCGGAGTTGCGAAACCGCGCTTGCTTAAGCCATGCTGCGAAAAACATTGCAACTGTTCCTGAATTATGGCTTCTTCCTGCTCAAGCAAACTGAGCAGATGCGGCTGATAACAAACAGCCAGGCGTTCTGCTTCCGCCTGGTAAGCTTCTCCGCCGAGAGCAATCAGGTCAGATTTGCGCTTGGGATCACTATAGCGTTGAAAGAGCTCAGAAAGTTCACCTTTAAGATGTAAAGAAAAAGAAAAGCCTTGCTGAAGATTAGTTGATAATGGTGAGCTATGAGATCGCGAGATAGTTTCTCGCAATAAACGTTTCCTGTCCCCGTCATATTTTCTCAGCTGTAAATCAAGCTCTTCCAGAATAGCAAATTGAGCAGATTTATTACGCGTAAACATCAACTTAGACTTAATCCGGTTTATCAAATAAGATACTTGCTCATTCGAGCCAGTCTCACCCGGATCCAAAAATTGTGTTTGGTCTCCATCTGTCATAACTACATCCGCTCAACAGCTTCAATTCCGCCCAGCTTCAGACCTGCCCGCAATGTGCGTTCAACTGCCCCGCTAAGAGCAAGCCGTGCCAGCAGAAGATCATGGTTTTCACAACGCAAAATCGGCTGATTATGGTAAAACTTATTAAAAGAACGAGCTAGTGTCATGATCTGACGCATCATCACAGAAGGTTCATAAGACACAGTTGCCCGCTCTAATGATTCCGGAAAGAGCTCTATATTTTTCAAAACATCCTGCTCTTCTTCTTCTAGGAGCAGCTTAAGTTCATCATCACTTATCGTTTGCAATTCTTCTAAAACATCTGGTCCGGCCCTGCGGGCAAGAGCATTACAACGGGCAACGGTATACATAAGATAAGCTGCCGTGTCGCCTTCGAAATCCAGCATTTCTTCCCAGGAAAATATAATATCCCGCTCTCTTCCGTTACGCAGAAAAGCATAGCGGACTGCTCCAAGTCCGATCTTCTCAGCGCTGTCTCTCAGTTCGTCTTCAGGCATTTCGACATTATTGCTGCGAATAATAGCTGCAGTTTTTTCTACACTGGTTTCCAGCAAATCTTCCAAAAGAATCACATTGCCGCTTCTGGTGGAAAAGCTGCCATCGGCCATTTTCACAGTACCGAAAGCAACATGGACGTTATTATCCGCTTTGGGGAAATCTGCTTTTTTTGCAACTGCAAAGACCTGTTCAAAATGGTTTTTCTGTGGCAGGCCTACTACATAGACATTAAGATCATAGTCATACTCTTCAGCCCGATACAGCATCGCTGCCAGATCCCGTGATGCATAGATTGTTGAGCCGTCTGATTTGAGGATGAGACAAGGTTTAAGCCCATATTCCTCGAGATCGACAACAAGTGCTCCCTCACTTTCAGTCAGCAAAGCTTTTTCTTCCAGTCTGCTGATGACTTGCAGAATCATATCGGAATAGAAGCTTTCACCATTGGTGTTATCAAAATTGATTTTGAGCCTGCTGTAAATCTGATTAAACTCATCCAGACTGACGTCGCGGAATTGCTGCCACAAATTCAGCTCTTCCTCTTCCCTGCTTTCCAAACGTCTGAAAGCTTCTCTGGCTTCATCCTCCAGCTCAGGTCTGCTATTAGCCTCCTGATGAAATTTTACATAGACACGGGTAAGTTCATCGATTGCGTTTTCAGCCAGAGCCTCCGCATTTCCCCACAATTTCCAGGCAACGATCAATTTTCCGAACTGGGTGCCGTAATCACCTAAATGATTGAATCGAAAGACATTAGCTCCCTGATAAGCGTAAAGATTGGCAATAGCTTCACCCAAAAAAGTGGTAAATGCGTGACCTACATGGAAGGGCTTAGCAATATTGGGTGATGAATACTCAACGATAATATTTTTACCCTTATATTTTTCTGAAGCTCCCGGTCTATCTCCGGCAGCCAGGGAACGTCGAATCACATTTATGGCCCGGTAAGATTTTTTAATAAAGAAGTTCAGGTAAGCTCCTGCAACCTCTATGCGCTCGATGAAAGTGGTAACATCAGCTTGTGAACCAATAACTTCCTTAAGCTCAGCTGCAATTTTTTGCGGGGCTTGCCGCATGCTTTTCGCCAGACTGAAACAGGGAAAAGCGTAGTCTCCCAATTCTGATCTGGGTGGAACTTCCAGAACTTCAGAGATTTCTTCTTTGCTCAGATTAATATGCTGAGCCAGTAAATCAATTAATTTTTCTTGTGAATTCATTTATTCAGTATTCCCTTGCTATTTATTTCCAAAGTGGTGTTGGAAACACACCTTTGTCAGTTAGTTCCCTGAGAGAAGCTTGCACAAAGGCCTTATCTTCCTGATAAGTCACACCAAACCAGCGTTCAGAGCTTTTCATCGTATGTATCTCGCAATTGCCCTTAACTAATTCCTGTCCTAATATTTCCGGAAGAAGATATTCAGAACTAAGAGGCTGAGCTGCTGCAGACTCATCTAAAAAAGTGGTAAAATTTTCAGCCAATCTTTGCATAAAGCCACGAGATAAGCCGAAAAAATTCATCGACACATCTGTTTCACCTGGCAGAGGATACCAATTTTCTCCGTCATCCAGTGTGTAGACTGCATCGCCGTTTGAGGGTGCGATTTTCTTAAGTTCGCGGATAGCTATGAGGCGGTCCTGGCCGTCCAACTCACAGATACCACGAGATACAGTGCCATATGCAGAAAGAGTGTTTCTCAGTTTCCAGGTACAAATCGCATGCCTGTAGCTGTAAGCTTCCTTATCATTTTCACTGAGGAAGTCATACATAAGCCGGAAAGCGGTTTTGCCATAATAATCATCGGCATTAATGACCGTCACTGGCGCATCAAATAATTCGCGTGCAGCCAGAAGAGCATGACCTGTTCCCCAGGGTTTGATACGGTCTGCCGGTACAGAATATCCCGGTGGCAGATCAGCCAGTTCCTGGTAAGCATACTGCAGATTTACGTGCGGGCGAAGCCGTCTTCCGAGAATCTCTTCAAAGTCGGCTTCCATATCACGTTTGATTACTATGATCACATCTTTGTATCCTGCCTCGACAGCAGCATGAATGGAATAATCCATTATTATTTCTCCGGACGGACCTACACGTTCCAGTTGTTTTACTCCGCCGTAACGTGACGCCATACCAGCTGCCATTATCAAAAGATGTGGTTTTTCCCGCATGAATCTCCTCCATGTCCTTGTGGTCAAATGCAGTATTTTCTTATGATCCACATAATACCATAGTGGATTAAAGCCAGGCATAAGCGAAGCTTCAGCAGGCTGAACAAACTACATTTCATAAAACTGCATCATTGCCGGCCAATATGCTAAACTTGTAGTGATAAAAATGTTAAGACAGCTGTTTGTTTTTGAAAGGATTTATATATATGACAGTAGTAAACAATGCAACGAATGATGTGAGGCTGGCTGTTCTGATCGACGCTGACAACGTGCCTCCACATAACGTGCAGGCCATGATGGAGGAAATTGCCCGATACGGCACTCCGACCATTAAAAGAATTTACGGTGACTGGACCAGACCTTCACTCACACAATGGAAATCACATCTTCTGGATCACGCCATCAGCCCTATTCAACAATTCAGCTACACAAGTGGAAAAAACTCAACTGACTCAGCTTTGATTATAGATGCTATGGATATTCTTTACGCAGGAAACGTAGACGGTTTTTGTCTTGTTTCCAGCGATAGTGATTTTACCCGGCTCGCAACCAGGCTGCGGGAGTCCGGCAAAATTGTTTACGGCATGGGTGAAATGAAGACACCTAACCCCTTTATAGCTGCCTGCGATCGCTTTATATTCCTTGAAGTTCTGCAAAGTAATTATGATGAATCAGCTGCCGCCAGCGAGATTAAGGATAGTGAGCCAAAGAAAGTGGCAGCTCGTCAGGATAGCTCTCGCTCACGCACTCAACGAACAACTAAAGACAAAACAGCAATTAATAAAATTGATCGCAAGCTGATCAACCTCATTGCTTCATCAATCAAAGATGTCGAAGATGATAATGGCTGGGCTTTTCTGGCAGAAGTCGGGAACATGATCAACAAAAAACAGCCATCTTTCGATTCCCGAAATTATGGTTTTGATAAACTGTCAAATCTAGTACAATCAATAGATAAATTTGAAATGCAGATGCGGGACACCGGCAATCCTAACGTAAAGCTGGTCTACGTCAGAGTAAAAAACGGCAGACGCTAAATACCCGCAAAAACTAATTTTCACTCATGTGGAGGATAATATGGCAAGAACCCTCATGATAGGGCTGACAGAGTCCGGTCAGGAGACAAAAATAAATGAAGATGCTTTTCTATGTGGCGGACGTATTTACCCTGATATGCTCGGAGGCAATGAAGAACAAAGCCTAAGCTCAGGTAAATATCATCAGCTGTATATGATCGCTGAAGGATTCGGTGGTCCGGGTGCCGGAGACCTGGCTTCACGTATGGTCCTTCGGATTGGCAATCAAATGCTTGATCAGATTAATGATTACAAAAATCCAGACCTGGATTTCAAACAATTTACACAGGACTTGCTGGCTCAGGCTCATTCGTCGATTAAAGAGATGGTTTCTTCTAAGTTCACTCATGAAGTCGGTTGCTCTTTTGCTTTGCTTTTGATTGATGCTAACAGCTGCTACACTCTTAATGTTGGCAATACCACAATAAATCTATCTCGCAACGGTGAGATTTACCGGCTGACCGATAAGGTAAAATCCGACATTCCTGAAGAATACCTGGGTAAACTATCCTGCGAAACGCTTCCCGTACCTGATAGCATGAGCAAGTGTGACTTGCAGCCCGGTGATGTCTTTGTGCTTTCAAGCAGTGGCTTTAACAAAAATTATCGCAGCAAAGATCTGCGCAATGATCTGGCGAAACAGGATGCATTTGCAGCCATCGTCAGACAAGCCCAGATTAATTCGGGAGCCAGAGATAAGGGACCAAACCGTACCATAGTCGCTGTAAAGACATTAGATTTGCAGCTTGAGCTGCCGCAAGGCCCCTCACCCGTAGAAGCTGAGCGCAAACGTATCTTCAGCGGTGAAACTGTTGTTGAAGAAGAAGTTCAGAAAGCTGAGGCAGATATGAATAACTATAATCGATATGAAAATGAAATTGATGGTGATGCTATTCTGGTACCGACCAGAAAACAAAAGGCCAAAACATTCTTTATGAGCCTCTTACTGGGATTCGTTCTTGGTCTGGCAATACTCCTGATTGCCTGGTTCTTCATCTTATAAGTATTTTTAATTAAATAAGGACTCTGATCTCCGGCCCTAAAGCTGAAAATCAGAGTCCTTTTATCTGCCTAAAAGTAAATTACTGCAACTAGAGCTTCATGCATACATCCCAGGCACGCCAGATAACTGTACGCAGGTTGCCGACTTTATGAGCATCACCAACTAAATGGACGTTTCTGGAGGATTTTACCAGTGGTGTAGATTCATAACCGATCGCCATGATCACTGAATCACAGTCCAAATCAAAGATTTCACCAGCTTTGTTCTTTACCGTAACAGCATTCTCCTTGATTTCCTGCAAGCTTGTTTCCAGATGAACTGGCACTTCTTTAAAAGCCAGCATTTCACGTAAGAAAGAGGAATTTGCCAGACAGACTCCCTGATCAGGAACCAAATCTACCTGCATCTCAACAATCTGTGGTTTTTTGCCTTTTAGAACCAGATCATAAGCAATCTCACAGCCCGTTTGGCCGCCTCCGATAACAACAACATGCTCGCCAACTTCCTGACCTGACAGATAATCAACAGCTCCTATTGAGTATTCCTGTCCTTTAATCGGTGGACGCTTAGCCTTTGCACCGGTTGCAATTACTATTTCATCAGCATCAAGAGCAGAGACATCTGTAACTTCTGTGTTAAGTTTTACCTCTATCGGTCTTTGATCTATTTGTCTCCGATACCACTGAACCAGTCTCTTGTCCCTGCTTTTGAATTCAGGTGCGGCAGCCGGAATGAAAACTCCTCCCAGATGATCGGATTTTTCATAAATTGTCACATTATGTCCGCGGTCGGACAAGACCATAGCAGACTCCATGCCACCAATGCCGCCTCCGATTACTGCAATATTTTTAACTTTTTTAGCTTTTTCCAGCTTGTATTTTGTTGATTGCATGGTCCGTGGATTAAGGGCACAGCGCGCCATTTTCATAGCATCTTCCAGTTCCTGAATATTTGCAGTGCCTTTGTATTTAGCCATATTAAAGCAGGCATTGTGACAATCAATACAAGGTTTAATATCAGCTTCGCGGTCTTCCATCATTTTTGTAACCCACTGAGGATCAGTCAAGAACTGGCGGGCAACTCCCATGGCGTCGATTTCTCCATTGCGAATTGCTTCAGAGCCGACCTCAGGAGTCATTTTTCCGGCACAGACTACAGGAACATCAACAAATTTCTTGATGTGACTGACATAAGAAAGGTTGCAGTTTTCCGGCATGTATGCCGGCGGATGAGCCCAATACCAGGCGTCGTAAGTTCCGTTATCACAGTTGAGCATATCGTAGCCTGCATCCTGCAGGAACTTGGCAGCTTTTTCGGATTCTTCCATATCGCGGCCAACTTCTACGAAATCATTTTCACCCGGCACAGCACCCTGGCCAAAACCCTTGGTCTTGGAAACAACCGAGTAGCGCAAAGACACCGGGAAATCCTCGCCGCAGACCTTTTTGATTTCTTTGACGATCTCTGCAGCAATACGGTATCTGTTCTCAAAAGAGCCGCCATAGTCGTCGGTACGCTGGTTGGTATACTTCATTGCGAACTGATCCAGTAAGTAGCCCTCGTGCACAGCATGAACTTCGATACCATCAACTCCTGCTTCCTTGAGTTTAAAGGCAGTTTTGCCGTAGGCATCGATGATATCTTCAATCTCCTGAACACTTAAGGGCCTTGAATTAACCTTCTCCCACCAGCGATTGGGTGTTGCAGAAGCACTGGCACAAATATAATCCATATTAAACAGAGGCTTGCCCAATGTACCAAATACCTTATTTTCGATCATTTTGACCATGAGGTCATTAACAGCCATCGAACGTCCCATGCCTGCGGTCACCTGAACGAACATCTTCGCTCCGGTTTTATGAAATTCTTTCATAAATTCTTTTAATTGCGCAAATTTTTTGTCGCCCTTGTAGAGCCATTGACCACCAAAGATATTTTTCAACGGGGCAATACCGGGCAAGATCAGGCCAACATTATTCTTGGCTCGTTCCAGGAGGAAATTTGCTGCTTCCTGTTTGAAATGGCTGGGTTCCATCCAGCCGAAAATTGACGTTCCTCCCATCGAACACATTACTATTCTGTTTTTGATTTCCAGATCTCTTATTTTCCATGGAGTAAATAAAACTTCGTAATCCTCTTTCATACCTGTCTTTCCTCTCTATTCCACTGTCACACTGCCGTCAGAGCTCACACTGATCTTCATCCCATCTTGCACATAATCCAGAAACTCTTCTCCCAAACTGTCGATAACGGGCATTTCTACATCTGTCCAGACAGATGCCAGTATTGTTCCTGATGCTGCCAGAGAGTCTATTTCTTTCGAAAAAAGCATGCAAGCAGGCTGTTTGCCCAAGGCAGCCGCACAATAAAGAACCATGCCGCCCGTAGTTGAACCTATCGTCTCCGGGAGACAAAGAGCTTTATTCAGCATCGGTTTCTTATAAAGATCATTATTATTCTGATCACCGCATTTAACTTCTTTGTCCCCAAACATCAGTGCTGACTGATAGCTGGCTAAAGTATTGAGTCCCGTGCGCGAAACCAAGGCTTCTGCTGTAGTTTCACCTGGGGTAATTACGCGTCCTTTGAATGTTCTGGACATATTAGATGGCTCCCTTCGTGATGATTTCCAAAATTTCTGCGTCTGTATTAAAACGAGCGCTGGTATATGTCCGCAGTTTATTGGATGCAGTTATGACAGGCATCTTCTTGGATAATGGATTATTCATATACATGAGCGGACAAATGTAGCTGAGAACAACTCCCGTTGCCTCCAGTCGGGAAGCGTATTCACTTTTATTGAACTCTTTCAACACTGCAGGAGCTGTAGTAAATACTGTAGGAATCTTTACTTTTTTGTTGCCGCTGGCCTTAAGGCCTTCTTCTACCTTAAGCGTCCAGTCTATTAGCTGCTGCAAGGTTAAATGCGGACAACCAACAAAACAAAGTTTTGGCTTTGCATCAGGATTCTTCCAGATAACAGGATAGCTGTTTTTCACTCTTTCCAGCTCTGCGTCATCAACTACATAGACTCTGGCATTCTCACGAATGAGATCATCACCATAATCAACAGCTTCAGGTGTCAGGTTTTCAACATGATAAAGCCCTACTGAGCCGTTAGAAGCCGTGGCTGCACCAAAATCTTTAAGATATGCACAAACGCTTTCATCAAGCTCTGTGCCCAGCCATTGATCCAGACCTTTGATATATGGCACTTCTTCCAGTACCTTCATACCTACTGCTGAACCAAAAACCTGAGCTTCCGGCAATTTGCTGGTACGTACTTCTACAATCCAGTCGGCTTTGCGGCCATCATCAGTAAGAAAACCGAATTCAGGTACGAAACCGGCAATTGAACCCATCAGTTCTATAATTCCTGAGTTTCTGTTGCAACGTGCTCCCAGCACGCTGTTTGCATAAACTACCGCAGAAGACTCGGCCCAGGATAGTACTTCTCCCCTTCCGGGAGCATTGCCGACCTCGGGCAAATAGCAAGCGCAAGTGTAGGCGTCATCATTCATGATACCGAACTCTTCCAGCTGTTTCTCCATTCTTTCCTGAGCACCATACATGATTTTAAAAACGATATTTTGCAAGAGATTTGAAGGGACGTTTTTGTCAAGAGGCCTGGGATCTGCTGAAAACTTCTGTTTGCTGACTGCTCCTTCAGATAACAACTGCTCATACAGATCATAAACCGGCTCCATGACACTGATACCAAAACTGATGACACTGTGTCCGTATTCACTGGTAATCGGAACCATTCTTTTTGCGGAAAAGGCTTCTCCATACATCACTAAAGTTTTCATAACTTTAGCAATGGTTTCGCCTTTCTCCCCATCGAGCAGAGCCTGCTGCTCCTGTGTAAGAATCATAATCTTTCTCCTCTGCTTTATTTTTTACATTGAACAAAGATTGCCAGGAACATTATTGTGCATAGTAAAGCTCCTGGTAATCCTTAAGTATTATTTAAATTCTAACGCTAATTTGGTTAAAATGCGATCATAAAGAGCAATATGTGTTGAATTAATAGTTAATAAGCTAAATTATTATGCCTTTGTCTGATTAGCAAAGTAACCGGCTAATATTTGCAGGCTCTTTGCTTTTCCCTTACTGCAAGGCTTGGGTTTATATGAAAATACCGGCATTTCCTTTTACACTGGCAATCAGGCAAAACAAAAACCACCTGCTGATAAAATTTCTTTTATCAATAGATGGTTAGTGATTTGGTGGAGACGAGGGGAATCGAACCCCTGTCCGAAATCGCTTCGATTGGAAACTCTCCGGGTGCAGCCTATGCTTGAAGTTTGCAAGCCTGCTGAGCACAGGCGGTCATAACAGAACTTGCTAGCTCTTAATACGCAGTCAACGTTCGAGCAGACGCCGGCTGGGAGCTTCGTTTAACCTGCTACGAAGTAAGGTCTGTCTAACGACGTTCTTCTACAGGCGACAGAATACTATAGAGAACGAGAGCCGCTTATGCAGCTGCTAATGCCGGTTGTTGATTGGCAATTAAAAGTTTTTCCCGTTTTTTAAAGAGGCCAACGAGAATCCTCTACCCGCTATTCCAACTTCGACAACCCCGTCGAAACCAGTGCGTCCCCATATTAATTTTTCAAAGATCTCACGCGTCCGAACGTAATTCGAACTCTTGTTTGTTATTTTAGCATATTACAGGCTTTTCTGCCAGATCCGGATCAGCTGTAACACTGGTGCAACAGCTAATAGTCGCGTTTAAGGCGGCGTTCAATGTCACGTTCAACCTCACGCTCGCGGATACTCTGCCGCTTGTCGTAGAGCTTCTTACCACGGGCAACTGCAATCTCCAGCTTCACTTTTCCGCGTACAAAATACGCTTTTGTCGGTACCAGGGTCATCCCCTTTTGCTGCACAGCCGCATCCAGCTTCCTGATCTGCGACTTGTGAACCAAAAGCTTCTTGTCCCTCATGGGGTTATGGTTAAATTGGTTGCCCTGTTCATAGGGAGCGATGTGTGCTCCCAGCAGAAAGAGTTCGCCATTTCTGACAACAACGTAGGACTCACTCAGGCTGAAACCGCCCTGACGGATGGATTTTACTTCCGTCCCCTTCAGAACTATTCCCGCCTCCAGGGTCTCCAAAATTTCGTATTCAAAACGAACCTTGCGGTTGTTTATGATCATTTTGCTTTTATTGTTTTCTTTCATATTAATTATCTCGAATCCGGTTCTGGATTATAACAGCTATTTAACTTTGCGTAAAGCGCTCTAAATCCAGAACTGAAGTAGCATCCTGCTCAGCTCCGGCCAGTCTTCCTTTCTTCCAGGCATAGTATCCGGCAGAGGCCACCATGGCAGCATTATCTGTACATAGCGACATCTGAGGGACGACAAGCTTAAGGCCTTTTTCCACACTTAGTTCCCCTGCCATCTCCCTTAACCTGGAATTGGCGGAAACGCCTCCTGCCAGAGCGATGGTTTTATAAGAGGTCTGCTCAACAGCATCCCGCAGATGGCTGACCAATGTTTTTGCCACAGCTTCCTGGAAAGTAGCAGCAAAATCTGCAACTGAACATAAATCGGTCCAGGGAATGTCCTGCTTCTTTGCCTGGCGTTTAAAGCGGTCCAGCTGCTGAATTGCGGCTGTTTTCAGGCCACTGAAGGAAAAGTCCAGTGAATCAGCAATGCGAGGCTGTGGCAGCGTGAAGGCCTTTCTGTCCCCTCCCTGTGCAGCCTTGTCAATTAGAGGACCACCGGGATAGCCAAGACCCAAGACACGGGCTACTTTGTCAAAAGCCTCTCCCGGAGCATCATCCCTTGTTTTTGCAATGATGCGGAATTTGCTACAGTCTTCAACCGCTACTAAATGTGAGTGTCCTCCTGAGACGACCAGGCAAAGGAAAGGCGGTTCGATTTCTTTATCGGACAAATAAACCGAAGTGATATGACCTTCAATATGATGTACCGGAACCAGGGCTTTTCCAATTGCAGCAGCGTAAGACTTAGCAAATGAAACACCTACCAACAAGGCTCCCACCAGACCCGGACCCACAGTAACAGCAACAGCGCTAAGTTCATCAGCTGTAATGCCTGCTTCCTTTAAGGCCTGGTCTACAACCGGTACGATGGTTTTAAGATGCTCACGGGAAGCAATCTCCGGTACCACTCCGCCGTAAAGAGTATGTACATCGATCTGTGATGCGATCATATTGCTTAGCAGATAGCGGCCTGAATCAACAACAGCTGCCGCGGTTTCATCACAAGAAGTCTCTATTCCTAAAATGTAATTCTTATCATTATCCATGAGCATAAGTTTAGCAGATTATATATCACTAGCCCCAACAATCTGCTAAACTTATGCATAGAAAAGGAACCCTACATGGCTGATATATATCTTTCCAATAACAATCGCAGTAAAAAAGCTAAAATGCGCAAAATATGGATAGTCCTGCTTGCACTGATCTCTTTAATGGCATTCATCCTGGTTGCCATTGCTATCAGCTCCTTTGTTAAAGCCAGCAAGCTTATGGAAGAAGAAGGCAGCGAGCTTTCCCCTTTTGCTGCTAACCAGCTGCCGGACTATTCCAACGTAGTCTTCCAGACTCTGGACGGCCAGTTAAATCTCCGTGGCTGGTGGATTAATGCACAAAGTGAAGAAGCACTGGCTACAATTGTTCTGGTACATGGCCAGGGAATGAACCGTTTCCCTTTTGGGCTGGACAGCGTAGACCTCATGGATAAGTTAAGTTCAGCCGGTACTGATGTACTTACCTTTGACCTGCGCAGCAGTGCTGAGTCGGACGGAACTATGGCATCCTTTGGCTATATGGAATCTGATGATGTCCTGGCCGCTTTAGCATATGTGGAAGCACAGGCTCCCGACCGGCCCATTGTTTTGTATGGTATTGGCAGCGGCACCACAGCAATTTTCCGTGCCATGCTTAAATTAGAAGAGATCTATACTCCCGGGGAGAATAATGCGGGTACTGCTGATAGCTTACTGCCCCGGCCTGAAAGAATATCAGCTTTGATACTTGACACCCCTGCCCGCTCCAGCGATGACTTCATCGCAGCAATAATGGCAGACGAGCAAGGTCCGGGTCACTATTTCTTTCCCGTCACAGTACCCCTGGCTATACGTCTGTCGGCAGGTAACAAGGACAAACAAGACTATCTGAACTATTTATCACAGCTGACCATTCCTGTTTTACTTCTTGGCCATGAAACAGACAGCTTTTTACCGGAAAAAGCTTACCTGCCTTTGTGGACTGAACGTGTAAGAATACACCCCACTCTAACTCAGACCTTTCAGGCAAAAGGAGCCGGTTATCTTACGGCGTATCCAAGTGAAAGCCGGGGCTATGCTCAAGCCATAACGGATTTCATTAGCATTTGGTTTTAATTATATTTGCTTTATATTATAAATATCCGCTGGAGCCAAATCCGCCACCGCGGTTTCGGCCAATATCTGCTACTTTATCAACCTGTTTAAATTCCGGATGTATCACTTTTGCAAATATCACTTGTGCAATCCGTTCGCCAGCTTCAATGTAAATGCTGCCAACAGGGTGTCCCGCTTTATCCAGATATAGGGTGTGGTCACTTACGCCAAAAGCAAGATAATGACCGGTTTTTCTGCGAAAATACTCGCTGAAGTGGATCGGTGTATACTCCTGATGCATTTTCTCAGCCAGATCAGGATCTTTTAACAAAATGGAACCATCAAAATAAAGTGAATTGGTGTTTTCTGCGATGATGCAGACTTCATCCCGAAAATCCGAATCAATAGTGCCCGGAGCATTTGGAATACGCAAAGAAGTACGCAGCGATAATCCACTTCTCGGACGTACTTGCGCCTCTATACCTTCAGGCATAGCAAAACGGATACCGGTTGGGATCAGGACGGTCTCTCCCGGTTCTATGACCAGTGAGCTGCGGGATCTCAGATCAAAGCCGGCAGAACCTGCGGAGGCAGTTACCGGAATCAGATCTTTATCACCCTCCACATAAACTATAATAGTTTCCTTATTCATCTTCCCTCTTATTGTGAAGCGGAATCTTTCATCTTTGCTTCAGTATCTGCATCTTCGGACTCCTCTGTATCATCAGCGACGCCATTAATTGTTGTCTGGCGTTCCTCCAGAGGTTTGACACGTCTTTTGCCGCCTTTGCTCTTTGTACTCTTGCTATCTTCAGCAAATTCACTATTTATTGTAGAAGCCATCTCAGCTATTTTCGATTCATATACATCGCAGAGATTGCGGTAATACAGCAAGTCTTTTTTCATCGACCAGAATTGTTCACGCAGACGGGATAACTCGGCTTTGACTTCCTCTTTGGCATCAAGCGCTTCATCACGGTCTGAATAGGCAATTCTTGCCATTTCATAAACATCCTGCATCATACTGACAGCATTTACTAAAGCAAGCACGGAAGCCGAAGTTTCATTCAGGCCCGGAGACTGTTTGCTGACTTGTTCAATCATAGCATCAGCCGTGGCAGCAATATCCCTCATCAGTTCGACATCGTCGTTAGCTGACAGAGAATATGTCATTTTTCCGATACGCACTCTGATACGCTTACGTTGCGACTTCACTTGTATGCACCACCTCTGACTAAAATTCCGACTAATCCAAGCTTAAGTTAAATCCATAACTGTCCTATATAGTCTAACAAATTGTTGAGCCGTTAATGACTCAGCCCTGACATTTTCAGATAGATTTTCTTGTCTAATAAAAAGATTCAATTTTTCCCGAACTAATTCTTCTTGCATTTTAGTATACATGAGAGCGTTAGCTAGTGTCTTTCGCCTGTTTCCAAGCACTGCAGCAGTAAATTTCTGGAATCGGACCTCAGATGCGGTTTTCTTGTAAACTGAATCCTCACCTGCAATTAAAGAATAGAGAGAGGATGTTGTTCGGGGAGCAGGATCAAAGCTAGGCCCTGAAACAGTCATCAGCTCCCTCCACTCACCCCATAAAGAGCTAATGATTGCAAGCGGTCCATAAGCTTTACTGCCGGGGTAGGCCAGAAGCCTGTTCAAGGCAGCTTTTTCTATCATAAATAGCATTTGCTCTGCCTGTGGAAAGTCACGGAGCATTTTCAAAATCAGATCTGTAGTTATGTAATAGGGCAAATTGCTGAAAACCAGCAATCTCTCATAAGCAGCTATTTCTTCTGAATACAAGCTAAAATCCGTCTTCAGTGCATCCTCATATATAAAGAAAGCATTCACATCAAGCCCGGCAAAAAGCTCAAGGTGAAAAGCTTGAAAACGCTGGTCTATCTCACAGCCCAGATACATGCCAGTTTTCCGGGCCAATTCTCTGCTCAGAAGCCCCGGTCCCATGCCAATCTCAACCAAAGCATCATTTTTGTCCAGAGACAATTGATCCAGAATGCGATCAAAAACTTTTCTGTCTATCAGGAAATTTTGTCCCAGAGAATTTCGCGGAGAAAAAAGCTGTTGACGCATAAGAGCCAACAGCTCAGTTTTCAAAGAATTTGAAGTTTTATGAGTTTCATTCATGGCTTAGCGGGAAAAGAATCGACAGCCACCATACTCAACCACAAATTTCTGGCTTTCATGCCAGCTTGAATTAACCCGGTGTGCGGCATAAAAGTAATAAACTGAATGCTGAACCGCGCTGCCACCTTCATCAAATATGAAGGCTACTGCTCTTTTTGTAGTCTCGTTAACATAAGTGCTGACATTAGCGTGATATCCCCAGTTTCGTGCAATTGTGGCAGTATTATAGATACCGCTCAAGGTCATTGTATCCCGGATTGCCTGTGCTACCAGGGCAGCACCGATATAACTATTCCCGAACTCACCCATTATAAGACCTTCTAAAACAGCTCTATCTTCTACCACTACCGGTCTTCCGGAATAATTTGGATCCGGATTAGCTATGCCGAGCAGGAAATTATCGGAAGAAGGAGCTACAGTTGCAGGAGGAGCCTGTGTTGCCGGCGGTGCAAGAGTCGGCTGATTCTGTGTTGCTGCCTGAGTTGGGCTTGTCGCAGCTTGTGTAATAACGCTGCTTTCTAAAACCGGCGGTCTGATTGCCTGCAAATATTCACGTGCAAGATAACCTCTTTCACCACCGTTAAGCTTTACTTCAACCCATGATCCTTCAACTCTGATTACATGAACAGAACTGCCATAGGCAATTACTTGCTTGGCAAGAGAATCAGTAGACGCCTGGCTGCGCAGGTTAACGCCACCGGTCGGAGATACATACAGGGTCAAATCCACATCATGCGACCCGCTTGGCGGATTGAGAAATATCTCATAGTCAGTTAATTGAAGCGTAATGGCTGTTGTTAAAGGAAGGCCCAGTTCGTCTTCTGTTCCACTTGACAGGTCACCTCCTGTAGTTTGAACATCAGGCATTGGTGCAACAGTAGGTGCAGGGTAAATATCAATAAGCTCCGGGAGATCGCGACCTAAATGGTCAACCTCAATCAGAGCCTCAACAGACTTTTGATCGACTTCGAGTTTAAGCGTTTCCGCCTGAGCCTGAGTTTGCTTAGCTTCCAAGGAGGCAAAGTTTGCTTTCCTGGCCTTATCTTCAAAAGCTTTAACAATCAGGACTGCTGCCAGTGTTAACACAAGGAGTGCTGCCACAAGCAACAAAACTCGATCTAGTCTCCTTCTTGCTTTCATGCAAAGCCTCTTTCACAATCCTAGATCTATTGGCACATTGTAACCAATATTATATAAAAAATCAAAGTGCCTTCGCTGTGGTAATATTATGCCACTAAGACCTTGAATAATAAGGTATTAAGAGGTTTTCATGATGGATGATTATGATGACAGAACAAGTGCTCCTGCAGACAACAACAAGGCACTGATACTTAAGAAAAGAAAACTTGATCCGATTTCAATTATCTTGCTTGTACTAGGTATCAGCTTACTCGCTTTCGGGACATATTTCTTAGTTGAGCCGATAATTCGTAATTAAAAACAAGATGCTGCCGCAAAAAAGCTTCTTGACCTTGTTGAAGGAGATTCAAGCCTGCCTGCTATCACTTTTCGATCTGATGAGTTAATTGTCAATGGCGAGCCCGATCTGGAAGAAAGTTTTTATACCGTAAAGCCAGATACAAGTGAAAGTGATATCGGAGAAACTGAAGCGTCCGGGTCTACAGCTAAGGGAGATACTACTTCCATAGTTACTGTTTACGGAATGGGCGCAATTAGAATTCCTGGCATTAATCTGGTAATGCCGCTGGCAAATAATACTGATGCCTATTCCCTGCGTGTAGCCATCGGACATTATCCTGCTTCAGCCCTGCCCGATGAGATAGGAACAGGAGTATATTTCGGGCACCGCATGGCCTCAAACGGTCGTTATTTTAACAAGCTGGGTCAAGTCAGTGTGGGGTCGGATATCTACATAGATTATCAGGGTAAAAGATACACATACAGAGTAGATCAAAACTACATAATCCCAGTTGAGGATCTGGCTAGTATAGTTTTTCTCCAAAATACTTCTTCTCAGCGTATTTTACTGGTTACCTGCCATCCGCTGAACTCTCCGCCGGGACAGTCACCTGAACGCATTCTGGTTGAAGGGTATTTAACAGACGTCAGCGGCTAAAACAGAGTTGAAATCAATTCCAGCCGCTGTCTGAAGCATAATTCATTTAAAGATTATTGATACAGCTCGTCTAAAGAAATCTGGTTGAGTAATTCTCTTAAAATATTGGCTTCTTCCTGGGTGAGGGTTATTCCCTTACCCATTTTTTTATGATCCGGTGCCCAGTCACGCAGATCCAGTTTAGGAGACGCATCATTCCAGCTAACGAAGTTTAACTCTCGGTTCCAGCCTGATTTACTTGTTGAGAGAACTGCAATTTCTTTTTTAATTTCAAATTTAAATTCTGCCATTGTTTTGCCTTTCTTAGTCTTCGAGTTTATTATCTGTGATCTTCCAAATATCCCTTGCATAATCACTAATTGTACGGTCTGAACTGAAGGGGCCGCTGCGGCAGATATTAATCCAGCACATCTGAGCCCATTTTATCGAGTCACGATAACTGTTGTGGGCCAGCTTACGGGCCTTTCTGTAGTCTTCAAAATCTCCCAGCACATAATAGGGATCAGCAACCTCTGAGCTAGTACCACGGAGCATACTATCATAGATTGACTTAAACATACCGGTATTACCGTCTGTAATGCTGCCATCTACCAGAATATCAACAGCTCGCTTCAAACCTGCTATATTTTCGTACTGCCAGTGGGCATTGTAATAGGCCTTGGTATCCGGGAAATCCTTCAGTTTAGGCCCAAACATGAAGCTGTTTTCTTCACCCACCTGAGACAGTATTTCCAGATTCGCTCCGTCGTATGTTCCAAGTGTAAGCGCACCGTTCATCATGAATTTCATGTTGCCGGTACCGGAAGCCTCCATTCCTACCGTTGAAATTTGCTCAGAAATGTCGGCTGCGGGGAATATTTTTTCAGCATATGAGACATTGTAATTATGCAGGAATACTACGCGCATATGTTCGTTAACGTCTGAATCACTGTTAATCAGCTTTGCAATTTCATTGATAAACTTTATTACTGCCTTGGCATTGAAATATCCCGGTGCTGCTTTAGCACCAAAAATATACGCTACAGGTGGGCCGGAAGCCGCTTTCGGATTATCTTTGATCTGATAATAACGATCTACAATTTCTAATGCATTCAGCAGTTGTCGCTTGTACTCGTGCAAACGCTTTATTTGTACATCAAAAATAAAGTTGTTATCAAGACTGATCGCTTCGTGTTTCTGTATCTGACCGATCAGGCGGTTCTTGTTAATATCCTTTATTTCAAGCAGACGGCGCATAACATCAGTGTCGTCAACGTATCTTTCCAATTCTTGCAGCATTGACATGTCCCGGACCCACTTATCAGATCCCAGCAGTTCAGTCAAAAGTCCGGACAATTCCGGATTGCATACTTTGAGCCAACGTCTCGGTGTCACACCATTCGTTTTATTGTTAAATTTCTCGGGTGTATGGTCATAAAAGGGCTTGAATACTGTAGTCTTTATCAGATCGCTGTGGATCTGAGCAACCCCGTTAATGGAGAAACAGGCGTAGGCAGCCAGATAAGCCATGTGTACCTTGCCATCATGTATTGGTGATATTTGCTCAATTTCCTGCTGATTTAAACCCTGACCGGTCATCTCTTCTTCAAACTGCTTATCAATTCTTTCCACAATCTGCAGAATTCTGGGAAAAAGATAGCGGAAAATCTCAACATTCCATGTTTCCAGAGCTTCCTGCATAATCGTATGATTAGTAAAAGCAAATGTATTGCAGCAAATTTTCCAGGCCTCTTCCCAGCTCTGTTTGTTTTCATCAATCAGCAAACGCATGAGTTCAGGAATTGTCAGAACCGGATGAGTATCATTGAGTTGAATACGATTATATTCAGCAAAATTCGAGAAATCACTGCCATGCTTTTCGCGGTAATCTCTTACTATAACCTGCAAGGATGCAGAAACAAAGAAATACTGCTGTCTTACACGCAGAACTTTCCCGTCGTAAGAGGTATCGTTTGGGTATAAGACACGTGTTATGTCCTGAACTCGGTTGCGTTCAATAACCGCATCATCAAAACGCTGAGAATTAAAGAGGTTGAAATCAAATTCTTCTGCCGGTTCTGCACGCCATAGTCGCAGGGTTCCTACATTATCAGTGTCATAGCCCGAAATCGGCATGTCATAGGGTACCGCATATACATCCAGGTCATCATAATGCACCAGCATAGTATCTTCCCGGCGCGGAACGAGGAAAGGATAACCCCATTCCATCCATGAATCCGGATATTCTTTTTGAAAACCGTTCTCAATTTCCTGTCTGAAAAGACCGTAACGATAAAGAAGGCCATGACCGATGACCGGCATATTCATTGTCGTAGAAGAATCCATGAAACAGGCAGCTAGTCTGCCTAAACCACCGTTACCCAGTCCGGGATCGCGCTCTTCCTCAAGCAGGCTGAAGAAATCATATCCCATCTCTTCAACAAATTCTTTAACAGCTTCACGGATACCCAAATTGATTAAATTATTTTCCAGGCTGCGTCCGACTAGAAATTCTGCTGAGAAATAATGGACCTGGCGGTTGTCGCGGTATAGCTCCCGTGTTTTTTCCCAGTTCGGAGAAAGAAGCTCCATCACTGTTCGGGAGAGCGATTGATAAAATTCATATTCACTGGCATTCTCAAAGCCCTTGCCATATTCTGAATACAGATGTGATAACATGTGTTCTTTAAATTTTATTTTATCCATATTAATTACCTCTCATAAACCGAAGCTATTATAGCAGAAAAGTTCATTCTAACAATTAACATAAATTGACCACTACTGACAGCTGCCGGCAGTAAATATTCGCTCTGGCTGATGAAAACTTGTTCAGACTAGAAGTATGAATGTACTACATATTTTATTCTTTACAATATTGATCAAGCTGAACTACGACGACATTCTTAGCAAGTCCTGTCAGCTTGTTGATTTTGTCATTCTGGCTGCGCTTATATTGTATCTGCGCAGAGCAGATCTCTTTTTACTTAATAAATATCCGCAATTTTTGTGGCGGCTTACTGTCTTTACATATTTTCTTCCTTTGATCTTAACTGCCGCCTACTGCATCTTACCCTTTTTAAGATCAAATCTGGGTGAAGGAGATATTCTATACCTATATGCAGTTGCACCTCTAGTTCCCGGTATTGGGGGATTCCGGCTTTTATTCATTGCCAGTCTTCTGGCACTCCCCTTTGCTCTTTTTAACCATTTCAGGCTAAGGAGAAACTCTGAAACAGAAACTTCAGACTACTTCTTCCCTTTCATTCCCTTTCTCACTCTTGCAATCTTTATTATTAACTGCTGACCGGAAAATTAACTGACTGGCCTGCTGCCTGCCAAAGAATTAAACTAGTATACTAATGTTATTGTAAAGAACACTAGCATATAGTTTTCAAGCAAACTTAGCTGCAGGCCAGCTCCGGATGAGGTAAAAGAATGTCAGACAAACAGAATTCAGCTAAAAATGACAGTTTAATTGTTCTTGATCAGCAAGCTGACGATTTGATGAAGGAAAGAACAGAAGCTCAGCGTTTGCAGTATGTACCTGCGGTAATAGCCCAGCTCTTAGCTGTCCTGCTTATGGCATTTACTCTGCTGGAAAACTTCTTCACTGCTTTCTCCTTGTTTAGCCAGCCAGCCAGCTGGACAACTCTTGCTCTGAGACAGGTAATATACTTTGGCGTGATTCCCCTGCTGGTACTTGTAATTGTTCTCTTAATTTATAAACCATCACCATCTCTAGTTTCCAGGCATAAGGAAGCGCCGCTCAGTCTCGCGTCTGCACTTTTGCTGGGGCTTGTGTCAGCATTTGCATATTACATTTTGATTGAGCAGCTCTATCGAATAGGCCTGATTAATCAAGTGAGCAATTACTTGCCATCTTCCCTGACTATATTTAGCCCATTTTTACGCATTTCCGCTGGCAGAACTCTGGCAGCCCTGATCTTCACCGTGTTTCTGCCGACAATCTGTCTGACACCTTTGCTCCTGGGCCTTTTTCTGACCCCTCTGCTGGGAAGTGAACGCCGCTTGCTCTCGCTTAGCCTCACTTGTCTTCTGGGAGCCTTGCTGCCACTTGATAGCACTGCCTTTTTTGCCTACTTGTTACTGTGGACTATTTTGAGTCAAATTTACCTGGCAGGCAGCGGACTAATCACAGCAGCCCTTGCCTGTGGCGGCTATATGACTACACTGCTTTACGCACCAACAATATTTAATCTGCTCAGTAACCGTCTAATCGCCTGGCAATCAACATCTAAGCTTCAGGGAACTCTTCTGGTCTTTGCTTTATTGCTGATTGTCCTGATACTGGGTCTTCCTGGTGTATTTCATTTTAACTTGCTTAATCGCGAACAGCGTCGTCATCAACTTGCTCTATCTTTGCAGCCGCACATGTTGAAACATTTAGAAAAAACCAAGCATCGCTCAGTACTTTCCTGGCTTTTGATTATAATTGCTGTGATCTTACTGCTGGCAGTCTTGCTGGCTGAGCATTTAATCTGATTTATTTTCGTATGCTTCCATATATCTGGAAGTCTTCTCAGCATGCTCCTCGTATGTAAAGGAGAAATCTGTCGTCCCCTCTCCGGTAGCAGTGAAGAAGAGATATCGTTCTGCTCCGGGCCAGGTCCGTTCAGTTGCCGGCCATAGTACTGCCTCAATGGCTACTGCACCCGGAGAATTGATGGGACCCGGGGGCAATCCAGTAAAATAATAAGTATTATATGGATTGTCGGCATACTCCTGAAGTTCATCAGCACTCATCCATATTTTGGCTTCTTTGCCATCTCTTACCCGCAGATAATTCACCGTAGGTTCAGCTTCAAGAGGCATGTCCGCATTCATCCGATTGATGAATACACGGGCAATTTTGTTCATTTCAGAAATAGTACCTTCAACTTGTACGATTGAGGCAAGATTAATAGCATCATCCAAGGTCATCCCCTGTTGTTTGGCCCTTTCGTAATATTTTCCCTCAGCAATTTTAGCCTCCGTATTATTCAGGAGAATTCGTAGGATTTGCTGCTCTGTAGAATTGATATCGAAGAGATAGGTATCAGGCCAGAGATAGCCTTGCAGGATCCAGTCTCGTTCAGGACGCTCTTCAATACCGGAAATAAAGGAATACTCTGTAAAAAGAGATGGCCGCATTACCAGAGCATCCAGAATATCCGGGCTAAAACGCATGCCTGCTTCGACCATGGCGTCCCTCATCTGTTCATAGGTCATGCCTTCATAAAAAGTAAGGGAAATCTGCTTAGGCTGCCTGGTTAAGATCAGCATCATCTCGTCATAACTCATATCGGGCAGCAAATAATGAGTGCCATATTGGTACTGGCCGTCAAAACCGTTGAACTTGGAAATAAGCTTGTAGGCAAAGGTGTTTTTTATTAAGCCTGCTTCTTTCAACACCTCGGCAATATCATCAGTATTGGATTGCTGGGCAATATAAATCTCGACAGCACCTTTGCTATCGGCGGTAATCGGAGACTTTCCCTCTCTGTCAAAGCTCTCTGACAAGGCATCCAGCCTTTGGTTCTGTTCATTTACATAACGGAAGCCCAGAAAAAAACCTACCAGAACTGCGACAATCAAAAGTACAATGATCCCAAGAAATAACAGAGTTTTTCTAACTTTTCGCGGCATTTATATTCCTACAACTTATCAAGAGTATATTATTATTGCTTAGATAAACTATGTTCTGTATTATACATCGCTGAAAATAAGTGGTCAAAATTAGTCTTTACTCACCAGGTGTTACTACCGACTTGGATTCATCGCGGGCAGCCTTACCCTTCCAACGTAGAGTCAAAGGGGTGCCCTTGAAGTCGAAATTTTCACGTAAGCGATTTTCCAGATAACGTTCATAGGAAAAATGCAAAAGCTTGATGTCATTAATAAAGAAAAGAATCGTGGGCGGTGCAACACCGGTCATTGTAGCGTAGTAAATCTTTAGCTGGCGTCCTTTATGCTGTGGAGCAGGGTGCATAATAACTGCATCAGCTATAACATCATTTAACAGGGAGGTCGGCATACGGCGGTGATAAGCCAGATGCACTTCTTCAATTGTTTGCCAGAGTTGATCAATACCCTCACCTGTTTTTGCAGACAAAAATACTACAGGAGCATAAGTCATAAAGTTGAAGCGCTGGCGAATGTTCTGTTCATATTCCATGCGTTGCTGGGCAGACTGAGTCATCAGATCCCACTTATTAACAACAAATATCGATGCCTTGCCTAGCTGGTGTGACATTCCGGCAACCTTTGTATCCTGACTGGTGAGGCCTTCAACTGCATCAATCATTATTAAGGCAATTTCACAGCGTTCAACAGCTCTTTTCGTTCGCAAGGTGCTGACATATTCAATAGAGTCATCGATTTTACTTTTGCGCCTCAGGCCTGCAGTATCGATAAAACGATATATCTGATCCTTATGCTCAATATCACTGTCCAGTGAGTCACGCGTTGTACCGGGAATATCGGAAACAATGCTGCGCTCCTCACCCAGAAGTTTATTGGCTAAAGATGACTTGCCGGCATTAGGGCGCCCTAGAATCGCTACGGGTATGTGATCGAAACCACCACTATAATCAATATTTTCAGGGAAATCTTTTATTATTGTATCCAGCAGCTCAGACAGGCCCAGTTTGTGGGTAGCGGAAATAGCAATCGTATCTGCAAAGCCCAGTTCATAAAAGGAGTAAAAATCAGGTGGAGGATCACCGGGAACATCGACCTTATTGACTGTACATACTACTGGTTTTCCACTCTTGCGTAGTCTTTTAGCGATATCATGATCAATATCGGAAATGCCCATATTGATATCTGTTACAAAACAGATTACATCTGCCATTTCGATAGCAATATCAACCTGTTGGTGCATCAAATCCTGCAAGTTGTCTTTAGATCCAGTCTCAATGCCACCGGTATCAATCAGCACAAAGTCATGACCCGCCCAGTCAGCGTCAGTCATAATACGGTCGCGGGTAACACCGGGATTTGGCCCGACAATGGCCAGCCGCTTTCCGGCCAGCGCATTGAATAGGGTTGATTTTCCAGTGTTAGGTCTGCCTACAATTGCTAATATCGGCTTTTTCATCAAGTTCACATTTTTCTTAACATGAAAAAGCAACGAGCCTGTGGCACGCTGCTCCATTCACGAAAAAGGTCAGATTAATTATTCTTCTGAGCTTACTACTTGTCTTCCCTTGTAATATCCACAATTCTTACACACCATATGTGATGCTTTCAGTTCATGACACTGCGGACACTCGGTAAGATTCGGAGTTGCTCTCTTTTTCCAGTTAGCGCGACGTGAGCGTGTTCTCTGTTTTGAAGATTTCCCCTTAGGAACAGCCATATATGCCACCTCCCATTAATAGTTCTTTATTTTCAAATGTGTTAATTTCTTTAAGTTATTGCTTTTATGCCTGTAGCATTATGAAGGATGTGATCATTCTTGTCAAATATCTATGCTGCTTT
>LSQX01185215.1_pt1 | contig 25033 bp, 23 predicted proteins | sample 654561 | NCBI WGS metagenome assembly LSQX01 (sample SAMN04489861, study PRJNA283612) | anaerobic digester metagenome | isolation source: 4 biogas reactors fed with cattle manure at either 37C or 55C with and... | place: Denmark: Kongens Lyngby | collected 2014 | reverse complement strand
ATAATGCAGTACTTTCTTTGCCAGGTTTCAATATTACGGCATAATCAATATTAAAAAATGCATAAAGAATGTGATATGATGAATGATTCCAAACAACCAGGATATGCTCCTGCTCTGCCAAAATGAAACGTTTTAATTCTAACTTTAGATCACGAAGAAAATGTTCAGTCTTGTTTGAACTTATTCATATTTTACCATTTTCAGCCATGCCATAAAAACATCCAAAACGCTTTGAAGCATATTTTTTGTTCGGATGGCTTTTCCTGCCCGAATCACTGATTCGCACAGGATCTTTTCGCCAAGGTAGACCGACATCGTTCCGACAATCTCCTTTTGCCTGATCGGCGCGTATAACGTTTTCGGAATGGAAATTTTTGTATACAGGCAGGCTTTTTCACTTTCTGTAACAGGCATGGTAATGGTTTTCTCCACATAAACCGGCACTTTCTTCTCAAACCCTTTGTAAACCGGCACATAACCGATGTACTCGCTACGGATCAGCGTTTGGGGAAAGTAAACGTCAAAGGTATAATCAAGAATTTTCTTGCTGCTTAAAGCACGTTGATTTCTGTTGTCGCAAAAAAGGACCACTGAAATAAAACGCCTGTCTTCCCTGGTGGCTGAAGTGATCAAGCACCTCCCCGCTTTTCCGGTATAGCCTGTTTTAACGCCGTCCGCACCCTCATAACCCATCAGCATTTCATTGGTATTGTACATCAGCCTCTTGCCCACCTGAATGGACTGAGTTTTAACTATCTCATTGAACGTCGGATTTTTCAACGCATACCGTGTAATCAGCGCCATATCGTATGCGGTTGAATAATGCCCTGTTTCATCAAGCCCATGGGGCGTAGTAAATCGGGTGTTGTATGCGCCAATTTCACGGGCTTTGTCATTCATTATTTGAATAAAGCCTTCAACGCTTCCTCCGATATGCTCCGCGATGGCGATGGAGGCATCATTGCCCGAACGCATCATCAACCCGTACATCAATTCCTTCATTGACAACACTTCACCGGTTGACAGGTCGATGGTTGATCCCTGTACCATTGCCGCCCTTCTGCTCACTGTAACAATCTCGTCCAGAGTACAGTTTTCAAGTGCTACAATGGCAGTCATCACCTTTGTGGTACTGGCCATGGGTCTTTTAATGAAGGCGTTCTTTTCAAACAGAACACGTCCTGACTCAAAATCTATTACAACAGCCGAACGCGCATTAATTTGCGGTTCTTCCCCATTGAACGCTTCCAGAGAAAAATCCTCAAATATCGAGGATGCAGGTGCTTCTTCAATCAAATCATCCGCATTTGCTATAGAAAAAAACAAAACGGAAAAGATAAAAGAAAGAATGAATAGCTTTTTCAAAACAATTTCCTCCCGGTAAAGGAACAGTAATTTCGTAAAACATCGCGCAGGAGTAAAGCACTAGGATGGATCACTGGCAAAGAATATCCATACCTGTAACTCAATCCTATCCATATATATTGGTAATTTAAAAAGAATAGTACAACCATGAAAAATTCCCGGTTCCAGGAAAAGAAATCGGAAAAGCCTCATATAGTATAATGAGGTGCTTGGTTATGTTGAATTCTCGAAGAGTAAAGGATTTTGCAAGGCAAAATCCAGTGTTCCAGGAGTGTACCCGCCAGAACAATTCCATCAGCGACCCACCAGTAAAAGATTTGTCCATGCAAAATCCAGCAATCCGCGAGTGTACCCACCAGAACAATTCTACCAGTAACCGGTCGAATACAATCGCACGCAGAATGATCCAGGATTGGATTTCCCTGTTCTTTTTGCTGACAGTTATATTGTTGATAAAAAACTTCGTGGTACGCGTTGATTTCAATACAGAAGATGTGTTTTTTGAACCAAACACCTACTATGCGGCAAACAGTCCATACCACATCCATATCAATCTGGATGAACAGATGATGTATGTATTCAAGAATAACGAGTTAGAAAAAACATACCCTGTTTCCGGAGGAAAAAACGCAACACCCTCCCCCCTCGGAGAATGGGTGATCATCCAGAAAGCGAAGTGGGGAGACGGTTTTGGCGGTTCCTGGATGGGTTTGAACGTACCATGGGGTAAATATGGCATTCATGGAACCAGGACACCTTGGGTAATCGGAAAAGAGAATGTTTCCGGCGGGTGCATCCGAATGAAAAATGAAGACGCAAAGGAGTTATATGGGTTTATCCCCCACGGAACAAAGGTAACCATCGTATTTGAGAATCAGCCGTTCCGTACCCTGAAAGATGGCGATTTCGGCTCAGATGTGTACCAGGTTCAAAAAGCATTGAAACAGTTGGGATATTTTCACGACTGGTGCAATGGTAAATATGGTACCAATACAAAAAAAGCGGTGATAGCTTACCAGCAGGAAACGGGCTTTTCTGTTTCCGGTAAGGTAAATATCAGCACATGGAATAAGCTGATGCAGCAATATGAGGAAAGCTTGCTGGAGTAGAAAGGTAAAACGTAATAAGTGTTCATGTAAGAGGGTTATGATAAAATATACCCTTCCAGGCTAGAAGAGGGTTCAGAACCTGGAAGGAGATATTTTATCGGTATGGTGAAACAGTATCTGATAAAATCTACCCCTCCAGGCTAGAAGAGGGATTCAGAACCTGGGGAGGTATTTTATCGATAAGGTGAGACATCGTTTGATAAAATATACTCCCTCCAGGCTAGAAGAGGGTTCAGAACCTGGAAGGAGATATTTTATCGATATGGTGAAACATCGTTTGATAAAATATACCCCTCCAGGCTAGAAGAGGGATTCAGAACCTGGAAAGAAATATTTTATCGAAATGTTAGAACTCATTACCAAACTCAAATCGGGTCTACTGTTTCAGGAATTACTTCTTGCTGCCTTCTCTAAAACTTAAAGCGCTCAGTCATCAGCCCTTAACCGACCCTATGGTCATGCTTTCAATGATCTTGTCATTTAAGAACATATAGGCTGCAAGGCTTGGAATGACCATGATTACAACTGCTGCCAGCTGCACCGTCCAGTTGGTGGAATATTGTCCCCTGAAACGTGTCAAACTAACCGGCAGGGTTGTTTTTACGGGATCTGACAGAAAGATTAGCGCAAACATCAATTCATTCCACATGTTCACAAAATTGTATATCGTGATGGTCGCAATAGGAGTTTTGGACATCGGGAAAATAATCTTCCAGAATAATCCTGCCATTCCACAACCATCGATGACCACTGCTTCCTCGATTTCTCTGGGAAAGGTAGACATAAAGCCCGATAGAATAAAGATGGATGTCGGCAGCGCAAAGGCCACATAAGGTAGAATCAGTGCTATGTATTTGTTTGTGATGCCCCAGTCGTTGAACATCGTAAAAAGCGGAATCAAGGTGGAGTGAATCGGGATCATTACCCCCATCAGAATCAGGCTTAGTGTCGGGTTTGAAAGCTTCCACTTCAGCCTGGTCAGCCCGAAGGCGGCCATAGAGGAAACAATAATGGTGATCCCAACGGAAGAAACAGCCACCAAAGTGGAGTTGATAAAGCTTTTGCCAATCTTTCCTGCCGTCCAGGCTGTAGCATAATTTGAAAACCGGAAGGATTCCCCAAACCACCAGGGATTATTAAACAGTTCAGAATTGGTTTTCAATGAGTTCATTGCAAGCCATAACAGAGGATATATACAGGTAATCGACAAACCAATCAGCACTGCATAAAACAGGAACGAGCCCAAAGCTTTTTTTCGCTGCTGTGTTTTTATCTTCATAGTAAAGCACGCTCTCCTTTTGCCAGCATTAATACTCCACCTTGTCGCTGTGAAATACTCTGTTGAGAATAAAGGTTATAAGCAGGCACAGCACAAGCAGAACCATTGCAACAGCACTGCCGTAACCATACTGCATGTCCCGGAAGGATTTGTAATACATATAGGAGGCAATTACTTCGCTGGCGTGATTGGGGCCTCCGTTTGACATGACATAAATCAGGTCAAAAAACCTTAACGAACCAGTAGCCATCAAAACCGTATCAATCCGGATTACATGACGGATCAGCGGAAGAGTGATATACCGGATCATCGTCCAGTTGTTCACGCCATCAATCAGTGCTGCCTCTTTGATTTCCTTTGGTATGTTCTCAACAGCGGCAAGGTAAAGGATCATATGGTAACCGACAAACTGCCAGCATATGGTAACGATAATGGAAGGCAAAACGGTTTTCTTGTCAGCCAGCCACAACCTGGTTAGCCCGCCAAGCCCCAGGAATTCCAATACTTTGTTAATAATACCGAACTCGGGATTGTAGATAAATGTCCACAGAAGACCAACGGCAACACTGGACAATATGTTGGGAAGGAAAAAAACAGTCTTGAAATATCGTTTGCCTCGAATCGTTCCGCTTAACGCGATGGCGAGCAAAATGGCCAGAGGTGTCTGGATGACAAGTGATGCGAACATCAATACAAATGTATTGATCATTGATGTCTGAAATATTTTGTCCTTTGTAAACAGGTTCACGAAATTATCGATTCCCACAAACTTTTTAGCACCCAGGATATTCCACTTAAAGGCGCTGTGATATGCCGTATTGAATATCGGAACTAAAACAATACAGATATAAATCAGCAGTGCCGGCAATACAAAGGCCAGGATTGTTCTTTTCCTTCTCAGCATCAAATCCATTTTTGGTATCTCCCTGATGTTATTGTGATGAAATCCTGTTTCAGCAATTGGTTGCAGGTATATTGAACGGTCAGGGGTTCAGGTTTCCCTGACCGTTCAGATACTTTTTTATTCTTGATTGGCTTCGGTGAAATCCTGCAGTATTTGAAGCGCTTCCTCAGATGAGGTTCCGGCAGTAATAGCCTGGATGGCATTGTTGAATTCATTGCCGATCGTTGGGCCAAGGGCTACATCATAAAACAGGAACATCTCGGTCATTTCCTTTTGAAGCTCGGATACTTTCACTGCGACAGGATTCGCTTTCGCGGGATCCAGTGCAGCTGTGGTTGCAAGAAGGTTTCCTTCTGCCGCAAACTTCAATTGTGTATCGGGCTCGGACATCAGCTTCAGGAAATTAACAGCCGCGCCTTTGTCCTTACAGCTCGAACCAATCGCAAAGCTTTGGTCGGGCTGACCGAGCCATGCATTCGGATCTCCTTTTCCGCCTTCAACTGCAGGGAATTTACAAACATCAACCTTTCCCTGAAGCGGGCTTTCGCTGTTGGTCAGCTGTTGAATCGCCCAGCTTCCCATCACATGCATTGCTGCCTTCCCTTCCAGGAAGTTGGCACGGGACGGATCGTTGTCAAGAGCATTGAAGCCTTCCGGGAAAGCGTTCAGCTGCACCAGTTCATACATCTTATTCCCAGCCTCTACGAATGATGGATCCAGCCATTTTCCTTCGCCGGATACAACCTTGTTGAACGGTTCGCTTCCGCCTACACGGTTTGCTATCATTTCGGCGTACATCGCGCCCACCCACGGAGCCTTGTTGCCTAGTGCAAACGGCGTGATACCGTTTTTGTTCAGGGTTGCACAGATGGTCTTCAAGTCTTCGAAGGTTTTAGGCTCTTTAATGCCATATTGATTGAAAATGTCCTTATTGTAGAACAGGCAGACCACGGTTTGTGTGTTTGGAGCAGCGTATATTTTACCATCAAAGGTAAACCCGCCGAATATACCGCCAACATAACGGTTTTTCCAAACCTGATCCTGATTCAGTGCTTCATTCAGGCTGTAAACCTTTCCTGATTCAACATAGGGCTTTAAGAAACCCGCAGCCCAGGTATTGAACAGGTCGGGATCATCATTGGCTGCCATAAGCGTCGCAATCTTTGTTTTGAATTGTTCCTGTTCGGTAAACTCGACTGAAATTTCAGCGGTGTCTTTATATTTTTCATTGTAAAGAGCCACTGCTTCCTTGATAATGACAGAGTTCGGGTCGGTTTCAATCCCCCATGCCTCTATCTTCAGGGTTGATTTTTCTTTTCTCTGCGGGGTTGCCACATCCGCGCCGGTATTCTCTCCGCCTGAACCCGAGGTCGGGCCGGGAACCACACATCCGGTCAATGCCAGTGCGCTTGTAAGCAACATGCAAAGAAGTAAAACTGAAATCTTTCTCATGTCCTTTTGTCCCTCCTTTATATTTGGCATTATTTTCTTTGCCTTGATTCCATTATATTGAAAAGCTGATTGAAACACATTGGAGAGAATAAACCAGAAACTTAAAAATATAAACTTTATTGAAATACATTATAGGAGATTTTGTATAGAAAATCCTGCAAGACTGACTCATTAGCCAGGGTTTTTGTAAACAAAATCCCCTTGAACAGACAAAAAAACACGCAAGCAATGCTTGTGTGCTGTTTTAATGATTTACCATGGAGAATGAGTGTTACGTATTCCGGCCACGAGGGTATGCAATCCGCGAAGTATTCCCGCCACTGCACGTTTTTTAACCTTTGATAAAGATACTTATTTGAGGTGGGGCTGTCTAAAACTGAATATAACCCTGTTTTGGAATGCAGATGGTCACTGCTGTCCCCTCACCGGGTTTACTGGTAATGGTGAAAGGGGTTTCATCCCCGTAATACATGCGGATGCGTCTAACAACGTTCTTCAGCCCGATATGGGTGTGTCCTTCCGGCTTGAACTCGTCATTGTTCGTAAGGATTACTGCAACCAGGTCCTCCTCCATACCGACCCCGTCATCCTCCACACGAAGCTCAATCTTACCTGTCAGGTTTTTCCCGGTGATCACAATTCCGCCATTGCCAACCTTCCCCTCAATACCATGAACAATGGCATTTTCAACGATGGGCTGCAGGATGAGCTTGGGGATTTTGATCGGAAGGATGGCCGGATCAATCATAAAATCCACCTTTACTTTTTCGCCATATCGGAATTTCTGGATGGTCAGATAGTTATCGATATTGCGGATTTCCTCCTCAACAGTGACAAAATCTTCACCGCCGATACTACCGCGCATCAGATCGCCCAAAGCTTTCACCATCTTACCGATTTCAGGCACACCGCGGATTCTGGCCATCCAGTTGATGGATTCCAGCGAATTATATAAAAAATGCGGGTTGATCTGCATGCGCAGCGATTTCAGCTCGGCCTTCTGTTTCAGCAATTCTTCCTGATAAACCTTTCGGATCAGCTGTTTCACCTGTTCCACCATTTTATTAAAATGAAGGCTCAGGGTGCCGATCTCATCCTTCGAGACATAGGTGCTGGATACGCTGAAGTCTCCATCTCCAATTTTAAGCATTTTTTGGGACAGCTCCCTCACCGGTCTTGAAATACCATTGGATATTGCGATGGATACGGCGACGGACAGCAGGCAGGCCGCCAGAATGATCAGCCATATCCAGTTCCTTATCCAATGTATATCTTTGTCATATTCCATGGTTGGAATATAACTGAATAGCCTCCATGAAGTTCCTTCAACAGTCCTGTAGGTTACATAATAATTATTTTCATTGATTTTAAAAGTATTAAAGTCATCCGCGGTTGCATTGTTGATTATTTCCGCAGCCGTAAACGAGTTTTGTGAGCCGAGCATAGCCTTGTCCCGGCAGGATATAATGCTGCCCCATTCATTAATGAGCAAAAGCTCGCCGTTGCCAAAAAACTCCGCTTCACCAAAGGTATTGAATATAAAGCTTTCCCGAAGATAGATCACTACATATCCGATTTTTTGCAGGTTGATATGGCTGTTGATCACCCGGCCCATAGCAGTAGTGCACGAAGCCGGATCGGTATCAAACCAGCAGACACTGCCCTCCGCTTGCTGAAGAACGCGTTTCTCCTCTTCTCCCAGGTGCATTGTCTCCAGAGATAATGACGCGGGATTGATGTAATAAGAAGCGTTTGTGTTTGAAATGACCTGTATGGCGGCAATGCCCGGTAACGACGAAATAAGCTCCCGTATCTGGGTATTGATGATTCTTTCGTAATATACTTTTTCATATTCGCTTAGGAACCCATGATTCGTCATTCTTAAGGCATCGTGAATATCCGTGTTGGAAACAACCTGAAATGACAGCAGTTCTGCTTCCTGCAGTTTCACCTGGATGTTTTTGTTGGTTTCAAGCAGAATATCCCGTGCATATTGACCGGTTTTTCGTTTTAACAATGTACTGGACCAATGCAGAGAAAGAAGGCCGATAATAAGAGCTGGAACAACGATAAGAATTAAAAAGGAAAAAACAAGCTTTCTTTTTATGGGCAGGTTCCTGATATAACTGGCTGTACGAACGAAAAACCCTCTCATTCCCGATCCTCACTGAACCCGCTCGTGGTTGAAAAAAGCTTGTCCCTGTACTCGGAGGGTGTCATGTCGTAATATTTTCTGAAAACCTGACTAAAGTAGCCTGAATCCTGAATGCCTACCTTTTCAGCGATTTCATATATCCTGTTATCGTTGTCAGCTAAAAGCTCACAGGCTTTTTTCATGCGGATGGTGGTTAAAGCATCCAGAAAGGTTTTCCCAATTTCCTTTTTGAACAGCCTGCTGACGTAGATGTGGTTCATATGTAAGTATTCTGCCGCGGTATACAGAGTAATTTCCTGCGTATAATTCCTTTCCATATAATCAAATAGTTTTCCGATAGCTTTATTCCTGATGGAGGATGTTTTTCCATGGCTGAAATTGTTCCTGCCATAGGTATGCAGGTTGTGTTTGGCTTTATTGACGATTTCAATGATTTCGTCAGGGTCGGAAGGCTTCAGGATGTAACCGACTGCTCCAAGCCGAATGGCTTCACGGGCATAATTGAAATCCTCATAGCCGGTCAGCAGGATGGCCTGGATTTCTGGATTTTCGGCTTTTGCGGCTTCAATCAGCTTCAAACCGTCAATCCCGGGCATGCGGATATCGGTTAACAAAATTTCCGGGCACTCGGATTTAAACAGTGAAAGCGCCTGTTCGCCATCACTGGCAACCCCCAGGACCTCAACATCGTAATCATTCCAGGGGATTGACATCAAGCCCTTGCGGATCATCAATTCATCGTCTGCAATCACCATGCCGTACATGAAAGATATCCTTTCCATGAAATTAATTGCTTCGACCTGCCTGCTTGTTCTGGCGGATCCTGCCAACCCTTCTATTACATTATCACAATTACGATATATGGTTCAATAGCTTTTTACCAGTAGAGATTCCATTGCTTCTGTAGTCTTACGAGCGCTTCAAAATAGAAATAATCTCCCCAAATACAGCATTCATCTACACCGCAGTTACCAGGCTTGTTATATACGCCATGCAGCAGGATGCCGTTCGAATTTGGGTGTGTCTTTGTCGTATAACTGTCTGTGAGGGATTGAAGCATCTTCAGCGCGGCATTCTCATAAATCGTTTTGTTTGGATGGGTTGTTGGCAAATGTTTGCTCAATTCAAGCAGACCACAGGCTGCAATGGCTGCGGAGGAACTGTCGCGCTCCTGACTGCCTTGTGTAAAGATCAAATCCCAATAGCATACATCATCCTGCGGCAGCCGGTTTAAAAAGTAATTCGCCATTTTCACCGCGATATCCAAAAAGCTTTCGTCGCCAGTATAAATATAGCTTAATGGGAAGCCATATATCGCCCAGGCTTGTCCCCTGGCCCAGGAGGAATCGTCGGAGAAGCCCTGGCAGGTCTTTCCCCCTATCGGTTCCCCGGTCTGTGGTTCCATATAGAAGGTATGATAGCAGGAAGCATCTTCCCGAACAATATATTTGGCTGCCTGTTTGGCATGGGAGTACGCCATGTTGCGGAATTTCTGATCACCGGTCACATCGGATGCCCAGTACAGCAAGGGCAGGTTCATCAGGCAGTCGATGATCATTCTTCCCCGCTGCGTCGGATCGTTTAAATCCCCCCAGGCTTGAAGGATGCCTGCCTTATCATAATATCGTTCGGTTAAAAGCTCTGCAGCCATCAAAGCGGTTTCTTTGGCTTGTTCGCTACCGGTCAGCTTAAAGGCTGCCATGCAGGACAGAGTGTATAAGAAACCCAGGTCATGGGTATCGGTGCCCATTCTTTTTTCAACCCTTGCGCGAAAGCTTTTCAGTTGAATTTCCGCAACCCGCCTGTATTTGGGGTCACCAGTTACTTCGTATGCCAGCCAAAGCATTCCTGTCCAGAAGGATGTTGTCCAATCGGTATTTTCGGTGGGTTTGTAGATATTTCCGAAGCTGACCGGACCTGGGAAAAACTCTGTGAATGTGGCAAGGTTCTCATCCATTTTATGCAGGATGAAATGGATTGCCTGTTCAACATATTGTTTCTCCACTGTTGGCTTGTGACTGTATTTTTGTTGATTTCGAATTCCTTCATCTATAATCTGCTTCATCAGATCCCTCCCCTGAGTTACTTTTTTAAATACTGTGTCATACCTGCGCCGTGCTTATCATTGGGCCTTTCCTGAAAACCAAAGGACTTGTAAAAAGGCTCCTTTCCCTTAGCGGACATCAGGTTTACAAAAACGGTCTCACCTTCACACATGTTGTCCGAGATATATTGCATTGCCATACCCACCATGGTTTTTCCAATGCCCATACGCTGATATTCCGGTAGCACGATCACATCTGCAATATAAGCGATATAGCCGCCGTCACTGACCACGCGGGTGATGCCGATGGGCCTGTCTCCAAGCTTTGCGGCAACAAAAAAAGCGGAGTTTTTCAGGCTTGCAGCGATTTGCCTGGCAGATAATTCAGGCCAGCCGACCGATCTTCGCAAGTGGTTATATTCGTTTTCTTCGATTGTGTTTGTAAAGTTAAGCTCTGAAGCATTCATTCCTTTCACGCTCCTTTTTTCATTTGCATAATCATACATCTATATGTATAACTATGCAACACTTTTTTATGGAGTCACTTTTTTACCTGGTTGGTTCTTCCATTCCCGGATCACCTGATTTATCGCATCTTCCAGCGTATTCGTCTCCCGCACATGGACATCACAGACCTTTACATACAGCGGGTATCTTTCATAGAATAAATCCACCAGTTTGTTTTTTCCATCCTTCAGCAAAGGCCTGTGATCGGTGTCGATATCACCAAGAATGTCTTCCAGAGGTCGATCCAAAAAAAACAGAGTTCCCTGTTCCTTTAACGCAGTGATGTTCTCTGCTCTTTTGATAACCCCTCCGCCGGTTGCGATCACTGTGCCGTCCATACTGCTGACTTCTTTAAGGGCTCTGGTTTCAATATCCCGGAAATATTCCTCTCCTTTTTCAAACAGAACCGGAATGCTGCCCCATTTACTTTCAATATATTCATCCAGATCGATAAACCGCAGATTTAAGCGTTCCGCTACGGCTTTTCCCACTGCAGTTTTTCCACAGCCCATAATGCCAATCAGCACAATGTTTTTTGAATTCATATCAAACCCTCATCCATTCTTCTCAGGATTGCGTCAACCATATTTAAGCCATAACCTTCCCCATTCCAGATCTCTTGCGCCTTGACCGCCTGAGCAACCAGCATGTAAAGGCCGTTGACATTCGGAATACCCAACCCATCGGCCATTTTCATCAGTTCGGTTTGGCCGGGGTTATAAATCAAATCAAACAAAAACCCCGTACCTTTCAATTGCTCAAAAGTAATCGGCGAAACACCGGGGTTTGGAGCCATGCCGACCGGTGTTGTGTTAATGATCAAATCAAAAGGGTGATAGTTTTCGATTTCATCATAAGAGATTGCTTTCGCTGAGGGGAATTTTTCCTGTGTTGCTGCAGGGTTTCTGCCCGTAATAAACAGACCGGAGATGCCCGAATCTAAAAGGTATGCCGCGACTGCCTTTGCCGCGCCTCCGCTTCCGAGGATCAGAGCTTTTGTGGTGCTCAGTTTGATCCTGTTTTTCCGAAGGGTATAATCAATGCCGAAGTAATCGGTATTAAAGCCTGTAAGCGAGCCTTGCAGCAGGATTGTGTTCACGGCCCCGATTTTTGCGGCTTCCGGAGAGATTTGTTCCATAAACGGAATAACCTCTGACTTATACGGTATGGTCACATTCAAGCCCCTAAAGCCTTGCTGCAGCGAACGGTTAAGAAATGCCTGCAGTTCATGTTTTTGCAGCTCAAAAAGCTTGTATTCACCGGTTATTCCGGTAATTTCAAAGAAGGCCCTGTGGATTTGCGGCGAGTAGCTGTGGGATAGCTTTTCTCCAATCAAACCGTATTTCATATATTCCTCCAGAATGAACTTAACAGCCTGATGGCTCATAAGCCCTGTAGTTACCCAAAACCCGGAAGTCATGGGCCGCATCCTTCAAGCATTCCAGTAGTTCCCTGACCACCGGATCCATCAGGTTGCCTTCAAAATCAAAGAAAAACAAATACTCCCAAGGTTTGCCGATGACAGGCCTGGACTCTATTTTCATCAGGTTCAGGCTGCGTTCATTGAACAGCCTGAGGATGGTGTACAATGCCCCCGGTTTATGGGCGATGTCCATCACGATACTGATCTTGTTACAGCTTTCATGGACAACGGGTTCCCTTTCAATGCTGATAAAACGAGTGTAATTGTTTTGATTGTAGTGGATATCGGGAACCAGAATCTCCAGCCCATAATGATGCGCGCTGCTTTCAGATGCTACGGCTGCTTTTGTTTTGTCCCCCATCCTGCCGACAAACTCGGCACTGCTGGCGGTACTGTTATAAGCTATCTGTTCCCAGGGATACTTTTTCAGAAAATGGCTGCTCTGGTCCAGCCCCTGCTGATGAGAATACACAGTTTGAATATCTTCCAGCTTCGTTCCCGGTACCACCAGCAGATGATGGCAGATCCTTGAGATATGTTCACCGGTGATATATATCTGATTATCCCGTATCAAGTCCATAACAGCGGCAATTATCCCGGTGGAGGAGTTCTCAACAGGCAGCATGCCAATGTCAATCTCTTGTCTTAACAGAGCACACACGACCTCATCAAAGGTTTTACAGGGTTTTTTGAGAATATCGCTGCCAAAGTGTAAGATGGCGGCTTCTTCGCTGTAAGAGCCCGGCGAGCCGTAATGGCCGACAACAGTGCCGGGCTGAAGTGTTCTTTCGGTCTGTTTGCTATTTTCGGGTTCATGGCCCAGTTGAGAAAGCTGGTATTGCCTGGAAAGTGTCATTAAATCATCCATAAAAAATCGCAGATAGGTTTCAAGCTTTGGATTGTTTAAATGTGATACAGCCCTTGCGATAACATCCTTCTCACGGTCGGAATCCAATATCTTCATGTTGTGCTGCTTTTTATATGCCGCTACCTGTGATACGGTTTCCATTCGTTCCTCGAAAAGCTTCACCAGCTTTTCATCGATTGTATTGATTTTTTCTCTGATTCCATCCAGGTTTAATTCCATTCAACCGTTCTCCTTATCCTGAATTAGACTTAGGTTTTATCAAATGCCCTAAGACCCGTGCCTCTATAGCATATTCTTAGCCTATAGGCCCCAAAAGGCGTAAGTCGGAAGTGTACTGCAGGCTTCAGCCGTGGAACACTCCCTGGAGGCGCTTTCAGCACCCGTATTTTTGCGCGCAATTTACGTAAGTGCTCATTGAACAATACCTGAAGCCGTGGTGCTTTTCTCACTCCCCAACGAAACCCAGGAGACCGTTCGGAAGAGCATGTTTATTCAAAAAGCACCGGATTCCAAGGCTGGAAACCTGCATGGCTTCATTAATTATTACACATTTATGCATTTTTTAATGAATAAACCGACTTTCCGAGCCGGCTCCCAGGTGTTCAGCTTCACGAATTCACTTAGGTTCTTCGTTTAGCTCTGCCTGTCACCTGTACTTCTTTTGCTCCAGTAGTAAATCCATCACAACCAACGCAGCTGCCGCATCCATAACAGGAACAGCCCTTATCGCTATACAGGGGTCATGCCTTCCATGAATGCTGTATTCCCTGACCTTCATGGTTTTCATGTCCAATGCCTGCTGCGGTTTACTGATGGAAGGTGTGGGCCTGAAAGCGGTACGGAAGATCACCGGCATTCCATTTGTAATGCCGCCGTTAATCCCACCCGTGTTGTTGGTCTTTGTTGGGTAGAAACATAATTCGGAACAAGAGGTTTCGGACTCCACTTGTTCATTGCCTGGATTGAAACACAGTCCGGACTCGATGGATGCTGAATGATTTGAATGCTGAATCTCGTCAGAGCTTAGCGTATGACTCTCTGCCTGTGGCTTGTCAAAATTTTGCACAGGAACCTGTCCCCCATGTAAATCGCTGAAGTTGTCGTTGGCTTCGCTGCCTCGCATGGAGCCAAAGCCGAAGCCTGCACCAAACTCTATTCCCTTTGTTGCCGGAATGGAAAACACAAAGGAAGCAAGCCTGGACTCAACCGACTGAAACATCGGTGAGCCAAGCCCTGCGGGAAGATTTACGATGGCCGTTTCCAACACACCCCCCACCGAATCCTGATCCATTCTGGCATCATCAATTTCTTTCATCATCTTCTGAGCCACATCCGCATTGAGTGTCGGAAAAACCATACCACGGAAGGCTTTCAGTTGCTGTGCGCCAATGTTGATCAGATCCATTCCGTTATCTTCGATGCTGCCAATGCGCAGCAAATGCGTTCCGATAGTGATCCCAAGTGGTTCCAGATATTGTGCAGCGATGGCACCTGCAAACACGATTGGCGCTGTCAGCCTTCCCGAAAAATGGCCACCGCCCCGGTAGTCATTAAAGCCGTTATATCGGATTCTGCCGGTATAGTCAGCGTGTCCGGGACGCATGATGTCCTTCAGTTCATCATAATCCTTTGAACGCTTATCGGTGTTGCGGATGATTCCGCATAAAGGTGTTCCAGTGGTATAGCCGTTCAGGAAGCCGCTGACAATTTCAACCGCGTCGCCTTCCTTGCGTGGTGTGGAATAGATGTTCTGTCCGGGCCTTCTGCGTTCCATTTCCGCACGGATTTTATCCGTGTTCAGCGGAATTCCCGACGGCAGGCCGTCGATGACAACCCCAATGGCTGCCCCGTGTGACTGACCAAAGATGGAGATTCGGATATTTTCCCCCCACATGCTACTCACAGACTTTGCCTCCCAACCCTTGATAATGCTCCCAGAAAGAGGGATACGATTTGTTGACGGCCTGGGATCCTTCAATCGTAGTATTTTTCTCACAAGCAGCTGCTGCTATGGCTGTTGCCATGACAATGCGGTGATCGTTCCAGCCGTATACCCTTCCGCCTGTCAGCTTCTTATTTCCTTCAATTAAAAGGCTGTCTTGCTGCTCAGTTATTTTTGCCCCCAGAGCCTTCAATTCTGTGGTAATTGCCTTCAAACGGTCGCATTCCTTGATTCGCAGCCTTGCCGCATTCACTATTTCTGTATTCCCATCAGCGACACTTCCCAGGATTGCCAGTACCGGAACCAGATCAGGGCACTGTGAAACATCCATTCGAATGCCCTTCAGCTGGCTTTCCTGCGCAATCAGTGAGTTTTCCTTCCAGAAAAGTTTCGCTCCCATTCGCTGTAAAAAAGCTTCTATTACTTTATCGCCCTGAATGGAATCCGGGTTTAGCCCATCAATTGCTACCGGACCGGAAAATACCCCGGCTGCCAGCCAAAAAGCCGCCTGTGACCAGTCCCCTTCCACCTGATAATGCTGAGGTTTATATTTCTGCCAGCCGGGAATGAAAAATTTGTTTTCCACCCGGTCAAAATCAATGCGAATACCAAACATTTTTTGCATTTGGAGCGTCATATCGATATAACCTATCGATTCAGGCGGCGTTGTCAGCTTGATCACCGAGTCACCCGGCAACAGTGGCAAGGCAAGCAGCAACCCTGATATAAACTGAGAGCTGACATCCCCTCTGATGCTGAAAATTCCTGGCTTTATTGCCCCGTTCATCGTTAAAGGAAGCTTCCCGGCTTGTGTTTGATACTGAATGTTCTGTATATCAAAGATTTCATAAAAAACGCCAAAGGGCCTTTCGGTCAGCTTCCCTTCACCGGTTATCACAACCTCATCATCGGTCAGCCGCGTAATCGGTATCATAAAACGGGCAGTGGTTCCTGACTCACCGCAATTGATCAACTTTCTTTTGACCTTCACTGTTCCTTTGCCACGGATCACCAGCATTTTTCGGCCTGGAATATTGCTTTCGAGGATATCCATATCTCCCCCAAGGGCTTCGATGGCGCGACAGGTGGCGATGATATCTTCGGACAGTTCCACATTGTCAATCCGGCTCTCCCCTTCGGACAGAAATGCACAGATCACCGCCCGGTGCGCCATGCTTTTGGAAGGCGGAATATGAATGGTTCCCGACAGCCGCGATGGCCTAATGGTTAAGTTTTTCATCTATCCACCCCTCAACTCTCTGTTTTGGAAACTTTTCCAAAACCGCATCACCAATACCCTTGATCAGCACAAGGTACAGGTCATTGGTCTGTGCTTTTTTATCCAGCAAAACGGTACTCTTTATTTTCTCGGGATCAACCTTCGGCCAATCTGCCGGCAGTTGATACCGGGTTACCAATGCACGGATTTTCCGCACAACGTCTTCATGGCAATATCCAAGCTTACAGGACAGCTCGGATGCAAACACCATTCCAATGGCAACCGCCTCTCCATGAGTATACTTCTTATAATGGAATACCTTTTCAATGGCATGCCCAAAGGTGTGACCAAAGTTCAGGAGCATCCGTAAACCGGTTTCCCGTTCATCCTGTTGTACGACCTGTCTTTTGATGTCGCAATTACGGCAGATGAGCTCTTCCGCATGCTCCATAAAGCCTTTACGGCCTCCCAGCGTATCCAGCCAGTCAAACATTTCATTATCACGAATGCAGCCATGCTTGATCACTTCGGCCATTCCATCGGCGAAATGCCTGTCGGGCAGGGTGTTCAGCATCAAAGGATCTATCAGCACTACCTCGGGATGATAGAATGCTCCGACAAGGTTCTTTCCAACAGGCAGATTCACCGCAACCTTGCCGCCAATACTGGAATCCACCATGGCCAGCAGAGAGGTCGGAATTTGTACAAACCCGGTACCGCGAAGCCAGGTAGATGCCGCAAACCCAGTCATGTCGCCGGTTACTCCGCCACCCAGGGCGACCACAACATCTTTTCTGGTGATTTCAGCCTGGCTGAAGGCTTCGTACATTTTTAAGAGCTGTTCGTGATTTTTGCTTGTTTCCCCTGCCGGATAGGTATACAGTCCAGCCTGAATGTTCAGTTTCTCAAGCTGTTCAACAAGGACTGACCCATAAACAGAGGCAAGGTTACTGTCGGTGACAATAAAAACCTTTCTTCCGGGAAAGATGCCCCGAATAACCTCACCTGCTCTTTGAAACAGGTTGTTTTCAATGAGGATGGGGTATGTTTTATGAGCCAGTTTCACAAATAGCTCTCTCATGGTTACACTCCTTTTACCGAGCTGGCTGGCAACACCTGCTGAGTCTGTATCAACCTCGCTAATCCTTGCCATACCTTCCTGGTGATAAGGCTTCTCTACACTGTCGCTGCGATAAATCACTCAAGCCAACCATCCCTATGGTTAAAGCTTTTCTTCATTGTCGCTGCGGCAAAGCATCCAAGCCAACCATCCCGGTGACTAAAATGACTATCTTTCCAGCCTTTTCCCTTCAATTTCTATCAGCTTTCTTAGCTTAATCATTAAATGCTGGAACTGTTCCGGGGTGATGGATTGCTGCCCGTCGCACAAAGCCCTGGACGGATCATTGTGCACTTCTATAATCACGCCGTCGGCCCCGGCAACCACCGCTGCCTTTGACATGGTTTCCACCATCCAGGCCTTTCCTGTGGCATGGCTGGGATCGACGATCACCGGCAGATGGCTGAGCTTTTTAATGGCCGGGATTGCACTGATATCCAAGGTATTTCGGGTAAAGGTCTCAAAGGTGCGAATGCCCCTTTCACACAGGATCACCTGTTCATTTCCTTCACTGAGAATATATTCGGCGCTCATCAGCCATTCCTCAATGGTAGCGGCAAGACCGCGCTTTAATAGGATGGGCTTTCTGATTTTCCCCAATTCCTTCAGCAGCACAAAGTTCTGCATGTTTCTTGCGCCCACCTGGATGATATCCACATCCTCGGCAAAGCGATCCACCATATCCACCGACATGATTTCAGAAACAATCGGCAGACCGGTTCTTTCACGGGCATGCTTCAGATACTCCAGCCCTTCCAGGCCAAGCCCCTGGAAAGCATATGGAGAGGACCTGGGCTTGTATGCGCCGCCGCGTAAAAAGGTTGCCCCGTTTTCCTTCACAGCCTTTGCTATGCCTTCTATCTGGTCTTCGCTTTCCACCGAGCAGGGGCCTGTCATGACACAGAAATGGCCTTCGCCGATTTTTCTTCCGGCCACCTCGATAATCGTGTCATCGGGCTTGAACATTTTGTTCGCCTTCTTAAACGGTTCTTGAACCCGCAGAATGTTGGCAACAATTTCATTGGAAGCGATGGCGTATTTATTCAGGTTTGTCGTATCTCCGATTAAGCCCAGGATAGAGGTTTCAGTTCCTTGTGTGATCTGAACCTTCACACCCATGGACTCGATCTGACGGATCAAATCATTTCTTTTTTCAATGGATACATTGGGTTTTAGTACAACTACCATATTTCGTCCTCCCCTTTAACTATAAAAATTTTCAGCCCTTGCACAGATGCGTTCATTAAGTTCCTAACATGCACACTTTTATGTACTTCTTAAGCCCGTTCCATCAGCAGGAGATGGATTTTCAGGGAAAAAATAAAGAGGCTCACAATCGAGCCTCTGTTCATTCCTGCGTTGTATATTACCCCATTGATATCTGCTTTTTTCCACATATGAAATTACCCGGTCTAAAGTACGTAAAGTAAAAAGCCAGGGTAAAAAAGTAAAAAAAAGCGAAAGCAAAAATGCTTCTGAGGATTTCCATCAATCAGGTTCCTCCAATGGTTTTTTTCTATTATATGCATATTTACATCAAGCTGTCAATGATTTGATTTCAGGAAAATGGAATATATCGGGCAATGTTTTCACTTCAATGAAGATGCTAAAGAAACTATGAAGAATAAAGCAAAATATGGATTGAAAATGGTTTAAAACGATCCTGCTTTGGTGTGTGCAGCGGGAGATATTACTCTGATATGGGTCTTAGACTGCCGTCATAGCTGTACAGTCTGATTTGTATGATGTAATTCATTTTTGATAAACAACATTAGGAAAACTTGAAGCAGTACGAGCACAGCAAACAGAACGGCAAGTTCCCAGGCATCGCTTGACCTAAAGCTGTCGTCTGATAGCTTCAGCAGCGGGGAAAAGAAATAGTAGGTCGGGAAGATCTTCTGCACCCACCCCGGGATATTGGGAAAGATGTTGAGGATGGTAGGCGCGTACATAAGAAGCATCAAACTTTGCGTCAATGTTGTAACAGATTTCATGTCCATTGATACATACCCGATGATGCAGCCGAAGCACGAGGCCGACATTGTGACAAGCGCCAGCACGGCCAGTAAGGGAGCTGTGTTGACAGAAAGGCTCTGATTAAGCGCCAGAATCATGAAACCCATAAGAAAGCTGATGAAGCCCCCCAACAGCATTTTTGACCAGATGATTTCGTATGTATTGACCGGAGCGACCAACAGCGCGCTCAGTGTTTTCCGCTGCTTATCGCCGATCAGGGATGTAGCGGGAATAAAAATGCCGCCCATCATCACGGCGATCAACACAACAAGCGGGAGCAGGCGATCATACCAGGGAGCGATTACGTCGCTGCCCAGCGGTTGTGTGGAAATATGTACGACAGATTCTTTACCCTGCACTAACAGTACTCCCTTTTGCAGGAGAATGAAGGCTTGCAAACGCTGCTGCAGTTGGGATGAGCCACTGATATAGATTTTCATTTCGCCTTCTTTACCGGACTGGACGTTCTCGTCAAAACCCGGAGATAAAATAATACCCATATCAAGCTTACCAGCTTCCAGTTTGTTGAGCATGCCTTCCTCACTGCCGAAACGATTGACCTGCGCACTTTCTGAAAATAGCTTCGCCAATAGTGAATTCTCCTGCTCAAGAAGGCCGATTTTCGCATTTCCGACTGACATCTGGCCGAATAGCAGATAGATGATCAACCAAAGGCTCAGCGGAGCCAAAAACAGCTGGAAAACCAAAAAGCCTTTCAGACTCATCTTCAGGTCGTGGCGTAAAAGTGTAAATATGTTTCTTATTGACACTGTACTTTCCTCCGAATACAATCGATTCCTGCAACGAAGAGCGGTGCAGCGACAATGGTCAAAACGCAGATCTGCATCAGCGTTTCATTCGAAGCCGCGCCGTTGTTCATCAAAAGACTTAAGCTGTCGGCCAGCATGTAGGTGGGGATGATACGCATCCATGAGGATAGCATTCCCGGAAACAATATTCCGAACAGCGGAAAGATCATCACGATCATCGCGAAAATTCCTTTTGAAACCAGAGACATCATGTCTGTCGAAAACGCTGCGAGCAGTGCGGAAATGCCCGTTGTCAGCAACGCCCCAGCCAATACTACCCAAAAAACAGCAAGCATTTGTGAAGTCAGTGAACCGACAGCAATTAGGAATATAAGAATCTGGATGAAGATCACGGATACTCCTGCAAAGCTTTTTGCGAAAAGAAACTCGCTCATACTCACAGGAGCGGCCAGAACCGCCTTTATGCTCCTGTTCTCCTTCTCTTCAACCAGAGATATTCCCAATGTGAATACCTCCATGACCAGAAGAAGGCTGACCATGAGCGGAACCATCCGCTGCTTAAAGGGTATTGTATTTGCCATGATATCGTCGCCGACGAAGATTTCTTCGGTTTTGATCAGAAGGGGAGAATCCTGCGTACGATAAGTCATTTCACTGAACACGATCTCCAGCACAAACGATATGGACCTGACGTACTCGTCCGCCAGACCTGGCGATGTGAACAAGGTTACTTCAGCTGGATTACCGGTTTGAAGATATCGCCACATATTGGCTGTGATGATAAACCCGACCGAATAATCACCGTTTTCAACAGCCTTGTTCAGTGCTTCGGCCGATGCCACACGGGCATACTTAACGGCTGTAACACCTTCATCCCAAGCGTGAAAAAACGCTGTCGCGTCTACCTCGGAATACACTGCAACCGTAGGCTCTTCCTGGTTGATTTCTGCCGGCAGTACATAAAAAAGACCAACAAGGACTATCAGTAACGCAACGCTGAAAATGAGAAATAAACTGTTGCGGAACAGTAATTTATATTCTTTTCCCAGAAGGGTAAGTATCGTTCTTACTGTCATCCCGCCAGCCCCCGTCCTGTAATCCTGATGAAGATGTCCTCTAAAGAAGCCTCTTTGCTGTGAACAGTCAAAACTGTTTTGTTCTCAAAAATTTCCCGAAGCTTTTCCCCCGAAGAAGGCAGATCGATGGGTAGCTGCAGCGTCTTTTTGCTGCCGTTTTGATCCGCCGCCTCAACCAAAAGCATCTTTTGACCAAACTGCAGCTTCAGGTTATACGGCGTGTCAAGAGCGGCGATTTTTCCTCCGTTGATGAAAGCCACCCGATCCGACAGCTTATCTGCGTCGACCATGTCGTGGGTCGTCAGCAAAATCGCCGAGCCGCGCTGTTTCTCTTCAAATATAATGTTCCGAAGCGCCTGTGCAGATACAGGGTCAAGCCCGCTGGCGGGTTCATCCAAAAACAGGACATCCGGCGTATTGATCAAAGCTCGCGCAAGCATCAGTCGCTGCTTCATGCCCTTTGAGTATTTAGATACCTTTTCATTCATACGGTCACCCAGGCCGACCTTATCTAGCAGTTTTTCTGGCGAGAAACCGCTTAAACGGAACAGCCTGGCGAAAAACACCAGGTTTTCCTTTGCGGTCAGCTGCTCATATAAATTGGGCTGCTCAAAGCAGACACCGAAGCGGTGCTTGACCTCTCTCGGAGTTTTATGTACATCCATCCCCAGTATTTTGGCGCTGCCGGATTTCGGCTTCAGTTGCCCTGTCAGCATTTGTATTGTGGTGGATTTACCTGCGCCGTTCGGGCCTAAAAAGCCTAGAATTTCACCCTTTCTAACCGAAAAACTAATGTCGTTCACCGCATGAATATCGCCGTAATGATAAACCAGGTTAACCGCCTCAACATATTTTTCCATGACTGAACCCCTTTCGCAAACTTACTTATTGATTCAGGACTAAAAAATGCAGTGGCAGGGACATAAACTTATTTTGTCAGTAAACCGTGGAAGTACAAGGTACGAAGCTGCCTGTGGAATTCGTTGTAATCTGGTACAGCTTCTTTCCAGCTCCCGTCTTGTGCGATTTCATTCAGCTTTTCCGCGGCCAGCCAGATCAGGCCGGGAGAAAGGTCATTGCGGATCTCGTTCTTCTGCTGAGCGTTCAATATGTTCTGCATAAAGCGCTTCTTCATCTGAGCCATAGTGTCCTCGAAAGGCAGGATGTCCCCGATGAATTCACTGTTCAATTGCGAAAAAAATGCCACACGCCACTTTGTCATCTCGTCAATTTTTTCCGGAAACGGCATATCACCCGCAATGATTTCGTCGTACCTGGCAAAACCAGTTGTCATCAGCTCATCACGTATCTGACGCAGGATATCTTCTTTATTCGTAAAATACCTGTAAAAGGTGACCTTGCTGACATGGGCCTTTTCACAGATTTCTTCGATCGTCACTCTTTTAACGCCGTGCTTGAAAAACAAAGCCTTTGCTGTATCAATCATCTTTCGGAATTTTGGTGAAACGGTATCTTTCTTTGCGATGTTCATTACATTTTACTTCCTTTAAATAAATGTTACTATTTTTAAATAATTAACGAATATCGTATACATTATATACTTAAGTAACATTGATGTCAATATAGGATATGATTTCATTGCAGAAACTCATTCCGATAAATTAAGCATTTTATTCATAAGATCCGAAAATATCCATGATCCGTGCTTTCAAGTGTCTCAATCGTATTCCATCCAAAAAGGTTGGAACCGGTGCGGTTGTCTGTCTTGCAAAGCAGCGGTTGCCATTGTCTGATAATGTTTGGATATTGCCGGTGAATATGATATGATTTCTCTGTAGAAACTCTTTTTAGAAACTTGTTTTCAATTATTCGTTTTAGCTGCTTAGTCAGATATGATATACTGAATCAAAAATATGAGAACAACACACTGCTCACGATGTAAATATTAGGAGTTTATGATGAAGAAATGGGTGACAAGCAGCGGGTATACAATAGTTCGAGTCTTATCAGGAAGAAGCAATGTGTTTCTGATCACAAACGGAAAAGATCATTTATTGGTGGATACCAGCACTAAAAAGAATTACAAACGGCTGAATAAAGCCCTGAAAGCTTTAAATTGCAGCCATATTTCATTGTTGATCCTGACCCATGCCCATTTTGATCATGCATCAAATGCGTCTTCCATTCAAAAGGATTATCAATCAACAGTCGCTATTCATGCAAATGATGCTGGCTTTCTTGAATCTGGAAGCAATGTGTTGCCACAGGGCACAAATGCTGTCACAAAGCTCTTTGTGAATTCGTTTGGTCAAAAGCTTGCTCCGCTTGTTGCATATGATGCTGTAAAAAATGATATTATCATAAAAGACAGATATGACCTGAAGGATGAATGGTTCAATGCTTACATCATACACACACCCGGTCATACCGCGGGCTCTGTCAGTGTCATTGTCGACGGGGAAATCGCAATTGTGGGTGATGCAATGTTTGGAGTGTTTATAAATTCTGTTTTTCCGCCATTCGCGGACGATCCTTCCATGATGGTGAACAGTTGGGACAAGCTGATTCAAACAGACTGCAAAATATTCCTTCCTTCACATGGTTCTGAAAGAACGGATACTTTGCTTAAAAGCCAATATTTGAAGTATAAAAAGAAGTATCCATAGGCGAATGCCGACGATATATATCATCCTGGATGAGCTCCCACCCCTACACGACAAAGTATTTTATCAAAGGAAAAAACATGCGTTGGCAAGCACAGTGCAACAAAAAGAGTGTTTATCATGAAGGAGAGTTGTAATGAAGAGTCCGTATTCTGTTATTAGGGAAATCGCAGAAAATGATGAAAATATCATAGCCGTTGTATTATATGGCTCCAGGGCAAATCCGTCAATAAAGGATCAATATCAGGACTATGATATTCTCTATATCGTTTCTGATGTCAATCAATTTGATGTGTCGGTTTTTAAAGCAGTCAAGCTTATATTTATTCCAAGTGAGCATTATCCGGAATTGTTTCCGGCAGAAAAGGCTTTTTAATGCTGTTTGAAGATGACACACGCATTGACTTGACCATTTGCACCCTGCAAACCTTTCATGCAAAGCATTCCGGCGAGCAATACCTTAAGTGCCTGTTGGATAAAGACAATGTAATTCCGATGTTGAAGAACAACCAAGAAAGCCGTTTTCGGATAAAGCCAATCGATGAAAAACAGTTTTACAGAGTATGCTCCGAGTTTTTTTGGGAGCTGCAGAACGTTGCAAAAGGGTTGAAAAGAGACGAATTATCCTATGCGATGTTTATCAGGGATATTTCCATGCGGGATATGCTCAATATCATGCTCGATGCCTATATTGGGATGAAAAATGATTATCAGGTGAATACGGGAACCCTGGGAAAATACCGAAAAAAGCACCTGTCCGGCTTACAATATGAAAAGTATCGCGAAACCTATCAAGCCAATACCAATGAAGATGTCTGGAAATCGGTATTTGCCATGATCGACCTGTTCGGAGAAGTTGGAAGAAGTATAGCCCAAAAGTACAATTACAGGTATCCTCAGAACGATGAGAGAACTATCATCGAATATCTTGAAAGAGTAAAGGTGAAGGAGTAACCTTATTTACACCGGGCGGGGTCCAGGTTCCTGTGTAAATGTGTTATTTACACAGGAACCTGTCCCCGGTGTAAATCGGTGTAAATTAATTGAAGAATTCGTTATACAGGCAGATAATAGCGTCATCCATGTCGGCTTCGTCCACTCCGAACATGATACTCACCTCGGAGGAACCCTGGTTGATCATCTGGATGTTCAGACCACCC
>LSQX01036026.1_pt1 | contig 25067 bp, 19 predicted proteins | sample 654561 | NCBI WGS metagenome assembly LSQX01 (sample SAMN04489861, study PRJNA283612) | anaerobic digester metagenome | isolation source: 4 biogas reactors fed with cattle manure at either 37C or 55C with and... | place: Denmark: Kongens Lyngby | collected 2014 | reverse complement strand
CCGCACTACGATGGCCTACAGCGCAAACAGTCCCAACCATGAAAGGGGCAGCTCGGCGAACGGGAGTTTCACGTTCATTCCGTAGAATTCCGCAATGAGGGTTGCAGGCGTCAGCAGAACGCTTATGAGCGTGAAAATCTTCATGATGCTGTTCTGCTCTAAATTAATCAGACCTATTACGGTATTCTGCAGATATTCCAGTCTCTCGAAGTTGAAATTGCTGTGTTTAATAAGAGATGAGATATCCTGCAACAGCACCTCTAATTTAGCTTTCAAACTGTCGGGATAGCGGTCGCTTTTGAGAATATTTGTTATAAGCCTTTGTTTGTCTACAATATTCTGTCGCACAGTCATGGAGTTTTCCTGCAATTGGTTGATGTCCAAGAGGAAATCCTCATTGATATCTTCTTTTTGGTTGATTCGCTTGCTGAACAGGGAGGTCTCCTTGCTCATAAGCTCGATAATATCGGCATCCAAGTCTATACGCTGGTCCATTATGGAAGCGAAGATAGACCATCCGTTTTCGTACGAAGCGGGACGGGCCTGTATGCGGCGCTGCAATTGGTCGAATGAAAGGAGGGGTATATCGCGCAGAGTGGCGAGTATTCCTCCGACAATGGTAAACGACACCGGATCCTCCGACAATTCGTCACCGGAAGGGGATAAGAAGTTGGTATTTGCAAAGATTGCCGCTTCACTTTCGAAAAACCTGGATGAGCTTTCAATCTCCTCCGCAGTAGCTCGGCTTTGTATCTCTGTTCCGAGGAAGGCCTCGGTGGCTTTTTTTTCTTCGCCTGTGGGGGCGAGCAGGTCAATCCAAAGTACACTTTCTTTGCCGATGTGGGCAAATTCCGTTTCGAATTGGCTTACAAGTATGTCAGCTCCCTGCCTGTAGAAAATGCTGATCATATTATTCTTCCTTAGAGGTTTAACTTTGGGCCTAGCTGACGTCACGGACAAGTCAGCCTGCAAAAATACGAATAATTCCTTAAAAATTATTCATTATAACAAAATAATAAATATATTTGCATAAATGAAGCAAAAACGCATATCCTTCTTTTGGTGGTGGCAGCTATCCTTTGATTCGGACAGCGGTTTTTAGGTGTATAGAATAATAGACTTAATATATTATACAAGTGCTGTTCGAATTCGGACAGCTGTTTTTTTATTTAAAAAATTAAAAAATGAAACAGAAAAAATACCTTCTTCCCGACTCTGAGATTCCCAAGCAATGGTTTAATATGCAGGCGATTATGCCAAACAAACCGCTGCCGATTCTAAATCCGGCGACCCGTGAGCCCCTTCGGGCGGAAGACCTCTTTCCCATATTTTCCGAAGAATGTTCAAGGCAGGAATTTGACAGGGGGAACGAATGGATACCGATTCCGGAGCCCGTCCGCAAGCAATATGCCTCATACAGATGTACGCCCCTTGTACGCGCTTACGAACTTGAAGAGGCGCTTGGCACTCCCGCTCATATTTATTACAAAAACGAGAGCGTTTCCCCCGCAGGCTCCCATAAACTCAATTCTGCATTAGCCCAGGCCTATTATGCAAAGATACAGGGCATTACCAATGTTACCACTGAAACAGGTGCAGGGCAGTGGGGAGGAGCTTTGGCTTATGCCGCTAAAAAATTCGGTCTCGAATGCGCCGTCTATATGGTAAAGGCAAGCTACAACCAAAAGCCTTACAGGCGCTCAATCATGCAGACTTACGGATCCGCCATCACCCCTTCTCCATCCATGTCCACCCGTGCAGGAAAGGATATTCTGACGATAAATCCGAATGATCACGGCACTCTCGGAGGTGCGATTTCCGAGGCAATCGAACTTGCTCTATCCACGCCTAATTGCAAATACACACTTGGCTCGGTATTGAATCATGTCTGCCTGCATCAGACTGTGATAGGTTTGGAGGCTGAGAAACAGATGGAAATGACAGGAGAATATCCCGATATTGTGATTGCCTGCTTCGGCGGAGGCTCTAATTTCAGCGGCATAGCATTTCCTTTCATGAGGCATAATATTCTCAATGGCAAAAAGACACGCTTTATAGCTGCAGAGCCGTCCAGCTGCCCGAAGCTGACACGCGGTGATTTTACATATGACTTCGCAGACGAAGCCGGCCTGACGCCCCTGCTGCCAATGTTTACGGTAGGTCATGGATTCAAACCTGCGTCCATACATGCAGGAGGGCTGCGTTACCACGGAGCCGGCGTGATAATATCGCAACTGATGAAAGACGGCTATATTGAGGCTCAGGATTTTGTGCAGACAGAGACCTTTGAGGCAGGGGTTTTGTTCGCCCGCACCGAAGGCATTATTCCCGCACCGGAATCCTGCCACGCGATTGCATGCACCGTAAAGGAGGCTCTCAAGTGCAAGGAAACAGGAGAGGAAAAGACTATTTTGTTCAATCTATCGGGGCATGGTTTGGTGGATATGAGCGCATATGATATGTATTTGGCAGGGGAGATGAGGGATTATGCTTTGAGTGATGAGGAACTTGCCGGCTATATTTCAGAAGCGGGCAAGTTGAAGAAATAGCAGGTAGCCGGTAAGTTGAAGAAATAAAAGGGCCGGCTTGATGCGGTCAAGTCAGTATTTTTCCTTAAATTTGTCATCTTGAATGAACGATTTTCCCTCAAAGACTTTGCAGATGGCTGTTGAGGCCATCAGTTCACTGCCCGGAGTGGGGGCTCGAAGCGCACTCCGTCTTGCTCTTCATCTGCTCCGCCAGCCAAAAGAGCAGATTCATCATTTTTCCGAGGCGATAGCCGCTCTTGCAGACGATATACATTATTGCAGTGTATGCAGCATGGTTTCGGATGGCGATATCTGCAGCATCTGCGCCGATTCTTCACGCGACCATTCTACGATTTGTGTAGTGGAAAGCGTTAGGGATGTCATGAGCATAGAAGCTACGGGCCAATATAAGGGTGTGTACCATGTGTTAGGGGGAATTATTTCCCCGATAGACGGCATAGGGCCTTCAGATTTGACAATCGCAAGTTTGGTGGAAAGAGTAAAGGAGGCTAAGGGAGATGTTGAGGTGATTTTGGCGCTTAGCGGTGATGTTGAAGGGGAAACCACATCTTTTTATATTTACCGGCAGATAGAGGCCTTGGGCCCCAAGGTTTCCACCCTCGCACGCGGGCTCGGCTTCGGAGATGACCTCGAATATGCTGATTCCATCACTTTGGGCCGCTCCATTCTCAACCGTCAGATTTTCAAGCCATGATTCTGGAGCCCGTTCTCCTCTCGCTTGCCCTGTGTGCGGACTGTTTTGCAGTGAGTCTCTGTTGCAGCGTAACAATAAAAAAGATTAAATGGAAGAATGCCTGCGTAATAGCATCGGCCTTTGCAATAATTCAATCGGGAATGCTTGCTGTGGGATGGGGATTGGGGGATATTCTTTTGGGAGTGGTGGGAAAGGCAGCCAATATAATCGCCTTTGCACTCCTGCTGTATGTTTCCACAAGTCTGATCTATGAGGCATTTTCGAAAAAGGTGGAGATGCGCGAGCTGAATTCTGTCAAGAAGGTGCTTTTAGCAGGCATAGCCACCAGCATTGATGCAGCAGCAGTGGGAGCCGCCAAGTCTATGGAGAATGTATCCGGAGAGTTTCTGCCGCTTTTCATAACGCTTTTTATACTTACCGCCCTGTCTGTATGTCTTGGCATTCTCGGAGGAAGCGCCCTCGGTGCCAAATACGGAAAAACTGCCAAATTATTCGGCGGCTTGGTTTTGTTGCTTATAGCCTTTTGGAAGCTATTCCGTTAGATATTTACCGTTCTTAGTCCAGTTCCACAATCCTATTATGCTGGCAATGATGCATATTGCGAATTGGATGACTAAAAAATACTTGCCGAGATTAAGATTGAGCGCTATTGCAAAAACATCTGCAACTATCCACATATACCATTGATGAATGTAAGATAGGGTAAGCCACCAGGTCCCTATAATGCTTAAGGTGGTGGTTATGGAGTCGAGGAGAGGATTGGGGTCGGCAAGAGCGCGGAGAATAAAGTATAGAAGAGGGATGCCGATGACGGCAATTATAAGGCTGATGACGGCCACTTTCCGGCTCATTCTGTTCAGGGGGATGCTTTTGTCGGAGGGGTCACGCTGTTCACGTTCTTTCTTCCAAGTTACTATCCCTACGAATCCCATCACAATATAATAGATATTCAGCACGCCCATCGCCCAGGTTTGGGAGGAGAAGAACACATAGGCGGCTGCTATGCAGCTTGGGATATATACATACCACATCAGCTTGTGGTGGAGAATCTGCAATACCAGAAATACGGCGAATGTAATCAGCGAAAAAAATTCGCAGGCTTTCAGAAATCCGGGACTTGATAAAAATGCTAATAATGTCGTAAGTATCATACTTTCAATGCAAAAGTTTGCAAAGGTAAGGAAATTTTTTTTAACTTTGCAGGCTTTTTGTATCGGTATGCCCGGTCGAAGCATAAATATAAAGTTAAACTACTAGTTTGTTTTTAAATTACAATCATGACAGAAAATCAAGAAATCAAGCAGGAAGTTCCGGTAGAAACACCAGTTACCGAAGAAACCCCTGTAGAAGCTCCCGCACAGGAGACGCCTGCAGAGGTAGCGCCTGTTGCTGAAGCGCCCGTAAAAGAAACTCCGGCAGAAACTGCAACAGTGCAAGAGGCTCCCGTAACAGAAGCTCCCGCAGAAGAAGTGCCGGTTGCTGAAACTCCCGTACAGGAGACACCTGCAGAGGTAGCACCTGTAGCGGAAGCGCCTGCAGCACCCGTAGTGGAAAAACCCAAAAGGCGGCTCAATGCATCCGTACACTCAAAAGACTTTGACTGGGATGCCTTTGAGAGCGACGACGAGTTTTACGGTGGAGCAGATCAGGAAAAAATTCAGGAAGCCTACAATGCAACTCTTTCCAAAGTTGTGGAAGGAGAGGTTGTGGAAGGCGAAGTTACTTCAGTAGGCAAGCGCGAAATAACCGTCACAATCGGCGGCAAGAGCGAAGGCGTAATCTCTACCACTGAATTCCGCTATAATCCCGAGCTCAAAGCCGGCGATAAGGTGGAAGTATTTGTAGAAAGTGCAGAAGACAGGCATGGGCAGTTGGTTCTCAGCCATCGCAAGGCACGCGCTCTCAAGAGCTGGGATCGTGTAAACGAAGCATACGAGAATGACGAGATTGTGAAGGGCTTCATAAAAACCCGCACTAAGGGCGGTATGATTGTGGATGTGTTCGGCATAGAGGCATTTCTGCCCGGCAGCCAAATCGACATCAAGCCTATCCGCGACTACGACCAGTATGTAGGTCAGACCATTGATTTCAAGATAGTAAAGATAAATCAGGAGTACCGCAATGTGGTTGTTTCCCATAAGGCTCTTCTCGAGGCCGAGCAGGAAGCCAAGCGTGCGGAACTCATTTCCAAGCTTGAAAAAGGCCAGGTACTCGAGGGTACTGTCAAGAATATCACCAATTATGGTGTATTCGTAGACCTCGGCGGAGTAGACGGTCTTGTTCATATAACCGACCTTTCTTGGGGCCGCGTAAATCATCCCGAAGAATTGGTGGAACTCGACAGCAAGATAAAAGTTGTAGTTCTTGACTTTAACTCCGAGCAAAAGCGCATCGCACTCGGTCTCAAACAACTTACTGCTCATCCCTGGGATAATCTCGACGCCAACCTCAATGTCGGAGACAAGGTTAAGGGCAAGGTTATCCTCATTGCCGACTATGGCGCATTCGTAGAGATTGAGCCGGGCGTGGAAGGCCTCATACATGTAAGCGAAATGTCTTGGAGCCCAAGGCTTCACAGCGCTCAGGACTTCCTTAAGGTAGGAGACGAGGTGGATGCCCAGATACTCAGCATCGACCGCGAAAACCGCAAGATGAGTCTCGGCCTCAAACAACTCACAGCCAATCCCTGGGAGAATATTTCAGAAAAATATCCCAACGGCAGCGCACACAAGGCCACAATCCGCAACATTACCAATTTCGGCGTATTTGCCGAATTGGAAGACGGCGTGGAAGGTCTTGTGCACATCAGCGACCTCAGCTGGAACAAAATCAAGCATCCTTCAGAGGTTGTTGCCGTAGGTGATATTATAGATGTTCAGATTTTGGACCTCGACGAAGTTGGTCATAAACTCAGCCTCGGTCACAAGCAGCTCACTCCCAATCCTTGGGATGCCATAGAAGCTGAGTTCCCCGTAGGCAGTACTGTAGAGGGCACCATCACTTCCACCACCGACAAGGGCGCCAATGTTGAATTGGGTGCTGAGGTTCCAGGCTTCGCATTCAACCGCGAGCTTATCAAGGAAGACGGCAAACAGGCAGTTGCAGGAGAAACTCTTTCATTCAAGGTTGTAGAGCTTCGCCGCAGTACCCGCCGTATCCTCCTCAGCCACCTGCGCACTTATCAGGAGACAAAGGCTCGTGCCGCAGCCGCTGAAACCGAGAGCACCAAGAAGGCTGTTAAACGTGTCAATGCCAATATCGAGAAAGCAACTCTCGGCGATATTGACGCTCTTGCCGCCCTTAAGGACAAGCTCGAGGCAAAAGGGAAGTAATGAATTTCTCTGTTACCATGTTGGGTACTGCTTCGGCCGTACCCTTCTCTGACAGAAATCCAAGCGCCCAGGCACTTTCAGTGCACGGGCGCTTATACCTTTTGGATTGCGGAGAGGGCACGCAGCAGCGCCTGCGCCAGGAGCATCTTTCTTTTGTGAAGATACAGGCTATTTTCATCTCCCATATCCATGGCGACCATCTTTTCGGCCTCTTCGGCCTTTTGAATACCATGTCGCTCTTTCACCGCACTGCGCCTCTCTCCATCTTCGGACCTTCCAACCTTGCTCCCGTGCTGGATTTCTTCCTCAATACATTCGGCACCCAACTTGGCTTTGAACTTGTCTTCACGCCGCTTACGATGGAGGAGCCGGAGGAAATTTTCTCGGATGGCGATTTGCATGTGTCGGCTTTCCCGCTCAATCACAATACCCCATGCTATGGTTTCCTTTGCACCGAAGAGGTTGGACAGCGCCGTAATGCCTGGAAACCCCGCACTTATGCCTATTGCTCTGACACCGCTCCGTTTCCCGAATTGCCGAATTGGATTAAGGGCGTGGATATGCTGTATCACGAAGCTACTTATCCTCAGGACCTTGCCCATAAAGCACAGCAATACTTCCATTCCACCTCCCTCGATGCCGCTCGCTGCGCTGCCGAAGCGGAGGCCGGCACGCTTATAATCGGCCACTATTCTTCCCGCATCAAGGATTTGTCAATATTCGTGAATGAATGCCGTACGATTTTTGCAAATACAGTAGCGGCTGATGACGGGGATATTTTTGAAATCCCTATGGAAAGATGAAAAGGACTCTAACGCTTATATTTACCGCTTTCGCAATTCTGTTTGCGACTGCTTCTGACAGCACTCCTCAAGAGAGCTACATCGCCAAATACTCCGGCATAGCGGTCAAGGAAATGCGGCGCACCGGCGTGCCTGCCAGTATAACTCTCGCACAGGGCATGTTGGAAAGCCGCTACGGGCTCTCCAAATTGGCTGTAGAAGGTCATAATCATTTTGGCATTAAGTGCCACAGCGACTGGAAGGGCAAGAAGATGTATCACGATGATGATGCCTCCCAAGAGTGTTTTAGGGTTTATGCAAGCGATGCCCAGAGCTTCCGGGACCATTCGGACTTCCTGCGCTACCGCGACCGCTACAAGCCTCTTTTCGAACTCGCTCCCACCGATTATAAAGGCTGGGCTCGCGGGCTTAAAGAAGCGGGCTATGCCACCGACCCGAAATATGCCGACAAACTCATAAAGATAATTGAGGATTACAATCTTCACCGTTTTGACATCGGTTCCGCCGGGGAAAAGGTGAGCGTGCCGGAAGCGCCATTGCTTATTGAAAAGAAAAGCGAGCACAGGGTAGTCAAGGGCGAGCACTATTCCTACAGTCTTTCCCGTCCGTTATATAAGCGCAACGGAGTTCGTTTTGTATATTCGCAGCCCGGCGAAACCTATTCCTCCATTGCCGGGGCATATAATCTTTTCCTTAAAGAAATACTCCGTTTCAACGACCTTTCCGCGGAACAGGTCCTCGAAAAGGGCAGCGTTGTTTATCTGCAGCGTAAAAAGAGGTTTGCCTCTCCCGGAATGGAGATGTATGTTTTTTCGGAAGGGGAGAATCTACGTGATGTTTGCCAGCGTTTTGCCGTGCAGGAAAAGAGCATAATCAAATTGAATGAATTGCCAGATGGCTATGTTCCGCAAGAAGGGGATAAAATAATGCTTCGCAAGTTAAAATGAAAAAGCTTTTTACCATAATTGCAGCGGCTCTTATTGTATTCTTTGGAATAAAGGGCATACGCTGGTACATGGACAATAAGGCAGGCAACCTTACCGAGCCTACCGAAGTATATGTTTATCCCGACTCCACTCCCGAAGATGTGCTTTCGCAATTATCCGCAAATGTCCGCCGCCCCAAGAGCCTCAATCGCATGTTCAAGAAAAAGAGGCTTGCCGAGTATCTGCAAGTCGGGCATTACAGCTTTGACAGGAATGCAAGCAGCGTATTCATTGTGAGGTCGCTCAACAACGCTTGGCAGACCCCCGTAAACCTTACCTTATCGGGCTCTTTAAGGCTCAAAGGCGAAATTGCCCGTAAAATTTCCGCCCAAATGCTGCTCGACTCCGCCTCTGTGGCGGATGCCTTGCAGGATGCAGCTCTATTGAAAGAATACGGTTTTACGCCCGCCACGGTATTTGCCCTGTTTATTCCGGATACCTACGAAATTTATTGGACAGCCTCTATGAAAGATATTTTGGATGAGCAAAAAGCGGCATATGATTCTTTTTGGACTGAGGAGAATATTGCGAAGGCCCGCGGCTTGGGGCTGAGCCCCATGGAGGTGTCGATACTTGCCTCAATAGTGAAAGGGGAGTCTAAGGTGCAGAGTGAGTTTTCCAAAATCGCAGGAGTTTATTTGAACCGTTTGCGCAGGGGGATGCGTCTTCAGGCAGACCCCACCATTGCTTTCTGCTTCGATTATACCCCCAATCGTATTCTTAAAAAACATTTGCTGGTAGATTCCCCGTACAATACCTATAAACATGCAGGCCTGCCACCGGGGCCGATTTGCATACCCGATAAGGCCTATTTGGAGGCTGTGCTGAATCCTTCTGTTTCGGAAAATTATCTTTATTTCTGCGCCTCGCCATCTTTTGACGGCACGCACCGCTTTGCACGCAGCTATGCCGAGCATGCGCGGAATGCCCGAGAATTCCAAAAGGCGCTCAGTCGTTCCAAACCTTAAGATATTCCTGCAAGGCCCACATTTCGTCGCGGTAACGGGCGGCCTCGCTGAAGTCAAGACTCTCTGCGGAACTCTTCATCCGGGCTCTGTCTTCTTCTATAAGCTTTTCTATCTGCTTGCGGGACATAGAGCGGATTACCGGATCCTGCAGCACCGCTGCGAGGTCTGCTCTGATGCGGCCATCTGCAAAAGCTGCTCCCGCCTCCCTTTTAGAATCATGGCCGAATCCCACCTTTACATTGCCGCGCCCCAGATCTGAGGGGTTGGGTATGTAAACAGGGTCATCGTAAGAAGTGGCTGCGCTTACCCTGCCGGTAGTGCCCCCTGCTATCCTGGGATTCATAGGCTTGGAGCGGAGAGAAGTCACAAGGTCTTCGTTGCTATGGGTTTCGACTTGGCGCGGGGTAATATTGTGCAATTTATTATAGGCCAATTGTTTTTCGCGCCTGCGACGGGTTTCCCGTATGGTTTGGTCCATGGAGGGCGTGATTTTGTCTGCATACATGAGCACCAGTCCGTTAATATTGCGTGCGGCTCTGCCTGCGGTTTGAGTAAGCGCCCTGGAAGTGCGGAGGAAGCCCTCTTTGTCGGCATCGAGTATCGCCACCAAGGAAACGCTCGGCAGGTCGAGACCCTCCCTCAGCAGGTTGACGCCTACAAGCACATCGAAAAGCCCGTTTTTGAAATCCTCTATAATTTCCACCCTTTCTGTGGTATCTATGTCGGAATGGATATAGCGCACGCGGATTCCGATTTTACGCAGATACCCGTCAAGCTCTTCCGCCATCCGCTTGGTGAGCGTGGTTACAAGCACCCTCTCATCCCTTTCGGCTCTCTTGTGTATTTCTTCCACAAGGTCGTCCACCTGATTTTCTATGGGCCGAACCTCTATGGGCGGGTCCAAGAGTCCGGTAGGCCTTACAAGCTGCTCCACCACAAGCCCTTCCGATTTTTCCAATTCATAATTTGCAGGGGTGGCGCTTACATATACCTTCTGGCCGGTAATCGCCTCGAATTCATGGAATTTAAGGGGGCGGTTGTCAGCCGCTGCAGGAAGGCGGAATCCGTATTCGATGAGCACGCTTTTGCGGGAGTAGTCGCCGCCGTACATGGCGTGGATTTGCGGAAGAGTGACGTGGCTCTCATCAATGAAGGTGATGAAGTCTTTCGGGAAATAATCTATAAGGCAGAAAGGGCGCTGGCCGGGTTTGCGGCCGTCGAGATAACGGGAGTAGTTTTCGATTCCGGGGCAATAGCCCATCTCTCTCATCATCTCCATATCATACTCTACCCTTTGCTGCAAACGCTTGGCTTCCAATGGCTTTCCTATGCTTTCAAAATATTCTACCTGCGCTTTAAGGTCCTTTTGAATATTGACAATTGCGGCATTGGAGCGCTCACGCGTGGTGACGAAGTTGTTTGCGGGGTACACCTCCACGCTTTCAAGCTCCTCCAATATTGCTCCCGTTACGGGGTCTACCAGCAAAACTGCATCCACCTCATTGCCGAAGAATTCTATACGCACGGCCTCATCCGCTCCGCCTAAAAACACATCCACAGTATCGCCTCTCACCCTGAAGGTGCCGCGCTGGAAATCAAGCTCGGTGCGAGAATAAAGGGCATCCACAAGTTTATAGAGGAAAGAGGTTAGAGTGCGGGTTTCGCCTTTGCGTACAGTAATGGTCTGCTGGTGCCAGTCATCTGGGTTGCCTATGCCGTAAATGCAAGATACGGAAGAGATTACAATGACATCGCGCCGCCCCGACATAAGTGCGCTTGCGGCGCTGAGACGGAGTTTTTCTATTTGGTCGTTGATGCTGAGGTCTTTCTCTATATAGGTGTCGGTAATGGGGAGATAGGCCTCCGGCTGATAATAGTCGTAGTAGCTTACGAAATATTCTATTGCATTTTCGGGGAAGAAGGCCTTGAATTCGCCGTACAGCTGAGCGGCAAGGGTTTTATTATGGCTTAGGATAAGTGCGGGACGCTGCAGTTCGTGAATCACATTTGCCATGGTAAAGGTTTTGCCTGAGCCGGTAACGCCTAAAAGGCATATATCGCCCATACCCCTTCTCAGGGCTTCTGTAAGCTGAGCTATCGCCTCCGGTTGGTCTCCGGAAGGCTTATAGTCGGAAACCAAATGAAATTTCATGCTTATATCCTTTTTACCTTAAGCACATGCTTGAGCCTTCCGATTTGTGAGATGATTTTATCCAACTCCATATTGGACGGCACCAACAGGCGAATGTTGATTTCGTTTGCACCTGTGTGAGGGTTTTCGTTTACGCTCAGGGAGCGAAGCGAGGCACGGAAAGAGCCGATAACCTCCATTATTCGGGGAAGCACGTCCTGATCACGTTCGGAAAGGATGTTTAGGCCGGCCCGGAAGCTGCCCGAGGCTGCGCTTTCCTGCCAAATTACTTTTTGAATGCGATAGGGGTATTTTGTTATGAGTCTTTCGGCATTAGGGCATGAGATTCTATGTATTTTAATGCCTTCCGTGCGGGTTACAAAGCCGAAAACATCGTCCCCGAATACGGGATTGCAGCATTTGGCTAATTTATAGTCCATTCCGCGTACGTTTTTGGCATTCAGCACAAGTATATCGTCTCCGCCTGAAGAATAGGCCGGTTTATGCTCTGTTGCAGGCATAGTCACAGGCTCGCTTGCTATGGGGACGGCCTCTTTCTTTTTCAGGATAAATGCCTTTATGTCATTGACATCCAAGCTTTCTCGGCCTACATCTGCAAGAAGGGAGATGACGGAAGAGTATTTGCGGGCCTTCATGAATTCGGTCTGAAGGTCATCAGGCCATTCCAATTTCCAGTTGCGCAGGCGTCTTTCCAGTAGCTCTTTTCCCAAAGCCGCAAGCTTGCGCTCCTCGGCATCCAACTCCTGCTTTATCTTGCTGCGGGCTTTGGAGGTGACCACCCAATCGAGCCACCCCCTTGTGGGGTGCTGGTTCTTTCCCGTTATAATCTCCACCGTATCGCCGGTGCGGAGCTTTTCCTTTATGGAAACCCCTTTGCCGTTTATCATTCCTCCGAGACAACGGATACCTATGTTGGTGTGTATATTGAAAGCGAAATCCAGCACAGATGCTCCTTTGGGGAGTATTCTCAATTCGCCTGTGGGGGTGAATACGAAAATTTCGCGGTCCGGCGGCAGCGGAAGGTCCTCAGGCTTGGTGTCGGCGGGATTTTCGAGGGCATAGCGCACGCTTGCAAGCCAGCGGTCGAGATTGGCCTCGTGTTGCACCCCCTTGTATGCCCAATGGGCGGCATTGCCCCTTTCGGCCTCGTCATCCATGCGCATCGTGCGAATCTGCACTTCCAAATAGGCTCCGCGGCTATTCTTTACAGTTATATGCAGGCTTTCGTAGCCGTTAGGACGCGGGGTGGTAATCCAGTCGCGCAGTCTTGAGGTGTCCGGCTCGTATTCTTCGGTAACATAGCTGTAGACTTTCCAGCAGAGGTCTTTTTCCAATACCGGGTCGGGCTTGCAATCGATTATGAAGCGTATTGCAAATACATCATACACCCCCTCGAAAGGCACATTCTGATGCTGCATCTTGCGGTAGATGGAATAGGCAGTTTTGGTGCGTATCTTAAGCTTGTACTTGATGCCGGCATCATCCAGCTTATGCTCGAGCGGCTTTATGAATTCGGTCATCAGCTTTTTGCGGTCGCCTTCGGTGGCTTTCAGCTTGTTGCTGATGGCCCTGTATTCCACAGGGTCGGCAAAACGGAAATAGATTTCCTCCAATTCCTGCTTTATATTATAGAGCCCGAGTTGGTGGGCGATAGGGATATAGAGCATGAGAGTCTCCAATATCTTCTGCTCTCTTTGGGATTTCGGGAAGATGCTTAGGGACCGCATCACTTCAAGCCTGTCGGCAATTTTTATAACCGCCACCCTCGGGTCGGTGGAATATTGCACTATAAGCTTTTTGTAATTCTCCGCCTCCAAACGGGTGTCTTTAGGCTTTATGGTTGAGATTTTATTCAGCCCGTCCACCATCATCTGCACATCTTTCGGGAATGCCGTAATGGAAATGTCTTTATGTGTTCTGGTAGCCTCGTGCAGATAAACGGCCGCCAAGCACTCCGGCGGCAGGCCGAGCTCTTTCTCTACAATTTCAGCCACATTGTCGGCATGGCCTATGAACGGAGTGCCGTCACTGCGGACTTCTCCATTCAGCGCCTTTACCGCAATGTCTCTTGCCTTTTGCACGATTTCTTCCATAACTTGCTCTTCTTGCGAATACAAACTTAAGAAAAAATATCATAAAAAACTCCTCCGGATTTTGGGCTCCGGAGGAGTAAATAAAAAAACAGCTAAAATACTACGGCATCAGCGCATAACGGACAATGAAGGCGGCAGCGAGAATCCAGAGGGTTACGCTTATCTTCTTGAACTTGCCGGTAAGTGCGTTGATTACTACGTAAGAAATCATGCCGAGCATTATACCATCGGAGATGCTGTATGCCAAAGGCATGAGCAGCAGGGTGATGAATGCGGGAATAGCCTCGGAGTAGTCGTCCCATTCGATGTCGCGCACGGGAGCCATCATCATAACACCTACTATCACCAATACAGGGCCGGTGGCGGCTGCGGGAATCGCTAAGAATAGAGGCGCAAAGAACAGAGCAACCACAAAGCAAAGAGCTATTACAAGGGCAGTTACACCGGTACGTCCACCTTCAGCAACGCCGGAAGCGCTCTCGATGTAGGTAGTGGTAGTGGAGGTGCCGAAGCAGGCGCCGGCCACTGTGGCTATGGCATCTGCCATAAGCATCTTGCCAATGCCGTCCACTTTACCATCCTTATCCACCATGCCGGACTTTACCGACACGCCCACAACGGTGCCAATGGTATCGAACATATCGATGAACAGGAAGGTGAAGACAACCACGAACATATCCCAAGTTAGTATATGAGCCCACTCGAATTTGCAGAAAATAGGAGCAATGCTCGGAGGAGCAGCTACTACGCCTGAAAAATTGGTGAGTCCCATCGGGATACCTATAATAGTGGTTGCCAATATGCCTATGAGCATGCCGCCGCGCACTTTAAGTACTACGAGCACGCTTGTAAGTACAAGGCCGATGATAGCTAAGATGGAAGTCTTGGAACTGAAGTCGCCAAGGGCTACTGAAGTGGCTTCTGATGACACTACAAGGCCGGCGCTCTTGAGACCGATGAATGCGATATAAAGACCGATGCCCACTCCTATGGCTCTTTTTAGAGATGCCGGGATGGCATTGGCTATGGCTTCACGAACTTTTGTTGCTGAAAGAATAACAAAGATTACACCTTCGATAAGCACAGCGGTAAGAGCAAACTGCCAGCTGTAACCCATTCCGAGACATACCGTAAACACAAAAAATGCGTTCAGTCCCATGCCGGGAGCGAGTCCGAATGGTTTTTTGGCTATGACTGCCATACAAAGCGTGCCCACTATTGCAGCGAGTGCCGTAGCGGTAAACACTGAGTTTGTAGGCATTCCCTGGCCTGCGAGAGCCGAGAATATGCTGGGGTTGACGGCCAGAATATAAGCCATCGTAAGGAAGGTAGTAAGTCCTGCAAGCAGTTCGGTCCGGAAATTATGAACCGAAGGCCTGAATCCGAAGGCCTTCTCCATGAAGTTATTTTTCATATCTTAAATCTTTAGAATACCCACTTTGTTCCTAAGCAGGGACGGGCTTTGAAGCCGGTGAAGCCTGCGAAATTGATAGAAAATTCAACCTCAGTTCCTACGCTGAGATTCGGAACACCGAAGTGTTGACCTATATTGTACCAGAGTTGAGGCTCGGAAATGAATACAAACTTGCCGTCCTTGAGGAAATTGTCGCTTGCGGGATCTTCGGCGAAGGCTACCACATCTTCTCCCCAAACATCAGCGAAGCCGCTGAAACGAAGACCCTTTACACCGAAGAGGTCTTGCATGCCCCATACGAAGGTAAATTGCAGAGGCAGGCTGCTTGTGGTTCCCTTGCTGAAGGTTTTGTAGAGGACCTTGAAATTGAAGGTGTTGCTAAAACTGCTGTTATGCAGGAAATAGTCTACACCGAAGAGGAAATTCTGGCTCGGGAAACCGATGCCGCCATTGTACTCAACCTGTGCGCTGAGGGCTCCGACAGCAGTATCCTGCCAGAAATTCAGGCACCTGGCAATTTCGAAGTAACTTCCGCTTGCAAGAGCCTTGGCATCAGAAGCGTTGGTTCCATCGTAATCGTAGTCGATAAAGAAGAAAGTGTTACCCCATCCGTCGACATGAAAGCCTTCGAGGGTTGTAGTGAAATGTCCGCGACTTAAGTCGTAGAAGGTCTGTAGATTTGTTTGCGCAAAGGCTCCTTGAACCAATGCAAACGCCGCTACAGCGGTAAATAATTTTTTGAGCTGCATAAAATGTAATTTATGAACTTGTTATATATAAAAAAAAGTTAGAGTTGAAGAAGAGAGCGTACAGGTACGTCTATTCTTTTTCTAGATTCAGGGAATTCTTCTGCCAATTCAATTATGAAGTTGGCGTATATGGCTTTTGGGGAAAACTTGCGTATAAGTTGCAAGGCGGCTTCTGTGGTGCCTCCGGTGGCCAAAAGGTCATCGTGAAGAAGCACCACATCGCCTTCCTCGAGGGCGTCCCGATGTATTTCAATCGAGTCCGGCCCGTATTCCTTCATATAAGTTACTGAATAAATATCACGGGGGAGTTTTCCGGGTTTTCGTATTGGTACAAAACCCGCCCCGAGTGCGCAGGCCACTGAAGCACCGAGTATAAAGCCTCGGGATTCTATTCCCACCACCTTTGTAATGCCGCAATCCTTGTAGATGTCGGCAACGGCCGAAGTCATCTCGCGAAGACATTCCGCATCTTGATAGAGGGTGGTTACATCCCTGAACAGTACACCTGGGACGGGGAAGTCGGGGATGGTTTTGATGTGGCTCAGCAGCAAATCTTTATTCATCTTTCTCCAAACGGTTTATTTCAAAATTCACAGAGGTATCTCCAATGGGATTTTTTCCGAATTCATAATCTTTACCCGGAAGTATGGCATTGAGCAATACGCCCACTATTGCAGCAATGGCAAGACCTGACAAGGAAGTAAAGCCTATTGATATGGAGTCGTTTGCACCATACTTGATGCCTATTGCAAGTACAAGTATAAGAGCTGCGATAATCACGTTGCGCGATGCTTTGAAGTCTACCTGATTTTCCACAATGTTACGTACGCCTACCGCTGAAATCATACCGTAGAGCACCAATGACACGCCGCCGATTGTGGCAGTGGGCATGCAGGCGATAACGGCTGAGAATTTGGGGCAGAAAGAGAGTATTATTGCGAAAATAGCGGCTATGCGAACCACGCGCGGGTCGTATACTCGTGTAAGGTTCAGCACACCGGTATTCTCGCCGTAAGTGGTGTTTGCCGGAGCGCCGAAGAGTGATGCGAGAGAGGTTGCAAGGCCGTCACCTATAAGGGTGCGGTGCAGACCCGGGTCTTCCAGATAATTGATTTCCGTAGTGGAGGATATTGCGCATATATCACCGATATGCTCCATCATGGTTGCAAGGGAGATGGGAACGATGGCGATGATGGCAGCCACTACGAGACCCCAGTCGGGGTTCTTGAAGACTGCAAGGGCGGTGTTGTTCCATTGTACGGGGAGTCCTATCCAGGCGGCTTCCTTTACAGGGGTGAAATCGCAAAGACCGAAGGCTGCCGCTACAATGTAGGAGCCTAATACTCCGAGCAGTATGGGGATGATTTTTATCATACCCTTGCCCCAGATGTTGGCCACTATTATTATTACTATCGCAAGCAGGGCAATCCACCAGTTGGCTGAACAGTTGCCTATAGCCGAGCCGGACAGGATGAGACCTATAGAGATGATAATCGGGCCCGTAACGATGGGCGGGAAGTAGCGCATTACCTTTTTGGCGCCGAACCATGCGAAAAGGCCGGCGAGTATAAAGTAAACCAGTCCTGCGCAGAATACGCCTATGCATGCATAAGGCAGGGCCTGAGCCAGCGTAAGGCCTTTAGTCATTCCCATTTGAGTTACCGTTGCATAGCCTCCGAGGAATGCGAAAGAAGAACCGAGGAAGGCGGGAACCTTCATCTTTGTGCAGAAGTGGAAGATGAGAGTGCCAAGGCCTGCAAAGAGCAGGGTGGCGCTCATGCTCAAACCCGTGATGACCGGAACCAACACCGTGGCCCCGAACATGGCGAACATGTGCTGAAGGCCTAATGTCAGCATTTTCCCGGTCCCCAAAGACCGGGCATCGTAGATAGCTGTGTTTTGTTTCATAATATTTATTCCCATTCTATGGTTGATGGCGGTTTACTGGAGATGTCGTAAACGACTCTGTTCACTCCTTTTACTTTATTTATTATATCTCCTGATATCTTGGCCAAGAAATCATAAGGAAGGCGTGCCCAATCGGCGGTCATACCGTCTATCGAATTCACAGCCCTCAGAGCTATTGTATATTCGTAAGTTCTTTCGTCTCCCATTACTCCCACGCTTTTTATGGGGAGAAGTATGGCGCCGGCCTGCCAAACCTTATTGTATAGCCCTGCTTCGCGCAGTCCCTCCACATAAATGGCATCCGCCTCTTGCAATATGCTCAGCTTTTCCGGCGTAATCTCTCCAATCAGGCGGATGGCAAGACCGGGTCCGGGGAAGGGATGCCTCGATAAAATTTCATCGGGCAGTCCGAGGGCGACGCCTACTTTGCGCACCTCGTCTTTGAAGAGCATTCTTATCGGCTCTACCAATTTGAGGTGAAGATTTGCGGGGAGCCCTCCCACATTGTGGTGGCTTTTTATGCATACCGATGCGCCGCCTACGGGGGAAGATTCGATTACATCGGGATATATAGTGCCCTGACCGAGCCAGCTTACTCCCTTTATCTTTTTCGCCTCTTCCGTGAAAACTTCCACAAAGTCGCGTCCTATTATCTTGCGTTTAGTTTCGGGATCGCTTACTCCTTTGAGGTCGGTTAAAAACTTATCTCCCGCACGCACTCCCGATATATTGAATCCCAATCCTTTATATTGTTCCAATACTCTTTCGAACTCATTCTTGCGGAGCAAGCCGCTGTCTACGAAAATGCAGTGCAGATTATCTCCGATTGCTTTCTGCAGAAGGGTTGCCGCAACTGTGGAATCCACTCCTCCGGAAAGGCCCATCACCACCTTATCGTTACCAAGCTGCTTTTTGAGGGCGGCTATGGTGCTTTCGGCAAAATTTTCGCCGGTCCAAGTACCGTCGCAGCCGCAAATGTCAATGACGAAATTCTTTATGATTTCAGCTCCGTTTTCTTTGTGCTGCACTTCGGGATGGAATTGCAGGCCCCAAATATCTTTACCGCAAACCCTGTATGCGGCATTTGCCACTCTTTCGGTAGATGCTATGGATTTAAAGCCTTTCGGCAGAGCGGAGATGCTGTCGCTATGGCTCATCCACACTTCGCTGGATGCGGGAACTCCCGCAAGCAAAGGATCGGAAACATCTTTAATCTCGAGCATTGTCCTGCCGTATTCGCTTGTCGATGATGCCTCTATGATTCCGCCCTTTTCAGAGGCAAGCAATTGTGCTCCGTAGCAGATGGCAAGAAGGGGCACTCCCTCAGGAAATTCGGGGGCTTTGGGGGCGTTCGCATCCAATACGCTGGAGGGGCCGCCTGAAAGTATTATGCCCTTTACCTCTTTTGAAATTGGTTTGGAATAGGGTACAATCTCGCAATAGACATTTTGTTCGCGGACACAACGTGCAATGAGCTTTGTGTATTGGGAGCCGAAGTCTATTATGAGTATGGTATCCATTATATATTGTAGTTGGGGGCCGATTTAACTATGGTAAGATTGTGGGGATGGTTTTCGATTACGCCGTTGCCGGTGATGCGTACGAACTTCACTTTGCGCAGATCTTCTATCTTACCTGCACCGCAGTAGCCCATTCCGCTTCTCAATCCGCCTAAAAGTTGGTAGAGGACATCTACTACCGCCCCTTTGAAGGGGACTCTTCCCACTATTCCCTCCGGAACTAATTTCATGGCTCCGGTTTGGAAATATCTGTCGCTCGCACCTGCTTCCATGGCATCTATACTGCCCATTCCACGATATATCTTATATTTTTTGCCTGTCTTGAAATCCTCGAAAATTTCGCCCGGGGCTTCTTCTGTTCCCGCAAGAAGGGTTCCGCACATAACGCAGTCGGCTCCGGCCGCCAATGCCTTGACTATATCTCCCGAATACCTCAGGCCGCCGTCTCCTATTATAGGCACGCCGCTGCCTTTAGCCGCTTCTGCGCATTCCATGATGGCGGAGAGTTGGGGCACGCCCACTCCGGCAATTATGCGCGTGGTGCAGATGCTTCCGGGGCCTATCCCTACCTTTACGGCATCAGCTCCGTTGTCTATCAGGCACTTGGTGCCATCCGCCGTGGCTACATTGCCTACCACCACCTCCACTTCCGGCAGCTCCTTTTTGATTTTCGCCAAAGCTTTTACAACGCCTTTGCTGTGTCCGTGCGCCGAATCCAACACTACTGCATCGGCTCCGGCATTCACAACTGCGCCCGCTCTTTCCACTACATCCGGCGTTATCCCCAAGGCGGCTGCAATCACAAGTCCTTGATTATGTACTTTGGCAACCTCTTCCGCCTGCGATTCTATGGACATATTTTTATGAATAACCCCTATTCCACCTTCTTTTGCAAGTGCTGTGGCCATAGGGGCTTCTGTGATTGTATCCATTGCCGCAGAGGCTATCGGGATGTTTAGTTGTATTTTACGCGTAAAATGGGTTTGTAGGGAAACTTCCCTTGGAAGTACTTCGGACCAGGCTGGAATAAGAAGTACATCGTCGAAGGTAAGACCTTCCTGAATGAAACGTTCCTGAAATGAATTCATAGGGTCAAATTCCAAGTGGCAAAGATAAATAAAAAATCCGCAAGGCTGAATAGGCCTTGCGGACTTTTTTAACAAAGTTATCAACAAACGCTTTCCGGCTTGCTGTATTTGGCTATAAGCCCTTAATCTATTTTTGAGGCACGGTCTATAAGTCCTTTGAATTGGGTGCGATAGCCGTGAGGATCAAAACTCAACGATGCATCAATAAGTTCAGTGGCGAGGCCGAAAGTGGAGCTGCCCTTGTGAGGCGATTCGCGGAGTATCATGCCATAGGCGGCGGTGCCGGCGGCAAAATACATATTAGCCGAAGAAACAGCATCATTCGAGCTCTTTACACTGTCTTCTATGAGAATGCTGTTTTCGCCAAGCGCTTTTTTATAGCGGACACTGAATTTAGAGCATTCGGAGCCGGCGGCATATTTTTCTGCGGGAACGAGTTCATAGAGGGCTGTTATTGTTTGTCCTGCGCCGATTTCGGAAGCATCGGTTTTGTCATCTTCAAATTCCTCCTCGCTCAGAACGCGGTTTTCATAACCTATGAGACGGTATTTCTCCACTTGTTCAGCATCGAAATTAATTTGAATTTTCACATCATTCGCTACTGCGAAGAATTTTCCGTAATCGTTTACAAACACTTTGGTTACTTCATCCTCGGAGTCGATGTATTCGTAGGTGCCGTTGCCTGCATTGGTTACTTTTTCTATCATAGAGTCGTTGAGGTTGCCGCGTCCGAAGCCGCAAATGGTTATATATATACCCTTCTTTGCATAATTCTCAACTATTTCAATCAGTCCTTCGGTACTTGTAACCCCCACATTGAAATCCCCGTCGGTGCCCATGATTATACGGTTGTTGCCGCCCTTGATGAAGTTTTCTTCGGCCTCTTGATAGCCCATCGTGAGGGCATCCGCTCCGCTTGTAGCTCCGCTGGCCTGTAGGCCTCTAAGAGCTTTTTTAATCTGTGCTCCATCGCTCGCGAGGGTGGACTCCAACACCTTTTTTACTCCCGAAGCATAGGTGATTATGCTGACACGGTCTTTCGGGTCCATATTGTCTACAAGGGTGCAGAATGAGCTTTTAAGAAGCTCTATCTTATCTTCGGAATTCATGCTGCCGGAGACATCCACAAGAAGCACAAAGTTGGAATTCGGCCTGCTCTTGAGACTTTTTCCCTTGATGCCGAGGCGCATTAGGCGGTGGTTTTCATTCCATGGACAAGCGCTAACCTCGGAATTCAGGGCTATCATCTCGTCTCCCTCAGGCTCGGCATAATCGAAGGTAAAGTAATTCAGGAATTCTTCGATTCGAACAGCGCTTTTCGGAGGAAGCTGTCCTTCCCTGATATAGCGGCGCATATTGGCGTAGGAAGCGCCGTCGCAGTCGACAGAGAAGGTGGAGGTGGGTTCCTCTTCGGTGGTGACGAAAGGATTATCGTCAAAATCATCATACTTGTCGCCCCCTTGGCTTTCCTGAGAAATGCCACCATCGTAATGCCCGATAAACGGTCCGTCAACATTCATATCCTTATAGACGCCTTTTTCGCAGGCGCAAAGTGCCGCAGCGGCTGCCACGACAGCAAAAAATATTTTAGTCCTCATAATCATATGTGTTATTTTCACTTTTAAATAGATGCCTTCCTGCTCAGCCGCGTTGCATCCGAAAGACGTAAAAAACTTTTTGACATTTTGTCACGGGCACGGGCTTTGACAATAGTAAGAGCGTAATCGATTAAATTAATTCTATATATGATAAAAGGTAAAATAGGGGTAACGACAGAAAACATATTCCCCATCATTAAGCAATTCCTGTATTCCGATAAAGAGATATTCCTGCGCGAGCTCGTTGCCAACGCTGTGGATGCCACGAAAAAACTTCATGTCCTGAGTTCCAACGGTGAATTCAAAGGCGAATTGGGCGATTTGAAGGTGGAGGTGGTATTGGACGAAAAGGCGAAAACCCTTAAGGTAATCGACCGCGGCATAGGCATGACTGAAGAGGAAATCGACAAGTATATAAATCAGATAGCATTTTCCAGTGCCGGCGAGTTCTTAGCCAAATACAAAGACCAGAACATTATAGGCCACTTCGGCTTGGGCTTTTATTCCGCCTTTATGGTTTCAAAGAAGGTGACCATCGAAAGTTTAAGTTATCAGGACGGCGCAAAGGCGGTGAAGTGGACTTGCGCAGGCAATCCCGAATTTACCATGGAACCTTGTAAAAAGGAAGATAGAGGCACTGTCATAACGCTTTATATAGATGATGAAGATAAGGAATACGCCGAGAAAGGGCGCATTGCCTCCCTGCTTGGGAAGTATTGCAAGTTTATGCCGTTCCCTGTAGTATTCGGTAAAAAGACCGAATGGAAAGATGGCAAAGAGGTGGAGACAGATGAAGATAATATCATAAACAATATCGAGCCCATCTGGTCCAAAGCCCCCAGCGAGCTTAAAGATGAGGATTATCTTGATTTTTACAGGGCTCTGTATCCCATGCACGAGGACCCCATGTTCTGGATTCATTTGAATGTGGATTATCCCTTTACTCTTACCGGCATACTCTATTTCCCGAAGATAAAGGAGCGTATGGCCATCGACAGGAACAAGATTCAACTTTACTGCAATCAGATGTTTGTGACCGACCATGTGGACAATATCGTGCCGGATTTCCTTACCCTGCTGCACGGTGTGATAGATTCTCCCGATATTCCGCTGAATGTCAGCCGCAGCTACCTGCAGAGCGATTCGAATGTGAAAAAGATAAGCACTTACATTACTAAAAAGGTGGCCGACAGGCTGGAGATTATTTTCAAAGAGGAAAGAAGCGATTATGAAAGCAAGTGGGACAATATAAAGCTGTTTATAAAATACGGTATGCTTACGGACGAAAAGTTCTGTGAGAGGGCATTGGATTTTGCCCTGTTCAAGAATACGGACGGCAAATATTTCAGCTTTGCAGATTATCGCAAAGCTATAGAGCCGGCTCAGACCGATAAAAACAAGAAAGTGGTTTATCTGTATGCATCAGATGTAGAAGAGCAGTACAGCCGGATTGAGGCGGCAAAACATCAGGGTTACGATGTGCTTCTGATGGATTGCGAACTCGATGCCCATTTCACCAATCTTTTAGAAGGTAAACTCAAGGATACCCGTTTTGCCCGCGTGGATTCCGACTCTGCCGAAAATCTGATTCCCAAAGAGGATAAACCTAAGCCGGAGATGAGCGATGAGGACAAGAAGGCCCTGCAGGATATCTTCACTGAGGCCCTTCCATCCGGCAGCGAATGGTGGGTGGAGCCCGAAAATATGGGAGAAAATGCGTCTCCCGTACTGATTACCCAAAGCGAATTCATGCGCCGTTATCGCGAGATGTCGGCATTCGGGGGAGGAATGAACTTTTACGGGCAGATGCCTGAGAGCTATACCGTGAAGGTGAATATGGAAAATCCTCTCATCGCCAAGATTTGGGAGTCCAGAAAAACCGTGGTGGAAAAGCCCGCAGGGGTGGATGAGGATGGTAAAGAGACAAAAGAGGAAAGCCGCACCACTACAAGTAAGCAAAAACTGCTGCATCAGATTATTGACTTGGCCCTTTTATCCAGCGGAATGTTAAAGGGCAAAGACCTTGCGGAATTCATCAAACGCAGCGAAAGTCTGCTTAAATAAACGTTTAATAATAATGTAAAAAGGGACCTTTTTGAGAAGGCCCCTTTTTTGTGTCGTGCAAGTCTTGTTATCTTGTAACGCTTATTTCCTGTACAGGAGATTCAGGAGCGAGTACATTGTTGACTTTCCAGCTGCGGGTCTTCTTTATGCTGAATGGGGCATTGCAGCGGAGGTCATTTGCAGATGCTCCGAAATGCGCGGTGTATTTGCCGGCGGCGGTTTCCCAGCAGGAGTCAACCTCTTTGAAAGAGGCGAGGGTGTAGGCATCCACTTTCATTGTGAGTGTCTGGCTTTCGCCCGGAGCGAGCTCGCGTGTCTTGCCAAAGGAGCGGAGTTCGTATAGCGGCTTTACGAGACCGTTTTCGGGAGCGGTCACATACAGTTCCACTATTTCTTTTCCAGTCCTTTTGCCTGTATTGGTGATTGTTACGGAAGCGCTTATGTTGCCGTCTTTATCCACCTTCACTGAGGGCTTTCCATATTGGAATGAGGTATAGCTCAGTCCGTAGCCGAAAGGATAGGAAACCTCTTTCTTTGCGGTGGTGAAGTAGCGGTAGCCCACCCATATTCCTTCCTCATAGTTAATATAGTCGATATCTTTCTTCGGCTCTTTCTTTCTGCCGCTGAAGAAGGATGAGAAATCAAAGCCTGAACCGGAAGAAACCTCGTATGGGAAGTTGAAGGATGAAGGAATATCGAAATAATTGACAGGGAATGTCATCGGGAGTTTTCCTGACGGATAGCTCTTGCCTTTGAGCACATCTGCAACAGTGTAGCCAACCTCCTGGCCGGGAGTCCAGGCAAGCAGTATGGCATCGGAAAGGTCTTTCCATGATGCGGTTTCGATTACTCCTCCGATATTGAGCACCACAACCACTTTTTTGCCGGCTGCATGGTATTCATCCGTAACGTTTTGCAACAGCTCGCGCTCCTCTGCGGTGAGAGTCCAATCCCCGTTGGTGATTTTACGGTCGGCGCCTTCACCGGCATTGCGGCCTATGGTAATCACAGCGATGTCGTTGTCTTTCACACTGGAAGAAATGAGTTTCTTCGGGGTTGCAGGCTCTGAAAGCACTGCATCTCCCAAAAGCATGCTTATTCTGGCAGCGCTTACGGCATTGTCAACCTTTTTGAATGCGATGTATTTGG
>LSQX01313757.1_pt1 | contig 25070 bp, 30 predicted proteins | sample 654561 | NCBI WGS metagenome assembly LSQX01 (sample SAMN04489861, study PRJNA283612) | anaerobic digester metagenome | isolation source: 4 biogas reactors fed with cattle manure at either 37C or 55C with and... | place: Denmark: Kongens Lyngby | collected 2014 | reverse complement strand
ACACCCAACTTGAGCTAAATCTTTCAGGTGTGCGGGAACCAAATAAGCATACTCTTTGTCGTAGCTATAAGTCGCCTTGTCAACAACGACATTTGCAATTTCTGTTTTCATCGATTCACCAAAAGAATAAATTATATTTTATATATTCCTAATTTCTTCGGGTTCAACAATTTCATAAATGCCGTCTAACAGTTCTTCCAGTGCCATACTAACAGGCTTTTCGGTCAGAACTATCTTTTTTTCTTCCATTTTGTCTGATATTTCACGGGCTCGCTTGGCAGTAGCGGTTACTAAAGAATACCTGCTCAAACGGTTTTTCAAAATAGGCCTCAAATCAGGGTTAAGCATTGTTTATTACCTCACTAATAATATTTTTCATTCTACTTGTTTTTTGTTTTTCGGCCTGTATTATAGCACAAATATCACTTACTGCATAGTTTACTATGTCGTTAATAATATAATAGTCATAATCTATCGACCGTTTTATTTCACCAATGGCCGTTAGTATCCTTCTTGAAATTTCTTCTTCTTCTTCACTTTCTCTTTTTCTTAAACGCTCTTCCAAAACTTTTAATGATGGGGGCATTAAAAATACGCTTACAGAACTTGGATAAAGGTTACGAATTTTTTCCGCACCTTGAACTTCTATTTTTAAAATAACCGTCTTGCCTTCATTAAGCCAGGTATCTACCGGATTTTTAGGTGTTCCGTAATAATTTCCACCATATTGAGCCTGTTCAAGCACTTGACCGCTTTCCAACTGGCGCATGAAATAGGCTTCGGTAACAAAATAATAATGAACACCGTCAATTTCCCATTCCCTGGGTTTTCTTGTTGTCATGGAAATCGAAATTTTTACATTAGATTCCCTTTTTTCAAGTTCTGTTAATATGGTATCTTTGCCGGAGCCGGAAGGGCCGGACAAGACAAGTAAAAGGCCTTTTTCATTCATTTTCCCGCTCCTCCTCAAAATCATCTGCGACATTGTAATTCTCATCATTTAAACGACCGGCCACGGTCTCGCTTTGAAGGTAAGTCAGTATTATATGGCCACTGTCTGTGATCAAGACTGCCCGTGTTCGCCTACCGTGCGTTGCATCGATAAGATTGCCTTCTTCTTTACTCTCTTGAATAATGCGCTTTATCGGTGCAGGCTCCGGGCTGACTATGGCAACCAGTCTGTCAGCGTTAATGAGATTTCCAAAACCTATATTAACAAGCTTCATGTTTTCCCCCAAATTTGTATGTTAACTATTCTATATTCTGCACTTGCTCTCTGATCTTTTCAATATCCGCCTTCATGTCTACGACGAGCTTGGCTATTTCAAGATCTTGGGCTTTTGACCCAATCGTATTAACTTCTCTGTTAAGTTCTTGTAGCAGAAAGTCCATCTTCCTGCCGACGACTCCGCCGGATGCCAACAATTCTTCAAGTTGAGTCAAATGGCTGTGTAAGCGAACGGTTTCTTCCGNNGCGTTGTCTGTCTATTTCAGCGTCTTCCAATAATTCTTGTATTTTCGATAAAAGTTTTGCTTCGTATTGTTTTAATGTTTCCGGGGATTTTTTTTCTATAAAACCTAAGTTAAATTTAATTTGTTTAACTCTGGACAAAATATCTTTCTTAAGTTTTTCGCCTTCATGATGACGCATCAAGAGAAAGTTTTCCAAGGCTTTTTGTGCAACGCTTATAACTGCTTGTTCAACTTCGGCTTCATCATCTTTTTCTTTTTCAAGAGTGAAAAAATCATTAAGGCCTATCATGTCGGACGCTCTCACATCATTTTCAACACCATATAATTTTTCCAGACTGTCTAAAGCTCGTAAATAGCCATCCACCAATGCTCCGTTAAGCTTTACTTGAGTTTTCTCCCTCTCCCCCGTATCAATTTGTACTTGACACTCTATCTTGCCGCGCGAAACTTGTTCTTTTACCAGCGACTTAATTTTTTCTTCTAAAAAACTGTAATTTCTGGGCAACCTGGAGTAAAACTCAAAATAGCGATGATTAACACTTTTAATCTCGAAAGTGACATCGAAGCCTTCTATCTTTTCATTTGCACGCCCAAAGCCGGTCATGCTCCTTATCATAAATAATCCTCCAAACAAAACGGACCGACACCCGCACTAATCACATCACTTCTTATAAAGCGATGCAATCTCTTGTGCTGTCAGTTCCCTCCACTTCCCTACACCCAAACGACCTAATCTTACAGGGCCCACCGCCACTCTTTTAAGGCGCATTACTTCAAGACCTACGCTTTGGCAGAGTTTTCTGATTTGCCTGTTTTTGCCTTCAAGGAGAATGAATTCCAAAACTGACCTTTCATCCCCCTCTACCAAAGGATTTATTTTGACCGGGATATCACTTTTAGAATCCATGCCGGATTGAGTCATCATTTCTGTAATTTGCTCTTCCGTCACTCCGGAGTTTACGGTGACACGATAAACCTTTGGCACGGAAAATTTTGGGTGTTCAACATAATTATGAAAGTCACCGTCATCAGTCAATAAGAGTAGGCCTTCTGAATCCTTGTCCAAACGGCCTATGGGGTATATGCGCTTGTCCAGCTCTTTTACAAGGTCTGTAACACATTTACGACCGCGGTCGTCACTCATAGTTGTGAGGTAGCCGCGCGGCTTGTAGAGCGCGATGTAGTGCCTACTTTTAAGCGGCTTTATAAGCTTGCCCGAAACTCTTACCTGGTCTGTTTCGGGGTTTATTTTGTCACCTATCTGTGCTGTTTTGTCATTTATAAGAACTTTGCCTTCGAGAATAAGTGCTTCTGCTTTGCGGCGTGAAGTGAAGCCGCAGTTTGAAATATATTTTTGCACTCTCATAAAATTTTCTTTCAATAAAACATCCTATAACAATACTTACGGACTTTAACTAATCTTGGCTCTCGGTGTCCTCTTTGTCACCCTTGTTAATAAACATATTTACAACATCCGATACCTTTTCTACAACTTCGGGTACCATACCGACAATGCGTTCAGCAGAATTTTCACCGGTAGAAATATGCTTTATGGTTACCTCACCGTTATTTACGACCAAAAAAGCTACCGGGTTTATGGTTATGCCTGCTCCGCCGCCACCGCCAAAAAGTTCCGCATTGCTCTTAGATGGGAAGTCGGTCCCGCCTGAAGCAAACCCATAGGTTACTTTAGAAACCGGGATTATGGAGACGCCTTCGCCTACAAAAATCGGGTCACCGATAATCGTACTCACATTCACAAGATCTCTGATTTTTTCGACTGCAGTTCCCAGTAAACCTGCCGCTGATTTTTCTTTCATTTTTCTTCCGCCTTTCTTTCTTTGGTTTTTACCCTACTGCCTTGCAATAATTTTAAAAGCACTTTAAATAAAAGTTCTATCAATAATATTATGATAGCATAAAGAAGAATTATTGGAAACAAGGCAAGCACAATATGAAAAGAAGCTTCGCTTTCTTCACTTGTAAAGTTTGCTTTAACATCTATGTCGCTCTTTTTAACCTTCACCAATGAAAAGATTTGACCTAAAACCGGATATAAAACAGAACACACCTTACCGTATCTTAAGGCAACCGCTGCCGCATCATCCCCTCCGACATTGATTGCCAAATCAAACTTATCAAAAACAAGTGCAGACAAGAGCCGTTTGGAAAGTCTGCCGAGTACTGCCAATAATTCCGAAAGTAAATCCAATAAACCCGGCACACCTTGGTTGTTATAAAACTTTGTTAGAATGTTGGGCTTCTTTTCTTTCTTCTCTTCTGTTTTTTCTTCTTTGACCTTTTCTTTTTTTTCTTTTTCTTTTGTCTTTTTCACTTTGGCTTTGGCCGGATAAACAGTATATTTAATAAACAGCCAACGAACTTCAAACCTTACTTCTTCTGCATAGACAAGGACTAACTTAAACTTTATGCACAGTAGTAAGAAAAGAATGAAAAAAACAATTAAAATTGAATATAAAAAAGGCAATCTACTGCTCCTCTTCCTCTTTTGTCGGGTCGGACTCATCTTGTGCAAAGGTAAGCTGTTGTTCACCGTCTTGCACAGCTTCTCTCTGCGGTAGGTCGGGTAAATCGTTTAATGTGGTTAAACCAAAACATTTTAAAAACTCTGCCGTGGTACCATACAAAAGAGGTCTTCCCGGTAAGTCTAAACGCCCTTTTTCCTCAATCAATCCTCTTTGGCTCAAGGTTGCAATAACACCGGAACAATCAACTCCCCTGACTTGTTCAACATAAGCTTTGGTGATCGGTTGATTATAAGCCACAACGGCTAAAACTTCAAATGCCGCTTGGGACAAGGGCGTATTCCTTTTAATTTCTAAAATATTCCTCACCGTATCGGCATATTCAGCTCTTGTTGTGAGTTGATATTTATCTTCCATCTTTACAAGGCGTATCCCACTGCCTCTTTCATCTAAGTCTCTTGAAAAATCTGCCAACAAAACGCGTGTGGCCTCTATGTCAGCATCTAAGGCTTCGGCAATTCTGGCAATTTCAAGCGGTTCACCCGAGGCAAAAAGCACTGCTTCTATAAGAGCACCCGAATTGAATGTATTCACTCTTCATTTGCCCCCTTCCCCTTCTTCAGCAATAAAACTTCTACCTCTTCCCCTTCACCGTCAAAGGCTACTCTTTTAGCTTTTGCCAGCGTAAGGAAAGCCAAAAATGTTGCCACCATTTCTGATTTTGATTCAGCGGTCTCAAAAAAAGATAGAAACTTTTTTTTACTTCTTCCAAAAAACGACCTGAATATAAAACTAATTCTTGAAGAAACCGAAACAATTTTCCCGCTCACGATTCCGCTAAAGGCCTCTATGGGCGGTGGTAGCTTTCGCTTGCCTTTACCTATTGCATCATCGTAAGCTCTCAAAAGTTCAAGCGGCTCGTGTAATCTTGTATAGGTTGGGTCTATTTCAAATTCTTCCGGCAAGCGAGCAAACAGATTAAAACCGGAAGACAGGTTTTGTAACTTACCCGCAACAATCTGACAATCCCAATACTCTGTTAATTCACCTTTTAACTCTTCCGCAAGTTTTTCGGCCTCTTCGTGGGTAGGCAAAAGAAAAACTGTTTTTATATATACCAACCTTGCAGCCATTTCAAGAAATTCACTTGCAATTTCTAAGTTTTCACTTTGCATTTGCTCAACATATTCCAAATATTGCTCAACAAGCAAGAGTATAGGAACATCACTGATGCTGAGCTTGTGCTTACTGATCAGATGCAACAGAAGATCCATGGGACCTTCAAAAACTTCAAGTTTAAATTGTAGTTTTTGCAAAACTCACCAACTACCTTCCAAAAGTAAAGAAAAACCCGACCATATTAAAGAATAATCTCATGATGTTTTCGGACAGAAACATAATGGGTTTCGAAATAAAACCGGTTATGGCCAAAATCAAGACAAGGTACATCAAATAGCGTTCATATTCAACAAGCTTGTAATAATATCTGTCCGGTAAAATCACTGCGGCCAAGCGTGACCCGTCAAGCGGCGGAATCGGAAGCAAATTGAAAACCGCCAAGCTTATATTGATAAAGGCAACATAATATAAAAACCAATAGATAACACTTCCCAAGGTGTCTTTAAAAAGCATTTGCGATAAAAACAAAAAAACAACAGATATAAAGGCCAAAATCAAATTTGAGAGCGGCCCTGCAAGGGCAGTTAGTGCCATACCTTTTTTCTTATCCTTAAAATAATAAGTATTCACCGGAACAGCTTTAGCGTAACCTACACCGGCAAGGAATATCATTAAACCGCCAATAGGGTCAATGTGAGCTAAGGGGTTTAGGGTGAGGCGACCGTTTTGCTTTGGAGTAGGGTCACCTAACTTTGTCGCTATCAGCGCATGCGCAAACTCGTGAACAGGCAGTATGCAAAAAACCACAAAAAGTCGAGTTGCGAATAATATAAAAAGTTGTAGGCTAAAGCCGTGCCTGATAAAATCAATTAACATTGTTTTCTCCATTCCGACATAATATTTGCATCCATTCTTGCTGTTTTCTTATAAAAACAAAGCGTTCAATATTAAAAAGATCCTTTTCAATCAAGATTTCTTGTTTAGGATCTGAAAAAATTTTGCTTATAGTATCGGCTTGGTCATCCGCACATTCCAAAGCCATAAAACCCCCGTGCCTTAAACACGGAAACCACTTTTCAAATAAAGCTCTGTAGAAATCCAAGCCATCTTCCCCACCATCCAAGGCAAGATAAGGTTCATGCTTAACTTCTGACTGAAGGTCATTTATTCGACAGCTTTTGATATAAGGCGGGTTTGAAACGATAATGTCCGGTCTTGGCAGATCGAAATTGCTAAAGCCGGAAAACAAATCGCCCTTGACCGGCTTGATATTAGACAGATTATATCTTCTGATGTTTTCCAACATATAAGGGTAAGCTTGTTCGGATTTTTCAAGCAAATAAAGTGTAGCATCGGGGCGTTTTAAAGCTATACTGATTCCGATACAACCGGTGCCTGCACACAAGTCGAAAATTATAGGCGACTCAAAGGATTTTGCTTTTTGTAAAACTTTTTCTACCAATGTTTCAGTTTCACGCCTTGGTATTAAAACACCGGGGCCCAGATTAAAATCCAGGCCCATAAAAGACCATTCACCCAAGATGTATTGCAAGGGTTCCCCTGCTATGCGGCGCTCAAGAGCTTCAAAAAGCTCATTGGCAAGATTTTCGTTTACAGGCTTTCCATATTCAAGAACCAAATGGCTTTTATCAAGTGCACTCAAGTGGCATAGGATGCAAGCAACTTCAAAGTCGGAATTTTCAAAGCCTCTTTTTTGCAANNTTTTTATAAGCTCAAGATTAGTCATCTAAATTTGTGTTAGCCGGATCTGAAATGTCTTCTTGTGTTTTTTCTTCTGCCATTATATGGGCATATTCAGGCAGGACGGCTTTTAATGCGGCAATGGCGACTTCTATTATATCATCCGTGGGTTCTTTGGTTGTAATTCTCTGCATCCATAGACCCGGAGCCGACAAAACTTTTACAAAAAGATTTTGATGGCAACCGGCATATTTTATAAATTCATAACCCAAGCCTAAAATAATCGGCATAATAGACAGTTTGACCAGCATCCAAACCAAGGTCATATCTTTTAGCTGCGGAAAAATATAGTAAATTAAAGAGGAAATCAAAATACTCAATATTATCATAACAAACATAAAGCTGGTGCCGCACCTGGGGTGAAACCGGCTTTGTTTGCGAACATTTTCAACCGTTAATTCTTCTGAATTTTCATAACAAAAAATAGCCTTATGTTCGGCGCCATGGTACATATAGAGGCGCTTAATATCCTTCATTTGTGCAACTAAGACCATGTAGACTAAAAATATTACAATCCTTATAAGACCTTCTACAACAGTCTTCCACATGACAAGTGCATCATTGTGATTAATCAGATTAAATAAAAAGGTGGGCAGGTAAAAAAACAGCAAAAAAGCCAAGGCCATGCCCAACAAAGCTGATATAAAGCCTACAATTTCCATCAATTTAGGGCCGAAATATTTCGAAAGCCATTTTTCGAACTTTGATTCGGCTTCAAATTCTTCTGAATTTAAAGTGGTTTTTTCTGCCGATTCCATGAGGCTTTTATAACCCAGCGACATGGTTTCAATAAAACCCACTATTCCCCTTACAAAGGGCCAACCCAAAAGCTTATATTTATCTTTTAACTGTCGGACTGTTTTCTTGCTGGTCTCTATTGAACCATCGGGTAAACGCAAGGCCATGGAAGTGCCGGCAGGGCCACGCATGAGGATACCTTCCATCAGTGCTTGCCCGCCGACTGAAGCAAATGTTTGTTTTTTCTTTGTCTTTTTCTTCATAGGTATCTCCACTCCCGCCAAAAAAGCGTTAGCAATATGTGTGTGCAAAAGAATTTTAGTCTATTTTTATATCGTAAGTAATTTCGTATTTTCCGTAAACCCAACAATCATCATAACCCTTTGCAAAGATTTTTACCGGCTTTGTCATTAAGCCGGGACCAATCTCTTCGTTATTAAAGTCAACCTCGGCAAATATGTCGTCCCTTGTAATGTTTTCCAAAGACTCTGACGAACCGTAAACGGTAATCTCCGAAAAGTTCATTTTTATCGGCTCAGCTTTAGCATTTTCAGTCAATCGAAGTATTGAAACATTAGACTTTTTAAAATCTAATGTTTTTTCATTATTTTTTTCAAGTTTTATGACAACCGTGAATTGTTCTGTTTTGTCCAAAACCTTTGCTTCTTTAACATCACTACTCTTAAAATTGAATTTATTTTCGCCGGGCTTGAGCTCGCTGAAATCGACTGTTCCGATATCAACGGCCGTCATGTCTTCCAATATGTTTTCTTCAATGCCAAATAAGGCAAAACCAGGAGTGACGCTGTAAGTTGGCGGATTTTCTAAATAAAGCAAGGGAGCATTTTTAAAAGCAAGCTCTACCGGCAGTTGTGCCTGCTTGTAAACCGGAATAGTCAAGCTGATGTCAACATTATCGTTATTAATGGTTAAAAAGCGAGGCGATGCCGCATATTCATCAACGGGCACAATTTTCGCTTCAAATGTTTGGGTTGCCGTCAACTCATTTTCAAGCTTAACTCGAGCGTAAACTTTTTTCACTTTATTCACTTCAGTGGCGGGGCCGGCGATAANNAACAGATTTTTCGGAAAGAATCTCATCATCTTTGTAATAGCCTTTTGGAATAAGGCTTGTATCTGATTTTATATCGATTGTGAGCGGAAATTCAATTTCTTTATAGACATCATAATAAACATCGATATGTTCTTCTGAAAGCTTAATTATCTCAAAATCGGCAGACTCGTTTTTCTTCCTGACATCAAGCTTGAGGGAATATTTCCCCGCTGAATCAACATAGTTTGTCGAAGCTGTGACAATAATGTCATCCGCCGTCAAAGCCCTTTGAGCTACAACAAATCTTTTACCCTTCACCGTTATATCGACAAAAAAATTCTCGTTACCGAAAATATTAAGATCAAAAGCCTGCACGCTTTGGGAGTTTTCTATTTTAACCGGCACATCTTTAACAATTCGTTCTTCCAGCGGACTGAACTCGATGGCCACCGTAAGCCACAAAATCAGTGAAAGCAAGAGCGAAAACAAAAGAGCAAATTTATTGTCGTAAAATAACTTGTCCAATGATATTTTTTTTCTTTTCATTTTTTAAGGCCCCCAAAGATACGCTTAAGGAAGTTTCCGTTTAAATTGTCTGCCTCGTTTGGCGAAACAAGAATCTCAAGCAGTCGTTCTTTAACAACCGATGGTGAAAGCTTCCTTTCCAACTGCCCTTTATAGGCCAGTGATATATGACCGGTTTCTTCGGATACAACCACAATTGCCGCATCACTGTGTTCGCTCAAACCGATAGCGGCGCGGTGCCTGGTCCCAAGTTCACGGCTTATATCCCCGTTTTGACTTAAGGGTAGAATACAACCTGCCGCACTGACCCGACCTTCCTTGACGATAACGGCACCGTCATGCAAGGGTGACATGGGAAAGAATATATTACCAATCAATTCTTTACTGGTTTTTGCGTCAATCGGTGTACCCGTTGAAATATGGTCACCAAGAGGAGTTTTGTTTTCGAAAACAATTATTGCCCCGGTTTTGCTTGAGCTTAATTCCGTGCATGCTCTGCAGGCTTCATTTATTGACATTTTTGTAGCTTCAAGCAGATCGGTGTCGGAACTGCGAAACCCCAAAGAACCGACTTTAGAGAGGCTGCTGCCACCGACACTTTCCAGAGCGTGACGAATTTCAGGTTGAAACAGAATTATAATCAAAATAATAAAGTCCGAAATGAGCCTTTGAAATATAAAAGCACTGGCCTGCATCTTAAGGGTTAGAATTATTATGTATGCAATACCCAATAAAGCGAAACCCTTGGCCAGTTGAAAGGCCCGCGTTTCTCTTATCAACTTGATTAGGTTATAGAGCACCAAGGCCACAAGCAAAATATCCAGTAAGTCAACAAACCTAAAACCGGAAAAAATTGTGGTAACCCGACTCCAAAACATAATAATACTTTCAATTGCGGTCATAATGACATCCTTTTTTAATTATGGACTAAAAATATCCATTCATATAATAACACTAATCAGATTAAAACGCATCTATATTCGATTTAATTTTCAAAAAATTAACACAATATTAATCCGATTCTTTTTTTATTAAAGAAACTGCCCTTGCGGCCATCCCCAATCCGCTGCCCGTGAAGCCCAAGCCCTCTTCGGTGGTGGCTTTGACGCTAACATTTTCAATTTCCATTATACAAGCATCTGCTATGTTTTGCCTCATCCGCTCTATATACGGTTTAAACTTTGGCTTTTGAGCTATTATGGTAGAGTCGATATTAATTATCTTCCAAGAATCATTGTGCAAAAGTTTCACCGCAAGGCTCAAGAGCTTCATGCTGTCGGCATTTTTGTATTTTTCATCATTGTCGGGAAAGTGACTGCCTATATCCCCCAAGGCTGCCGCACCCAAAAGCGAATCGGTAATGGCATGTAGCAAGACATCGGCGTCTGAATGCCCTTGCAAGCCCTTTTCAAAGGGTATTTCAAGGCCACCGACAATAAGTTTTCTGCCTTCTTCAAGGCGATGGACATCATAGCCTTGCCCAACTCTAATCATATCAATCCCCTGCTTCCGTATGGGTTAAACCCAAATAGTTTAAAGTTTCTTTGTACTTATCGTAGGTCAAAAAAAGATTAATAATTTGCAAGAAAGATTTTGTTGAAAGTGCGGAAGGTAGGTCCAGATGTTTGAGCAACTTGTTTTTCTTTTGCTTGCTGTTCCTCTGACCGCTCAAACCGTCATTAAATAAGTCGACAATGGTAATGGGTCTTTCCGGCTCTGCTTTGAAGTCTTCTTCAAATAAAACACCTGCCCTCTCTAATGCATTTAAGATCACCTCTTTTGTCATACCTTCAAGGCCGATCTTCCCCTCTTTGGAGGGGAGATTCTTGCGCTTTTCTTTACCATTAATGTCCGGGATATAGGCATGATAAACATCTTCACAATCACAAAAACTCTTTATGAAAGCTCTGATTTTAAAGCCCGCCCTATCACTGTCCGTGAATATTACAAGGCCGTTTTTATTTGCAAGCTTCCTTATCATTTCTTGCTTTTGTTTGTTTTTAAATATTTTGAAACCGTCTGTTTCTATGATTAGGGCGTCTAAAAAAGATGAGAGCTTTATTTTATCATATTTGCCTTCGACTATTACAGTCTGTTTTATTTTTATCATTTTAACTCATCCGATACACTTATATTATGCTTATTAATTTAGCAACTGTTTTTTCCAAAACCAAATCTTCATCAATGAAAGAACGACTCTTTAAGGCTTCATCTGCCTCGTCCAAACAATCAAGGCAAGCTACTATTTTTTGTGTTGAAAGCTTACCGGCTTGGCTTCTTATTTTTGTCAGGCGAAAACCCTTATTTCTATAATCATAATGTTTGGCTGCATCTTCCGCCGAATATCCGGCCTTTAAGGCTGCTCTGACCCTATAAAGGNNAAAGGTCAACAAAAGGAGCGATCAGTGTAGCAACTATCATTATAGGCTCGGCCCTTTGTTCCAATAATATTCTCAAAATTTCAAAGGCTTCGTCTGACTCTTTTAAGAGCACCTTATCCGCTAAATGAAAAATATTGGCTTCAAGAGTTTTGATGGTAACGCCGTCAATGTCTGTTTTTTTGATCTTATCTTCTCTTGCAAAGTTGCAAACTTTATCTAATTCATTTCTTAACATATTAATGTCATTGCCCAGGTTTTCAACCATATAGTGTGCAAGATTTGTATCCAGCGTTTTACCCCTTTCGCTCGCCCCTTTTATAAGTAGGTTTACAAGCCTTGACGCTGCTCTGTGACCTAATTCAAACACAAGACCCCTTTGCTCTATGGCTGCTTTGAAGTCCTTCCAACTGTTCTTTCTTAAATTAGCGTTTGAGGGTTTTTTCGAACTGCTTTTAGACTCAACGGTCTGCATCAAAAAAACCAAGGCACAAGTATCTGGCATGTTTTCTATGATTAACAACAAATTTTCAAAGTCATTTGCGCTTAAATCATTTATAGGTAAATCCGTAACCAATACCCCGGTACTTTCTGAAAACATCGGCACCGCTTCAACCGCATCCCTTATCAGCTCAATGCTTGCGTTTGTACCGTCTATTTTCTTTAGATTGAAATCGGTGAATTGACCATTAACAGCCTTTTTTACAATTTCATTGGCATAATAAACTTTTAAGAAGCTGTCGTCACCGAAAATTAGGTAGGGCCCCTTAAGTTTTTCTTTTCTTAAGTGGGCAGCTAACTCACTTTCACCCTTATTTCGTTTTTTATTGTAATATGACATCAATATCCCCTCTCAAGGCTAAAAGCTTTATTGCCGCGAGTTTTTACAATAATATCACCCTGCCCGGCAGTCGTAAGGAACTTTATGTTTTGCTTTGCGTACTCATTTTTTTCCTGCAATGTAAATTCGTTTTTCCTGATAAAAATTACTGTTTTATCGGAATATTCATTTTCTTTAAAGGTTAAATTTACTCTTGTTATTACAAGATCGGCATTTAAGATCAGGGGGCGTAAATCTTCCACAGCATGTTTTGTAATTTTATGCACAAGTAAAACACGCGTGCCCATTATATCAATCAAACAATAGCTTGAGCCCTTGTTATTTACAGCCTTTAGGGCTACTTTATCCCACAAAAAACCTTCGTATTCCTGCTCGGTTTCAATATTTGCAAATTCACTTAAAAAGCTAAATTGAAAATCATCATCATTCAAAATGATTTTTTCAGGCTCATAGTCCCTCAACAAGTAAGGAGCTGCACCTGTGGAATAGGAATCTTTTTGCGGCAAAAGGAGCAGATCCAGCTTTTTTGCACCCGCCATGTCAAGATGTTTTTTTGCCTTTGAAGCAGTAAAGCTGTTGCCCCCACAACTTAAGACCGCCGCCTTCTTATTATTGTTCAATATTATAAAACTTTGGTTATAGTTATCCAGTACTCTGATACTTACTGTGTTTTGATTTAAAAAATAGTTTGATATGCCTACCACAAGCAAAAGCCCGATTGAAAGGCTCAAGTTTGTTATTATATAACTTTTTTTACTCTTTTTTGACAGGATGGCAGCCAAAGCAAAAAGCAAAAGAACCGCCGCCAACCATATCGCCAAAAACCTGTGCTTGAGAACAATTGTGCTTATCGGTAACCCGGCAAGTTTAGCTGAAAACCATAAGATGTATTTGGATAAGCCACCGCTGATCAAGTAAAGAGGATTGGTCGCGAAGCTCATGCCAGGAACAAGAGTGAGAACTGCAGCCAAAGCACCGAAAATCATTGTGGGAGCCGCCAAAAAGGTAATAAAGAGATTTGTGAAAGCAGATAAGATAGAAACCTTGCCAAAGCTCACCATAAGTATCGGGAGTGTAAAGGCGCCGACAACGAAAGACATTAGGACACTTTGTGTGACTATAGTCAATATTTTTTGATAAAAGGTGTTTTTTACCCGTAAAAGTTTATCTTTAAAATTTTTCTCGTAAAGATTGTTTGCGCTGATTACACCCAAACTTGCAAAAAAAGATAATTGTAAACCTACATTTGCCCACACCATGGGCTTCAAGAGGCAAATTATGGTCACCGCAATACCCAAAGAGTTGAAGGCATCACTTCGCCTGTGAAAAAGCAAGGCTAACCTTGAAATGAAAAACATTAGACCAGCCCTAATAACCGAAGGCGTAAAAGAAGCCAAGGCCATGAAGAAAAAAGCAAAGACCAGGATTACAAGGCTACTTAATTTATTTCCCAGCCTAATCCTTTTTAAAAAAATTGCTAATGAGTGCAAAAAAACAGAGAAATGCAAACCCGACACGGCCACTAAATGTGCGGCCCCTACACTTCTGAACCCCTCAATGGTTCCCGGTGTTAAATGGGAAGTATCACCGAATATAAAGGCAACCACCAAAGAGCCGTTTTCCGACGGTAAGGCGTTCTTAAGGGCACCGGTAAGTTTTTGCCTGGCAAGAAAGGTTGCTTTGAGTGGATTCATAGTCGAAGTTCGCTTCAGTATTTTGAAGTTAACATCGTCCCCCGAACCGCTGAAAAAAATGTTTTTAGACAAATAATTATGTTGAAGAGTTTTATCAGTCGAATTAATTGGGGACAATTTTGTTCTAAACTCAAGCCGGTCGTAAATTTCAAATTCAGGGTAGCTTTCGAAATATAACCTCACTGAAAAACTATGTTTTTCCCCTTCTAAACTCTTGCCCTTTATTATACATGCGGTTTTGCCGTTAGCTGTTTGTTCAATTTGAATTACCTGCCCATTAACACTTGCCTGTTCATATTTTTTTGCCTGTGCAATCACGGGCTTATAAGAAATTTCAATGAAGGAGACAAAAAGCAAACAAGCAATCAAGACGGTAAAGCTTGAGTAAGTAAAAATCATAGGTGATTTAAAGCGCTCCAAAGAAAGAACAAGAATGAAGACAGCCAGTGCCAAGCCAAGACAAAGCCACGCAAACTCAAACCCTAAAAAGGTCAGAATTATCAAGCTTGTGAAAAACACAGTTCCGATAATGGCAAAAGGGCGCGGCATTGAATCACTATCCTTTATTTTTTAGTTCTTTCAGCCGGCCGGCCATGAAAATTTTCTTCCGCCCATAAGGTGAAAATGAAGGTGATCCACACTTTGACCTGCGTCTTTTCCGTTGTTGGTTACCACTCTAAAGCCCTCAAGCATGCCTTCAGACTTTGACAAGTCCGCAATAACCTCAAAAATTCTTGCAACCACATGGCTGTTGCCTTTATTGATATCGGCAGCTCCGCCAATATGTTCTTTTGGTATAACAAGCATATGTTTAGGTGCTTGCGGATCTATGTCATTAAAAACTAAAACAAGGTCATCTTCATAAACCTTTGAACAAGGAATTTCGCCTTTAACAATTTTACAAAAAATACAACTCATAAAATACCTCCTGTATTATTTTTCAAGTTGTGAGTTTATTAAGCTTTCTACCGCTTTCAAGGCTTTGTCGACCTTTGAAATATCTTTGGCACCTGCCATGGCACTATCAGGCCTACCACCGCCGGAACCCCCGGCGAGTTTAGCAACTTCTCTTACAAGATTACCGCAATGGACTCCAAGGGAAACAGCCCCCTTGCCGGCAGCCGCACAAAAAGACAGGCTGGATTTATCTTCACTGACTCCGGCCAAAACAACAAGCATTAATTCGTCGGTCGCTTTTATATCATCGCACAACTGTCTGATATCCTTCGGGTTGGCCATTTGCTTTTTAGCCGTAACTAACTTAAGGCCACGGTAGTCTTTAGCATTTTTGATTAGTTGTTCTGCATCGTATTTTAGTAATTTGGAGCTTAAGGCTGAGTTTTTATTTTCTTCTTCTTTAAGCTTTGCTAAAATCGATTGGATTCGTTTTTCCGGATCATTCACATTCCCCTTTACGAGTTGTGCAATGTTTTTGATTTTATTTTCAGTCATGCGAAGGTGACCGATTGCATTAAAGCCTGTCACTGCCTCAATGCGCCTTACACCCGCCGCAACCGAAGATTCACTTGTAATTTTAAACAAACCTATATTACCGGTGTTTTCTACATGAGTGCCACCGCAAAGCTCTGCTGAAAAACCACCTGTGCGTATTACCCTGACATCCTCACCGTATTTTTCGTCAAAAAGCGCCACCGCCCCCGAAGCTTTTGCTGCTTCAAGGCTCATAAATTCCTCACTTACAGGTAGGGCTTCCATTATTGTATTATTAACCAAATCTTCTACGGCTGATATTTCTTCTTCATTTAGGGCGGCAAAGTGAGTGAAATCAAGGCGCATTAAATCTGCCCCCACCTCTTGCCCCGCTTGACTCACATGGTCACCTAAGACTTCCCTGAGTGCGGCATGAAGCAGATGAGCGCTTGTGTGATTTTTCGCGGTTGCTTCGCGTAAGTCTTTGTCAACCACTATTTTAACCTTGTCACCCACTTTAGGTAAGCTACCTTGAAGGAGGCGCCCGCCATGAATAAGAACATCATTTGGTGAGCTTGCGACAAACTCAACATGAAAGTCAAAGCTGTCGTTAAAAATTCTTCCTTCATCGCCCAGCTGACCACCGCTCTCAACATAAAAGGGGCTTTCTTCCGGGACGAGTTGAAGGCTCATAGCATCGTCTTCATCTTCAAAAACCGCTTTGATAACAGTTTCTGTCTCTAAAACCGAATAAGCGGTTTTCTTTGTCGGTGGAAAGGTTGTTAACTCGTCATAAGATTTTTCCCAGCCGTCTTCGCCTGCATTTTTTCGCGCCTCGCGAGCTCTTTGGCGCTGTTGGGCCATAAGTTCCGAAAAAGTTTTTTGATCAACATAAAACCCTTCTTCTTCTGCAATTTCGATCGTTAACTCAAGCGGGAAGCCAAAAGTATCAGCAAGCTTGAAAGCCTCTTCACCACTGATGCTCTTATCTTTTGAGGCATCCATTATTTGCCCTAAAAGTTCAAGCCCTTTATCAATTGTTCTCTCAAAGTTTTCTTCTTCATTTTTCATTACTCTTTTGACAAGGTCACGCTTTTCTTCAAGGTAAGGATAGGCACTCAAATTTTCATCTATAACACAATCACATACTTGAAAAAGAAAAGGTTTGGTTACACCCAAAAGCCTTCCATGCCGTGCCGCACGCCTTATCAATCGCCTAAGAACATAGCCCCTTCCTTCATTTGAAGGCAAAACGCCGTCTGCTATCAGAAAACTTGTGCTTCGAATATGGTCTGTTATAACACGCAAGGAGGTATCAACCTCTTCATCTTGGCCATATTTTTTTCCCGTCAGATCGCTTATCTTTTGCATTATATTTTGCACTGTGTCAACTTCAAAAATATTGCCCACGCCTTGAATAATGCAAGCCAGTCGCTCCAAGCCCATACCTGTGTCAATATTTTTCTTCTTGAGCTCTGTATAGTTACCCTTGCCGTCACTTTCAAATTGTGTGAAAACCAAGTTCCAGTACTCAACAAAACGGTCACATTCACAGCCGGGCATGCAGTCTTCGGAACCGCAGCCATATTCTACACCCTTATCATGGTACATTTCAGTGCAAGGTCCGCATGGCCCCGGGCCTAACTCCCAAAAGTTGTCTTCCTTACCCAAGCGGACAATTTTTTCTTTTGCTATTCCAATCTTGTTTTTCCAGATATCGTAAGTTTCATCATCTTCTTCATAAACACTTATATATATTTCATCGGGTGAAAGGCCTACTGTGTTTACAGAAAAATCCCAAGCCCATTCAATAGCTTCACGCTTAAAATAATCACCGAAAGAAAAGTTACCTAACATTTCAAAATAAGTGGCATGCCTGGAAGTTTTACCCACAATTTCAATGTCGGGCGTTCTTATGCATTTTTGACAAGTCGTAACCCTTAAGCTTGGCGGCTTTGCTTCGCCTGTAAAATATTTTTTCATTGGTGCCATGCCGGCATTGACCAAAAGCAAGCTTTTATCCGCTTCGGGAACAAGCGAAAAGCTCGGCAATCTCTTGTGACCCTTTGCTTCAAAATAACTTAAAAACATTTCGCGCAGTTGATTTAGTCCTGTTTTTTTCATAACTTTCACCTCTGTAAAATAAAAAGAAGATGCCTTCGACACCTTGGGGCGGAAAATCCGCGGTACCACCCAAGTTATGCAAACGCATCGCTTTAAACCCTTAACGCAGGCAACGCCGCTATTCGTCACAGCGGTGCTTGTAGCGTCAGTTAAAACTGACATCGAAACGGCTGAACCGAGTGTTTTCAAAGGGAACATTACAACCAACGCTAACAGCGAGTGTTCCCCTCTCTGTTTGAACTGCTCGGCCTGATTTCAAGCAATTAAATTATATTATTGATTTGTCGCTTTGTCAAACCTGTCAGATCTTTTTAAGCGCACAATACTTCCGATTTGGGGCTTTTTTTCGCAAGGAAATTTAACTTTCATTAAAGGATGCCGTGCACTTTCAATAGGTGTTCCTTCATCATCGGTGAGCCCATATGCCAAAACAGTATAAGGCTTTTTACCCGGTTCCAGTATTTCCAAGCAATCACCGTTAAAGAAACGATTTCTTTGAACCAAGTGTAGGAATCCGTTTGAATGCCCCGAAACGGTTGCGACCCAAGCCCACTGCCTTATATAACCACCCTTGAATGAAACTTGCGCATTTTCTTTAGGCTTGTCAAAATAAAAACCGGTAGAATAAGGGCGATGGCTTATTTTTTCAAGTTCTTCAATAACCCAAGGTTGTAGCCTCGTTTTATCTTCCGCACTGCTCGTCAATAAATCGGTTGCGATTCTATAGGCATTTGTAACGACCCCGGTGTAATAGGCGTTTTTAGCCCTTCCCTCTATTTTAAAACTGCTTATTCCCGCTGCTGCCAGCAAATCCAAATGTTCTAGCAAGTTTAGATCTTTTGAGTTTAAGACAAAAGTTCCCTTTTCATCTTGGAAAACCGGGATAAATTCGCCCGGTCTCTTTTCTTCCATAAGGGCATAATTCCATCTGCAGGGTTGAGCGCAGTTTCCTCTGTTTGCGTCACGCCCTGTCAACAAATTTGACAAAAGGCAACGCCCGGAAAAAGACACGCACATAGCCCCATGTACAAAACATTCTATTTCCAGGTCCGTGGGCGTTTTATCTCTGATCTCGGCGATTTCTTCCAAGCCCAGCTCCCTTGCCAACACAACCCTTTTGGCCCCCATCTCGTATAAAACACGCGCCGTTTCGTAATTTGTCACGCCCAGTTGGGTTGAGATGTGAATTTCCATTTGCGGTAACAGTTTTTTTGCCCTTGACATTAGACCTAAATCAGAAACGATTAGGGCATCCACTCCGGCAGCGGCCGCACTCAAAAGAAAATTGTCAAGCCCGAGCAAATCAAAATTGTGGGCAATAATATTGCAAGCCAAGTAAACACAAAGGCCCGCATCATGTGCTTTTCTAACACCTTCCGAGAGATTTTCACTTGTAAATCCTTTTGAAACAGAGCGCATACTGTACTCGTTAGTACCCAAATAAACGGCATCTGCCCCATATCTTATGGCGAAATCCAAACTTTCAAGTGAACCTGCCGGTGAAAGCAATTCCGGTTTTTTGATACTTGAGTGTACTTTCTTGCTCATTTGTTGTTTACTCTCAAAACTTCCAAGGTGTTGGCATTATGTTCGTTGAAAGTTCTGGCCATATATATTTTACCGTTCTTGTCATGTTGGAAATAGTAATAATTGGTTTCTTTCGGATACAAGGCAGCTTCAATGGCATTAAGGCCGGGGTTGCAGATTGGGCCCGGCGGCAAACCAAAAGCCTTATAAGTATTGTAAGCTTCATAATAACCGGCGGCATAGGCTTCACCAATCACGGGCCTTACAAACCTTGTTATATAATCTTTGGTGGCATTACATTCCAAGGCAGGAAAAACATTGACTTTGTTTAGTCTATTGTGTAAAACCGAAGAAACCAAGGCCATTTGGTCTGAATTTGCCGCTTCTTTTTGTATAATTGAAGCTATGTTAATAATTTCATCAATAGACAAACCAAGCTCTTTGGCCCTGTCATCATATTTATCTGTCCATTTTGCTTGAAAGTTTTCAAGCAACCTGTTTATGACACTATTTGCATTTTCGTTTAAGAAAAAATCATAGGTATCGGGAAAAAGATAGCCTTCAAGCTTCTGTGTTCTTTTTTCATTTGTCTCAATTTCGGCAACGAAAGTGAAATTAAAACCCGATTCTTTCAGGGCCGTATATAGATAATCTTCCTTGCAGACTTTGTACTCATCAAGTTTTGAAATTATTTGGTATAGTGACCAACCTTCGGGGAATACGAGTTTTACGGTTTTTGCGGCCGTTTGTACGGATTTGACTTCATTGAGCATGCTCTCAAGCCCGGAATTTTTGTTCAAATAATATACTCCCCCAAGATACTTGGGATTTGAGTCCTCCATTACACTGCCAATAAATTTCATAAAGACTTTACAGAACGTTTTTTGTTTTATAAGCCCCGCATCATGCAAAATATTAATAATCTCATTTGTATTGGCACCCTCCGGAATATTTACACTGATTACCGTATCTTTTCTTCTCAATGCCAAAACATCGTTTATGCTTGAAATAGCAACATAGGACAAGGCAGCTGAAGTTAGCACAACAGCCAAAATAAGGGCCAGCAACTTTTTATTTTTTTGCCTAATCTGTTTTTTTAGTTTTTCAAAGTTTGAATCTTTGGCCACATCAGGTTGCTTTTGCGCCTCATGATAGGCTTGGGGTGGATTTGAAAAGTAAACTTCACCTCTATAATAAGGCTCATCTGTCCCTGAATTTTGGGACTGTTTACTTTTGCCCTTATAAAATTTATTTGCCATTCTTTCACCTCTAAACATGCTTGCCGGAGAAATCAAGTATCTTGCTTTCCGTAACAATCATGTCTATTCTTTTGTCGTATTTTCCTCTTGGCACACTGTCCAATAAACAAGCATCGTATATTAAACCGATGGTTTTTAATTGCACGCTTGATAAGAAGCGATCAAAATAGCCTTTGCCAAAGCCTATGCGAAAGCCTGATTTATCATAAACCAAAGCAGGTACAACACAGACTGCCCCGTCAAATTCGGTTAGTTTTAAGTTTTTTTGTGGATTGGGCTCCGGAACGCCAAAGGTCCCGGGTTCTAAATCATCCGGACTGTCAATCAGATAATATTCAATATTTCTTGTTCCTTCCACACAACGCGGAACGGCCACTCTTTTGCCTTTTTGCAAGGCATCTGCCATTATTAGGTAAGTGTCTACCTCAACTTCGGTCGAAACAAAAATTAAGATTAAGTCAGCTTCCCTGTAGTGCCAAAGATTCAAAAACCTATTGGAAATTTTTCTGTCCAATCTTTCTTTTTCATCCGGATTTAAGTTTTCCCTATAGGCTTTCGATTTTTCACGAAGCAAGTTCTTCTGAACCCGTATATCGGTGAATTTTTTTACATGCATTGCAAGCTCTCTCTCATTACAGCGGCTTCCCCCGCTGTAGTAAGGCTTTCAAGTATCTTCAAGGCGAATTCGATGGAACAGCCCATACCTTTTCCGGTGATTATATTGCCGCTTTTGACCACACTTTTTTCACTGATAGTCGCGCCTGTAAGGTGCTCTTCAAAGCCGGGATAGCAGGTCGCTTCTAAACCTTTTAAGAGTCCGAGTTTACCCAAAACCATTGGCGCGGCACATATGGCAGCCAATAAAATCTCATTTTCATAGGCTTTTTTAATGAGTTTTATAACTTTTTCCGATCTTTCAAGGTTGAGTGTGCCGGGCATCCCACCGGGTAAAACAAGGGCTTCAAGATCTGCCTGCAAAAGTTCATCCGTTAAGAGTAAGTCACACTCAATTGCAATATCATGCGAACCCACAATTTTTTTGTTACCGACACCAACAGTCTTTACATCAAGGTCTACCCTTCTCAAAATGTCCACAACAGCCAGGGCTTCAATTTCTTCAAAGCCATCTGCCAATAAAACCAATACCATATTAAAACCTCCTGTGTTTTCAACCAAGTGTCAAACCCATATAAGCGTTTTTATTTTCGTCAAGTCTGTTTTTTGCTTCGTCGGTCAGGGGCAGAGCCATCGCATTCTCGATTATAACAAAATCATCGCAGGAAAAGGGAAAGTCCATAGCAAGGCTAAATTCAAAAGACTCGGCAAGAGTAAAACGATCTAATATTTGCTTAATCAGTGCCCCCGGCCCCTTGCTTTGGGCACAGAACTCTTTTATGTAACATTTGTCATCTTTCGAATAAGCTTGAGCATAGCCCACAAGTTGGCCTTTTAAGGATGCGTATATATTTTCACCGCCGGCAAGTTCATTTTCACTGAAAGAGTAAGAGAAAATATCTTTGGGCCAGATAATTCCAGCTTGCTTGAGCAGGGTTGCACGCCTTATGTCATGAAGTTTTTCAAGGTCAAATTCCCCTTGACTACTCTCGGAGTCGGCTAANNGGCTAATATTGTCATTATTTCACGGTCCAGGATAAACTCTTTTCTTTTAAACGCTTTTTTAAATCCGAATTTTTCATAATAATTAAAAAGCTCTTTCTTGGCAGGCACCAAAAACAACAAGTCTAAATTAAGCTCACGGGCATGTTCTCTTGATTTCGCCATGAGAGCAGACATATGACCTTGCCTTCTGCGGTCTTCTCTTGTACAAGCAGCATAAATGTAGCCTGCCGATAAAACTCTCTCGCCTGCCTTGAGCTCGGCATTTAGTATAAATAGGAAGGAAAGAACCTCACCTTCTTCTTCATAAATCAGGCAGTTATCGGGTTTGAAAATTTCTTGCAAAAAGTTTTCTATATAATCTATGTCATCGCCGAAACAGGCTTGCCACAGTGTTTTTATCGAGGAAAAATCTGATTCTTTTCCAAATCGTATCATTGTTTTACCTTCCCGCATCCGATTTTATAGTTTATATGAAAACTCATCTTTAAGCAGAACAGAATATTTTTCAAGCAGTATTACGGGGTTGTATGAGAGCTTGGCCTTGCGCAAACCCGGGTCGCCGACATCCTCTTCTCTGTTTACATATAAATAGTCCCTTAAACAATTATCTGCAAATTCCCTGTTAATCATAGGGTAAGCCCCTCTGACTTCGGCAAAAGCTTTTTCATAGTGGACACAAAAGGTGTTTTTATTAAGCCTTTCCCCTATTGTGAAAGCAACTGCTTGGCCACTACTTCTTATAAGCCCGCCCTCCATACCGAGTTCAAAAAACTTATCAAACCCCCTGGCTATGGCATCTTGTTCTTTATAGATGGAATCAGGGTCGCTTGCGCGTTTTTGCTCATCCCAGGCTTCGTTTAAAGCAATGCACTCTTCCAAATTGCCGGCATCAATAACTTCAAAAGACCATTTGTTTTCACGCTTAAAAGCAGAAATATGATTGCGTTTATCCCTAAATTTTCTTCCTGACAAATTTATTAAGTCTTCTGTCAGGTAGATATAATCAAAGGTATTTCTTTCTTCCCTAAATTTAAAACGACCCGGAAAAAGTTTTTTTAATTCAACCGTACATTCGCGAGTAATCCCGTGCATTTTAAAGGGATGACCGCAACTTTTGGCATCTTCAAGCAAATCGGGCAAAATTTCTTCAAAACTGTCACTGCCTGCAGGGCAACAGTATGAGGGCTTTTCCCCGCTACTTTTTGTTATAAGGCTGTTTTTGTGCTTTGTTATTTTTGTTTTATATGAACGGCTCCACATGAAGATGTTACCGAATGAATATTCGCTACCCATATATTGTGAGTGCTCCAGCATTTCTTCCGCCCATTGTTTGTCTGACATTTCCGGATACCTAAATTCCAGCATCTATGTTTAACTCCTTTAAAATAATAGAAAAAACTTCTTGGGCAATGGCTTGGATTGTTTTAATCCCCTGCCCTTGGACACAGTCAATTCTGTGCCATTTCAACTTTTCGCAAGCAAAAAGTGCTGCCTGCCTGCATTCTAAAAGATAAGAGACATTTTTCTCATGTATATCTTTCTTTATTTCATCGCCTTTGTATCTCTCGGTCAAAAGATTTTGTGACACTTCAACCGGCACATCAAGATAAATGACCGTATCGGGCCTGGGTATGCCCAGTTTATTATATTCATAATCTTCAAGCCACTCAAGATAGTCATTCCAGCTGTTTTTCGGTACTTTAATCATTTGATGATAAGCGTTTGAAGTAGTATAGCGATCAGCCAAAATCAACTTGCCTTGAGAATAATCTTCCTTCCAGTAACAGTTGTAACTGACATATCTGTCAACCGCAAAAAAAGATGAGGCCGCAAATATATTTACATCTTGGGGCCTTGTACCAAAGCGACCTTGAAGATACATTTTAACCAGTTCGCTGGAAGGGTCTTCATAATTTGGCAGCTTGATTTGTCGGGTGGAATAACCCATTTTTTTTATGTTTTTATCCAGTAAATTTAACTGAGTGGTCTTACCGCTTCCGTCCAGACCTTCAATCACAAAAAGTTTACCCATCAAATCACAAGCCTCCCGGCGCAGAGAAAATTATACTAATCACAAAATTTCCCAAACTACACACATTGTAGCATAAGAGGTTGAATAACTTCAATATGCGGGCTTGGGCAAGGTTTACTTTATATATAGCCTTCTTCTCTAAAGCTCATCGTCTTTTCACCTGCCACAATTATATGGTCATTAACAACTACCCCAATGGGCTCCAGAGCTTTTGAAATATTGTTTGTCAGGGCCAAATCTGCCTGTGATGGGGATAGAGAGCCACCCGGATGATTGTGGGCCAAAATAACACTGTGAGCTTTATGGCGCAATACCAGTTCCAGAACCTCACGAGCATATACGGGTACTTCATCTAATGTGCCTTCTTTTACCAGGACGGATTTTAGGATCTTTTTTTGCGAGTTTAAGCAAATCAAATAGAAACGCTCATAAGCCACCGATAAAAAAAGGCTTTTGGCATATTCTTTTGCAAGTTCGCTTTTAGTCAAGACGCTTGTATTTTTACTTTCTTTTTTAAGTTTTGCCTGCTTATTGCTTATAGAGATAAAGTTGGTCAGAGATAAGAGTACTGCTGTGTTTTCTGAAATCTTCATTGTATTGGACAGGTCCAGCGGATTTTCCGCCAACACTTCTTGCAGGGAACCATAAGTCGCAATCATCTTTTTAGCAATTTCGTTTGTATTTTTTCTGGGTATGGCATAAAACAGAAGTATTTCCAAAAGTTCATGTTCTTCCAAGGAAGAAGGGTTGTTAATAAATTTTTTTCTCAACCTGTCCCTGTGACCATGATGATTATGCTTGGCTGAATCGTTAGCTCGCATATGAATCCCCTTGTTATATGAATTAAACAAAGGAAATTATATCACAAATTTCAACTTAAGTTAACTGTTAGGCATACAAGTTTTCAGCTTTTCTTTTTGTTATTTAAGAAAGTCCTTTTATCTATTCCTTTTTGAGGGCTTGTGATATATACTATATTAGGTTTATGTCTGTCTCTTATACACATCT
>LSQX01032721.1_pt2 | contig 25075 bp, 26 predicted proteins | sample 654561 | NCBI WGS metagenome assembly LSQX01 (sample SAMN04489861, study PRJNA283612) | anaerobic digester metagenome | isolation source: 4 biogas reactors fed with cattle manure at either 37C or 55C with and... | place: Denmark: Kongens Lyngby | collected 2014 | reverse complement strand
CAGTAATACTCTGCTACCCATGGTCAGGCCTCCTTTTTATAATATTCTGGAAACAATTCTTCTTCAGACATTTGCAATACTTCTGCTGCTCGTTTTCTCCATGCCGGAAAAAATGTTATTTTGCCATTGGATGCTTGATAAAAGTCGTTTTGTGGTATGCGTGCTTTGATTGCAAATTGAGCTTTTGTTATTCCTCTTTCTTTAAGTATTTCACTGATAAACATCACAACAACCTCCGTTATCAAATATAAATAATAAATTATATTGTAATTCTAATACCTATATGGTAAAATAGCAATGGATGTATTAGAAATATATGTGGATATATCCACCTATATATTATGGGAAATTGTTTATATCTATATTGATATTCTAGTGCTTTCGTAGTAACATGAATATGGATGTATAGTTAATATTGATATTTATATCCACATTAATTGTTTTAATGTTTGATTTAAATCTATATTGGGAGGTATGAAAATGAATACAAAACATGAGATTCTGGTTGATTATGGAGAAGGTTCATATGTTTGCAAACTTATTGTATATAAAGGAACAACAGCTAATTGTAGTAACATTGACGTCGAACCAGGTGCAACAACCATGAACGATGCAGGTAAAACAACAGCTAATTGTAGTTACATTGATGTCGGTAGTATTCTAATAGATTTAATTGAATTGGATTATAGCGAATTTGTAATAGAACATGATAAATTTAGCGAGATAATCAAATCAGAAGAAGAGTATCTTCAAACAAAAAAACTGTATACAGAATTATTCCATGTTTGCTTTGATGAAGGTATTATTGAATACCCTGAAATGAAAGAAGCTAAGGTAGAACAACGATACTTAATATATTTGTATACAGTTAATCCTAATTGTTTCAAAAATATCAATATCAAATTATATCCTTTACCAATTTTAAACTTACCAAATTACCCAAGGGATTTTTCGATGCTTCTTCCTCATATTACTCAAAATTATAGTAAAGAAAAAAAACAAAGATTAATAACAGAAATTCTCTCTTCAGAAAAAGACTATATTGAAATCTATACACTCCAATCATTTCAAGACTATTTATATCTTGATATGCTTAAATTAATTCAAATGCAAATCATTGTTAAAAAATGTATATGCTGTAAAAATTATTTCATTTCAAAAGATAGTGCAGAAAAGTACTGCGATAGGATATATAAAAATAACAAAACTTGTAAAGATGTAGGGTATCTTCTTAAAGTTGAAAACAATGAATTACTTAAACTATATAATAGGGCTTATAAAACAAAACACTCCCAGAAACAAAGAAATATACGCAATAAAAGCAAAACTACCATAAAAAAATATAACGCAGCTTTGAAAACATGGAGAACAATTGCCCGGAGTAAATTGCAAGAATGTACTGAACTTTATGAAAATGCAAAATCTGAAAGTGATAAAAACATAATCGTTCATGAATTAGAAGAAGTTTTGAATAAAGATCTGGAGGTGTAATACTTATGGCCAGCATCCGTAAACGTGGAGAAAACTCATATCAGATTACCGTATGCACTGGGTATGATAGCTCTGGCAAAAAATTGGCTAAAGTAAAAACAATACAGCGGCCTGAAGGGTATACAGATAAAAAGTGGGAAAAAGAGCTCAAACTATTATCAGCAGAGTTTGAGAGGCAGGTTGAAACAGGTCAGTTTCTTGATGGAAAAATAACATTAAATGCATTTTCAGAGAGATGGCTAAAAGACCATGCAATAAAACAGCTTTCACCAAAAACCATACATGCATACAGAAACCTGTTAGATGGCCGTATTATACCTTCACTTGGACATATTAGGTTAGACCGTCTTCAACCCATTCACCTGATAGAATTTTATAATAACCTTCAGGAAGAAGGTGTAATTCAGAACATTAAATATACTGCAAAACCTGAGTTAATAAAAAAAATCGCCGGTTCAGGAAAAAGAAAAGGATATCTGAGTTTTGCTAAATCTGTTGGTGTTTCTGACAAAACAATTGCATCACTTTGTAACGGTGGAAAAACTACTCAAAAAATAGCTGATAAAATTTCATTAACACTTAACGAAAAAACAAATGATATCTTTACACCAGTTAATGATAGAGATATGCTTTCTTCCAATACCATTTCACATTATCATAGATTATTGAGTTCTATGTTAACATGCGCTGTTCAATGGCAGGTTATATCAAGTAATCCAGCTTCAAGAGTAAAGCCACCCAAGGTAGAGAAAAAAGAACCAAAAAATTATGATGAAGATGTTGTTGCTAAAATGCTTTTACTGCTTGATAAAGAGCATATTCGATTAAAAGCTATACTCTACCTTGTTCTTTTTATTGGTATGCGATTAGGTGAACTCTCGGGCCTGGAGTGGAAAGATATTGATTTAAAAAGTAATACGATACAAATTAGGAGAGCAAGCCAATACATAAATGATAAGAATAAGCAGAAAGATGAACGCGTTAACGCTAAAGATCCCAAAAATCCAACCAGTAAACGCGCAATAGCAATTTCCCCTGTTATTACTAAAATCCTAAAGCAATATAAGGCATGGCAGAATGAGCAACGTTTGAAGGTCGGTGACCTGTGGCAAAAAAAAGAGAAAGAACTTTTCGGAGATGATTATGATAATGACAGGTTATTTACCAAGTGGGATGGTTCCCCAATCTTTCCGGATACGCCATCAAAATTGTTTCAGAAGTTTCGTGAAAAGCATAATCTTCCCCCGCTCACATTCCATCAATTGAGGCATACCAATGCAAGTTTGCTAATTGCTCAGGGAATAGATATAACAACCGTTGGAAAAAGATTAGGCCATTCTACTCCTGCTACAACAATGAAAATATATGCACATGCACTACAACGGCCAGATAGAGAAGCTGCACAAAAACTTGAAAACATTATCATGAATAGAAAGGCGAAGCAGAAAAAAGCATAGTAGTCAAATAGTAGTCAAAGCACATATCACGAATAAATATTTAAAGATTTAAAAAACCGCTAATACTTGATATTAGCGGTTTTCACTGGAGCTGGTGGACGGATTCGAACNNNCCTCTAGCGTGACAGGCTAGCGTTCTAACCAACTGAACTACCGGGCCAGTTCATTGAAATGAGAAGTGCGACACGCACACTTCCCACCTCGGAATGGTGACCCATGAGGGACTCGAACCCTCGTTACCGCCGTGAAAGGGCGATGTCTTAACCACTTGACCAATGGGCCGCAATAGACCAACGAATTATATTTTAACTGCTGGCCTGTAAAAAGTCAAGCAAAAAATCTCGTTTGCATAATATGTTTACATACAACTGTTTACATGCATACGGTTCATTGAAAATGAACTGCAGCGGCGCTTTTTAGCTTTACCGCTCATGTAGCGGGTGGAGGGGCTGTGCTGACTGTAATTTAGCCCCTGCTTGTGATTCGGCATTCAATCATGTTTACGCTTTGTCTTATTCTCTGGCTTCCGTCTTGATCTTTCAGAAGGCTTCCCAGACTTTTTGCCTTTAGCCTTTACATGCTGCAGAACATGCTTATCAATTGGTCTTTTGCCCTTCCTGGCAGATTTTTCTTCATTGCTGTCACGGCTGCTCTCATAATGTTTTTTCCCTGCATTTTGAGGCTTTTGCCTAATATCATAGGGATCATCACCGTTTGCAAGCATAAAATCGATCTGCCTGTTTTCCGGGCTGGCGCGGGTAACAACGATCTCCACCGCATCCCCGATGCGATAGATGTTGCCGGTTCTTTCCCCAATGAGGCAGTATTGCTTTTCATCATAGCGATAATAATCATCGTCCATACTGCTGAGGCGTATAAGGCCTTCAATGGTGTTTTCCAGCTCAACAAACATTCCAAACGAAGTAATACCCGAAACAATGCCGGTGAAGGTCTCCATGACATGCTGCTGCATGTATTCGGCCTTTTTCAGGTCATCACAGTCCCTTTCCGCTTCTTCCGCATTTCTTTCCCTCTCGGAGCATTGCCGGGTAACCTCGGGAAGAATGGAGGCATAATGCTCGTTCCTTTGCTCGCTGAAATCACCATGAATATATTCCTTCATGATCCGGTGGATGATGAGGTCCGGATAGCGGCGGATCGGAGATGTAAAATGTGAATAGTAGCCGGCTGCCAGACCGAAATGCCACACATGCTCATCGCTGTATCTTGCTTTTTGCAAGCTTCTGAGCATCATTGTGCTGATCATTCTTTCCTGCGGCGTGCCCTTCACCTTCTCCAAAACATCCTGAAGAGCGCGTGGATGTACATTACCGCTGCCCTTGATCCTTTGCCCGAAGTTATACAGAAATGCGTTCAGGCTTTCAATCTTTTCCGGGTCCGGATCCTCATGAATGCGATAAACAAAAGGAATGTTGGCCCAGTAAAAATGCTCGGAAACCGTTTCATTGCAAAGCAACATGAACTCCTCGATGATCTTGTTGGCAATGGTCATGGGGTATCGTTTGATGTCAATGGGTTTGCCATTGTCATCGACAATGATCTTCGCTTCTTCGAAATCGAAATCGATGGCACCTCTAAGGCTTCTTTTCTTTCTGAGGATGAGTGCTAATTCTTTCATTTTCTCGAACATCGGAACCAATGGCCGATATTGTTCGATCAGTGCTTCATCCTTGTCTTCCAGTATCTGATAAACCTTTGTATAGGTCATCCGCTCATTGGTGTGAATGACGCTTTCAAATATTTCATGGCTGATCACACGCCCCAGGCTGTCGATATCCATCAGCACCGAGAAAGCAAGGCGATCCACCTGCGGGTTCAGACTGCAAATGCTGTTGGACAATTCCCGGGGCAGCATAGGGATGACTCTGTCGGGGAAATAAACACTGGTCCCGCGCTTCAAAGCTTCCTCGTCAAGTGCAGAGCCCTCCCGGACATAATGTGTCACATCCGCAATATGAACACCCAGACGGTATATTCCATCTTCCTTCATTTCAAGAGAAACAGCATCGTCCAAATCCCGGGCGTCTTCCCCATCGATGGTGACCATCGTAAGCTCTCTCAGGTCTCTTCTCCCCTCAAGCTCTTCAGCGGACAGTTCCTGAGGTACCGCCCCGGCTTCGCCTGTTACCTCATCCGGAAATTCCAATGGGAGGTTATAGGTGCGAATAATGGACATTACATCCACACCTGCCTGTTCAGCATCTCCCAGGATTTCAGTGATCCTTCCCTCGGCATTTCGCTCTTGTTCAGGATATCGCGTAATTTCAACAATAACCTTCTGATGAGGCAGCGCACCCATGGTTTTATCCATTGGCACGATGATATCTGGTCGTATTTTGCGGTGATCCGGGGTTACAAAGCCCAAAGAACCGCTCCTTTCGAAAATACCGACGATTTTATCGTTGGCGCGATTCAGGATCTTAACGATTTCCCCTTCAGCCCGGCGGTTGCTTTCGGGGTACTTTGTAATTTTAGCCACAACCCTGTCGCCGTGCATAACACCGTTGAGGTCATCCATTTGTATAAACAGATCTTCCTGATTGGGTTCATCGGAAATGACGAAGCCAAACCCGCGCTCATGTCCCTGAAACCTGCCGGCTATAAGGCCCATTCTTCCCGGCGCGCCATATTTGCCTTTTCGGGTTTTAAAGATCTGTCCCTCTGCCTCCATTTCATCCAATACCTGACGCAGGGCTTCCCGATCCTCCTGGGGCACATCAAGGACTACCGCCAACTCCTCATAAGACAACGGGTGATAGGATTTTTCATGAATAAACCCTTTTATTCTATCTTTTCTTTCTTCCATCAGCTTCATCTCAATTCCTTCGTAATAGCACAGAAGCAATTGCTCAGCAATTGCTTCCCATACATTCTTTTTCTCATTATTTTTTACTGTATGCCGCAAAATATACCTGAGAGCAACAAGACTACTTCGTTAGTTCATCGGAAATTTCTTGCAATGCCGACAGCCCCATTTCTATAAAAGCACCTAACGAAAGGCCAATATCTTCGCATGAGCTGATTTTTTCCCGGTCTATCTCTTGGCTTTTAAAGCTATAGTCATAAAACATGTCGGTTACATACTGCGGATCCATTTCGTCCAGTTTCTTTTCCGGAAGGGACAACATGCAGGCCTTGAGCAGGTCCGCAAGGGGGATTGCGCAGAACAATGCTTTGTCAATGCGCCTTCTTCGCTGTATGCCCAGCTTTGGATTATGTGCTTTGATGGCATAGATGATGGTAGGGTTCACATTCAGGCCTTCCAGTATTTCTGCACCGACCAGCCCCTTCCGCTGCAAGTCGCCATCCACCTTTTCCTGATCAATATTATGAAGCAGCCCCGCCAACCCCCATAATTCAATATCTTCCTGCAGATAAACTGCAAGTTTTCGCATGATTGCTTCAACGGCGAGACTGTTTTGAATCAGGCTTTTGTTCTCCAGCCTTACCGACAATTCTTCAAATGCTGTTTTCCTGTTCATATTTACCTCCAGAAATTTTCATATCCAGTATTATAATAGAGGTTCCTTTTTCCGAATATGAATGAATATTGCTTTCAGCCCCGTGGTAGCGCAAGTTATCTGTGCTATTTCATTATTCTGGACTTTCCAAACATTCCCATACGGATCCCCGCATGAAGAGAAATGATTCTTCGCATTCCGCATTTTCTGTTATATATATCGGGTTTCTGAATCAAGAAATTAATAATCTTCGGAATTGATTTTAGTAATCTGTCTTCAGAAAAGGCTAGTAGCCAATCTATGCAAACAAACAAAAAAATTTATGACAGACGTCGGAAAAAAAATCAGCCTTTAAAACATCTTCGTCTTTATGGATGTATTCTGAACAGCCGAGTGCTTGCACCATAATGAGATCCATGTTAAAATCAAGTGTGTGGCCAGTTCGCAATATCCTGGCCGGTCTGGAATTTTTCTTTTACTTTTCAGGCCAATCAAAACTACGGAGGTTACCATGAACAAAAAGGTTCTTTTTATCGTTCAGGCAGCGATCATTGCTGCGCTTTATACCGCATTAACCATGATTTTTCTGCCCATCAGCTTCGGCCACAACATTTTTCAAATCAGGTTTTCTGAAGTGCTTACAATCCTTCCGGCTTTCATTCCTGCATCCATTCCCGGTTTGTTTATTGGTTGTATTGTATCCAATTTGCTTGGAGGCTTTGGTCCCATTGATATCATATTTGGAAGCCTTGCGACGCTGCTTGCGGCATTGGCATCCCACGGCCTCAGAAAATACCCTGTTCTTGTCCCGCTGCCTCCGCTGGTGTTCAATGCGCTGATAGTAGGCACCTACTTGAAATATTTGTACTTGGTTGATGTGCCTCTTGCAGTTAGTATCGGGTGGGTTGCGCTGGGGCAATTTGTATCCTGTTATGTGCTTGGATTGCCACTGCTGATAATCCTGAGGAAAAAGAAGGTGTTTCCACAGGAATGATATCATCATTTTCCTATTTGAGGTTTTCCCATTTCTTATTGCTTGTTTTATCCTGTCATTCAAAGGGTAAAAATGAAAGACTGGATTTATGTTCTCTTGATTGAACTCAAGGAAACAGTAAATACGAAGAACTAAGTTTTCATTACAGTTACTTTCAACGAAAGCAATTAACAAGGCAGGTATTGTACATGCGATTGGTAGCCATTCAGGATATCTCCGGAGTAGAAATACTCGCACAACCAATTTATGATATAGACGGCCGTAAGCTTCTGAATCAGGGGATACGAATGAAACCCGCCTACATAGAAAGGCTTCATGAAAAGGGTATTTATAGTGTTTATGTGAACGATGCCGTATCGGAAGGAATAGAAATTGATGATTCTCTTTGTCTGGAAACCAGAATCCATGCAAAACAGGTGGTCAGTCAGGAGATGAACCGTTTTGCCAGGTCGAAGGAAATTCGGGTTCAGGAATTGGTCAAAATGGTGAATGAGCTTGTGGATGAATTGCTTTCATCCCGGAATGATTTAATCAATTTAAAGGATGTAAGGTTACAGGATGAATATATGTTCGCGCATTCAGTCAATGTCTGCGCACTTTCGATCATGCTGGCATCCAAAGTGGGTTACACCAAGGATAAGGTTAAAAGCATCGGCTTGGGAGCTCTTTTGCATGATTTTGGAAAGATCATCATCCCTCCCTCGTTGCTGCAGAAGGAATCAAACCTAAGCCCGGAAGAGGTGCTTGAGCTTAGAAAGCATACCCTTTATGGCTACAATATTTTAAAGGACGATCCCACTATCAACTCCACTGTGAAAATTGCCGTGCTGATGCATCATGAGAACCTTGACAGTTCAGGATACCCTTTGGGGCTATCCGGGGATAAAATACATTATTCCGCCCGCATTGTTGCTATCTGCAACCTTTTTGACAACATCATCAGCGACAAAAAGTTCAAAATGACCTTAAGCACTGCCGATGCTGTAGAGCAACTGTCCTGCTCTGTTGGAACCATTCTGGACAAATCATTCACGGACGATTTTCTTGGCATGATCCCCATTTTCCCAAAAGGAACGCTGGTGCTGCTAAGCAACGGCCTTATTGGAATTGTCATCGAAAATAACTCCAAAAGCCTTACCCGCCCTACTGTCAGGCTGTTATACAACCCGAAAAACAAAACCCGTTATGGGAAAAACTATATTGTGGATCTGATGAAAGAGCTATCCCTGAAAATTCTGCGTGAAATCCGTGTCCCATCCAGTGAGTTAAATGAATAAGCCAAGGGGCGGAGCCCAGGTACCTTGGCTTATTCTGACCAAAGAGGGACAGTTACCTTGGTTTTATTTGACCAAGGTAACTGTCCCTCTGACTTTCTCTGGCTTTGACCAAGGTACCTGAGCCCCGCCCCTTGGCTTACTGGCTTAGTATTTCATTCCAACTTTCAGCACTTCCATTTCTTCAGGGATCATGGAATGCTTCTTTGCAGGAAGGATCTCGAAGAGTGCCTTTTCAAAATTCTCCAGTGAGACAATCTGCCTTTCCGCGATCAGCTTGCCCAGCAGATAAATATTGGCATAGGCCTTATTCCCCATATCCGAGGCCATTTTGGAGGCTGGGATGAGGAAGGATTTGATGTCATCGCGACGGATATCTCTGTCAATAATAGAGCTGTCGATAATGACGATGCCGCCTTTCACAACCCAGCTTTCGAATTTGTCAAGAGATGGTTTGTTCATTACAATTAGAGCGTTGCAGCTGTTCAGAACCGGAGAGTCCACAGGGCTATCCGAAATAACAACGCTGCTGTTCGCCGTACCGCCGCGCATTTCAGGGCCATAGGAAGGAAGCCATGAAACCTGCTTCCCGTCATGCATGCCTGCCTGGGCCAAAAGCCTGCCGGCCGATAATATTCCCTGCCCGCCAAAACCAGCGAGGATTACTTCATGTGTCATTGCATCATACCTCCAAGTTTTCACCTTTGAATACGCCCGGGGGATAATGAGGGATCAGTTCATTGCTGATCCTGTTCAGGGATTCAACCGGACTTAACCCCCAGTTAGTCGGGCATGTGGACAACAGCTCTACCATGGAAAAGCCCTTCCCTGCCAGCTGAACCTTGAAGGCCTTTTTAATGGCTTCCTTTGCTTTTTTGATGTGCTTCACATCCTGCAACGACGCTCGCTCGATATAAGCGGGGCCATCGAGGGTTGCCAGCATTTCACTCACCCGAATCGGAAAGCCGTGTTGGTCTGCAATACGGCCATAGGGCGTGGTTGTGGAATACTGGTTCAGCAAGGTAGTTGGCGCCATTTGACCTGAGGTCATTCCGTAAATTGTATTGTTGATAAAGATCACAGTAATTTTTTCGCCCCTGGCTGCCGCGTGAACAATCTCCGCGGTACCGATGGCTGCCAAATCACCGTCCCCCTGATAGGTGAACACAACACTGTCCGGTTTGCTTCGCTTAACACCGGTTGCAACAGCCGGAGCACGGCCGTGCGGGGACTGGATCATATCACAGTTGAAATAGTCATAGCTGTTGTATGAACAACCGACAGAGGCTATTCCGATGGTTTTGCCCTCGATCCCCAGCTCGTCCAGCACTTCAGCTACAAGGCGGTGAGCAATGCCATGGGTACATCCGGGGCAATAATGCATGGATTTATCCTTTAAGGCTTTTGGTTTTTGAAAGATAATCGCCATAATATCAGTCCTTTCATCCTGCATGAGGTTTCAGGAGGGTTCCGCAGAACCCTTTGTTTCACTTCTTCATTCAGTTCAGACCGCCAGTAATAACCGCGGCTTATCCGTGTTGCTGCTTAATTTCTCTAAGCTTGGCAAGAATGTCATCCCTCACCGGAACCATTCCGCCCATACGGCCATGGAAATATACCGGTTTCCTGCCTTGAACGGCCAGCATGACGTCCTCGAGCATCTGTCCGGCGCTCATTTCAACCGTCAGGAAAGCTTTCGCCCTGTCCATCACCTTTTCAAAGGCCTGGGTTGGGAATGGCCATACGGTAATGGGCCGAACCAGACCAACCTTCATGCCTTCCTGCTTTGCAAGCTCGATGACGCTCTTTGCAATTCTGGCAACGGTGCCATAGGCTACGATGAACAGATCGGCATCTTCGGCATTGAACAGTTCATACCGGCATTCCTTTTCCGTAATAATCTTGTATTTATCCTGCAGGTTCTGGTTCATTTTCTCCAGAACCGCCGGGCTTAAGTGAATGGAGGTGATAATGTTCTGTTCGCGCTCAAAACCGTGACCAACAGTGGCCCAGGGGGTTTCTTGGCGTTCTATGGGTTCGCTGTCGCGGAACTCAACCACTTCCATCATCTGTCCCAGAATACCGTCACCCAGAATCATTGTGACCATGCGATAACGATCAGAAAGGTTAAAGGCTTCTACGGTAAGCTCATACAATTCCTGTACACTCGACGGCGCCAGTACAATCTGCCTGTAATCGCCGTGCCCGCCGCCCCTGGTGGCCTGGAAATAGTCGCTTTGAGCAGGCTGGATTCCGCCAAGGCCCGGCCCTCCGCGAACGATATTGACTACAACCGCCGGCACCTGGGAGCCAGCTATATAGGAAAGACCTTCCTGTTTCAGGCTGATTCCCGGACTGGAGGATGATGTTAAAACCCTTGTTCCGGTGCTGCCCGCGCCATAAACCATATTGATCGCGGCAACTTCACTTTCGGCCTGCAGAAAAACGCCTCCCACCTTTGGAAGCTTTTTGGCCATATAATGCGCAACTTCAGTCTGCGGGGTGATGGGATACCCGAAATAGTGAAGGCACCCCGCCCGGATCGCCGCCTCGGCAATCGCTTCATTTCCCTTCATCAACAGTTTTTGTCCCATAGGATGCCTCCTTTACTTCTCCACAATGATTACGCAATCCGGGCAAATTGTTGCACAGAATGCGCAGCCGATGCACTTTTCCATGTCAGTCACTTCTGCCGGATGGTAGCCTTTTTCATTCAGATTCTGGTCGTTCATTTTTATAATATGCTTTGGGCACACGTTGACACAAAGCGCGCAGCCCTTGCATTTTTCCTGAATAAAAGTAACCTTTGCCAAATGTTCTCTCCCCTTTACAGAATAATAAACAAAATTAGTAAAACTTGTCCGAAATCGACCCGAACAAACCGGATCAACCTTTGTATTATAACACAACCCATGATTTAACTGCAAGAAATGCACCTAAATTCGTTTGAACGATCACCGGAATAGTTACTATTCAAAAGTAACCCGATTTATCATAGCAGGCGATTCAAGCCCATCGTTTTGTCCATATAAAAAACAGGTTCACTTAACTGTAGTTCACCGGAAATCGGTGTTGCCTGAAGGACGGTGTGAAACGCAATGGGAATTCCTGAAGCACGGGAAACCTGCTGCGCAAAATCCTTCCCTTGCAGAATATCATCCTCAGTGGTGTCTCCCATCAGATGGGCATTGTTGATAATATAATCGACCTTCATTCTTCCCGCCGCGCGTATCTCTTCCAGTGAAGCCAAGGCACCCTCAATGGTGCGGGTTTCAGGACGGAAATAGTTCAGCACAAAGTAAACAGCAGCCTCGTTTTCGGGGATCTCGTTGCGGTACCGGCCTACCACCTTTGCACCGGCATCGTCCCCTCCAACGTCCATGACGATGGCGGCAGATCTGTCTAAAAGATAACGGCTGAGATCCCCCGTTAAGGCAGGGATGTCGATATTGGTGTTCGCATAGGATGTTGTAATAACGGTAATACCCTTTTCCTCCAGCATGCTTCTGGCCTCATTGCTGCGAAAATAGGGGTTGATGATATCCAGATCGGCAAAGATAATATTCTTATTTTGCATCGACAGTGCCAAATTTACCGAGATCTCAGACTTGCCGCTGCCGTAGTGGCCTGTAATGATATGAATTCTTTTTTCGAACAGCTTATCTTCTTTACGGCTCCAATGCATATTGCTTCCTCCCTGATTCATAAAGATTGTTCCCATATTGATCGATCACAACAATCGCCGGGAAGTTCACCAGGGAAAGCTTTCTTACAGCTTCTGTGCCTAATTCACTGAATGCGATCAGTTCCAAGCTTACCACGCATTTGGAGATTAAGGCTCCAGCCCCGCCCACGGCGCCAAAATAGACTGCCCCGTATTTTTTCATGGCATCCACCACAGCCGCGTTTCGCTGACCCTTGCCAATCATTCCCGTCAGCCCCATTTCAATGAGCTTCGGGGCATATTTATCCATTCTGCCGCTGGTGGTTGGACCTGCCGAACCGATCACCCTGCCTTCCGGTGCCGGGCAGGGACCCACATAATAAATGATTTGATCTCTCAGGTCGAAAGGAAGCTTTTCCCCGGCGAGGATCAGCTCTGTCAGCTTTTGATGGGCGGCGTCCCTGGCGGTATAGACGCTTCCGGTGATTTCAACCATATCACCGGCCTTCAGGCTTTGAATGCTTTGATGGGTTAGCGGGGTGTTTAATTGAATTATCATTTTTAATCTCCTGCTGGCAGGTTCCATTTTCGTCTTGGCCATAATCATGATTGCATGAACTTGAAAATAATGGTATTGCATGCGTTCCGATGTTTTATGCATGAAATACGTGATAGTATCATGCATCGGAATGAGTTTGAGCAGTCATACATATAAAGGCTGTTCAACGGTTACCTGGGAATTCCCGTTCTTCAGCCCGTAAATCAACACCAGTGTTGCGGGTTTCCCCTTATGCCCATGAACCAGCCGGATACTCTTTGGTTCAATTTTATTCTCACGCATCGCGCAAAAGATATCTACCAGCCTTTCCGGCCTGTGAATCATGAAAAAACGCCCACATTGCTTTAGCAGCTTTGAGGAAACCGCAATGAGCTGCTCAAGCGTGCAATAAATTTCATGCCTGGAAACGGCTTTTGTGTCGTTTGGGTTTACCAGCCCACCCCCTGGCTTTGTATATGGAGGATTGGTAACCACCACATCGAAGCTGCCAATGCCAAACCATTCCAAGGCATTCAAAAAGTTCCCCTGAACGATTTCTATTTTATCCTCCAGATGGTTCAACGCAATGCTTCTTTTTGCCATTTCCGCCATTTCAGGCTGGATTTCAATGCCGGTGATATGGCCGGCCTTTGTTTTAGCCGAAAGCAAAAGCGGGATGATGCCCGTTCCGGTTCCAAGATCAACAACCCTGGCGTTTGGCAGTACCTTGACATAGTTTGAAAGAAGCACTGCATCGCTGCCGTAGCGGAAGCCTTCATTCTTTTGAATGATGCAAAGGTTATTCGTTTGCAGATCATCCAGGCTTTCGCCCTCTTTCAACAGTACATCCGCCATGTTGTTAAAGCTCCTCTTTAAGGCACTCTTTCTTTTCTTTTAGCATTGCCAAGCCATTTGAAAAATCATTCACACCTTAACTTTCCAGGCTGGCATGCCATACGCGCTTAGAGAAAGAGCCAGACATAAAATGTCCGGCTCCTGTAAATATTACGGCTTATGATTATTCCAGCTTTGGAGCATCAACAGGGCAAACATCTGCACAAGCTCCACATTCAATGCACTCTTCCGGATCGATTACATACTTGCTGTCACCAGCTGAAATACAGCTAACCGGACATTCCGGCTCACAAGCTCCGCAGCTGATGCAGTCATCATGAATGAAATATGCCATAACAGTACACCTCCATCACTTAATCAAAGGAACTTTTAATTCCCATGTTATCCTACAATAAAATTATTAGTGTGTCAACAACTTGTCTAAGAAAATAATCTTCCCGTGAAATTGAACTATTCATACGTTGTCCTTCTGAGCACAGCGAAGGCTCTTGTCATGAGTAATGAAAGAGCCTGCGCTTCGTTCAGCAGGCTTCGCCTGTCGAACGCTTCGGTATAATATAAACTTATCCAGGTATTTACCCTTTATGTGTGTAATGGCACCGTTAGTCTTCAAGCTGCTTTAAAACTTCCAGCTCCAGCTCCGGTTCTGTAGAAGCCTTATCCACATCTTTGATCAGTTTAACCTCGGATGCCCGGTATTCCTGCAGATCGGGCTCATTCTCGTTGTCGAGCTTTACCTTCACCTTTTCCTCGAGGAGACTGACATACATGATCGTGCCCGTTCCGTGAGGTGTTTGCACCAGCGCGCCGGCTTTCGGGATTCGTTTTAAAAGATCCTCATAGGCGTCCTGCTCATACTTCAAACAGCACATCAACCTGCCACAGGTGCCGGAAATCTTGGTGGGGTTCAGCGACAGGCTTTGCTCCTTTGCCATTTTAATGGACACCGGATGGAATTCGGTTAAGTGTGAGCTGCAGCAAAGGCTTCTGCCGCATACACCCAGGCCGCCCATCATTTTTGCCTCATCCCTCACCCCGATCTGACGAAGCTCGATCCTGGTTCTGAACACAGCAGCCAGGTCTTTTACCAGCTCACGGAAGTCTACCCGGCCGTCGGCGGTAAAGTAGAAAAGAATTTTGTTGTTGTCAAAGGTATATTCCACATCGATCAGCTTCATTTCCAGGCTATGCTTCTGAATTTTTTCCTGGCAAATCCGATAAGCTTCCTCCGCCTTTTTTTTGTTGTCCTCTACCTGCTGCAGATCCTCCGGAGTAGCTTTGCGCATGACCTTTTTCAGCGGTGCGATGACTTCTTTTTCATCTACATCCTTAACCCCGTTCACAACTTCACCGCACTCCACACCACGCGCGGTTTCAACGATAACACGATCCCCCTGCTCCATCTCGAGATCCACAGGGTCGAAATAATATACCTTTCCGGCATAACGAAACCGGACACCAATAACTCTGGCCATGTATTTAAACCTCCTGAATTTCCATCACCAATACATCAACCCCCAGCTGGTGGTTGACATTATACTCAAAACTACGCCGCATCCCTTCCAAAATATTCATTTTATCCAGCAGCTTTCTTTTTGAGAACCTCTTTGCAAGCTTAATAATCATATCCTTTTTGTCGGAATTAATCAACCTGTTTTCCATGCCCTCCAAGGTCATCATGCAATCCCGGTAGAAGGACAGCAGAATGTCCAGCACGGTGGTCACCTCGGCCTTGTTCTCTGAAAGTGCCTTGCGAAGCTCTTCCGCATTATGGATATCCTCCGGCTTTTCAAGCAGCCTGAACACCAGCTGGCGCAGCTCCCGCACAGAACCCTCTTCGATGATATGGATGGCATTGCCCGGAATGCCCCGGGAAAATTTTAAAATGAAATCCCATTCATTATCATCGAGGGTATACAGGGGCTTGAGTATTTGCAGCATTTCCGTGTCAGAATAGGGATTCATCCTGAAGTGAATCGTTCTGGATCGGATGGTGGACAGCAAAGAATCGAAGCTTGAAGCCGACATCAGAATGATGGCATACTCCGGAGGTTCCTCCAGGGTTTTTAGCAGGCAATTCTGTGCCTGGGTGGTCATCTGCTGCGCGTTGTCGATAAAATAGACCTTCCTGTTACCGTATGCCGGACGATTTGCCACATCATCCTGCATGGCCCGGATCAGATCCACACCGATGGATGGCTTATCGGTAATCACCTCATAAAAATCCGGGTTTGTTCCCTCGATAAAGGTGCGACAGGAAAGACATGCAGCCCCGGGTTTACATCCCATACACAAAAGGGCTCTGGCAAAAGCCAGCGCAAGGGTTCGCTTTCCCATGCCTGACGGCCCGGAAAAAACACAGGCATGCCCGGGTTTTCCTAAAGCGATGTTCATTTTCAACTGACTGACCAGTGTATTTTGTCCGATGATTTGATCTAATGTCAATATGATAAACCTCGTTTTTTCTTAACGCTGCAGGACGAAATAAACACAGCTGTACTTGTTTGGTGCAAACCGATGGTACTCGCCCGAATGGATAAGACGGCATTGGTCTACAGGATAATATCCAGAACCATTCCGCGGATATCCTCGATGCGTCCGAGAATTTTCAGATGATCCTTTTCATTGCTGAGAATTTCTTTTGTAAGCTCCTCCATGCTTTCATTGATCTTTTTCACTGTGGCATACAGCCTGTGACGGCCTCTGCGATCCATAAAGCTTTCCCGGGAAAAACGGGAAAACCCGCGGACTGATTCTTCCAGAAACTCTGAAACCATTCGCTTATATGCCTTTAATTCGGCGATATCCACCTTATCACTCAGCCGTTCTCCCTGTTTGACGATGTCCTGAGCCATTTGCTTCAGCATTTCTTCCATGTTTTGAGAGGTCTGTTTTTTTAGCGTTGAGCTGAACTGGCTTTGGCTTTTGCCATCCACATGCAGGTTACTGGTGTTCACTTTGCTGCCCGCGCTGGTTGAAGGCTGATTGGAGCCGTCAATTTTCAAATTCATTCTTTCACCTCCCAAATTCCATGAGGGCTGAACTGTCGTATCACTATCATTATCGGCAAAGAAACGCGTCCATATAGCTTTTGATCTGTGAAAAGGAAGCATCAATGCCTTCGGTGCCTGAAATTCGTTTCATTCGTTCGGGATATAGCTTGCATAACTGAATATAGCCTTCATATACCTTGAGTTGGAAGGCAACCCCCTCCATCTCCAGCCTGTCTGGCTGGCTGCTGTCAAATCGTCTTTTCAGGGCAACCTCCGGGTCCACATCCATGAAAAAGGTGATGTCAGGCATCAGGTTTCGGGTAGCAATATCATTGACCGCTTTAACTGTTTCCATTCCAAGGCCTCGGGCAAACCCCTGATAGATATAGCTTGAGTCTACAAACCTGTCGCAGATCACACATTTCCCCGCGTTCAGGGACGGAAGGATGATCTGTGCGACCAACTGCGCCCTTGACGCAGCGTAAAGCAGCATTTCAGTCACCTGATCCATTTCGGTATGTCGGTTGTCCAGCACGACAGAACGAATTCTTTCGCTGATGACTGCTCCGCCGGGTTCACGCAGAACCAGCGGCTCGAAGCCCTTAACGTCTAAATATTCGCTTAGAAGGGCGATTTGTGTGGTTTTCCCTGAGCCATCGGTTCCTTCAAAAGAGATAAAAATTCCCTTGCGCATTTTCTTCCGTGTTCCTTTCCTGAATGGATGCTCTGCATCTGTTTTAAAGATTTGCCATGGGCTCTGAGAGTTTTTCAGCATTTTGATCCAATACCCGGATCAGACCCTTGTTCTCGGCAAGCCCCTGAAGCTCACATCCACTGTGCATCAGATTTTGAACCTGGGCAATGGTGTTTTCGGTGATGGTCTCGCCCGGACAAAGGATTGGTACTCCCGGCGGATAGGGTGTTACCATGCTGGCACTGACAAAGCCCGCGGAGCTTTCAAGGGGAATGTATACCACCTTCCCCAGGTAGTCGGACAGGCTAGGGATTTCACACCGTGCAGGCTGCGCCTTGAAGGGCTTGAAACCTGTTTTCGGGGCGCATGGCATCACCTTATCATCAAGCTCACGCAGCACTTTGATGACCATACGAAGCTCTTCGCTTGTATCTGCCGGGGTTATGATCAGAACCACATGAGTCTCATCTGCCATCTCTGCTATTATACCATAAACCTGTTCCAGAATCGTGCTGAATTGGTAACCGCTATATTCTGTTTTTGAGGTATCCACGACGATACGGGTGGCATCCCTTTCAAAGCCGCATAAACTGTCGGGAACCAGCCTCAGCTTATCCATTTCAGTCAGCTCCATTTTCATTTCATTCAAAGCTTCGATAAGCCTTTCATAGGTTTCCGGCCCTTCGTGGCTGGCGAAATAACAGGCATATTCTATTGATGCCATCAGCATATAGGATGGGCTGGTGGTGGTGAGCATGGATATGCTGCGTTTTATCCTGTCACCGGAGATATGGCTGGTGCCCAGATGCAGCAACGCTGTTTGGGTCAGAGCCGGCATCGTCTTGTGCAGGCTTTGAACACAGACATCGGCACCTTGCCGCAAGGCCGTCTTGGGAAGATGGCTGGAAAAAGCGAAATGAGCCCCGTGCGCTTCATCCACGATCAGAAATTTCCCTCTTTCATGCAATAGACTGGCCAAATCCTCCAATGGAGCGCAAAGCCCGTAATAGTCAGGGGATGTGACCAGTGCACCCTTTGCGTCCGGGTTTTCATCCAGGGTCTTTCGCCAGCTTTCAATAGAAACCGGCAATACCATTTGCCATTGTTCATCATACCGGGGCATTACAAAAATGGGTTGAATTCCAAAAAGGATCAGCCCATTGATAACAGATATGTGGCAATTACGGGCAACAAGCAATTTGTCCCCTTTGTTCAAACAGGCTGCAAGCATCGCATGAATGCCCGATGTAGAGCCATTGACAAGGTAAAAGGATTCCCTTGCGCCAAAGGCTCTTGCACAGTCCTTCATGCTGTTGGCCAGCACACCCCTGGCCCGGTGGTAATTGTCCAAGCCCGGAAGCTCGGTTAGATCATACTGTAATAAATGGCTTTTGAACTGTTCAGAAAAAAGCCTGCCTGCCTTATGACCCGGCATATGCATGATGAGCCTGTTCTTTGTCAGGTATTCTTCCAATATGCTTAACAGAGGCTTCACTTGTTTATCCATATCCTCACCCTGTTCTTCATGCTCTCAAGACCATTATACAGGATAATTCAATATGTGAATACATGTGATGCTTTCATTGAAAAGTATCCCCTACTTTATGACGTTCGGGGTTTCCGGGTTGTCTGCTTCTTCTTTGCTGAAATAAGGTGTTTGCCTTGGCAGTATCACCTTGAACAGGTTCCGCGAACCAAGATTAATAAACTGAACCTTGCCTTTTTGGGTGAAAGAATTCTTCATCCTGGAAATTCCATTGCCCATGTTGAAAAAATGCCTGCCCTGATCCATGATCAGAATTCTCTCGTACAACCAGGCGTTGCGGCGTTCCGGGTTTTTATCATTGTTATATCTCACGCTTTTGTTCCCGGCTACCAATGCCCCGGGATTGCTGACTTCAATGCAATTGTCCTTGATATCCACATGAACCCCCCGTGAAGTGTCCAGATAATCACGGTGCACCAGCGCATTGCTAAGTGCTTCCTCAATGGCGACATAGGGGTATGATGGATCCTGGATCAGGTCGCGGATCAGGCTGCAGGTCTTTTGCACAAGCGTGAAAATGTTACCGGTAATGTGGTGAACAGTATCCTGATGCGTAACCTTCACATAGCATTGCGGTAAAAACACGGATGGATTTCTGCCGAACAATAGCATCGCGCCTGTGGTGGGTGTAAGAACACCGTTATCCGCTTCAGCAGCAAACCCAAGTGCCTGCAGTAAAACCTTGTTGGGGCTCTCCCCTCCAACCTGAAGCTTATTAAAATAGGAATGCAGCATTTCCTGATCCAAATCCTCCATGGTTGCATGGGGTAATAGAACGGTTTCATAAGTAAGCAAACCATTTTCCTGCATCATCCCGGCAATCTCACTTCTTCTTGCAACATCGGTGGTGGAGCCACGACGAATATAAAACGCGCCGTTGTGCAACATCTGATGCGGCTTGTGCTGGCTTTTGAAAATGGTGATCACTGCCAGCATTACCCCCTCGTATTCCTGAAAATCCACAGTTACAGGAACAGGCGGGTCGCTGCGGTTATAGATGATTTGCTGTATTTGTTCTTCTTGAAAATTCCAGTGTTCAATGCCTATCAGCCGTTTGGTCTTGTCCTCCACACCAAACAGGATATAGCCCCGCCCACCTCGTGAGTTGGCAATGGCAATAACATCCTTTGTCAGCTCCTTCTTTTCTCCTTCGGTATTTAAATTGAGAGTTGCCTTAAAGTCCAATTTAGGACCTTCCTCACGGCGCAGCAGTTGTTTAATTCTATCCGCGTCCATTCCAACTCCTTTCAAGCCCGTGTTTACACTGGAGACAAATTTACACTGGGCGGAGCCCAGGTACCTTTTTAAATTACCAGGCTATATCGGTTACCTTATTATCAAATGTGTTGGCTCAAGCAGTGTGGTTATCGGGATGGAGGCCATTTTTTCCAGAAAACTTGAGCCTAACCTCTGATATATTGAGGCAAGGGACCTGGGCCTCATGGTCAAATTGAGGCAAGGGATCTGTCCCTCCTGGTTAAGGTCCCACCCTCTGGTTAGTTTGCCTTGATCTCCATCCACGCTTTGTTGTATACCGCTTTAGTTTCGCCCAGGTCAATGAAAACCTCGCAGCGATCCACTACTTCAGCGGAAGGGTTATAGGCATCCATGCCCACCACTTCTGGGCTCGACTCCTTCACCATCTCCAAAGCGGCTTTATTCGGTGTGGCATAACCCACATATTCTGTGTTCCGATAAGCATTCTCCGGATCGAGCATGAAGTTGATAAACATTTCAGCTTCCTTTTGATGCTTGCTCGTTGACGGGATTACCATACAGTCAAACCAGATGTTTGAGCCTTCCTTCGGAACCGCATACTGAATGTTTTCAACCTCCTGCCAGTAGATATCCATGGCAGCGCCCGACCAGTTCAGCGCAAGTGCCGCATCGCCGTTGATCATCATGTCAACTATCTCATCCACATAATAACCGTTCACCAGCGGAATTTGCTGAATCAGCAGATCCCTGGCCTGTTCAATTTCTTTCGTGTCGGTGGAATTGATGGAGTAGCCAAGCTTTTTCATTGCCACCAGGAAGGTGTCTCGCATGCTGTCGAGCATGAGGATTTGCCCGGCATACTTCTCATCCCATAAAATATCCCAGCTGTCGACAGGTTCGGTGACCATATCGGTATTGTACAGAATACCCAATGTTCCCCAGAAATAAGGTATCGAATACTCGTTTTTCGGATCATAGTTCAGATATTTAAACCGATCATCAATATACTGGAAATTGGGAATATTGTTTAAATCGATTTTTGCGAGCATTTCCTTGCTGATCATCTCTTCGATGACATAGTCTGAAGGAAATATGAGATCATACGAGGTTCCGCCGGTTTCAAGCTTGGCCAGCATGGATTCATTGGTGTCAAACAGCTCATAATTCACCTGAATGCCGGTTTCCTGTTCAAACTCGGTTAACAGTTCCTTATCAATATATTCACCCCAGTTGAATACATTCAATACTACCTTGCTCTGATTGCATCCAGGTAAAACTGATAAAGTCATTAATAACATCACAAATAAAAGCACGACGGCAGTTGTTTTTTTCATGGCATCAATTCATCTCCTTTGGTTGATCTTTTATTAATGATCAGCAGCAATATTACCACTGTCAAAAGCATCAGCGTGCTCAGCGCGTTAATGGAGGGCTTGATCCCCCTCCTCGCCATGGAGTAGATCACAATGGAAAGGTTTGTAACCCCTGATCCCGTGTTGAAAAAGCTGATGACGAAGTCGTCGATGGAAAGGGTAAAAGCCATCAGTGCACCGGTGATCACCCCAGGCATGATTTCCGGAATGATAACCTTGCGCATCGCATATAACGGAGTAGCCCCCAAATCCAGCGCCGCTTCAGCCATATGCCGGTTCATCTGCCGAAGCTTTGGCAGAACCGACAAAATAACGTAAGGGATGTTGAACATCACATGGGATAACAGCATCGTGACAAAGCCAAGCTTCATGTTCATCGAGATAAACAATGTCATCAATGCCACCCCGGTAACAATATCCGGGTTTAAAACCGGCAGGTAATTAACGTTAAGAATAAATTTTCTCCCAAGCAGCCCCATGTTATGAATACCTATGGCAGAAATGGTACCGATGATGGTAGAGATCAGTGCTGACAGGAATGCCACTAAAAAGGTATAATACAATGCTTTTATGATGTCCGGATCCCGGAACATCTCACCGTACCACTTCAGCGTAAAGCCACCCCATTGCCCGCGGGATTTTGACTCGTTAAAGCTGTAGATGATCAAAACAAGAATTGGCATATACAGGAACAAAAAGATGATTCCCATATAGGTTTTTTTTATCAATTTTGTTACCACAACGCTGCCCCCCCTTGCTCGTTCTCAGTATCCACCTTGGACATGGCCGCCATGGAGATCAGGATCATGATCATCAGGATGATGGACAATGCAGAACCAAAATGCCAATCTCGCTGCACTGTAAACTGCTGTTCAATAAGGTTGCCGATTAGCATCTCTTTGCCGCCGCCAAGCAGCTTGGAGATGACAAAGGTTGATACCGCGGGCATGAATACCATCGTAACCCCCGATATAATCCCTGGAACTGTCAGGGGCAGGATGACCCTGATGAATGTGATGAAAGCGTTCGCCCCCAAATCATTGGCTGCTTCCAACACATTCTTGTCGATCTTGGATAAGACCGTATAAATCGGGAGTACCATAAAAGGCAGGAAATTGTAAACCATTCCGAGAATAACCGCCGTCTGCCCCGGCATGATGTTTAGCGGCCCCAGCCCGACAAACTCCAACAGCTTGTTCAAAAAACCATTGGGCGACAAAATGGCCATCCACGCATAGGTGCGCAGCAGGAAGTTCATCCATATGGGGACAAGGAAAAATATCAGCAGCATGCTTCTGTATTTTATATTGGCCTTGGCAATGATATAGGCCACAGGATAACCCAGAACAAGGCATAGTGCCGTGGAAATAAAGGCCAGCAGAAAGGATCTCCAAATGACCTTCAGGTAAAGCCTGTCAAAAAACTTACTGTAATTTTCCAGGGTGAACACCATCGTGGATGGTTCGTGAATGTTCCCACTGGTCAGGCTGTAATATAAAACCAGCAGCAGCGGGATGATAATGAAGATTGCCATCCACACAATATAGGGGTATGCCAGCAGCTTTGCTCTATTTTTCACCGCCATTCCCCCGTTTCATCACATGAATATCCTCAGGCCCGAAAAACAGGCCGACCGTGCTGCCCATGGGCTGCATATCGGTGCTTTGAATCATATATTCATAATCGTTGCTGTCAACGAGCATTTCATAATGCACACCCTTGAACACGACGGATACGACCGTTCCCTGGATATGGCCCTTTTCAGGCTCGGTTACTTCAATGTCTTCAGGACGGATCACAATATCTACCGGCTCGTTAGTGGAAAAGCCCTTATCCACGCACTGGAATTTTCGTCCTGAAAACTCCACAACAAAATCCTCGTGCATGATCCCCTGAAGGATATTGCTTTCGCCAATGAAATCGGCAACAAAACGGTTTTTGGGTTCGTTATAGATGTCAACAGGGGTACCAATTTGCTGGATAACGCCCTTGTTCATCACCACCACCGTATCGGACATGGTCAAAGCCTCTTCCTGATCGTGTGTAACATAGATAAAGGTGATCCCGACGTTTTTTTGCATATCCATCAGTTCGATCTGCATTTCCTTGCGAAGCTTCAAGTCCAACGCTCCAAGAGGTTCATCCAGAAGAAGAACCCTGGGTTCGTTGACCAGCGCCCTGGCGATAGCCACGCGCTGCTGCTGACCGCCGCTGAGAGAATCTACATGCCTTTTCTCGAAGCCTTCCAGATCCACAAGCTTCAGCATGCGACCAACCCTGTTAACCATTTCATCCAAAGGAACCTTTTTTATGCGAAGCCCGAAAGCGATGTTTTCGAATACATTCATATGGGTAAACAGAGCATATTTTTGAAACACTGTATTGATACTTCGTTTATACGGCGGCAGCTCGTTGATCCGGTTTCCCTCAAACAGAATATCGCCTTCCGTTGGGTCTTCGAAACCGCCGATCATTCTAAGGGTCGTAGTTTTACCACAACCACTGGGACCAAGCAGTGTAATAAACTCATTTTCACGGATGAACAGGTTTATATTGTCTACTGCGACGGCACCGTTAAAGGCTTTGGTTAAATTGCGAAGTTCTACTATTTTTCTGCTCAACGAACGCACCTCCTGTAATTAGTCTGTCATTAAAAACTGGGCGGAGTAGATATCCAAAGTACTTGCGCAGGCTTCTTTCCGCTGTTTTTAATGCTGTGAGGCTCACTGGTCTTATAATGGAAGCATTCACCTTTCTTCACGCGAAAACGATCCTTGCCAATCGTAAGCAGAATGCTGCCGTTCAAGACGTAACCGAATTCTTCACCCTGATGCGGGTTGTCTTCATAGGTTTCACCGTTTTCACTCAGATCCAGGATGATGGGCTCCATATCCATCTTCTGCGCATTCGGAACGATCCAGTTGATCCGGTAGCCCTGCTCTTCCACTTCCTTAATAAAGACATCCTGCTGCCTGAAAACAATTTGCTCTTTCTTTTTTTCATTAAAAAACTCGGGAATGCTGCTGCCAAGACAATCGAGAATGTCCTTGAGCGTAGCGATGGAAGGAGAAGTCAGATCACGCTCCAGCTGGGATATATAGCCCTTTGTAAGCTCACAGCGATCTGCCAGCTCTTCCTGAGTCAAGCCATATTCCATACGCATTCTCTTGATTTTACTTCCGATCTGCATATCATCACCCTATTCCAGGTTTTTAAAGTTTAGTGACACTAAACCAATGTAATTATAGAAAACAATTTGTTTACTATTACTAAACTCGCAACGAGTTTTATTATTGCATTTTTTATATGGAATGTCAACGACATTTTTTCTGTGTTCCACTCATTGGCTTTTGCTTTCAAACGCTTACGCACAGTGCCTTTTGAACTAATCGATGCAGAGATTGTATTACAACTGCATATAACGAGCCCCGATGTCCCGCACCTCTTAACGTATTTTCAGCTAAGGGCTGAAAAACGTGTGGTGGCGGGTACCGAT
>LSQX01209465.1_pt1 | contig 25080 bp, 23 predicted proteins | sample 654561 | NCBI WGS metagenome assembly LSQX01 (sample SAMN04489861, study PRJNA283612) | anaerobic digester metagenome | isolation source: 4 biogas reactors fed with cattle manure at either 37C or 55C with and... | place: Denmark: Kongens Lyngby | collected 2014 | reverse complement strand
TTATGCATCATTCGTGAGCTGTTACGTCGATGTGTCCAGCTTGACAGTCAAGCACAGCGCACTTACAATCTAGCCTATGTCTAGCCTTTTTGGGGATATGAACGCGCAGGACGAGTCGGGTCAGCCTCTGGCGGCTCGAATGCGTCCTCGTACGCTCGATGAGTTTGTCGGCCAGGAGAAAATCGTCGGCAGCGGCACGGTTTTGCGCAATGCCATTGAGAATGACGATCTCACTTCGATGATATTCTGGGGTCCTCCCGGCTGCGGCAAAAGCACCCTGGCATCGGTCATCGCTGGGCGTACGGCGTGCAATTTCGAGAACTTCAGCGCGGTGACATCCGGAGTTCCCGAGATGCGCAAAGTTATTCAACGCTCCAAAGAACTGAAAAACGTCAGTGGCCGCAAGACAATTCTATTTGTCGACGAGATTCACAGATTCAATAAAGCCCAACAGGACGCATTGCTGCCACACGTCGAGGACGGCACTGTCATATTGATAGGAGCCACCACGGAAAACCCCTATTTCGAGGTCAATTCGCCCCTGCTGTCCCGCGCAAGGATATTTCGATTTGAGCCACTTGGCAATGAACAGATAACAGGACTTGTCCAACGTGCGCTGACCGACGAATCACGCGGTCTGGGTGCAGATTCGCCTGCCATTGACGAGGCCGCCCTGCACCATATTGTCGACATCGCACAAGGAGACGCCCGAAGCGCACTCAGCGCGCTTGAACTTGCATTCAAAGCCGCGCCTGCGGACGAATCGGGACGCAAAAACATAACGCTGGACATCGCTGAGCAGGCTGTTCAGAAACGGGTTTTGAAATATGATAAAAAAGGGGACGAACATTACGATACGATCTCTGCATTTATCAAGTCGATGAGAGGCTCAGACCCGGATGCCGCAGTTTATTGGCTTGCAAGGATGCTGGCGGCAGGCGAAGATCCGAAGTTTATTGCGCGCAGGATTGTTATCCAGGCGGCAGAGGACGTAGGCAATGCAGACCCGATGGCTTTAGTCGTGGCTACTGCAGCGGCCGATGCGGTTCAGTTTGTCGGTATGCCCGAGGCGCAGATACCATTGGCTCAGGCGGCTATATACCTCGCCTGCGCACCGAAAAGCAACGCCAGCTATGTGGCCATAAACAGGGCTAATGCCGATATTGCTCAAAAAAAGTCCCCGCCGGTCCCGGTTCATCTGCGCGACAAAAGCTATCCCGGCGCGAAATCGTTGGGACACGGGGAGGGTTATTTATACCCGCATAGCTTTCCGGGCAACTATGTAGATCAGGAGTATGTTCCGGACGAAGCCAAAAGCGGCGTATATTATGAGCCTACCGAAAACGGCCATGAGGCCAGATTCAAACAGAAGCTGCAGCGTATCAGGTCTGAGAAGGACCTTGGGGGATCAATCGAGAAGAAGTCAAAGCCGGGTGAGAAATAATGCTCTCCACTCGTGACCTGCTTTTTTATGGCACAGGCAATGTTGTGTGGGGTCTTATATGACCACCGATCTTAAAAATTGGGGAGGAATCGCTGATGAGCGACAATACTAGTGAAAAAAACGTGGCCCTGAATTTTCTTGCGGGTATGGGTGTCGGAGCGCTCGTGGGAGCAGTTACGGCTCTGTTGCTGGCTCCGAAGTCGGGCAAAGAAACCCGTGACGATATCAAGGTAGCCGCTGATGATCTGAAAAAGAAAGCCGAAAAGGCTATGCATGAACTGTCCGAATCCGGAGATGATCTGGTTAAGAAGAGCAAGGAAATATTGGAGACCACTAAGGTCAAGGTGCAGCAGGCAATTGACGCCGGCAAGCAGGCCGTGGCCAAAGATCAGGAGTGCGATATTCCCGTTGTTGAGCTTGAAGAAAGCTGATTCGAGTCATTTAAGATCAAGGCACGTTGACCGGATCTTCAATCATACCTGGAACCCCTGAGAACCACACGTGGCTTGAAGGGGTCCGGCCGCATCTGAGTGGTCAATCTCGGGTGGTGCGGCGTATAAAGCGAAATGAGGTGACGGTAAGGTGAATTTCAAGATGGAGACACATTCAGGCGGCACAGAGTTGCCCACTGTTGAGCTGCAGGGAGAGGTGGATGTTTATACCGCTCCAAAGCTCAAGCAGCAGATGATTAAGTTGTTGGAAAGCAATACCAGGGAATTGATCATCGACCTGACCAAAGTGGACTATCTCGATTCAACAGCGCTTGGAGTTCTCATAGGCGGTCTGAGGCGGATTCGAGAGAGAGATGGCAATATGGTATTGGTATGTCCGAATACTCGCATACTTCGCGTCTTCGAGATTACCGGCCTGGATAAGATATTTGAGATATTTACTTCGCTGGAAGATGCCTCCGAATCGATGGGAAAGGAGGCTCCCTAGTAGTGGCTGATAATCAATGCTCGGCGTGCGTGGAGTTGAAGTTTCCGTGTAAACCAGAATACGTTGGGGTTGCACGTCTTGCTATACTTGGCGTCGCCAGTCGTATGAGATTTTCTTATCTTGATGTAGAAGACATTCGGTTGGCTGTTGGCGAAGCCTGCACTACCTCGGTGGAGTGGGCCAAAAAAAACGACAGGTCCGACTCTGATATCGTGATGCGCAGTGAGATAGGGACTGACAGCCTTATCGTTGATATATTTGATCAAGCCGGCGAACGAAAAGAAGAAAACCGGGCTGATGATCCTGACCAGGAGACTGAGAATATCGGAGCTTTATTGATCACTTTGCTTGTTGATGAAGTTGATGTAACGTCGAGCAATGGCGGTACGCACGTTCGGATGGTCAAACATGCGCGACAGCGATAGCGCCAGGACTAAAAAACTCGGCGGCACCGCAAATTGGACAGAGACTGACACTGAGGCGCTGTTCCAACGGTATATTGAAACAAAAGACCGCAAGATAAGGGATCATCTCGTTGCCATTCATCAAAATCTGGTCCGCTTTCTTGCAGGTAAGTTTGCCAATAGAGGTGAACCCATCGATGACCTCATTCAGGTAGGCTCCATTGGGCTGATTAACGCCATTGATCGCTTTGATCCTGAAAGAGGAACCAAGTTCTCTACCTATGCAACTCCCACTATCGTAGGCGAGATTCGACGCTATTTCAGGGATAAAGCGTGGAGTCTCAAAGTGCCGCGTCGTCTCCAGGAGCTTAATCTGGCGGCAAATAAAGCTGCCGACGAGCTTAGCCAGCGTTTGGGACATCCGCCGACAATACAGGAAATTGCCGCAGAGGTCGGGGCATCGGAGGAAGAAACCCTGGAGGCTATCGAATTGGGGAACGCTTATGACACGGTATCACTGGACAGCAAGCTCTCCCACGAAGGCGAATCGGCTCCTCTGACGCTGGCCGAGTTTATCGGAGAGGTCGACGAATCGCTGCAAAGCATAGAGACCTATGGCGATCTCAACCAGGCTATCGAGAGTCTTGAGCCTCGAGAAAAAGCAATTATATACTATCGATTCTTCCAGGATATGTCGCAAACCGAGGTTGCCAGACGGCTCAATATCTCGCAGATGCACGTCTCCAGGTTGCAGCAAAGGGCCGTAAGGAGACTTAAGGAGATTCTCAGCAACTGACATCAGCTTGAATATATGCGCGGAATCAGTGCGCTGGCGGGGATTCTTCTCGCAGGAATGACAACCTCGTCGCCCACTTCTACGCCGCCAATGCCGGTCACGCATATAACGGTTGTCTGCATCGCTACTCGACCCAGCACTGCTGCGCGATATCCCTTGACTTTGACACAGAGGCGGCGTCTGGCTTTGTTGTACGCATATTTTAAGACGCTGTGCCTGTACATCTGCCCCTCAGGGGAAAGGGTGAACCCATCCGCATATCCCACCGGCAGGACAGCCACACGTATGTCCCGCTCTGCACGATACTCCGCGCCATATCCAATGCTGCTGCCCTTCGGAATATCTTTTATCTGGCAAATTCTTGCTTTGAGCCTCCAGGTTGGCTTCAAATCCAGCGTATGAGGGACGCTGGAGGAGGGATACTGCCCATACAGCAGCGTGCCCGGTCGCACGATATCAAAGTGCGATTCCGGCAATCGCAATATCGCAGCGCTGTTGGCTGCCGATGCCATTCCGTAATCGATCTGAGCCGCCTGCAGACTCTTCAACACTGCGTCGAACTCATTTAACTGTTCTTTGGTCTTCGAAAGATTAGGCTCAAGGGAGGTGGCGAAGTGGGTATAGATTCCGGCAATGGAGATTCCCGGCAAATTGGTTATATCATCAACCAGTGCGGCCGCGTTTTTGGTTAGAACTCCGAACCGACCCATTCCGGTGTCAACTTTGATCCACAATCTGGCAGTCTTGCCGATCGCTATGGCCGCCTGTGAGATAGCCTCCGCCAATTCCAGATCGCAAACGGTCATATCGAGTTCGGCATCGATGGCGCATTGCGCATTGCCCTTTTGTATCGGGGCAAACATCAGGATGGGACAGTCCAGTCCGGCCTCTCTGAGCGCAAGGGCTTCGGCGAGCCGAGTCACGCCCAGCATATTAGCGCCGGCTTCGACAAACGTTTTTGCAGGTTCAATCATCCCATGACCGAACCCATTGCCCTTCACAACCGCCATTATGCGGCAGTCGCTTCCCACCGCGCTGCGCACCTGCAGAAAGTTGTGTCTCAACGCGTTGAGGTCGACTTCCACCCAGAGGTCATGGATCATTACTCGCCACCATCCCCTGCCTGAGATTGCGCCCTGCCGCGAGCTTTCAGTACTTTGGATACCCAGGGCTTTGCCACCGACCACAGCCAATAATAGAAAGGCGACAAAACCATATCATATTCGCCGATGTACTCGACAAATCTCGGGCAGAAGCCTTCTTTGAACCTGTTAAGACCGGCGAGCGGGTCATTTTCTGCTGGCTGTTTTTTTGGGCTGACTCCTCTGAAATCATACCATTTGCAGCCCGATTCCTTTGCCCACTGTATCATTCGCCACTGCATAAGGTGATTGGGCATCACGTTTCTATGCTCATTCGATGACGCGCCGTAGGTATACATGGCCTTGTCGCCAAACAAATACGCAATGGCTCCTGCAATTGGCTTATCTTGATAATACGTCAGCACAAGACGCATAAACCCTGCGGGAACCAGTATATCCCACATGTCTTCGAAGTATTTCAGGTTTCTCACAAGAAAACCATCGCGGCTGGCCGTCTCTTTGAGCAACCCATAAAACACCGGCAAGTCGTCTTTTGTGCAGTCGATATTGACGGTGACTCCTTTTCGGTCTGCCAGTCTGATGTTATATCGCCACTTTTCCTTGAACGACGCCATCACTTCGTCGATCGGCTTGTCCAGATCCAACTGCATCACACACTTAGGCTGAGTTCCGCCGAAGCCGAATGCGCTGATCTCTTTGAAGCCGACTGAGATTAAATTATCCGCACTAACGGTATCTTCGACGGGAGCCGGCGGGTCGATTTTCAGAAGAATTGCGCCCTCACTCATCGCGGTCTGTTTCAGGAAAGCCACAAAATCGGCAAGCAGCGGCAGGTTTTGTGTGTCAAGCACCGGGCCGCGGGGAGCATAAATTATGCAACGTCGGGTTTTGGGCAGTTTGCGCTTCAATAGCGATACGGCGGCAACTATCTCCCCATCCTGTTCTGCAAGGACGCGAATGGGAGTCCAACCACCGTGCGCCTTCAAATCTCCCCACTCATAAGATTGAAGCAAATCGCCCGTGTCAAAACGGGCGATAAAATCGTTAAACCGCTGTCTATCATTCTCAGTAGCAATGCGAATATCCATATCAATCGCTTGATTCTAACATTGGCCTGATGCACTGTCAACTTGACACAATCAATCTCACAGCTTACCATACAAACTGACAATTGATATATGCTGGATAATGCGAATTGAGGACCCGAGCAGGAAAGTTTGCCGATCTCGTTCAATGTGAGCGAGCCACCTGTCACTACTGCAAAGGAGTAAGCAATTGACACTACGTAAGACGCTTGTAACCGCACTGTGTATTCTAGCCACGATGACTGCAATGACTTCAATCGTCGGAGCTGCAGAGTTGAGAGGAGCGTGGGTTACCACCTGGCAACACGGCATTTTTACCCCAAATGAAGTCGACGCAACCATTGCCGCTGCGAAAAAAGCCGGCATTAACGCTTTGTATATTCAAGTTCGCAAGTTTGCGGATGCATATTATGATTCCAAAATTGAGCCTCGCGGCAGTAATCTGGCTCCGGATTTCGACGCTCTTGCTTATACCATCGAAAAAGCTCACGCAGAGGGCATTCAGGTTCATGCCTGGGTCGTTGTCTATCGTGCGTGGTGCGGAGCCAAGACCGGCCCTACCGATCCTAATCATGTAATCAACAAGCATCCTGACTGGGTATTGCTGAACAAAGATGGCGGCAACTGGGCGGGTGAGGGAATCTACCTTGACCCCGGCGTTCCGGAGGCTAGGGAGTATATAGTATCCGTTATCGAGGATATCGCAAAACGCTACAATGTGGACGGAATCAACTACGATTACGTTCGATATCCCGGCAATCAGTGGGGATATTCCGAGGCAGCCCTCAAGCGCTATTATGAAGCAACGGGAGCCACCTCCAAACCGGAGACAGGGGATGCCAAATGGCTGCAATGGAAACGAGAACAGGTCACGGCTTTTGTTAAGATGTCCTACAACAGGATAAAAGCGGCCAACCCAAAGATAGTTGTATCCGCCGCTACTATATGCTTTGGCGGCGCGCCGAGCGATTTCACCAAGACCAGCGCCTATTCCTCCGTATGTCAGGACTGGAAGATGTGGATGGAGCAGGGGATGCTCGATATCAACATTCCTATGAACTATAAGCCGGAGGATAAATATGCCAAGGCTTTCAGGCTGTGGGCGGACAGCTCCGGCAAGTGGTCGGGCGCGGATAAGACATATCAGGGATTGGATGCGGAACATCAAACGGCCGAACAGCTTATAGCGCAGATCAAATACTGTCGCAGCATCGGCCAGAAAGGCTTCCTGCTGTTCCCGTTCAACGCTGGTAAGCTGCGAGAAGGCATATTGCCGGCGTTCCAAAAGGAATTTTCCCCTGCGCCAAGGCTGCCGGTCAATGAACTCGATGCCAAAGACGAGTCCCGACGGGTTTATGATAAGGGAATAGAGCTTGCTGTTGCCTGGAAGATAGAAGAGGCCATAGCTCAGTTTAAGAAGGCCATCGAGCTGGACCCTCTGTATTCCGATGCGCACTTCAGGCTCGGACGCTGCTATTTGAAGGTAAAAGACTACCCGGCGGCGAAAACTTACTTCTTGAAAACGCTTGAATTGGATCCTAATTATAAAGAAGCCCAGAAGGAATTGGACCTGCTGGCCATGCAGAAAAACTAGAAATACCGTTTAACAGGAGTGTAGAACATTGATCAAAACATACGCAATTGCAGCTCTGGCGTGTCTCATAATGCTTGCATCGGGTTGTTCTGCAGGCGAAGAAGTCCGCGGAGCATGGGTGAGCGGATGGGGACATGGTTATCTAAGCGCTGAAGAAGTGGATGCGACGATCGCCGCCGCTAAAAAAGCGGGGATCAATACTTTGTATATTCAGGTGCGCAAGATCGGCGACGCATACTATAAATCCACTCTCGAACCGCGAGCCTCCAATATATCAAAGCCGGACTTTGACCCGCTCGCATATACCATCAAACAGGCCCATGCGCAGGGGATTAAGGTTCATGCGTGGGTCAATGCATATCGAATCTGGTCCAAATTGCCAAATCCTGCCGATCCCAAGCATATAGTAAATGCCCATCCTGACTGGATATGCAAGGATGTCAACGGCAATATAACGGCATCTGAAGGGCAATATCTCGATCCCGGAGTGCCCGCTGCCAGAGAGCACATGGCAAAAGTGGTTATGGAAATCGTCAAGAATTACGACGTAGACGGCGTCCAGTGGGATTACATTCGCTATCCCGGAGTGAGATGGGGATATTCAGAAACTGCGCTGAGGAGATACTATGCCGATACAAAAACATCTGCCAAACCCGATCCTAAAGATGAGAAATGGTCGCAGTGGCGCAGAGATCAGGTTACGGAACTGGTGCGTATGGTCCACAAGCAAGTCAAAGCGGTCAAGCCCAAAGTGATAATGTCCGCTTCCACGATAGCCTGGGGAAATTATAACCCGGATTTCAAAAAAACTGATTGTTATGCCGGAGTTTTCCAGGATTGGAAGTATTGGGCGGCGAATAATATCCTGGACGCAAACCTGCCTATGGTATATAAATCAGAAAAATATCCTAAGTCGGCTGAGTCATTCAGAGGATGGCTGCAGGGATTTAAGAGTTGGCACGGCGGCAAGCCTACTTATGTGGGCATTGAAGTGAGCTTCAGCGACAATGATGGGGTAATCGCCCAGATCGAAGCTATTCGAAAAGCGGGCTTGCAGGGTTTTGTGCTGTTTGACTTTAAGCAATCAAAGAGCAGGGATGCGCTTGTGGACGCGTTGGCGGCTGCCAAAAATAAAAAGGCAGCGTCAGCCAAACAATAGATGATAATACGACTGCGGCGCAGAATGTAAATATGCTGCGCGATCACCGAGGAGAGTGTGCTAATGCCAAAGGTTCTAGTTAGTGATAAATTGGCCCAGGAAGGAATCGACATCCTTAAACAGGCTGCCGATGTGGATGTGAACACCGGATTATCCGAAGATGAGTTATGCGGAATAATCGGGGATTATGATGCGTTGGTGGTTCGTAGTGGCACTCAGGTCACTGCGAAAGTGCTGCAGGCCGCAAAGAAACTGCAGATTGTCGGACGGGCAGGGGTTGGCGTTGACAATGTTGACGTGCCTGTTGCCACTGAGCGCGGAGTCATCGTGGTCAACAGTCCCGGCGGCAATACCATAGCAGCAGCCGAGCATACAGTAGCCATGCTGCTTGCTCTTTCGCGAAATATTCCCCAGGCTTACGTCTCCATGCGGGCTAAGGAGTGGAATCGCAGCAAGTTCACTGGCAATGAAGTCTACAAAAAGACCCTTGGAGTGTTGGGGTTGGGTAAAATCGGCCAGGAAGTAGCCAAAAGATGCCGGTCATTCGGTATGAAAGTTATCGCCTATGATCCTTTCATCACCGAAGATGCCGCCGGAGGGGGAATCGAACTCGTCGATTTCCAGGACTGCATTAAGCGCAGCGACTACCTCACCCTGCACTTGCCGAAAAACAAAGATACGCTCGGCCTCATCGGCGACAAAGAGTTCGAGGCAATGAAAGACGGCGTCAGGATCGTCAACGTTGCAAGAGGCGGCATTATCGACGATAACGCTTTGATCAGCGCGGTCAAAAGCGGCAAGTGCGCAGGCGCGGCTATCGACGTCTTCGAAAAAGAGCCGCCGGATTTCTCCAATGAGATATTCGACTTGCCCAACGTGATAACTACGCCCCACCTCGGCGCATCGACCGAAGAGGCGCAAACCAACGTTGCAGTCGATGTGGCGGAGCAAATTGTAGACGTGTTCCAGGGCAGGTCGGCGCGCTCTGCGGTCAACATGCCTGCGCTTTCACCTGAGGTTCTGGCTGCAGTTCAACCATACCTGCCGCTTGCTCAAAGAATAGCGGCCTTGGCCGTGGGGATGATGGATGGTCGCTGCTCCAAAGTCGAGGTGAAGCTCCTTGGTGAATTGGCCAATATGGATAGCGGCCCGATCACTCGTGCGGTATTGGCCGGAGTGCTCAGCCCGATGGTTGCGGAGACGGTTAATTTGGTCAACGCTCCTGTGATTGCCAAATCCAGAGGCATTGAGCTTGTCGAGAGTCGCCATGCGGATTTCTATGACTACGCATCTTTGTTGAGCGTGGCCGTTACAACCGAGAAAGGCAGCACGCAAATCAGCGGAACCCTGTTTGAGGGACGTGAGATGAGAATAGTGCAGATGGCGGGCTTTCCAATGGACTTTGTGCCTGAGGGAGTGGTTCTGATCTCCGAGCACAGCGACGAGCCTGGCGTTATCGGCAGTGTGGGAACGCTGCTTGGCAATGAGGGCATAAACATCGCCGGCATGCACGTAGGGCGCAAATCTCCGCGTCAGCGGGCGGTTATGATTCTCAGCGTGGATGCGGACGTGCCCGAAGAGGTTATGTCTAAGCTCGTGGAGCTTCCTGCGATAAATACCGTCAAACAGGTGCACCTGTAGAATTATAAATATGCAGTAGGGCCGTGGGCTTATTCATCGATGAATAGGCTCGCGGCTCTTCGTTGACTTTGCTGATTTATGCAGCGCTCATCTGCGACTTTGCCCGTGCTGTGATAATCGCGCACCGGAGGAGAGAATGTTTTTCGCGAAACGAGTGCCNNGCTCGAGATGCCTACAATAAAGACGCGATGGCGGGGATGCTGTCCGCTGCAATGGGCGGCATAACGCTGCCCTTTATCATCGTTATCGCACGAAAAACCCTGCACGCCAGCCCAATGGAAGTTGGGATTCTGACAATGGCTCCTGCTGCGGGTTATCTTCTTTCGCTGCCCTGGGCTAATGTGACGCTGGGGCGATCCAAAATGCCCTTTGCGATTTATCCGTGGTTAATAGCTCGCGCACTGTTCTTTTTAACTATATTTGCCACCACCTCCAATATTTTCGTCGGTATATATGTGCTTTTCTGCATCTTTGCCGCTATCGCGGTTCCTCCATATACGGACATTATGAAGGAAATCTACCCCGACAGCGACCGGGGAAAGATAATGGGCTTTGTGCGCGTTCTTACCAGCGTATGCAGCATTATCTTTGTCCTTATCGCCGGCGTGGTGCTCAAATATGTCAGCTACAGGTATGTATTTCCCGTGGCCGCGATTTTTGGCATATGGTCGACTCTTGTATTCAAAAAGATTAACGTCCCTCAGGTTGCCGCAGAAACCGGAGTAAAGCTGTTCCGATTTTTGTGGGATTCCGTGGTTGTGTTGTTTAATGACAAAGGCTACCTGTGGTTTTGCTCCGGCATATTTCTGTATGGATTAGCCACCTACTTTGCTGCTCCGGTGTTCGCGCTTTATGAGGTGGATGTTCTTAATGTGGCGACGGTTCGCCAGAGTGTCTACACATTTGTTGTATCCATCTGCAGCATGATTGGTTATTTCCATTGGGGAACCCGACTCGACAGGCGCAGACCTGAGAAAATCGTCGCAGCCCAGAGCCTGGCTTGGGCGCTGATACCCGTTATATATCTGCTTTCAACCAAATGGTGGATGCTTGTGCCGGCAAAGATATTGCTCGGCATTGTCGGTTCCGGCAACGATCTGGCCTATTTTATGGGAGTGATATATTTTGCGCCACGGGAGCGGCTGTCGCAATATCAGGCGATATTTCTGACGCTGATAGGAATCAGAGGCATAATCGGGCCGCTGTCGGCTGGTTGGCTGGTGGAGAGAAATATACTCGGCAGTTCGTCCGTGTTTATTATATGCGCGGTAGCTACGGTTGTAAGCGTGGGCGTATTGATGTTTGGATACAAGAGATATCGTCCCATACACGAAAATCACGGGGAAACTCGAGCCAATTAAACTGCGAGCTTCCCCGATTTCTGGTTGCCTTAAGAGAAATTGTAGACGTTAGTTGCTTGCTTTTTCTTTGGCTGCCTTTTCTCTCATTCTGCGGCTGCGCATTTCACCGCCGCGACGACCAATCTCAGCATAGAACTCTGAGCCTCGTTCCTGTTTGACGGTATCCCCGCCTTTCCTGCCGATCTCTCGGTAGAATTGTTTCCCATATTTTCGTTTTACGGCTTCGCCGCCTTTGCGTCCGGCCTCTTTGGCCAACTCGGGGTTAGCGGCGAAACCCCCCTCGCGGTCATGTTCACGAGACCCTCTATGGGCCTCGGCAATTCTTCGTGCTCCTTCAGATCCCGGCTGAGGTCCGGGTTTGTCATCCGCCATCGGAATACCCCCTCTCTACGCGGGTCGCTTGCCAATAGGCTTTTGTTGTGTGGTGTCATAAAAGTCACAATCACACCAATGGCCATTACGTAGTTACCCTGTTTACATCCCAAGCAAACAGGCTGGATCGAGAGTTATCCAAAAGACATAACAAATATATGCCAACGATTGCTCATATCGCTGACATGTCGGCAGCATCTGTGGCTTGCGCGACAATATCAGCCGGCGATATCCTTAAAGAGGCGATATCCGCGTTCGATTATTTCGCTGCCCGAAGGTTCATATTTTATGAGACTGTAGGAATCAATCACGATTTTGCGGGCCTCTTCCAGCGACTTCACAACTCCTACGCCCATCCCCTGAACAAGTCCATTTCCTATGGCGGTAGCCTCGACCGGCCCTGCAATTACAGTCCTGCCGGTAGCGTCCGCCGCCAGTTGACACAGAAGCGTGTTTTGCGTGCCTCCGCCAACTATATGAATCGGGTCGTGACGTATTCCGAACATCTCGTCGAGGCATTCTATAGTGAATCGATATCTCAACGCGAGGCTGTCGAGTGCGCAGCGAACGATCTCCCCTTTGGTCTCCGGGATGCGTTGTTTTGTGCGTGAGCAGAAATCGCGAATTCTTTGAGGCATATCTCCCGGAGTCAGAAATGCGCCGTCATCCGGGTCGACCACGCAGGCAAATCCCTCGGCTTGGGCGGCCATATCGGTAAGCTCGGCATAGGATATGTCCTGACCCTGCGATGCCCACGTGCGCCGACACTCCTGCACGAGCCATAATCCCATTATATTCTTTAGAAAACGATAGCGACCATCAACGCCGCCTTCGTTGGTGAAGCTCATTGCCAGGGATTGTTCGTTGATCATAGGCTCGTCGATCTCGACGCCCATCAAAGACCACGTCCCGGAGCTGATATACGCATGCCCTTTTCCGGTAGCAGGAACAGCGGCGACTGCACTGCCCGTATCGTGAGCGGCAGGAGCGATCACGGGGATTCCCGCGCCGGCTCCGAGTTCAGAGGTCAGCTTATCGCTCAGAGGGCCGATGATGGTTCCGGGCTGCACGATTTCGGGCAGCATATCGGTCTGAATGCCGAGCTTGCCTAGCATTTCAAATGCCCAATCCCCGGCACGCGGGTCATAGCATTGAGAGGTTGTTGCAATCGAAAACTCTCCAACTTGCCTGCCTGTCAACCAGTAGTTGAACAGGTCAGGCATCATAAGCAATTTCGATGCATATTTGAGCGCGGTGGAGTTGTTTTTGACCATAGAATAGAGTTGATAGAGCGTGTTGAATTGCAGAAACTGGATCCCCGTGCGTTCGAAGACCTCTTTGCGAGGGACAATTTTGAAGACCTCGTCCATGACGCCATCTGTTCGGCTGTCCCGGTAATGCGACGGGATGGCAAGCAGTTCGCCATCCTCCCCAATGAGGCCGAAATCCACTCCCCACGTGTCCACTCCTATGCCATCTATCGCGCCATTTGTCTCGTTTAGCGCGATTTTAAGGCCGTGCTTGATGTTTGCGAATTGCTCCAGCACGTTCCAATGCAGGTGTCCAAGGGTTTTCACAGGCGTATGAGTGAATCGGTGCATCTCGCTAAGCTCAATTTTGCCGTTCGAAATAGAACAAAGCAGAGCGCGTCCGCTCTCCGCACCGAAATCGAATGCAAGGAATCTAGTATCAGTTTTCATCTCCGCTTACGCTCCAAACTTTTCCGCCACGTTCATCAACTGCGTCAGAATCTTCATGACGTCGATTCCGCGAATGCGGTTTACCCCTCCGATTGTCACCGAACGCTCATCGAAATGCCTGCACGAATCTGTGCGGACGCCATCTCCCCAAAACACAATCGGCACGGGATCTCCTGAGTGATCCTTTAGCGAGCAGGGAGTAGAGTGGTCTGCGGTGAGGACCATAAAAGTGTCTTTTGGCAGGTTCTCAAGCAAATATCCCATCATCTCGTCGAGTTTAGCTACCATACTCAGCTTGATATCCGGGGAGCCATCGTGGCCGCCTACATCAGCTCCCTTAACGTTGCACAGCACAAAATCCGCGCTCTGGAGTTGCTCGACAATGACTTTCGCCATATTGATTAGGTTGGAATCAGTTCCTCCGGTAGCACCCGGGACTTCCACTATCGTCATTCCCACATACCGCGCGACGCCATTGATCAATCCGGTTTCCGCCACACAGGTTGCCTTCAGCGAATGTTCTTCTTCGAAGGTGCGCAATTTAGGGCCGATACCCGCTCCACGCGGCAGGATCACATTAGCCGGTCGCAAACCCTCGGCAGCGCGCTCGACATTAACCGGATGCTGCTTGAGTATTTCATACGATCTCTTCACAAACTCATTGACTACTTTGGCAGTCTTTGCGCTGGCGGCGTCATTGGGATCAATCGGCTGGCATTCGAGCACTTTGGCGTCCTCGTGATGCGGATCCGTGTCGGTTATCTCCGATCCCAAGCCCTTTGCACGCAGTATCAGCGCGCCTCTGTGAGCTACCGATTCCTTGAAAATGACCTCGACGCCATCGATTACCATCCCATTGACCGCCTCGGCAAGCTGATCGGTCCCGGTTGTGATTCTTCCTGCACGGCGGTCCAAAACGACCATCTGATCGTCCACCGTGGTAAAGTTGCATCGGAAAGCGACATCCCCTTCTTTGACGTCCATACCAATTCCGGCGGCCTCAAACGGCCCTCTGCCGGTATAATAGGTGTAGGGATCGTAGCCAAGTATTGCCAGGTGCGAGGTGTCGCTGCCTGCTCGAACGCCGGGAGCGATCGGGTCCATAATTCCGCATTCTCCCTCGGTTGCCAGCCTGTCGAGGTTGGGCTTGGCCGCAACTTCCAACGGCGTTTTGCCGCCCAAATCAGCGATAGGTCTGTCTCCAAGTCCGTCACATATAAGCAGTAATGCTTTAGCCATTAAATATCCTCCAAATATTTCTGCATCGTACAAAATCAAGTTCTTAAAACGTGTATGGCCTCGGCTGAGATAATCCTGTGCCGACCGCCATCAAGCAACAGCGCGCCATCATCCGCCACTCCCGATATGGTTCCGACGATATTGCCGGCCTCCGTAACAACCTCTACGCGGCTGTTGATGCCCCACATATACTTACGCCAGCGCATCAAAATCTCCTCGAATGGCAGTTCATATATACAGAAAAGGTGACTCAAAATTGATTCGGTCACTTCATCGACATCCAAACACGTCCCGCCACACAGCGCAATTGACGTTGCCTGTGCATTTAATCCGAGCGAAAAATCCGTCTGACGGACGTTTAGTCCAATCCCAACTAACGCAGCATCGCTCGCGGTCTCGATCAGGATTCCCGATATTTTCCTGCCATCGACCAGCACATCGTTAGGCCATTTCAGCTCAGGTCGAATGCCGCAGTCGAGCAGGCAACCGCAAACTGCTACCGCAGCCACGAATGCCAACTCAGAGAATCTGTTCAATGGAATGGCAGGGCGCAGAAGCAGCGTCATAAGGACGCTTTCGCCGGGATAAGAATGCCACTGCCTTCCCCGTCTGCCTCGCCCTTTGGTCTGAAGCTGTGCCGTTATTACCGTGCCCTCCGGCGCTCCTTGACGCGCTAGATCGGCAGCCACATCATTTGTAGAGCCGATCTCTATAAAACGATGGAAGAGCGGTTCGATCATTTGAATTGCAGACTGATGTCCACAGCCGGAGCCGAGTGAGTGATAGAGCCAACGGAAATCAAATCGACCCCGGTCTCTGCGATGGAGACTACAGTATCTTTTGATACTCCGCCCGACGCCTCAGTCACAACTCGACCTGCGACAAGCTCCACCGACTGCCTCAGCATATCCACATCCATATTATCCAGAAGGACCGCATCGACCCCGGCGGTGATCGCTTCATCGAGTTGATTCAAAGTCGTGACTTCGCATTCGATTTTTAGCGTGTGCGGAGCGTTTCTTTTGGCAGCCATAACTGCGGATGAGATGCCTCCGGCGGCCTCTATGTGATTATCTTTGATCAAGATTCCATCGGAAAGGTTGAACCGGTGATTCCTCCCGCCTCCGCAAATCACCGCATATTTTTCCAGTCGGCGCAATCCGGGCGTGGTTTTACGGGTGTCAATAATTTTTGCCTTTGTATGCGCCACAAGGTCTACATAATGCCGAGTCAACGTTGCGATTCCGGATGCGTGCTGCAAAAAATTGAGAGCCACTCGTTCCCCTTGAAGTATTGCGTGCGCAGGGCCGGTCAGGTTGGCTATAACAGTGCCCGGCTCAACGGTGGCTCCATCAATCATACATGGCGCAAAACCAACTCCGGAGCCTGCAAGCCTGAACGCCTCAGCCGCAACGTCCAAGCCTGCCATAACACCGTTTGCTTTGGCTACTATGCGCGCTTCGCTGAGCACATCGACCGGTACAGTCAGTAGAGTAGTAATATCACCGGATCCTATATCTTCTGCAAGCGCCCGTTTAACGATGTCTGTTATATACATATTATTCAGCCCGGTCATATCGCTATCATCCCTTCAATTGCGTGTCGAGCTTTGTCTATGATTTCAGCGGATAGTTGTATTTCATATTTGATGTCCTCGAGGCTCCACATGACCTTCTCAAGGGTGATCTTTTTCATATTGGGACATATATTGAGCGGGCTTGGGTTGTAGAAGAGCTTATCAGGGTTGTCCAGTGTCAGCCTGTGAAGCAGGCCGCGCTCGGTGCAGACGATGAACTCTTTGGCCTCGCTGTTTTTGACATATTTTAACATCCCCGAAGTGCTCTCGACTCCATCGGCGAGCTTGATAACATCCAAAGTGCACTCAGGATGCGCAATGATTACTGCCTGCGGATGCTCTCGTTTTGTTTTAAGGACGTCTTGGGCAAGAATCCTATGGTGCGTGGGACAAAAGCCGCAATAGGGTATGACCTTTTTGCTCACCTTGCTTGCCACATAAGCCGCCAAAGATTTATCCGGCACAAACAATACAGTGTCGGAATCGATCGATTCTACCACCCGAACGGCATTAGATGATGTGCAGCAAATAGCGCTTTCGGCCTTCACCTCGGCAGTGGTGTTGACGTATGCAACCACCGGCACGCCGGGATGTTTGGCCTTGAACTCACGAAGGCCATCGGCATTGATCATATCGGCCATCGGGCAACCCGCTGTTGGATCAGGGATAAGAACTGTCTTGTCGGGTGAGAGTATCTTCGCCGTCTCAGCCATAAAATGCACTCCGCAGAACACAATTACTCCGGCTTCGATGGAAGCTGCCTTGCGGGATAGTTCCAGCGAATCACCGGTAAAATCGGCGATATCCTGCACTTCGGGCAATTGATAGTTATGCGCCAGAATCACTGCCCCGCGTTTATCCTTCAGCTCATTTATTTTTGCTATCAACTCATTGCTCATAATAACCAACTGCAATTAAGATATTTAACAAGCCCGTATGCTCACTAGTGCGAAAATGCCAGATCGATGGCGCAGCGCACAGAGGATGCCGCCGCCAGGCAAATGCCGTTTGATTGCGAAGTGCTATTGACGCCTTTTGAGGTCATAATAGCTCTTTCAAAACCAAGCCTTGCCGCCTCTTTGAGACGCTTATCCGTCTGGCTCACAGACCGCACCTCTCCAGACAATCCTATTTCTCCAAGCGCGATCACGTCGGCGTCTACGCCACTGTCCATCAAGCTCGACGTTACCGCCAGTGCGATGGCCAGATCCGCCGCAGGCTCTACAATCCTGATTCCTCCGGCCACATTTACATAAACATCCTTATTTCCCAATCCCAATCCTACCCGCTTTTCCAGCACCGCAAGTATCATCAACATGCGGTTATAATCAACTCCCGTACAGGTTCTACGCGGGCTGGGAAAGTAGGTCGGGGCCACCAGAGCCTGCACCTCCACAAGCAGCGGTCGAGATCCTTCTATTGTAGCGGTCACCACCGAGCCAATGCCGTGTGCGGGGCGTTCTTTGAGCAGCGCTTCAGATGGATTGACAATTTCTACAAGCCCGCTCTCCCGCATCTCAAAAATACCTAGCTCGTCAGTAGACCCAAACCTGTTTTTGACCGCTCGTAAAATTCGATATGCTCCGTGAGAATCCCCCTCAAAGTATAGCACCGTATCGACCATGTGCTCCAGGACCCTCGGGCCGGCCAGCGAGCCGTCCTTTGTCACGTGGCCTACAATAAATATCGGAATGCCGGTCGTCTTTGCAATTCGAACTAGAATCCCAGTGCAACTGCGCACCTGGCTCACAGTGCCTGCCGCAGAGGATAGCTCCGGGTCATACATAGTCTGTATCGAGTCGATAAACAGGCACTTCGCGCCGACGTTGCTGATATGCTGTTCAATAGCGGTAATATCAGTCTCGGAGACCACCAGCAGATTTGATGATGCAATTCCGATGCGGTTGCTGCGCAGCTTGATCTGCTCCGCCGATTCCTCTCCTGATACATATAGAACACTGCCCAGACTAACGCTAAGATGGTTAGCTGCCTGGATGAGAATGGTAGATTTGCCTATTCCAGGGTCTCCGCCGACAAGTACAAGGGAGCCTGCGACGACTCCGCCGCCCAGCACACGGTCAAACTCTCCTATCCCGCTGGATGTTCTTCGCGCGCCATCGACTGTGATATCTGTAATTGATGCGGGGCGCATCCCCGGCTGGCTCAGGGCAGAGCGTTTGGAGGGCTTGGCCGTCGTAACGATCTCTTCGACCAGCGACGCCCATTCGCTGCAGTCCGGGCATCGTCCCACCCATTTTGGGGATTCATACCCGCACGCCTGGCAAACATATCTTGTCTGCGTTTTAGCCACGAGGTAATTCTATCAAAGTTATCTCCCGGCTTCAACCGTTCAAAGTGGTATGATTATATTTGACAGACCGTTAGGTTGCGCCGCTGGCGATGGGTTTGGCTTTCTATTGCCTATTGATCGCTGTGTGTGTATACTTGTTAACAGTCTTGAGAAACCGGTAGTGGCGCAGATAGAATGTGGTGCGCTTACACCGGACGAAAATGTTAGGCATTTTCAAGGGAGGAACAACAGTGGCTGACTTTGAAGCTCTGGCAAAAGCCATCATCGAGGGTAAAGCAAATGATGCCTTGGATATGACCGAATCGGCGTTGACCGAAGGCGTAAACCCCGGCGATATTCTCAATAATGGACTCGTTGCAGGCATGAGCGTCGTGGGCGAAAAATTCAAAAATAATGAGTTTTATGTCCCAGAGGTCTTAATTGCTGCTCGCGCTATGAAGACAGCAATGGAGCTGCTCAGACCTCAGCTTGCCGGCAGTGGCGTCAAACCACGGGGAAAGGTCGCCATTGGCACCGTCCGCGGCGACTTGCACGATATCGGCAAAAACCTCGTCGCTATGATGCTCGAAGGGGCGGGTTTCGAAATCAATGACCTCGGAGTCGACGTCAAGCCGGAGAAGTTTGTAGAGGCGGTTAAAGGCGGCTCGGATGTGCTCGCTCTAAGCGCCCTTCTTACTACGACAATGCCGGCGATGAGGGAGACCATCCAGGCTCTGGAGGCTGAAGGCATTCGCGATAAGGCGTGTGTGATGATAGGCGGAGCTCCCGTGACCCAGAATTATGCCGATGAAATAGGAGCCGATGGATATGCTCCGGATGCGGCAAGCGCGGTTGATACCACAAAGAAACTGCTCAACATAGCCTGAGTCGATACCATAGCTGTGTTTTGGTCTTGAACGGGATATGCTGTTTAACTATTTAGCTGCGGGTTGGCTTGATGAAACGCAGGCCAACCCACAGGCTTAATTTTATGTACGTTATTTCGTAATGATTTAACGCACTTGTCTGCCGGGAGGCGCGGCCTTTGGAAGGGAATCTTACACCCCGAACGTTTTTGTTGCTGCTTGTCAGCATCACCCTTGGCAGTTTTGGCCAGATATGCCTGAAAATCGGTATGACGGCTTCAAAATCGGGAATCTCCCATAACGCCGTATCAATGGGTTCTACGTTGCTTTCGCTGGTGCGCTCGATGGGACACCCTTTCGTATTGCTTGGGCTTGCGCTGTATGTAATCAGCACCTTTACGTGGCTGGTGCTACTCAGCAACGTGCGCCTCAGCGTAGCTTATCCTATGATTAGCATCAGCTATATTTTTGTTGTGATCCTTTCGGCTGTGTTGCTGAAAGAAAGCGTCGCGTGGAGCAGGGCAATACCGGGCCTGTTGCTGATATCCGGCGGGGTCTCATTCATAGGGCTTGGAATGGGTCTAATGGCCGGTGAGAAGACCGTTTCATCACAGGAGAGCGATTAGTGGAAGGAAACCTGACCTGGTCATCATTTGCCATGATTTGCGTTTTTGTCACGCTGGCAAGCATCGGACAGATATGCATCAAAAAAAGCGTAAGTGGCGGGTCTCTCGTCGGCGGCTCTTTAGGGCAAACTCTGCGCAATATCTTCGGTGCGTTCAGAAATATATATGCGATCCTAGGTTTTAGCTTATATGTGGTCAGCACGCTTATCTGGTTGTTGGTGCTGGGCAGGGTGCGTTTGAGCGTGGCGTATCCTATGATGAGCCTCAGCTATTTTCTGGTGGTTATACTATCTGCCTGCGTCTTGAAAGAAAAAGTCGACAAAAGACTGGCGGCCATTGGGTTGCTGTTGATCGCGGGCGGGGTAGCCTTTGTTGGCCTTGGAATGAGCACATAGACATTCGAAAGGGTGTTTGAAACGGATAGATCCAAACTGCGGCGTCTGCTGCCTTATGCGCTCTTTTTGATACTGGTTCTCGTATTTCTGTGGAAGCCGATCTTCACAGGTCAAGCCCTGCTGCCCGGCGACTACCTGGCTCAGATGAAACCGTGGTCATCGGTGCTCGAAGCTCCCGATCCTGCGCCTCAATGGAACCCGCTGCATTGGGACGCGATCTCACAATTCTATCCGTGGCGGGTCCACTACGCCCAGTCGATTCGGTCCGGGCATTTTCCTTTGTCCAACCCTTATCAGTTCTCAGGAACCCCATTTTTGGCAAATGGGCAATCGGCGTGTCTATATCCGTTTAACTTTATATTTATAATCTTTAACACTATCACCGCGTTCACCATCTTCGCGGCACTGCATCTATTCCTCGCCCAAGTGTTTATGTATTGGTTGATGCGCGAATTGTATGTCGAGCAATTCGGATCGATTGTTGCCGCGATTGTCTTCACATTTTCCGCGTTTATCGTGCTTTGGCTGGAGCTGCCGACTTTTATCAGCGTGGCGATATGGCTTCCTCTAACCCTGCTTCTGGTGCATAGGGCAGTTCATTGCAAATCGCTCTTTTATGGGTTGCTGAGCGGAGCGTCGTTGGCAATGAGCTTTCTTGCCGGGCATTTCCAGATTGCGCTTTACGTTGCATTAGCGGTTGGGCTTTGGTGGATATGGCAAATAGTCGGGTCTGCAATCACCCAAAGACGTTTTCACGCTGTCCTTAAAAGCATTGGCGCTATGCTCGGATGCATAATCATTGCCGGTATGATTTCTGCGCCTCAAATTCTGCCGTCACAGCAGCTTGCCGCACACTCACACAGGGTGCGAGAGATCACCGAGTCGGGCTATCAATCCTTTGTAGACAACGCCCTGCCCGCGTATCGGCTTGTGACCGCTTTTGCTCCGAGGTTTTTCGGCGATCCTAGTCAGAACAGCTACTACTTGCTCGGCAGGATAGGGGAGAATGCGCATATCGGCAGCGCGGCGGACTACATGGAGTATGGCCTCTACGCTGGCATCCTGCCGTTGATGCTGGCGATGATCGCGCTGGGCTCGATCAGAAAGAAGAATGTCGGGTTCTTTGCTTCTCTCACTGTCCTGGCGCTTCTGACGGCGCTCGGGACACCGATCAACAGGCTCTTCTATTTCGGCATTCCGGGCTTCAGTGCCCTCGGTGGGCCGAATAGGATACTGCTGCTGTATTTCTTTGGGATGGCGGCGTTGGCGGGGTTTGGGGCGGACTACTACCTTAGCGAGGGTGATGGGCGAAGGGTCAAGCTGCTGCGCGAAAAGAGGCTTGTTACCAGGCTGTGGCTCTGCGCGAGCTATCTCATCCTGATCGTCGCGTTCTTCGTTTCTCTACAGATAGGTCAGAGTACGGTGGCCAACCTCATTCATTCGGACTCAGTGGATGTGGGTCCCCCAATCGCGCTTGTGCTGATGATGGCGGGCTGGCTTTTTCTCGGTGCTTACATGCGCGCGCCTCGGGACTCGCAGGATCGACGTTTCTTGTCCAGTAACAGCGTATCGGTGATTGTGGCTGTGTTCATCATTGCCGACCTCTTCGTCTTCGGCATCAACTTCAACCCCACCTGCGAGCGTTCTAAAGTCTATCCTGACACGCCGCTTACCGATGAACTGCAGCGGCTGACACAAAACGGGGAGAGAATCGCGCCAATAAACTCCCAATGGAGCCTGTTTGAGACGCCCAGAGATGCCATTCTGCCTCCAAACGCCGCTATAATTTACGGCCTTTACGATGTGCAGGGCTATGATTCACTCTTTACAAAGAACTACCAGACTTTGCTAGCCGAGATTGAGGGCGTTGATCCCAGCCCGCCGGAAAACGGCAACATTCTATTTGTGCGTAAATATACGCCTGAATTGCCATCCGTCGCTTCGTATGCGATAAGCGAGGCTGCTATCGAAGATGAGAATGCGGCTCTGATCAATACTATCGATGGCATGCATATTTATAAGCTTTCAGGGGAAAAGATACCCATTACACGATATGAGCCTTCGTTGTTTGGTTTTGGCCTGTGCATGATGATAATTGGGGTGGGGCTATTGCTCAGTGTTGGGGTATATCACGTGTTAGTGTTAAGAAAAAGGCTGCAATGTTAGACATAGTTGGTCGTCATGAGCTGAGATGGGCGCTTGTCTGGGCGGCAGTAATCGTGCTTTTTTCCAGTGTGCCGTATATTATCGGGTATTCGACTACGCCCGACGGATACTCATTTGTTGGGCTAACGCACAATATCGACGATGGCGCGGTGTATTTATCCTGGATGCGGCAGGCTGCCGACGGCCATTTCTTTCAGCGCAACCTTTTTACCAATCAACAACAGCCTGCGCGAACGTTCAATATATTGTTTCTGATGATGGGCTGGTGCGCCGCAATCACTCATCTGCCCCTTATCTGGGTTTTCCATTTGTTCAGGATTGTATTAGGAATCGCTTTAATCTTAGGCATCTGGCGGTTTTCCACGCTGTTTTTAGAAGACGAAACATCGCGTCGAATACTGATCCCTCTGGTCGGTCTGTCGGCAGGGTTTGGCTGGTTGTTTTCCAGCGCAAAAGCTACGGTTGGGCCGGTTGACCTCTGGCAGCCGGAGGCTATCACCTTTCTATCGATCTACCTGAACCCGCTGTTTATAGTCGGCCTGCTGCTGATGATTGGCTCGCTATATTGGCTGGAACTGACCAGGCGGGAAGTCAAGCCTCGATACGCAGCGTATGCCGGGATTCATCTGCTGATACTCGGCAACGTGCACACTTATGATGTATTGACTGTCGCCTGTATCTGGATAGGCGTAATTATATATGGCTTTATCTCGAAAAACGATAGGTCAAACTTGTGGAGAACGGTAAAACTCAGTGCGCTTGCCGCCATTATCGCTGCTCCGTCGGTTGCTTATCAATTCTGGATCTACTCAGGCGATCCCATATTTCGCGCAAGAGCCAACACTATCATCAATTCCCCTGCGCTTTTATCATTCATATTGGGATATGGAGCAGCGCTGATAGGGGCAATCGCAGGCGCGGCTCTGATCATCCAACGCCACAGACGCAGCAAATCACACGAAGTGTTGCCTTTCCAACTACCCATAATATGGGGTCTGGTCGGCTTCGCAATTCCCTATATCCCGATAGCCCAACAGCGCAAGCTCGTTATGGGTTTGCATATCCCGCTGTGCATACTCTGCGCATACGCAATTAGCCTGCTGCTGACAAAAATACCGCGTATGCTCGGTCGCATCGCAGTCGTTTTGATGATTTTGCTCACAACCCTTACAAACTTATACTTCCTGGCAATTGACATCGACTTGCTCACTTATCACAGGACAGTCACGCACTATCCAACGATTCTCAGCGACAGCCAACTCGCTGCTATGCGATATTTGCGTACTCATGCAAAGCCGACTGACACAATATTTGCTCCGCCTACGTTTTCGCTTTTCAGCCCTGTATTTGCCGGAGTTCAGGTTTACTACGGCCACTGGAGCGAAACTCCGGACTACTCCGACAAGCTCGCATCGTGGGTTATGTTGTCCGATATCACACTTTCCGATAATTGCTGGGCGGATATAATCCGCAGTTCAGTGAAGCAGGGTTACTACGTTTCAGAGGACCACAATACAGACGTGCGCCCCGCGCTTGCCGACTCATTTCAAAAGTGTTTCGAAGCCGACCTCATCAGGATTTATAGAGTTGATTTGCCCAACGACGCCTCCAACAGCCAATAATCAGAAATATATTGAAAAAACAGTTGACAGGATCGATTTTGAAATGGTAATATAATCCTCGCGCCTGGGAGATGTTTTTACCCGGCGCGGTTTGTTCCTTGAAAACTGTATAGTGTGAGCGTGCAAATGAGTTTCAGCATAAAAATTAATGCTCTGTCGGCATTGTCGGCAGATAAGGGTCTCTCTTTTGAGTCAATCTTCAGCTTTTGCTGTTGATATAGATTTTCTTATGGAGAGTTTGATCCTGGCTCAGGACGAACGCTTGCGGCGTGCCTAAGAAATGCAAGTCGAGCGAGAATCAACCTTCGGGTGAAGTTCTAGCGGCGAACGGTCGCGTAACACGTAAGCAACCTGCCCTAAAGTTTGGGATAGCCCGCCGAAAGGCGGATTAATACCGGATGTGGATATGTGTATGCATGTATATATATCTAAAGCAGCAATGCGCTTTAGGATGGGCTTGCGGCCTATCAGCTAGTTGGTGTGGGTAACGGCCTACCAAGGCGACGACGGGTAGCTGGTCTGAGAGGATGGTCAGCCGGATCGGGACTGAGACACGGCCCGGACTCCTACGGGGGGCAGCAATCAGGGATATTGCGCAATGGGGGAAACCCTGACGCAGCGACGCCGCGTGCGGGACGAAGGCCTTCGGGTCGTAAACCGCTTTTTCACGGGAAGATAGTGACGGTACCGTGCGAATAAGTC
>LSQX01321868.1_pt1 | contig 25086 bp, 27 predicted proteins | sample 654561 | NCBI WGS metagenome assembly LSQX01 (sample SAMN04489861, study PRJNA283612) | anaerobic digester metagenome | isolation source: 4 biogas reactors fed with cattle manure at either 37C or 55C with and... | place: Denmark: Kongens Lyngby | collected 2014 | reverse complement strand
CCCCTTGCTTGTAAGGCAAGTGCTCTCCCAGCTGAGCTAAACTCCCTTTGAAAAGCCTGCCGTAACAAGCGGCAAGTAAGAATATACTGGATAAGACACAGGTTGTCAACGAGCAATTCGCGGCATTTTGCGGAGCTTTTCGGATTTATGCGACCGCCTTGGCATGGATCCGGAGGGGTATGCGGGAAAGGTCAACCCGGCTGGCGCGACGGGATTCCGAAAAACCGGCAGGCATTCTCCCATGTGCGTGACGCGGCCTCTTCAGGCGCGCACTCCCAAAACACCGCCAGCTGGAGCGCCACCTCGCGGACATTGGTGGGCTCGTTGCGCTGACCGCGATAGGGAACCGGCGCCAGATAGGGACTGTCGGTCTCGATCAGAACCCGGTCCCTGGGGATCTGCCGGATCACATCGGGCGCCTTGCGCGCGTTCTTGAATGTGATCGGCCCGTCGAACCCGAGATAAAACCCCATTGCCACCAGTTCTTCTGCCGTCTCGACACTGCCGGAAAAGCAGTGGAACGCACCGGGAATCCCGCGGGTGCCACCCAGTCCGGCGGTCTTGCCGGGGGCCATCCCGAAGTCACGCAGGATGGCCAGGCAGTCCGCCGGGGCTTCCCGTTCATGGATGACGACCGGAAGCCCGGCCCTTGCCGCCAGGGCAAGCTGTCGCGACAACGCCTCGCGCTGCTGCGGCCGCGGAGAAAAATCGTAATGGTAATCGAGCCCGATTTCCCCGACCGCGACAATCCGGTCGGCCTCCGGCCCCTGCAGGAGCTGCTCGAGCGATCGTATAGCCGCGTCGTCTGCGGTATCCGCCTCGTGGGGATGTATACCGACCGTGCACCAGATTGCGGGGGCGGACGGGTCATTTTCTTCCCGGTATCGCCCGGCCAGCGCACAGGCCGCCGCAGAGGAGGACAGATCGGATGAAGCCTCGATCAGGCGCTCCACCCCTGCCGCGCGCGCACGCGCCAGCACGTCCGGCCGGTCGGCGTCGAACCGCTCGTCCCCGAGATGGGCATGGGTGTCGAACAAGCGCAGCATCACGGGGAACCTCAGTTGACCGGGCTGCCCGGCGCCAGATCGCCGTCGACGGTCGCCAGGCGTACGCGCCCGTCCGGGTCTTCCGCGGCCAGCAGCATGCCGTGGGACATCACGCCCCGTATCTTTCGGGGTTTCAAATTGGCTACGAGGATGACACGCTTGCCAACGAGGTCCGCGGGATCGTAGTGTTCCGCGATACCGGACAGGACGGTGCGCGTCTCTGAACCGAGATTGACGGTGGAACACAGCAACTTGTCGGATCCCGCCAGTTTTTCGCAGGCTTCGATCCGGCCGACGACCAGATGGATCTTGTGAAAATCGTCGATGGTGATCGGTGCGTCCCCGTCTTGCTCTTCAACGGCCGGAGCGGGAGCGGAGGGCTGGGTTGACGCCTCCGTGACTGATATGGGAGCAGGTGCGGCGGGGGCAGTCTCGCGTTCCGTCGACGGCAGTGCCGCCGACATCGCGGCCAGTTCGGCTTCCAGATCCAGCCGGGGGAACAAAGGCGCGACTTTCTGCACACCGGTGGAAGAACGATAGAGTCCAAACGCGGCAGCCGACGTCCAGGTGGTCAGCTCGCCTTCTTCCACGCCGATCGATTCCAGGATGCGAGGTGCCGTCCCCGGCATGATGGGCTGGAGCAGGATCGCGACGATTCTGAGACCTTCGGCCAGGTTGAACAACACCCGCGCAAGCCGGGAGCGCGACGCTTCGTCCCGGGCAAGGATCCAGGGGGCGGTTTCATCGATGTATTTGTTGCTGCGGCTGATCGCCCGCCAGATTTCAGCGAGCGCCAGGCTGAACTGCATGTTGTCGAGGTGCCCCTCGACCCGGGCCGTCAACCCCTCATACAGCTCGATCAGATCCGCGTCCGCGGGATCGGGATCGATGATCTCCGGGAGGGAGCCGTCAAAATAGCGCTCCACCATCGCAACCGTCCGGCTGACCAGATTGCCCAGATCGTTCGCGAGATCCGCGTTGATACGGTTGACAAGCGCTTCGTTGGAAAAAACCCCATCCTGTCCGAACGTGACTTCGCGCAGTAGGAAATAACGGATCGCATCGACGCCGTAGCGGTCGCACAAGACGACCGGGTCGACGACATTCCCCTTGGACTTGGACATCTTCCCGTCGTTCAAGAGCAGCCAGCCGTGCCCCAGCACCTTGCGGGGGAGCGGAAGTCCGAGTGCCATCAGAATGGCCGGCCAGATGATCGCATGGAACCGGACAATCTCCTTGCCGACCAGGTGGATGTCCGCCGGCCAGAACCGATCATACCCGTCGGAGGGGTTGTCCGGCCATCCGAGCGCGGTGATGTAGTTGCTGAGCGCGTCGACCCACACATAGACCACATGTTTGGGGTCGAATGCTACTTTGACCCCCCAGTCGAAGGTCGTACGCGACACGCACAGATCCTCCAGTCCGGGCTTGAGAAAGTTTGAGATCATTTCGTTCGCACGGGTGACTGGCTGCAGAAAGGTCGGATTCTCCTCCAGATGCCGGATAATGCGATCCTGGTACCGGGACAGACGGAAAAAATATGCCTCTTCTGTTGTCTTTTCCACCGCGCGGCCGCAGTCCGGACAATTGCCGTCCACCAGCTGGGACTCGGTCCAGAAGGACTCGCATGGAGTGCAGTACCAGCCGCTGTATGCGCCTTTATAGATGTCGCCCTGCTCATATAGCCGGCGAAAGATCTCCTGGACCGCCTTTTCATGCTGCTCATCGGTGGTGCGGATAAACCGGTCGTACGTCACGTCCATCCGTTTCCACAACTCTTTGATCCCCTCGACGATCCCGTCCACATACGCCTTCGGGGAGATCCCGAGGGCTTCGGCTTTGCGCTGGATCTTCTGCCCGTGCTCGTCGGTTCCGGTGAGAAACATCACATCGTATCCCCGGAGTCGCTTGTAGCGAGCCATGGCATCCGCCATCACCGAGCAATAGGAATGCCCGATGTGCAGTTTGTCGCTGGGGTAGTAAATCGGGGTCGTGATGTAAAAAGGTTCTCCCATGACAGATCCCTCCCGGACCGGCCGGACCGCCTGTCCGGCTGTGTGTTTTCATGCCAGTATAGTGGAACCCGGATGCGTTTTCAAATCCGTCAGACGTCGTCTTTGGGCTGTTCTCCCCGCAGTGCGGCGGCCATCGCGTACGCTTCTTTGCGGGGCAGTCCGGTTTCCTGCGAAACCATGCGGGCGATGTCCCGCACCGGCAAGCCGTCGCGAACCAGCGCGGCGCTCCGCTCCCGGGCCGCCCTCTCCACCCGTTCGGCCTTCTCCCCGTCATCCTCCGGGCGCACGCGCTCCTCGTATGCCTCCAGCCCCTCCAGGACCAGTACATACTCTCCGCGGGGTTCGTCTTCCGTATATCGGGAGACAAGTCCGTCGACTGTGGAGCGGAGAAACTCTTCGTGCAGTTTGGTCAGTTCCCGGGCCGCCACGATCCGGCGGCCGCCCAACCCGGCTTGTGCAAGATCGGACAGCGTGCGCCGCAGGCGATGGGGTGCTTCATACAGGACGACGGTCCGCCTCTCGGAGGCAACCTGTTCCAATGCCATCCGCCGGGTCTTGCCCGCGGCAGACAAAAACCCTTCGAACACAAACCGATCGGTACAAAGACCGGATCCGGTCAGGCCGGCAATGGCCGCGCAGGCACCGGGCACCACTACGACCGGGATGCCGGCATCCGCACACACACCCACCAGATCACTGCCGGGATCCGAAATACCCGGCGTGCCGGCGTCGGCGACCAGCGCCACCGAGCGTCCCTCCAGCAACAGGTCCCGAAGCTTGTCCCCCTTTTGCCGCGTATTGTGCTTGTGGTAGCTTTCGAGCTTGACCTTGAGGCCATACCGCGCCAGCAATCCCGCGGTCGTCCTGGTGTCCTCCGCTGCGACCAGATCGACGGCGCGCAAAATTTCCAGCGCGCGCGGTGTCATGTCTCCCAGATTGCCGATCGGTACGCCGACCAGATATAAGGTCCCGATTGTCATCGCAATCCCCCGGCATCGGATGGGAAAGGTGCTGTCCCCGCGGTCCGAACCAGTCCGTCCATGAGCCGTGCGGGATCGATCCCCTCTCCTGTATAGATGCCTTGTACTTCCTCTGTATAGGTACCATGCAGATCGCGTACCACCAAAGGAGTCGCGATCGAAAAGCCGCCCGCCCTGCCTCCGGCCACGGCTGTCATCAACAAAAGAGAAGCCGGTCGGCCCGGAGCGGGCAAAACTTCCCGGAGTGTTTTCGGCTCCAAGCCATGACCGCGGCAGGCGACCATCAGGTCAACCAGCTGAGCGGGACGGCAAGACACCACCAGTGTACCATGCGTCCGCAACAGCCGCCGGGCCGCCGCGGCGAGGTCGTCGGCCGTCAGGGTGGCGGACACGGTCGCGGCCGCGCGGACGGGGTCGGCAGGAGGCTTGCCCCGGCCTGTCATGTGATAGGGCGGATTTGAGATGCACAGATCAAATCCGGATTCCCCGGGCACGTGCCGGTCGCGGATATCCCCCTCCACCACACGGATCCGGTCCGCGAGCCCGTTCAACCGCACATTGCGCGATGCCAGTTCCGCCAGAGACGGCACTCGCTCGATCCCCGTCAACCGAACCTGCGGCAGGCGCGAGGCAAGCAAAAGGAGCAGGATGCCGGAGCCGCATCCGATGTCGGCCACGCGCACCTGTTTGTTGCGCGTCCGAAGCAAAGAAGCCGCATGGTGAGCCAGCAACACAGCATCTTCCCCGAATCGAAGCCCGCCGCATTTTTGGAGGATGCGCAGCCCGCTCCGTTGCAGATCGTCGACCGTCTCATCCTCATACAGGGGAATCGGCCCGGGCGCTGGATATGAAAAAGGGAAAACCGCCCGGTCTTCCCTCTCTCCATTCACGATTGGGCCGCTCTCACTTCGGGGCGATCGAGCTGGTCGGGCAGACCGGCACGCACGCGCCGCAGTCGATGCAGGTCTCGGGGTCGATCACGTAGATCGGATCGCCTTCGGAAATCGCACCTGTCGGGCATTCGCCCACGCAAGCGCCGCAAGCAATGCAGGTATCGGCAATGAAATGCGCCATGTTTGTGTTACCTCCTGTTTCGGTTATGTCAGATTCTAGCATCCTGAGGGGGTTTCTTCAACAGAATGAGAGATAATCCGTATCATTTGTCACGATCAATGGGGTGGACGCGCGGTTCACTCCTCAACGGATGGATCTTCCGCCTCGTGGGTTTCCTGGTCCTCGGCGATTTCACCGGCATCCGTATCCGGGGTGCGTGCCCGTGCGGGGCGCCCACCGCGCGGTCCTTTCTTCCCTTTGCTCGGGCGGGTGCTTCCCAGCACTTCGACCGCGGAAGCATCGACGGTGAGCAGGTCGGACTCGTTTCCGAGATCCAAGCGCACGGTGAGGGTCTCTTTGAGGAGATGCAGCCCGACCACCAAGCCCTGTCCCTGCTCTGTCATGACGATGTCCCCCTGGCGCGGCATCCTGCGATGCGCGTCCTCGTAGGCTTCCTGCTCGTACTTGAAGCAGCACATCAACCGCCCGCAGGCCCCAGATATCTTGGTCGGGTTCATCGAAAAGCCTTGCTCTTTGGCCATTTTGATCGAAACCGGAACGAAGTCGTTGAGGAACGAACAACAGCACAGTTCGCGGCCGCAGACGCCCAGTCCACCGATCATGCGGGCTTCGTCGCGCACCCCGATCTGCCTCAGTTCGATTCGCATGCGGAAAACCGCCGCCAGGTCTTTGACCAGCTCGCGGAAGTCCACCCGGCCGTCGGCCGTGAAATAGAACGTGATCTTGCGCCCGTCAAACGCGTATTCCGCGTCGACCAGATTCATGGGCAGATTCCGTTTTTGAATTTTTGCCAGACAGACTGCGAACGCGTCGTGTTCCTTGCGTTCGTTTTCGGCCTTGGTTTTCAAATCATTCTCATCCGCCATGCGGAGAATGCCTTTGAGAGGTGTCTTGATATTGTTGTCGGGAATTTCGATGGCTTCTTCGACGACCTGCCCGATTTCCACGCCCTGGCTGGTTTCAACGATCACCATGTCCCCCTGTCGGAGGGTATGGTCGCCCGGGTCGAAATGATAGGCTTTACCGGTCCCGTGGAAGCGAATTCCCACGACTTTAGGCATGGGCTAGCTCCTTCCGCAGCTGAAGCAACAGACTGCATATGGTGGTTTCAAAATTGGTGTTGAGTGTCAGACACCGTCTGGCATGCTGGACGGCGGCGCCTGCGCGGTCCAGTTGAGCGATATCGTAGCGGTTTCGGCGTACCAGGTCAAGGATCGCTCCACGGCGGTCGGCGTTGAGCAACAACGTTTCCCGAGCGCCGGACGCGACAAGCGCGAGATCCCGGACATATGTCCCCGCGACATCCAGCAATGTGTCAGCGTGGTCCTTTTCCCGGTTGAAAAACCCATACGTCTCCGTCAGCAGCACGGCCCGGTCTTTTTCGCCGACCGATGCCATCCGGTCCAGCACCTCTTCCCGCACCTGGATGAACCATGTGTCGGTTGCCAGTTCCAGCGCGACGCCGGGAATACCGCGCGCATACCGCAGCAAAAAGGGCAGCGCGGGCAGCTCTTCCGAAATCCCGGCTCCTGTGAGAATCCGCCGGAGCTCTTCGGGGGTGCTGCGCGCCAGCGGGAAATGTGCCATGCGCGAAACGATCGTGCCGGCGAGCCGTTCGGGGCCGGATGCGGTCATGAGGATGCAGACGTGCGGCGGGGGTTCTTCGATGGTCTTGAGAAGCGCGTTCTGCCCTTGCTCGTTCAAATGGTCCGCATCGACCAGATAGACCTTGCGCCCGCCCATCTGAGAGTACAAGGAGACATCCGCGACGATGTCCGTACGCACCTGCTCTACGCGGATCCCCTTGCCGTCCTTCGATACCAGACTGCGCCAATCGGGATGCACGCCTTCGTCAAACAGGCGACAGGCAACGCACTGGCCGCATGCACCGGCTTCGGAGGGCGTCTGACAGAGCAACGCTTTGCCAAACGCGCGCGCGACCAGGGTTTTCCCCGCACCAGTGGGGCCGGTAAAAAGAAAGGCATGCCCCGGGTCCCCCGCGAGGGAGGTCCCGAGGCGCCTTTTCAGCTGTTCTTGTCCAATGATCGTGGAAAAAGACATCCGCTACATTTTCTCAAATCGTTCGACGTTCAGCACAAACACCGTCGCACCGCCTACGGTAACTTCGACCGGATAGGGGATGTAAGCCCCGCCGATCGCCGAAGGGGTGACACTCGTGTTGATTGCGGCTTTGCGGCTGCTGGAGTACTTTTTGACGATGTTGAACACTTCGTCCAGCTGCGCGTCCTCGACAACGATCATCAGTGTCGTGTTCCCGGAACGCAAAAACCCGCCTGTCGAATTGAGTTTTGTGACGCGGAATCCTGCTTTGTTGAGTTCCGCCATGAGCCTGGGGCTATCCTCGTCGTGCACGATGGCCATAATCATTTTCATGGTAGTACCTCCTCCAACTTTTGTGACAGGCGCTGCGCCGTCTCACCGATGGTTCCTTGCGCGTCGATCAGGACGAACCGTCCTGGTTCCCGACGAGCGATTTCCAAATATCCGTCGCGTACGCGGCGCTTGAATGCCATGCTGTTTGCATCCATCCGATCCGGTGTCCCGCCGCGCGCCCGCATCCTTTCGGTGGCGGTCTCGGCGGGAAGATCGAACAAATAGGTGCGGAGCGGCATCAGTCCGCCTGTCGCGATTTCGTTGATCCTGCTCACCATCCCGATGTCTAACCCGCGGCCGTAGCCCTGGTATGCGACGGTGGAATCGATGTATCGGTCACACAGGACGACCGTGCCGGCTTCCAGTGCGGGGAGAATGACCTCTCGGGTGATCTGGCTGCGCGCAGATGCGAACAGGAGCAGTTCGGCGACATCGTCCATCCCTTTTCCGGAGCGATCCAGCAGGATTTCACGGATCCGTTCTCCGACCCACGTTCCGCCTGGTTCCCGGATCACAAGGGTCCGGTACCCTCTTTCGCGAAGCGATTGGTCGGCCTTCTCAAGGTGCGTGGATTTACCGCAACCGTCCAGCCCTTCGAATGTGATGAAAACGCCGTTCATGTCTCCCTCCGCATCCGAAGTGTCTGGCTGCCTTTATTATACATGACGCACAGCGCCCGCGGAAAGCGATCCCGTAGGGATTGTGCGGATTTCGCAACCCCCCGGCGAAATGCGGCCGTACCCCTTTACACCGGATCGCACGCCGACGACCTCCAAACCGGATGCCAACAGGCCCAAGATCAGCCGGATGTGGTCCGCATCCGGCACTTCTCCGGGCCATATCAGCGGGATACCGGGCGGATATGGAACCAACGCACCGGTCGACACCCGTCCGGCCGCATCCTCCAGCGGTGTCCACTCCCCGCGTTCCCCTCCCACGAGAAACCGCCGCGGATGTGCGGCCCGCACAGGCGCAACCGCATACGCGCGAGCCAAATCCCGTTCCGACACTGCGACAATCTGCTCAGCTGACCCGGACGCAACCGGGTGAGCAGATTGCCCGAGGATGCCGGCAAGCGCGGTCCGAAGCCGGGAAAAGTCCTCCGGACCGGTATCCAGCGCGGGAATGCACACCAAGCGTCGGAGATCGGCCATCTCGATATCGATCCCTTGTTCCGAAAGCGCGCGCAGCCATACCGGTCCGGACATTCCGGTGCCCTCGACATCGAGGACCAGGCGGGTCGGATCCTGGCGCAGTCCGTCCCCGGGTTGCCGCACAAACGGCACCGCACGCACGCCCGGCGGAAGGGACTCCCCGAACTTCCGGACGCGGTCGACCAGGACATGGATCCGTTCGGCCCCCTGCTTCTCCATCCAGTCGCGGGCGGCATCGATCGAAGCCGCAACCAGAAAGGACGGACTGGAGGTTTCATACAGTGTAATGGAGTCTCGGACGGCCTCCGGATCGAGGGAACCCCGGTGGATCGCGTCGGCGGACAGATGCAGCAGCGCGGCCTGGGTCAGCGCCGGGAGAGTTTTGTGCGCACTTTGCACACACAGATCCGCACCGGCATCCATCGCGCAGGGGGGGCACAGATCGGACGCAAACCGCAGATGCGCCCCATGTGCCTCGTCGACCAGCAGCAGCACGCCCGCCTGGCGTGTCATCTTAGCGATCGCAGGCAGATCCGCGCACAGACCGTAATAATCCGGGCTGGTGACCAGCACCGCTCCGATCGAAGGGTCGCGGGCACAGGCGTCCCGAATGTCGCTGGGGTCGGGCTGGGACACCGGCGCATACGGCAACCGGTCCGGATGGAGGTCCGGCAGGGGAAGAAAACGGTACTCCGCCCCGGTCAGGGCGATGGCATGTAAAACCGAACGGTGAACCGTCCGGGGCAACAGTAGCGTCCGCCCGCCGGCTGTCGCGACCGTAACCATCGCCAGCAGCCCACAGGTGGAGCCGGTGGTGAGGAAAAATGTCCGACCCGCCCCAAACGCCGTGGCGGCCCGCTTCATGGCTTCCCGCGCGGGGCCCGTCGGCAAATGGATGTCATCGGTCACCAAAAGCTCGGTTGTGTCCAGCCGGCCGGCCGCCCCGAGAAGGGGGGAAGAAAAGCCGCGCCCCCCCGCGTGACCCGGCATGTGGAAAGAAACACGCCCCTCTCCGGCCCGCTCATACAGCGCGTCCAGAAGGGGCGTATCAGATCCGCCGGTCGGAGAAGGCGTCACGGCCATGGTCAATCCAGGGTCAGTGTGTGGATGCCGGCGATTTCCAGCCAGATTTCTTTTTCAATCCGCTCGTTGTCCCGGCGGATGTCTTCGTACGTTTCTTCCGCCTTGATGTGGTTGCGGTCCCAGCCGCGATCGCGTTGCGGGCGGGTAGCCTGTCGAACGAACTGCTGCGGGCGGGCGTTTTGCTGTTGCGGCTGCCTGGTGGCCGCCTGGCCCTGCTCCGCTGCGCGCGGGGCCTGGCTTGGCTTTTCCTGCGCAGGTTCGCGCCGCTGCTGGTTCTGCGGCTGCGGGGGCTGATTCCGCTGGACAGGCGGGCGATTGCCCCCCTGCTGCGGATTGCGCTCTCTTGGCGGGCGTCCCGCGTTCTCGGTTCCCTCCCGGGGTGCCGCATTCTGGCGGGGTTCGCCCGCCGGACGCTGCTGTGCGTGCGGATTGGTCGACTGGCTGCGGGGCGTCTGGGAGCGGGATCCGCCCCGCCTGCGGCTCCGGCTGCTGCGGGAACTGCCGCCGGATGCACCCTGTTGCCCTTGCTGCCCTTGCTGCCCCTGCGGTCCCTGTTGGCCTTGTGCGCGCGGTTGCTGTCGCTGGGCGGCACCCGCGTTGCCCTGTTGCCCCTGTCGCGGGGTCTGGTTTTGCCCTCCGGGGGGAGAGGCAGGTCCGAACTCGCGGTATTTTTTACGCCGATCCGAAGAGGAAGAGCCGGATTGGCCTCCCTGGCTGCGGCCGCCTTCGGGCTTGGCGGGACGCGGATTCCGGTCAGAAAAGGATTGGTCGCTCATGATTGTGTGCCTCCTGCCGGCCGGAGCGTCACTTCGCCGCTCGCCAGCTCCCTGTTTCCCCGTGCGGTCGCCAGAATCAAGGCGCCGTCCCCGGAGAATCCCAAGACTTCTCCCTCGATGTGTTCCGCGGCATTCTCACCGGTTGGAACCCGCATTACGCCGACCGTCCGGCCGACCAGGCAGGACAGATCGCGATATTGCGCGAGAAAGGTCTCTTTTTCCGTGTCCATCATTGTAACCGCTTTCAGCGTTTCGGACAACAAAGCCGCGACCGCCCTGTCCCGCGTCAGTTCCGTAAGTTCCGGCTTTTCCATCGCGAGGGAGGTGGCGGTTTCGGCCAGTTCCGGGCCGAAGTCCTCCTTCTGCTGGAACAGGTTCAGACCGATGCCGACCACGACGCGGTCCAACCGGAATCCGCTGGCGGTGCTTTCGCACAGAATGCCGCAAATCTTGCGTCCGTCGCAGAGCACGTCGTTGGGCCATTTGAGCTGTGCAGGCACACCCAGACCGTGCAGAAAACGGGCGACGGCAAGTCCTGCCGCCAACGGGAGTAACCCACCCCGCCTGGCGTCCAGATTGTCCGGGCGCAGTACAATCGACATCCACACACCGGCACCCGCATCGGACCGCCATACGCGGCCCATCCGTCCGCGTCCCGCGGTCTGCCGGTCTGCCACGACCACCGAACCGTTCGGCAGCCCCTCAGCGGCCAGTCGCTTTGCGTCATCGTTGGTCGATCCGGTCTCGGCGCGGTGGATCCAAAGAGGGATCTGCCGGGATTGGGGACACCACCCGAACGCGAATGGCCGGACCTCATCGGTCCATTCGATCCGACCTGCCTCCAGTTCCCGCAGGGGAATCTGGACAAACGCGCGCTCCGCCATGCGCGGATGCGGCAGGGTAAGCCGGGCATCGTCGCGGCGGAGCGTCCCGAAGGTCAGGATGTCGATGTCCACCGTCCTTGCTCCCCAGCGTTCAACGCGGACCCGTCCCAACCCGGCTTCGATCTGTTGACACACATCCAGCAATACCTCCGGCGCCAGCCCGGTTTCGACCCGCACCACCGCGTTCAGATAGTCCGGCTGCCCCTCCACGCCGAACGGTTCGGTTTCATACAGAGAGGAGACTTCCCGGACAAACAGTCCGTCGTGATCGTCGAGCATCCGGACCGCAGCCTGCAGATTCGCCAGGCGGTCGCCCAGGTTGCCCCCGATCGAGAGAAGCGCTTCGGTCACAGGACGTCCTCCCGTGTGCGCTCGATCGACACCGCCATGTGGGAAAACCGGCCTTCCACGGGAGCCATCGGCTTTTTCACCGTGACTGCGACCGACCCGACCCGGGGGTGCCCCTGAAGGACGCGCCGGGCAATCCGTTCCGCCAGGCGTTCGATCAGGTCGTCTGTTCCGTGCTCCACGATCTCGCGTGTTTCATTGAAAACCGCGCCGTAATCCACGGTGTCTTCCAGGTTGTCGGAAAGGCAGGCCGGTATGCGGCCCAACCGGAGTTCCAGATCGACGACAAAATCCTGTCCCTCTTTTTTCTCGAACGGGAACACGCCGGTATGACCGCAAAAGACCATGCCCGTCAACAGAATTTTATCTTCAGCCATGTACGGTTCCCCCTCTGACAATCGCATCCGTCATACGTGCGACCCGCACCATTTCCCGGACGTCGTGCACCCGCACAAAGTCGGCGCCGTTGGCAATACCGATCGCAACCGCCGCCGCCGTACCCATGAGCCGCTCCTCCACCGGAAGCCCGAGTGTCGTACCGATAAAGGATTTGCGGGAAGGTCCTATAAGGATCGGGGCCCCCGTCGATGACAACGCGGACAGCCGGCGCAGGATTTCGCAGGACTGTGCGGCATCCACGCCAAACCCGATGCCGGGATCCACCGCGATGCGGTCGGCCCCGACTCCGTCGAGGATAGCCCGTCTCATGCTGTCGGACAGGTACCGGACGATCCGGTCCATCAGAAGGGGTTCTTCGGCCCAGGAGGGGTCCGGGTCCGCGCTGCCTTCCGGGAGGGGTGTCGCGTTATACATCAAAATCAGACCGGCTCCGGTCTCGGCCGCGACACGCGCCATGTCGGGGTCGGCGCGGGTTGCACGCACATCGTTGATGATGCAGGCGCCGGCAAGCACCGCTTCCCTTGCGACCGAGGCTTTGGACGTGTCGATGGACACCGGCAGTCCGGTCTCTGCGCACACTTTCCGGAGGATCGGAATTACGCGTTCCGCCTCTTCCTCCGCGGAAATCGGGCGATGTCCGGGACGGGTGGACTCCCCTCCGATATCGAGGATGTCCGCCCCTTGCGCGGCCATCGCGAGCGCACGGGCGAGCGCCGCGTCAGGATCGTCAAAAGCGCCTCCGTCCGAAAACGAGTCCGGGGTCACATTGAGGATGCCCATAACCCAGGTGCGCACACCGAGAGCGAACGCGTGGCCGCGTGCCTTGAATAAACGTTTGTCGGGCATAGATGCCTCCACGGTGGTTTGATCCGCGTCAGCGGGGACGGTTGATCAGGGCCAGCGCTTCCGCACGGGTCCGTGCGTCACTGCGGCAGATGCCGCGCAACGCGGATGTGACGGTTTTGGATCCCGGCTTTTTTATCCCGCGCATGGTCATGCACAAATGCTCCGCCTCGACCACCACCGCGACACCGCGAGGTTCCACCGACTCCATCAGGATGTCCGCGATGCGGGAGGTCATCCGCTCCTGCAGTTGGGGACGCCGCGCAAGGGTGTCAACCACACGCGCAATCTTGCTCAGTCCGAGGATGCGGCCTTCTTTGGGGATATACACAACATGCGCCTTGCCGAAAAACGGGACCAGGTGGTGCTCGCACATGGAATAAAACGGGATGTCCCCGACCATGACCATTTCGTCGTGGTCGGCCTCGTGAAAGGTCTTGATTTCATCCATCGGGTCGCGGTGCAGACCTGCAAACACTTCGGCATACATCCGCGCCACCCTTCGCGGGGTTTCCAATAGTCCCTCGCGTTCCGGATCTTCACCGACGGCGCACAGGATTTCCCGCACCGCCCGTTCAATCCGGGGCAGATCCATTTCCTCTCGCGCCTTTTTCTTGCGGGATTTATCCGCCGCTTCCGCGGAAAGGCCGTCCGCAGGTTCCTGGTTGCGGTCTGTCGTCATGGGATCCTCCTGTCGCGCCGGCTTGCCTTGTCATTCCCTGTCAGGAATCGGTCAGCCGGGTCTTTCTATACTCCATTGGGGTCATACCGGTGTGCTTTCGGAATGCGGCGTTGAAACGCTGCGGGCTGGAAAATCCAACCATCGAAGCGATGCCGCTGATCTTGATGTCGCGCTGTTCCAGGAGTTTGCAGGCCCGCGCGACCCGCACCTGCATCAGGAAAGCCATCGGACTCATGCCGGTCTCGTCCCGGAATGCACGGGTGAAATATCCCTGACTCAGGAAGACGTATCCGGCGGCGTCCGCGACCGAAATATCGCGGTCGAAGTTCTCGACGATGTAGTCGCGCGCGATCCGTACGAGTTCCCTCGCTTTACCCGTGCGCTTGCGCAGGCCCTCTTCCCACTCCTCGCGCAGCCCCCGGGCAAGCGTGACAAGCAGTTCGACCGTCAGCAGCTGCATCATGAGATTTTTGGCATAGGCGTCCTCACGGCTTTCCCGGAGGATCCGTTCCGCAATGGCGGCGATGTCCTGCCGGCTGCGTCCGCGAATGCTGATAAAGGGTTCAGCCGGAGGGGCGTCCCCGTCCGCCGGCGCGCTTTCCAGCGCGCTGAGGAGAAACCGCTCCAGGATCCCGCCCGTCACCTCTCGCCCCGGTACGACTTCCGCACCGGACGCAGTGCTTGTATAGCGGTAACGCCCTTCCCGGTCAAACACAAAATAGAGGACCACCATGTCGGCGTTCCCTTCGAGCACGTTGGTCACGTGTACGTGTCCGGGAGGGATCACGATGTTCCCGCCCCGCTCGACAATGGTGCGGCGGCCGTCGACTTCAAACTCGACACGCCCGCTGCGCAGGTAGGTCAGCTCGTGATACTCGTGCTGACTGCGTTTGCCGTTGTCGAGCAGCCCCTTCCCCATCGTTCGTTCCATCCCTTTGAAAACCAGAGGGATGGAGCCCACGGAGTCGAGGATGCTTTTTTCCATTCCGGGAAGTAAATCTTCTATCATGCGGATCCCACCATGGGATTATCTTATCAGATCCAGCCGTCCGTGCACATAGCGGCGTCGGCACCGGCGGCGGCCAAAGCACCCGCCAGCGCGGCCATCGAGGGGTATCTGGCGGCAGGGTCCGCCAACAGACAACGTCCCACCACGTCGCGCAACGCGGCGGATTCGTCCCCTTCCGGAAGATCGCGCAGATCGGGCAGTCTGCCTGGTCCGGGCAGACCACCGCCGAGGACGGCAAACAGGGTCACTCCGAGCGAGTAGATGTCGCTCTGGACACAGGGCCCGTGCCACACGTTCATCTCCGGTGCAGCATATACGGGGGTCGACTCCCTGATCTGTGTACCGGGATCAGCCACAGGTGCGGACCGCTCTCCCTCGAGCAGCACCGCCGCCCCAAAATCGATCAGACACGGTACGCCACCGGAAAGAATCACATGTTCCGGTTTGATATCCAAATGCACCAGCGGCCGATCCAGCGACTCGTGTAAAAAGCACAGTGTGCGTGCCATCGAAAGACCCACCGCACCGGCGCGCCGCACATCCAGTGCACCGCCCGCCCGGCGGACATGCGCTTCCAGGTCGATTCCGTGCAGGTATTCAAACAAGATCAGGCGGCCGGCTTCCTCCCCGGCCTCCCCCAGCACGCGGGGAAGGCATGGATGGACGACGCCGCGGAGCCGCTCGACCGCTGCCAGACTCGCAAACCCGGTCGCGGGACGTGCGACGGAATAGCGCCCGGTCGACAAGTCCAGCAACAGAGCGACCCGCCGCCAGATGTTGCGCACCTCGTACCGGCCGTCGAGGATGTCCCCAGGTTCCATCGTCTGCCTCCGTTTTCCTCTTCTGTGCTGTCCCTCCATTGAAACAAAAAGGGCCGACCCAAAGGGCCGGCCCAGATAGACACAATCTCTGAAATGAACGACAAGGTGGATCAGGCGATCTGCTCGTCCTTCAGCACCAACCGGGGCGGATGGCGCTCCAGAATGGATTCCCGCGTGATCACACACTGTGCGACGTCGCTGCGGGAAGGGATGTCAAACATCACGTCCAGCATGATCTCTTCCAGTATCGCCCGCAGTCCGCGTGCGCCCGTGCTGCGCTCCATGGCAAGCTTGGCAATGGCTTCGATCGCTTCTTCCTCAAACACCAGTTCGACGCCGTCCATGTCCAGCATCTTGCGATACTGCTTGAGCAATGCGTTGCGGGGTTCCTTGAGAATCCGCACCAATGCGGCGCTGTCAAGTCCGCTGAGCGAAGCCACAACCGGCACGCGGCCGACGAACTCCGGGATCAAGCCGAATTTGATGAGATCCTGGGGCAGGACGGACGCCAACAGTTCGCCCATCGGCAGATCCCGTTTGCTGTCCGAGATCGCGCCGAATCCCATCGTCTTGATGCCGATGCGGTTTTCGATGAGCTTTTCCAGCCCGTCAAACGCGCCGCCGCATATGAAGAGGATGTTGGTCGTGTCGATCTGCAAAAACTCCTGATGCGGGTGCTTGCGCCCCCCTTGCGGTGGCACGTTGGCCACCGTGCTCTCGAGGATTTTGAGCAGTGCCTGCTGGACTCCCTCGCCGCTGACATCCCGTGTGATCGAGACGTTTTCGGACTTGCGGGCAATTTTGTCGATTTCGTCGATGTAGATAATGCCGCGCTGCGCGCGTTCGATGTTGAAATCCGCGTTCTGAATCAGACGCAGGAGGATGTTCTCGACATCTTCTCCCACATACCCGGCTTCCGTCAACGCCGTGGCGTCCGCGATCGCAAACGGGACATCCAGGATCCGCGCCAGGGTCTGGGCCAGATAGGTTTTGCCGCAGCCGGTGGGACCGATCATCAGGATGTTGCTCTTCGTTAGCTCGATCTCGTCGCCGTCCGCGGGCTGGGCTTTCCCCCTGCGCGCGCCTTTGGCGCGAGCTGTCCGCCGTTGCTGACGTTCGCGGGATTCCTGATTGGCGTAGACCCGCTTGTAATGGTTGTACACGGCGACCGCCAACAGCCGTTTGGCACGCTCCTGGCCGATCACGTACTCGTCCAGCGCTTCCTTGAGCGCCGCCGGGGAAGGCAGTTCCTCAAGCGGTGGCGGCGGCGAATCCTCCGGGGCGTTTTCCGTCCCGTCAGCGTGCAGGATCTCGTCGCACAGCGACACGCACTCGTTGCAGATAAACACGCCGGGGCCGGCGATCAGGCGCTCCACCTGGCTTTCGTCTTTTCCGCAAAACGAACACTCGATCCGCATCTGGTCGACACCGGACGAACGGCCGCCTTTTCCTTTGCCGCCTTTTCCGCCCTTGTCTCCGTTGTCAGGCATGTCTTACCCTCTCTTCTCCATGATGTGGTCGATCAACCCGTAGTTGACGGCCTCGTCGGACGTCATCCAGGTATCGCGGTCCGTATCGATCGCGATCTTTTCGATCGGCTGGCCCGTCCGTTCGGACAAGATGGTGTTGAGCCGCTGACGGATGCGCAGGATGTGGGCAGCCGCGATCTGAATGTCGGAAGCCTGGCCCTGTGCGCCGCCGGAAGGCTGATGGATCATGATCTCCGCGTTGGGAAGCGCGAAACGCTTGCCCGGTGCGCCGGCCGCAAGCAGGAAGGCGCCCATGCTGGCGGCCATCCCCATGCAGATCGTCTGGACATCGGGCTTGATGTGCTGCATCGTGTCGTAAATCATCAAACCGGAAGTGATTTCTCCTCCGGGACTGTTGATATAAAACTGGATATCTTTGTCAGGGTCCTCCGCGGCCAAAAAGAGCATCTGCGCGGTAACCAGGCTGGCTGTGACGGAGTTGACCTCCTCACTCAGCATAATGATCCGCTCTTTCAGCAGGCGGGAAAAAATATCATAGGAACGTTCTCCGCGATTGGTTTGTTCTACAACGATCGGTACCAGGCTCATATTCTTGCACTCCTTCCATACCGCAGCGTCGGAGGATCCCCCCGCAGGGGGGGCCCTGCCATCGCTGCCGACAGGTTGCGTATTTGGATTACAAATACTATACGCCCAATGTCAAAGAATGTCAAAGGCGTATATTTCATCGATCCGCAACGCGTAATTTCGCCCCTCCGGAAAAGGATCCCGGCGGGGAAGCGACCGGCCCGCCCGTGGCGGAAAACCGCTCGTTTCAGGCTTCGGGTTCAGTATCAGGCGCGGGCTCGGACTCCTCGGGTGGCGCGATTGCCGTCGCTTTTTCGGCAAGCATCTCCACCGTTTTGCGGACCGCGATGCTGTCCCGGACGTAGCTGTTTTCGCCAGCGACCATGCGCTCGCGGATGTCGTCGGCCTGGAGACCGTACATTTTGGCCATCCGCTCGACTTCTTCCTCGATTTCCGCATCCGTCACTTCGGACTTCTCCGTCTTGACGATGGCGTCCAACACCAGATTGGTGCGCACCCGTTCCGCGGCGGATTCGCGGAGTCCCTCACGGAACTCTTCCCGCGTTTTGCCCATGTACTGGAGATAGGTGTCGAGTTCGATGCCCTGATAGCGCATTTCCATCGTTTGGCTTTCGATCATGCTGTCGAGCTCGTTCTCGACCATGACATCGGGCACTTCGACTGTCGCGTTGGCGACCACCGCGCGGACCACGTTGTTTTCAAACTCAGCCTTTGCGCGGGTCTCGGCGCCTTCCGCCCGTTTGGCCCGGATGCTCTCCCGATATGCCTCAAGGGTGTCAAACTCGCTGACATCCTTGGCAAACTCATCGTCCAGTTCCGGGAGTTCCCGGAATTTGACAGAGTTGATTTTGACCTTGAATACCGCCTTTTTCCCTTTGAGCGACTCGTTGCCGTAGTCTTCGGGGAACGTGACGTTGACTTCGCACTCTTCGCCCGCGGACTTGCCGATGAGCTCTTCCTCGAATCCCGGGATAAATGTTCCGGAACCGATGCGCAGGTCGTACTCGGCCCCTTTGCCGCCTTCGAAAGCGACGTCGTCGACGAATCCTTCATAATCGATGTTGGCGGTGTCGCCGTCCGCAATTGCGCGGTCTTCGACCGGAACAAGGCGGGAGTTGCGCTCGCGCACCCGGTTGATCTCGGCTTCGACTTCCTCTTCGGTCACCGGGTATTCCGGCCGTACGGCCTCGACGCCCATGTACTGTCCGAGTGTCACTTCGGGGCGGACCGTAACCGTCACGGTAAATGAAAGTCCCTTGTCCCCGCCGATCGATGTGATGTCGATCTCGGGACGTGAAACCGGGTCGAGTCCGTGTTCTTCGACCGCCGCCTGATAGGCGGGATTGGCGGCGAGGTCGATGGCATCGTCATACAGGACACCCTCGCCGTAATATTTTGTCACAAGACCCATCGGGGCCTTCCCTTTGCGGAACCCCGGCACTGAAAAGCGCTTTGCGTTTTTCGCATATGCCTTCGCCAATGCCTCGCGGAAATCCTCCGGCGAAACCTCGATGGCGAGTGTCACCACACTGTTTTCTTTTTTCTCCACTGTCGCGCCCATGATTGCCTCCGTAGATCCAGGGGATCCAGATCTTTTTTTTGCATAGTCTTCCAAAATGCTTGAAGAGTATATCACACGCGTGCATGGAGAACAAGCAAAAAGCCCGGCGCACAGGAGCGTCGCAAAGGGCTGGCGCCGTCTTGAAATTTCCGTCAGCCGTGCTATGATGAAAGCGAACAATCGTTCTGTTTCGAAGGGGGCTTCGCCATTGGATCCCGTGGTTTTACATTCCGATCTGAACAATTTTTACGCCTCGGTCGAGTGCCTGCACCGCCCCGACCTGCGCCATCTTCCGGTTGCCGTGGGCGGCGATCCGCTGCTCCGGCACGGGATCGTGCTGGCGAAAAACAACCTCGCAAAGAAGGCGGGTATACGGACGGGAGAAGCGCTGTGGCAGGCCCGGCAGAAGTGTCCCGGGCTGGTCGTCCTCCCGCCCAACTATCCCCTGTATTTGCGCGTCGCGCGCAAAGCGCGCGCCATCTACGCGGACTACACCGACCGCATCGAGCCGTTTGGGCTGGACGAGGCCTGGCTGGACGTCTCGGCCCCCGACCTCACGCCGGAAGGGGCCGCCCCGCTCGCGGACCGCATCCGGGACCGCATCCGGGAAGAGCTCGGCGTCACGGTCTCCATCGGTGTGAGCTACAACAAGATCTTCGCCAAGCTCGGCTCCGACATGAAAAAACCGGACGCGACCACCGCGATCCTGCGGGAGAACTACCGCGATACGGTCTGGCGGCTGCCGGTGGAGTCGCTGCTGTACGTCGGGCCCGCGACCACCCGCAAGCTCCGGCGGATCGGCATCCTCACGATCGGGGATCTGGCCACCCTGGACACCGTCTATCTGCACCGCATGCTGGGCAAGTGGGGCGAGGTCCTCCACCAGTTTGCCAACGGCGAGGACCGCTCGCCGGTCGCGCGGACCGGCGAAGAGGATCCGATCAAAAGCGTCGGCAACAGCACGACGACCCCGCGCGATCTGCAAAACGAAGACGACGTCCGCATGGTGGTCTACGTGCTGGCCGAGAGCGTCGCCGCCCGTCTGCGGGAGCATGGCTTTTTGTCGTGTACCGTGCAGCTGCACGTGCGGGACAATACGCTGGAGTCCTTCGAGCGGCAGTGCCGGCTACCCCGGCCGACCCGGTTGGCCTCCGAGCTCGCGGACGCCGCCATGGCGCTGTTCCGGGACAACTATGTCTGGACCCGCCCGATCCGCAGCATCGGAGTGCGGGCATCCGACCTCCGCGCGGAGAACCTGGGCGTCCAGCTTTCCATGCTGGAAGACGAGCGGCGCCGGCTTCGACTCGAACAACTCGAGTATACGGTGGACGACATCCGGCGCCGGTTCGGACACGACAGCGTGCAGCGCGCGATGCTGCTGGCGGACCGCCCGCTGGGCGGCATCAACCCCAAGGAGGACCACGTCATCCATCCGGTCGGGTATTTTTAGCGATAGGCGGTCGGAGCACCGGCCGGTCGCGGGCGTTGGGAAGGATTGCGATGAAAGAGCACAGATATGACAATAAGGATAAAATATACATACGGGTCACGGCGGTCTTCCACGAGGACGGCCGCCTGGTGCCGGTCTCGTTTGTCACCGGAGAGGGACGGCGGATCCGCGTCGACCGGGTGCTGGACATCCGCCCGGCCGCAAGTCTCAAGGCCGGCGGCATGGGCATACGCTACCGCTGTGTCGCCTGCGACCGGCTGATCCATCTCTTTTATGAAGAAGACCGGTGGTTTGTGGAAGGAGGCGAGTGGGGACCGTGTGCGGACGATACTCTGTCATGACCGAAGAGGACATCCTCGAGATGCGGGAGATCCTGGAAGAGATCAACCGCCGTTACGCCGGAGATCCCCGGCTCGCGGAACTGCGGACCGGAGAGATCTTTCCGACCCATACGGTTCCGGTGCTCGCGACCGCGCGGGACGGCGGGACGCAACCGGGGATCATGCGCTGGGGTTTTCCAAGACCCCAGGGCAGCGGCGTCGTGATCAACGCGCGGAGCGAAACGGTCATGGAGAAGCGCATGTTCCGTTCTGCTTTTTTCACCCGCCGCTGCGTCATCCCTTCCACCGGCTTTTATGAATGGAAACACGAGCCGGGACGCAAGCAGAAAGACAAAATGTTGCTGCGTCTGCCAGAGCAGCCGATGCTTTACATGGCGGGTCTTTACGGATTTTTCCCCGATGCCCGGGATCCGGACGGCGGAGGCCACACCGGGTTTGTAATCCTCACCACCCAGGCCAACGAAAGCGTCGCTCCGATCCACGACCGCATGCCGCTGGTATTGTCCGCCGACGAGCTGGAGCCCTGGCTGTATACGCGATCGGCCGCCGAAGCGCTGGTCTCCTCCCCTTGCGGGCACCTGCTTTCGGCTGTGCCGGCTTGACACGATCCGGGCACTCTCCTAAAATCTGGATGGCCGCGCGTGAGAACCGGTGCAGCATCGGGATCGGCAGCGGCGTTGTTATTTTAGGAGGACAGCGATGGACTTTTTTTCCATCCTACTGGTAGCCGTCAGCCTTTCGATGGACGCGCTGGCGGTCGCGCTATCAACGGGGATGTGTGTAAAAGAAACCCGATTGCGCGACGCGGTTCGGATCGGACTGTTTTTTGGAGGCTTCCAATTCGGGATGCCGGTGGTCGGATGGCTGCTGGGCCGATCCGTCGCTTCCTCCGTCCGACAGGTGGATCATTGGATCGCCTTCGGTCTTCTGCTGTTCATCGGCGGAAAAATGTTGTATGAGGCGGTCCGGGCCCGTATCCGGGACGAGGAGTGCGACATCGATCCCTTGGCCCGCAAACGGCTTTTCACCCTGGCGATCGCGACCAGCATCGACGCGCTCGCCGTCGGCATCGGATTCGCGTTCATCGACGTACGGATCCTGCCAGCCTCTCTGTCGATCGGCATTGTCACGTTTCTTTTGTCCGCGGGCGGATATCTGCTCGGCAAAAAGCTGGGCGTCCTGTTCCGCAAATATGCAGAAATCGCAGGCGGCCTCGTTCTGATCGCCATCGGCATCCGCATCCTGATTGAACACCTGTCGGGCGCCTGACTCGAGCCTGACTTCCTTCTCGCTCAATACGGAATCCACAGGAACATGCCTTGAACGCGGACGCGGATGCAAAAGATTCCGAAATACCGCGGCAGATCACCCCAGCCCGATGTCCGCCGCCACAGCCCGCATGCCCTCGATGGTGTTGTCCACCAACGATTCGACTGTCACACCCATGCGTTCTGCCCCGTATCGGATCACCTCGCGGGAGCACCCGGCCGCAAACGAAGGCGTCTTGAATTTCTTCATGACGGAACGGGTTTCCAGATCGTGCAACGCACGAGATGGCCGCATCAGCGCGACCGCGGAAACAAGCCCGGTCAGCTCGTCCACGGCATAGAGGACTTTTTCCATCGGGTGTTCGGGAGGCAAATCGACCAGATGGCCATGGCCGTGGGACACCACCGCGCGAACGATACCGGGGTGGATGTTCCTCTCCTCGAGCAACTCCCGTGCTTTGATGCAGTGTTGTTCCGGCCAGCGTTCAAAATCGATGTCGTGCAGCAGTCCCACGACCCCCCAGAAATCCACCTCTTCCGCGGACAGGCCAGTCTGGACGGCGTAATGGCGCATCACGGCCTCGACGGCAAGGGCGTGCTTCAAGTGGAACGGTTCCTGGTTGAACTCGATAAGCATGGACCAGGCTTCTTCGCGCGTGGGGATACGGGTCTGGTTCGGATCAGACATGGGCAAGGCCTCCTCGCATGGTCTTCGTCAAAACACCCAGGTGTATAATCGGATGCACTGGAAATCATTATAAAGGAAAGTCGGATTGTGATGGACGAACACATGCATGCGCGTACCGCCCTGCTGCTCGGAGAAGAAGCGATCCGTCGCCTGGACGCCGCCAAAGTCGCCGTCGTCGGACTGGGAGGCGTCGGTGGAATCGCCGCCGAAGCGCTGGTGCGGGCTGGCGTCGGCAAGATGGTGCTGGTGGACTCGGACCGTGTGGCCCCCTCCAACCTCAATCGCCAGATCGTGGCGCTGCACAGCACCATCGGCCATCTCAAAGTGGACGTCATGCGGGACCGCCTACTGGACATCAACCCGGATCTGGCCGTTAAGACCCATCCGGTGTTTGTACCTCCGGAGGGTACTGGCGGCCTGCTCCGCGGATGCGACTATGTGGTCGACGCTATCGACACCGTGCCGTCCAAAGTGGGACTCATTCTGGAATGCCGGCGGGAAGGGATTCCGGTCCTCAGCTGCATGGGCGCGGGCAACCGGCTGGATCCCACCCGGTTCGAAGTCGCGGACTTGTTTGATACGTCGGTCTGCCCGCTTTGCCGCGTGATGCGCCGACAGCTCCGCCAGGCGGGACTTGACTCCCTCCCCGTCGTCTACAGCAAAGAGACGCCTGTGCGTCCGCAATATCCGGAAGTTGGGGAGAACGGGGAAACCGACCTCCCGCGAGAATCTCTCCAGGGAGAATCTCTCCTGGGAGAAAATCTCTTGGGAGAATCTCTCTTGGGAGAATCTCTCCCAATGACAGGTAAACGCCGACCGCCGGGCAGTATTTCCTTTGGTCCGCCCGCGGCCGGGCTGGTCGCCGCCGGCGAGGTCATCCGCGCGCTGCTGGCANNGCTGTCATCTTCCCGATAATAGTTTCCACCAGCTGCACCGCACGCGCCGACAATTCCCGTCCTGCTTCCAGCACTTCCGCATGACTGAGCGGCTGATCCAGTATGCCGGCTGCGGCATTGGTGATACAGGAAATTCCCAGCACCCGCATGCCGCAATGCGTCGCCGCCACCGCCTCCGGAACGGTCGACATGCCGACCGCGTCCCCGCCGAGGGCTGCGATCAGGCGGATCTCCGCGGGGGTTTCGAATTGGGGTCCTTTGCAGTACACATAGACACCTTCCCGCAGCGGGCGCTCGCTTCCGGCTGCCGAGGCGCGGGCAAGCGCGGCCAGATCGCGGTCGTATACGCGGCTCTGGTCGGGAAACCGGGGGCCGAGATCGTCCAGGTTGGGACCACGGAGTACCGGTTCGCAAAACAACCCTATATGGTCGGTGATCAGCATCAGGTCGCCCGGCCGGAACGAGCGATTGACACCACCGGCCGCGTTAGTGAGGATGAGGTCGGCGATACCCGCTTTGCGCAGTACACGGATGGGAAACGCGATGTCCGCGATGGCATGTCCCTCATAATAGTGGAACCGCCCTTGCATGACTGCCACGTCCCGGCCGGACAGCCGGCCGCAGAGCAACCGCCCCTGGTGTCCCGGCACGGTCGTGTGGGAAAAACCGGGGATATCCGCGTAATCGACCGCGATCGGATCCTCCAGACGGTCGGCAATCGGCCCGAGACCGGATCCGAGCACCAGGCCGATCCGGGGGTGTCTTGTTCCCCACCGCTCCAGCACATACGCTGCCGCTGCCGCGATTTTATCCTCCGGCATCCTCGAGTCCCCCATACGTGTATCCTCCCTGTGGCCTGTGGCCGATGTCTCAATAGGATCCGCTGGTGTCCAGCGTCGTGCCCCGCCCCGTCTTTTCCGCCGACGCGGCGACTTTCTTTTGCAGCATATCGCGATACAGCGTTTCGTCTACGGGCACGTCGACCATCCGGTCGAGCCAGCTGGACAGATGCATCGCATTCGAAATCTGGAGCCCGCGGATCCCCTCTTCACCGGGTGCCCAGAGCGGAGCGCCCGTCAAAACCGACTGCGTGAAATCCCGCAGAATCCCGGCATGGTTGGGAAAATCGCCCGAGACATCGATCTCGATCCGTTCGACAGGAGGCTGTCCAAACCCGCCTTTGTATGTTGCGTTCCACTCCCGCTCGGGTACCGCCAGCTTATGAAACACGAGCGTTCCATTTTCGGCCACCAGTTTTCCCCGATCGCCCGTCACCTCAAACCGGTTGGTGCCCGG
>LSQX01096299.1_pt1 | contig 25097 bp, 24 predicted proteins | sample 654561 | NCBI WGS metagenome assembly LSQX01 (sample SAMN04489861, study PRJNA283612) | anaerobic digester metagenome | isolation source: 4 biogas reactors fed with cattle manure at either 37C or 55C with and... | place: Denmark: Kongens Lyngby | collected 2014 | reverse complement strand
GCCTTATAGTCACAGATTAAATGCGACCTTATAACCACAGATAATTCAAATTCAAGTCTTTTTTAAATAAAGAAAAAAATAGGATAACAAATAGTCCCGCTGGATAAAAATTTAACATAAAAAATTATATTATTTATGTCTTGCAAACAGAAAAATAACAAATAATAACTAATTGGAATAAACTGTCAATTTGAAGTGTTTTAGAAAAGGTTATTACAGGCTTTGTTTATACCTTCTTTAAACTTCAGATAAATTGTATTCTTGTCTCACTTGTTTATTGAATCAGGATTGTTTATTGAATCAGGAGGCAGGTCTTCATACTAGTTCGACATCCATAATTCGGTTTTTAACTGTTATTATTTCTAAATATGTTATTATTTCTAAATAAATTTCATGGTGTGTTCCAATACAAATACATTAATTTTCAGTTGCAGGTTCAATAGTATAAGATGCGGATCCAATTCAGTCTATAATAGATCCTCAGGAAGGGAAAAAAAATGGCTATGAAACCCAGAATTGCAGAATCTCCTCAGGTTCGTTTGATTGACCTCAAGTCAAAACCATTCTTTATAGTAGCTTCGGTAGAAGTAGGAAATACCACAACCAAATGTATCCTTACAGCCACCAATCTGGATACTGGCAGGACGCACATCATAAATAAAGTCGTGCGTATGACCAGAGATGTCCGTCCTCCAAAACCCGGAGAAGCTGTATTTGGAAAAACACTTACTGGTGTAGAACTTACACGCGAGGCTGTTGCAGAACTTGTTAAGAATACACTTACAGAATCCGTTGAAAAAGCCAGTCTGGACATAAAGACTGACCTTAATTTTGTTGTTCGCTCTACTGGTGTCGTTGCAGGCTTTGATTCTCCTGAAGAAGTCGGCGAATTTATTAAAGCACTGGCAGATGGGTGTCTTATGGCTGGTGTTCCTCCAAGAAATATGACTGCTCCAATGTCCATTTCAAATATCCCTAAAAAATTCCAGAAATATAGTAAACTGGAGAAAGTTATTTTTGATGGGGCAGTTGCCGGTGTTGTACCTCCAATCGGCTCTACGGGCGTTGAAATTGTCGCAAACGAGATGGAAGGTGAACTTGCAACTGCAGGAATAAAGGAAGCGGCTAAATTGACAGATGTGGATTTCAGGAACCCCTGCATCTCAATTGACTTCGGGACCACCCTTGACGGCAGGATAACAAGTTCTGACCAGCCTTATGCAAAAACAATTGGTAATTTCTGCGGATATGCAGGCGCAATTCCGGACGCCATAATTCGGGGCTCAAAGGTCGTTGATTCGAAAGTAGGAACTGCTCTGGAAGTTTTTGAAAAACAGAAACCGCCTTCTTTCATTACTTTGAAAATGAAAGCTAAATCCATAGAAGAGTATTCAAGGCGTATTCATGAGCTGATAACTATTGAAAAAGTCCCCAGGGATAGAAAGAGATACGGCAGTGTCCCTGTCAGACCCGACGCGGCTGAAGAAATAGGCGTAACACTCATAGGCTGTGATGTGGGTGAGAATGGCTCAAATATGGGAAAACTGAGTGCAATAGGCATGGAAGTCTGTAAAAGCCATGGATTATCGATTGTTTATGCAGTCATTGATGAGGTGATGGCAGGAGTGGTGTGCAGGCTCATAGAGGTTGCAAAGAAAGAAGGCCTTATTTTTGAAGACAGCACTTTCGGAATTACAGGCAGGGCAGGAATTACCGGGAACAAACCTAAACTGATTTTGAACTGCCTGGAGAAAATGAATCTCGCCCCCAAGATTGATGAGAGAGTGGTCTTTGTCGACGATGGGCTTGCCAGAGGCGCAGCTGTTATGGCACGCTGCATGAACTCTCTGGGAACCCCACAAAATCCGCTTGGTGGCAGGCACGGTGGGAAATGTATCCTTGCCCAGCGGATCAAAATGCAGGAAAAATGAAAGGATAGCCCAGGTGAAATGGTAGTGTCTACAGCAAACTGCCTTTTCTCTTAATATAGCTCACATAAACAAAAGAAATAGCTGTTTAAAGGCAGGCATTGAATTCCTGAATAAAAAAGCAGGGTAAAGTAAAGGCAGGATAAGTTAGCCTCCTGCCCCTCCTCCTCCGGCTTTTCCGAGATCGAAGGCCTGAATCGTTTCCCTTTCTTTCCTGAACCTCTCTTCCAGCTCTTCGGCAGTAAATTCTCTTTGTTCTTTCTTTTCCGGGGGCTTGATATCAGTATATTCCAGAGTCTCTTCTTTATACCATAGATCGGTTGTTTCGAGCAGGACCCAGACTTTCCCCTGGTCGTCCTTTTTGATCTCGGCAATACGACTTACAGTATCGCTATTTACGTACTTGACAGCATCTCCCACTTTGATAGTTTTCTTGTTCCGCCCTACCGCTGTGATTTCCTTAGCATCGTCCATGCTTTCACCTCGAGGGCTTCCAGGACGCGGTACTTCAGGCCCTGCAAGTCCACTCCTTTTTCAATATATGCTTATAGGTTATTCAGGCCCTTTAATAAAGTTTGTGTGGTTTACCTGAAAATGTCTGTACAATCTTAAAAGCCTGATAGAGATTATTAAGTTTAAAAAAACAAAAAAAGGATTTAGTGTTTACTGATTTCTCAGTAAACAGACGTTTCTTTCAGTAAGGGTTGCTTTCTCCACCGGTTACAACCTTTTTACTGACTGATTTCTTTCCTGAGTTCTCCCATGAGAGCTACCCTTTCGGCAAATGCATTGTGCCTGTGTATGCTTTCCTCATTGGTCTGTTTGATGGTGATCACTGCATTGTCAGGAAGGTTCGGGAATTCTTTTACCACGTTGTCTGCCATTGCTCTTACGCAGTCTTCCACAAATTTCGGGTTCATGTGTGCAGTTTCTACAACGACCTTTTCGTCCGAACGTTTCAGAACCTCATAAACGCTTGAACTCATGGAGCGCTCAATTATTTTTATTATGCTTTCCAGGGAAACGTCAAAATCATGAGCTACTTTAATTGAAATTATGCCTCTGCCACGCTGGTTATGGGTAGCCATGGGGACTTTTTCCAGGAACTTTATAATCTTGTCCCTTTCAACCCCTAGATTGGCGAGTTCGGTTGCAGCTTTATCTCTCATGATCTCCTGGGCGCAGGGGCATGCAGTCATTCCCACAACTTCAGCGCCTATGAGTTTTTTCACATCAAAGTAATCTCTATCGCCGTTGCCCCTGACAGCCGAAGCCTCGGCAAAGATATTAACTACTTCCTGGCACTTGATTCCGGTTGAGGGAGAGGCGCGCCTGATCATGTATTCGCTTTTCATCCTGACTTCAGCCTGATTTGCATATTCATGGCGGCCAAGCAGGTTATGTGCAATGTCGCTGCATAACTGTTCTATTTCATATACCGGTGTGCTGAGAACCTTCTCCAGAACCTCGTCTACAGCTTCAAAGTTCCTTGAAAGGTTTGCTCCTTTACGGTCCGAGGGCAGGTCAACAAATACATCAAAAGTTGAAATCAATACTATTGGGCGTTTGTCCTTTCTTTTGATTTCAACCAGCTTTTTCATGTTTGTTACCCCAACACGGGTGAGATTGATAGCTATGCTTGGTTTGCTGGCCTGGACATCCGGGAGGTTGAAAGTACACTTTTCCATATTTAACCAGATCCGTGAAAAGATAAGTATGTTTTATAGGGTAAATCCTTAATAAACACATAATTTTATTTTATGCATTTGGAAAAATATAGTGACCATAAGAAGTAATAGCATGTAAAGTTTGTGCTTTCCAGGTTCTTTTCCAAAAGTACAATAAAATATATTTTAATAGAGTATCTAAAAACCCTTTCCTGAATACTTTTTTGAGTTGTATTTTTAATAAGGGAGAAATATTTAAATATTTCTTATGCTGGGGACAATTTAGAAAAATTTAGTTTATATACCCTCTACAGATTAAGAGCAGTTTTGTATAAACCACTAACTACAGCCAACATCCGAAGAAAGATTTTATATACTTTAAAAATTAATCAGTGTCTAGCAATACAATTTGCGAGGTGACCTTTATGTCCAACACAAGAAATTTTGTTTTACGAGACGAAGAAGGCAATGAACATGGAGTTTTCACTGGAAAACAGCCTCGGCAGGCTGCTCTGAAAGCTGCAAACCGGGGCTCTGGGACCAAATCCAAACCTGATATCATCCGCCTCAGGGAACGCGGGACAAAGAAGGTGCACGTTTTCAAGGCATGGAAGGAACTTGTCGCAGCTCCGAAAAACAGGCCGGACTGGATGCCTGAGAAAATCAGCAAACCCTTCGTTAAGAAAGAAAAGATCGAAAAACTCGAGTAAACTTTATTCTCATATCCCCTGGAAAATTGGGGTCCTTTCTTTTTATTTTTGAAATACCGATGCGAATTAGCCTGGAAAGGTCTTTTATTTAATACTATCCGGGCTGGCTTATTTCCAGTATTAACAATTTATTTGAGTTTTTTATATTGATCTTTTCAGGGAATTTTTCTAATTATACCTTTATACTCAACGATAAGTTTAAAAAGAGATTTTCTGATTCCTAAATCATGGAACTCAAAAGAGAGAATGTGCTTATTGAAGCCCTGCCCTATATGCAGGAGTTTTACGATTCAATTATGGTTATCAAAGTGGGTGGAAACGCAATGGTCAGCGCCCAGATCATGGAGGATATCATAAAAGATATCGTCCTTCTGCGTTATGTGGGGATCAAGCCGGTTATTGTACACGGCGGTGGGCCTGAAATCACGGAAAAAATGGAGCGCATGGGCAAAAAAGCTGAGTTCTTCCAGGGACTTCGCATTACGGATGATGAAACCATGGAAATTGCCAGAATGGTTCTGGTAGGAAACATAAATACGAAAATCGTGTCTCTTATTGGTTTATTCGGCGGCAAAGGCGTTGGGTTTACGGGCTATGACGGAAGAATGATCCTTGGCCATAAACAGGCTGCAAAACATGTGCTCATCGACGGTGTGGAGACTGAAGTGGATATCGGCTGGGTTGGAGAAAGTGAGGTCATAAATCCCGAGATCCTCCATATTATGCTTGAAAAAGGGTATATCCCTGTTATTTCCCCTATTGCTGTGGATGCAAAAGGAAATGCCCTTAACATAAATGCGGATACTGTCGCAGGCGATATTGCAGCAGCCCTCCACGCTAAAAAACTTATCCTTATGACCGACGTCTCCGGTCTTCTCAGAGACATAAAAAATCCTGGTAGCCGCATATCACGTGTAAAACTCGACGATATTGACCTCCTTATTGAGGAAGGAGTCATCAGCGGCGGAATGATCCCGAAAATCAAAGGTGCGGCTGTTGCAGTTAAAAGCGGAGTAGAAAGAGCACATATCATAAATGGAAGCGTTTCCCACTCCATGCTTCTTGAACTCTTTACTGACGGCGGAGTCGGGACCATGATTTACTGAACCCTTCTTCAGTAATTCGCAGCAATATTCAACGTTTCCTGAAAAGAAACCCGTATTCCAGAAGTGAAGTCGGTAAGTTTACTTATCAGGCCTGTCAGACCAGGTGATGCTGAGGCTATCACTAAAGTGAGAAGACAGGAAGATATCAGGGGGAAATACTTGCTCCGGCGCCCGAGTCCCGTCTCGGGAGGACGGGGTCCTTTTCGCTCGCTTTGCTCGCTCAAGAGGACTAAATTAAAAATTATAGAGTAATCTGAGATTATAAGGATCAAATTGCGGGCATTGACCTCAGATTTTACAAGAGACCATACTATAAGTTTTGGAACTCGCTTTTTTCAGGTGAGCTGTTTTTTCAGCAGTTCAGTTTAAAATGGGCGTGCCATAGGTGAAGTCTTCTATCTCCAGAACTTTTTTCCACAGTTCTTCACAGCCACAGTCTCTGCTGCTCAGGTCTGCAGGGTTCTGGGTAAGTGAGAAGGTGCGGAGAGAGTCGGCAACATCCGAGCTGCATTCTTTACAGTTATGGGGGCCACGTTTCGAACCTGCACCGACAGGGTCGGACATCATGGGGAGGTCAGGATGGGCAGCTTTTGCTTTCTGCAGAATTTCAATTATGCTCCACAGCCAGGGAGGGCGGTACTGTCCTTTTTCCCAGAGAGCTTCGACAAGTGTGCCTTTCTGTACATTGCAAAGGTTGATTGATATGGTGTCCGAATATGGGGCAGCATCGTCTATGGAGCGGAGGATATCTTCCATTGCCTGTTTTTCCGAGAGGAAGAGAGGCTTGAGCATAAGGTAGGATTTTACGGTTACGCCATAAGTTTTTGCGGTTTGTGCTGCGCGGACAAAGTCCTGGAATGTGAAGCCCTTATTGATTGAGTCCTTTCGGATTTTGTCCGAACTTGTCTCAAGCCCGAATGCTAATTCGAAGGGTTTGTTTTTCAGGATGCTCAGGCAGGCCTGTATGTTCTCCTCGGTTACAAAGTTAGGGCGCGTTTCCACGAGTACTTTGATGACTCTGGAGTCTTCTTGAAGGGTTTTAAGGATCGCATCTCTGGCTTCAGGCGGGACTTCCTGTTCGTCCAGAAAACTGCCTGAGGTGAAGATCTTGACCATGAATTCAGAAAACTTTTCAGCTTTCCTCAATGCTTTTGCAAGCTGTGACTTATAGTCTTCAAGGGTTGGAGGCTCGCTTGCACAGTCATAGACATAGCCGCACATTGTGCAGCCTCCGGCTTTTCCCCAGCGACAGCCTGCGCTCTTGAAGATCACGGTGATGGTTTTTGTTTGAACGCCGTCTACAAGGTCTGTTCCGGTCCAGCTTGCCGCAGGTTCGTCTGTAGGTGAAGGTCTTACTTTGATCCGCTGCCGGATATCCAGCACTGCTTTATTGAGAGACATGGGTTTAAAACTCGCTTTATGAATTTTTGTTTGTGAATTAATGCTAGTGAATTTCGTAAATTAATACTTCACTTTATTGTTTACTATCCAGTTTGCAAAAAAAGCCGATGAAGCCAATTGAGGCTTCACTTTACTTTACACTTCTGTTATCTTATATTTTCTCTTATCCTGCATTTCAGGTTTTATTCAAACTCAATTGTTGCAGGCGGCTTGGGAGTAATATCATAAACTACCCTGGCAACTTTCGGGATCTCTGAAGTGATCCTTGATTCAAGGTGTTTAAGCACTTCCCAGGGGAGTTCGAGAGCTTCCGCAGTCATTCCGTCTCTTGACCCTACAGCCCTTATAGCCACGATCCAGCCGTAAGCCCTGACGTCTCCTTTCACCCCAGTGCCTTTGCCGAGTACGGCAGCAAAAGTCTGCCAGGGGCAGAACCTTTCAAGAAGCTCCTCTTCTACTATGAAATTAGCTTCTCTTGCTACCTCAAGCTTTTCTTCCGTGACCTCACCGAGAACTCTTACAGCAAGCCCCGGACCCGGGAAAGGCATCCTTTCGCAGATCTCGTCAGGCAGCTGGAGAGCCCAGGCAACTTCTCTTACCTCGTCTTTGTAGAGGTCTTCAATAGGCTCAACGATTTTCTTAAAGTCCATTACGCTTGGGAGCCCTCCCACGTTGTGGTGAGACTTGATGCCGCCTTCGGACTCTATCCTGTCAGGGTAAATTGTGCCCTGGATCAGGTAGTCAGCTGCCAGTTTCCTTGCCTCTTCCTCAAACACCCGGATAAAAGTCTCACCTATTGCCTTTCTTTTTTCTTCCGGGTCAGTAACTCCAGCCAGGGCTGCAAGGAACCTGTCCTTTGCATAAACAACATCCAGGTTCATGTGAGAGAAGATGTGCCTTATTCTTTCGGTCTCCCCTTTTCTCATGAGCCCCGTGTCGATATAGATAGGCTGCAGCCGGTCCCCAATTGCCCTGTAAGCCAGCTCAGCACAGACAGAACTGTCCACGCCGCCGGAGAGTGCAATAATTGCCTTACCGTCCTTTATTTCCTTGCTTATTTTCTCAATTGCTTTCGGAATGAATTTTTCGGGTTTTACCATTGAAGTGCTCCTTCGAGTGAATCTTTCCTTTGGAGAAATGATAGTGATCGATAACTGTATGAGAATTATGAAAATTTGGTTATATTTTTATGTGATATATGAGTCTGTGCATGGGGTTTTTGATATTTAAAGGTATAGTTAGGGAATTATGTAATTGCTTTAATAAAGTACAGGAGCTTCAATCCTTGATAGTCTGTATAAATCGGAAAAGCTTTTTCTCCGGGACTTTGAGGATTCGATGGAGGAAGTTCTGGGAGTCATGCCAAGATTGGATTTATGCCAAGATTGGATTTCAGGGATGACTTTTTTCGCTAATTATTAATATTCAGGAAAAACATATTCAGGAAAAACTGGTATTTTACTTTGATGAGTTCCAGAACTTTTCCAGGGTAAACCCTGAGCTTTTTGGTCTGTTTGATGTATTCTCAGATTCATCTGAGTATCAGAAAAAGTTGCAGTATAATATAAAATTTAAACTATAGTTTTCCATGTCATGCAAAATATCCATGTTTCTGAGTATTTATTCTTGTATTTATATATGAGTACATTTCGAATTAAGAACAGAGGGTCTGGAAACCTGGATAAAGAAATGATATTGAATATTGATTGTAAAAAAATGTTATTGAATATTGATTTTTCTGATATTTTTGATAAATACTTAAATTAAATGCACGATTAAAATAAGATTGTTGCAAACGGTGGAAGTAAAGATTGACATGTGCGGCCATATTTCTTCCCCCTCCTCTAGCCTCCTGCCAGGCACTACTTCCCAGGCGCTTAGGATGCCTTTTCAGAGGCTATATAGCCGGTCCATTCCCCCCATTCTTTACTTCCACATTTGCTTTTCCGCGTTAGCGGCCTCACCTTTTCTTCCGAGTCCTATCAGCTCATGAAGAACAGGTACCATCATCGTTACTTGGTTTTACTTTCCAGTGGACTTTAAATTTCAAGGTACTGGAACGGGAGCTATGTGTTCAGGGAATTTTTTAATATATCTACAGTACTGTATTCACAGTGACGAATTTTCTAATTTGAAGCTATTCTCCGCACATAATTTATTTATTAATGAAGTTAAACGTCATCATTGTTTAAATTTCTTTCTAATGTACTGCTTTCAATCACTTCATTAAAATAACTCGGGGTTCTAACCTCAGTAATCTCACCAGTTTTTAAAAGAGGTTCATTTTTAACTCTTTGAGAAAAGCTGGAATATACTGGACGCTGAATACATGACACTGAATACATAATACTTTCACCCCGCATACCTGCAAGTTAAATAAGATGAATCCGAAACATCACAGCATTATGGATCCACAAATAATTATATTACTGAGAAAGTGATGTAAATCGATTTTGTGAAATCCTTTTTAGAGATAAAAATCCTTTTTAGAGGTAACGGTCCTTTTTAGAGGCAAAGCGGCTGCGGAAACTATTTCGGAGTCTTTTCTACTAGTACGAATTCTGAAGGTTAAGGAATAAAATATGGGTGCTGATCAAGGAGTATTGGAGGACAGTAAAAATGAACTCGAGGCCAGAGTGTTAATGTCTTCTAGAATGCATTCTGTTCTCCGCCAGTACTTCGGATATACTGCTTTCAGACCCCTTCAGGAAGAAATTATCAGAGATGTTCTGGACCGGAAAGACGTGTTTGTGCTGATGCCCACAGGAGGAGGCAAATCCATATGCTACCAGTTGCCTTCCCTGCTTCTGGACGGAGTTACTGTTGTAGTTTCTCCCCTGATTTCCCTTATGAAAGACCAGGTGGACGGGCTTGAAGCAAACGGGATTGCTGCGGCCTGCATGAACAGCACCCAGAGCCCCAGAGAAAACCGGGATGTTAAAAACGCTTTTCTGGAAAACAGATTGAAGGTACTCTATATTGCTCCAGAGAGGCTTATGATGCCCGGGACTTTCGCTTTTCTGAAGAAAGGCAAGGTAAGTCTTTTTGCAATTGATGAGGCTCACTGTATTTCGGAATGGGGACATGACTTCCGGCCCGAGTACAGAAAATTGAAACTCTTGAGGGACCCAAAGAACGGTTTTCCTGATGTGCCTGTTATTGCACTTACGGCTACAGCTACCGAGAGGGTCAAAAAAGATATAGTGTCCCAGCTCGGGCTTAATATCGATCCGGAAAAAGGTCCTTACGTTGCCAGCTTTAACCGGAGCAACCTTTACTACGAGGTCAGGCCAAAGAAAGACACCTTTTCAGAGATAACCGACTATCTACTCAGACACAGGGGAGAAGCCGGAATTATTTACTGCCAGAGCCGGAACAATGTAGAAACCCTTACAAGAAAACTGAACCTTGCCGGGTTCAGGGCTCTCCCCTATCATGCCGGGCTTTCGGATTCTGAGCGTTCCCGGAACCAGGAAATGTTCATAAGAGACGATGTGGACATAATAGTGGCTACTATTGCCTTCGGGATGGGTATCAATAAGTCCAATGTCAGGTTTGTAATTCATTACGATCTTCCGAGAAACCTTGAAAGTTATTACCAGGAAACGGGGCGTGGGGGCAGGGACGGCAGCCCATGCGAGTGTATCCTTTTCTTTAGCAGAGGAGACCGCTTTAAAATAGAATACTTCATAGCTCAGAAAACAAACGAGAAAGAAAAGGATATTTCCCTTGTACAGTTAAGGCAGATGGTAGCTTATTGCGAAGGTAATAAATGCAGGCGGCAGACTCTAATGGAATATTTCGGTGAAGAACTTTCAACACCATGCGGCAATTGCGATACCTGCCTCAGGCCTAAAAATACTTTTGATGGAACTGAAGCTGCCAGAAAACTGATTTCCTGTATCCAGGACTTGAACCAGCGTTTTGGTACGAATTACGTTATTGATGTTCTCACGGGCTCAAAAAATAAAAAGATCAGGCAGAACCGCCATGAAAAGCTGAAATCCCACGGCAGCGGCAGGGAATTTACAAAGGAGCAATGGAGGTCGCTTGCTTCCGAAATTCTGAATACCGGGCTTCTGGAAGTCCACGGAGCTCAATACCCTGTCCTGAAACTTAACGCTATGAGCAGGAAAATTTTGAACGGTTTGGAAAAAGTTGAACTTGTCTGTCCTGACGGTTTTATACCCGGAGCTGAAGAGAGTTTCACGCTTCCAGCACCTGCAGGCAAAATTCAGGAAAAAAGTGAGAACGATAAACAAATTCCCGCCCGGGAGGATTCAGTTGCTCCTCCTCTTAAAATACCGAAGTCCGGAACATTTCCAAAATCTGGAACAGAGCATGACCCTATTCTTTTTGAGAGATTAAAAGCCCTCAGAAAGAAGATCGCTTTAAACAAAAACCTCCCTCCTTATATCATATTTTCTGACACAAGCCTCAAAGAGATGGCTGCAAAGTTCCCTCTTACTTCTGATGAGTTTCATTCAATTACAGGAGTAGGAGACCATAAGCTCCGGAAATATGGGGATGAATTTCTTAAAGAGATCGGTGATTACTGCAGAGACTATGGCCTGACACCTTCAGGGAAAGTTAACCTTTCCGGAGACTGCTTTACTGATCTCGAAAAAGAAAAGGAAGATTTAAAGAGCCCATTATATGAAACATCAGTTTCAGGTCTCGAAATTGAAGCCCAGGGAAATGATATTTCCTCTTCTGAAGCCGGTAAAGAGAAAAGTTTAGAAACTCCATTCTCCTATGCCCCTCCCAAAAAATCTTCCGAAATACGCAGATCACCAGTAAAAAGAGTAAAGTATCTGGATATGAGCATTCAGGACTGGTCTGAAACAGACTCTTCTAAACCTGATTCTCCTGATTCAAGTTTTCTTGAAATAGATTCTTTTGAAAAGGATACTTTCGAGATTGAGAACTCTGAAATCAATTCTACTGACATGGATATTTTTGAAAATTCGTCTCTTGAAAAGACTTATGCTCTTTATGAAAAAGGTCTTGATATCGGAGAAATTGCAGAAATTGAAGGGTTAAGTATAAAAAACGTTTACAGGCAATTTGAAAAATTGGTGCTTTCCGGTAAGGTCAGAAAAATTGAAAGGCTTGTGCCTTCTGAAAGGCAGGAGCAGGTCAAGTCATTAATGGAAGAGCTGGAAATTGAAATCGATGCCCTGATAAGGGCGAAAACGGGTGAAGGCTGCCAGGAAGAGGAACTGAATCTCATAAGAGCTCTTCTTATGTCAAAAATTCTTTATCCAATCTGAATTCTTTCTTCGGTTTTAAGAGTCCTCAAGAAGCTCTTTTCTGTAAATAATTTTGTTTCTCCTATCGTTTTTTATTGTAATTATAGCCGAATCTCCGTCTTTCAGTTCTACTCCTTCCGGCAGGGACAGTTTCATATTATTTGCAACTTCAAGAGTGACAGGGGGTTCAGGGGTAATTTCATACTCAATACCATCATGCTGGAGATATACGTTTGCGTTTTCTCCAAGCTTGATAGGGTCTCCTCCCATATGTTCTATTTTGAGGCTTTTTGAATCAAGTATTTCAACATCGAGCTGTGTGAAAGTTCCTGATTTCAGGGCTCTTTCAGTACTTCCTCCGAGGAGTACACCTCCTCCCATAAGGGCAAGAAGTCCTATGCACATCATCGTGAGGGCAATGACCACAACACGGTCTACGGCTTTCTCGTCATATATAAATTTATTTAAAGATTTGTTTATAAACTCTTTTAAAGGTCCTGACCCCAAAGTAGATTCATCCCCTGAAAATTATTTGAAATCTTTATTAATTTATTAACATTGTTATGTCATTTCCTGTATAAAAAAGTTTTATATGTCTCGGGAATTTTAATCTATATTTATGCAAAAAACGAATAAAATAATTTTTTGAAAGTCTTATGAGTAAATTGTAGAATGGGTAAATTGTAGAATATTTTAGCAGCAACTCTTAAAAACAACAGCAAAAGAAAAGTTTTCTCCAAAAAATGTATATGTTATTCTTTGAATAGGAGGCACAAAAATTGAAGTTATTTGGAAGTATTTTCATGCCAAAATGATTGTAATGAATCCTGTAGATTGCATTTCCGCTGGAAATGAATCATAACCGTGAAACTCCAGAGCAGGGTTAACCGGGAAAAGAATCTCTACTATAAAGGCTTTTGCATCAGAGCCTTTAAAAACCCTGTTCCAGAAAAGCAGGTTTAAATAAATTTTTTGTTTTTTATTTCTGTTTTTACTCCCGGTTTTTATTTCTGCTTCTATTTCTGTTTCTATTTCTGTTTCTTCACAAATGCCTTCTTCTCCCTCTTCACATAATTCTGTTATGCCCTCTAGGGCTTCTGTTTCTCTTTCTTGATAAGACAAAGGAAGAGCCATAGCCCAATCCTTGGCACTAGAGTAACAGAACCCGTAATCTTCTGTTTCTGGCATTATTTTGTTTAAGGTCTCTGAAATTAGCCCAACAGTGGATGATAGATTTTTTTGGTGTCCCGTTGGAGAAAATAGAGAGCCAGGTGTTGGATTAGAACAACTACCGCTAGAATTAGATCTTAGGCTTTGGTTACCGGCTTCTTTTATCAAGGAGTTTGCTAACTCTGAAAAACTACGGAGTCCAACCTTAATTTTTTCTTTTTTCATTTCTTCTAAATAATCTAAGAATATCGTGAACTTATTTGGCATCTGGATGTTGTTTACAACATTAAAGTCTTGGTATGTTGTTTTCCAAGAGATAGAAACGGTATTGTCTCCAATGCTCTTGTCTTCAAGGCCGAGAATTTTAGAAAGAGGAACATTTGCTATTATGCTATATTGATAAATGTTATTGTCTCCTTTTCCAATCCAAACATCAAAAAGAGAAATGTCTAGGGAGCCAAGAATTCCATCAAGTTTTTCTTGCTCTTCTTCTGTTAATTTTTCTGCTATACCATCTATAATTGTTATTAGTAAATTCTTAACCCTTTGTCTGTCAGTGGTAATTGAATACCTATAGGTATTTACTCCCCTTATATATTCCTCGCCTTTTTCAACAACATCTATATTGCTAATTAAATTATTATAGGAAAGCAAGACCTTGTTATCTATAAAGGAAGGAATGGAGCTGGATAATAATTTATACAGATTCAATCTCTTGGCCAAATTTTCCCATTCTGAAGTAAACAGAGAATAGAATGATGCCAATTCGTCTTTGTTAATTTTTACAACTGAAGGCTTTATTATAAAATCTTTTACTATATTCTCTAATTCCGGAATGGTAACATATAAATTTTCCCCATCATCTTTTACTCCTATTGTGGTATATTGATCTTCTATAACAGAGCCCTTTATAGTAATAAAACTATCAGAATTTAAATTGCCGTTGCTTTTATTTATGCTCCCTATCGTGTTAATTGAAAGTGAGTCTTTGTCAGAGGAAACAATTGCTTCCCCAGAAATTAACCCTTTGGAAATATTGATCAGGGACGGGGAAATTATTTCTATATCTGTTTCTGTCTTATAAGAGCTAAGAGAAGAAAGTAGATTTGAATAATTTAGGAGCAACTCCCTTGGGCTTTTCTTTACAAAAGAAATGCCTAATCTGCTTAAATCTAAATCTATTAAATCATTGGTGTAGACCCAGAAACCACCACCGATCAATATCAAAAGAAGAAATATTACCAAAAATGCCTTGAGTCCTTTTCTTTTTTTCTTTGTTTTCTTGGGTTGTTTTATGTTCTCATCTTTTTCTTGACTAATTTTTGCCATGTCTTCATGCAGAGAAGAGATCATTGCCACCTTAGAAACATCTTCTTCTATTTTTGGTGCTTGATTTGTTGTTTCAACTGAATCAACTCCCTTTTTGGGAATAAAGTTTGGGCCCATTTCTTGTTTGTTTAAAAATCCAGTTCGTGAAGGAGGATCATTAGGACCAGCATAAACACTTTCTGGGTCTATCTCTGTTTTATTGGATGACCAAACGGCTTCATTGATTGAGCTTGTTGGTTTGGGATATTGTAGATCTTGGAATTTTTTAAGTTCTTCTGTTTTATGTGGAGTTATAACCTCTGATTGTTCGGCCGTTGCTTGTTTTTGATAAACACTTCCCCTGTGATCTATTTTTACTGGAACACTCATTGGAGTCCAGATTTTTTTATTTTCTTTACTTTCTTCCTGGGAAGGCTCTGTTGATTGGGATTCCGTCTCCGGGGCTTCTACTGTAGGAATGCTCATTCTAGAAACTTTTGAAGGAGGCTGTTCTTCTTTATTTTCTATTACGGGAGATTGTGGAATAAATGACTCCTTGATTTCATCTAGGGTTTTTTTTGAATAAACTTCTTCTTTCGGTGGTTCTGTGTGAGCCACATTTCCCTTTAATTCGCTTTCCATTTGTCTGAAAAGATTAATTTCATCTTCGGTTTTTGTGTTCTCTTGGGGTTGTTGGGTTAGAAAATCTGACTCTTTAGAAACATCCACATTGTCCTCGGTGATTAAAACTTCCTCCTGAGAAAGAGGCATGGTGGTTTGATCTTCCTCTAATAATAGAGGTGCTTCTTGTGCTTCCCCCGCTTCTTCTATTTGTACTCCTTCTTGCGCTTTTTCTAGGCCTTCTGCCTCTTTTTGATCTGTCTTTATTTTATTCCCCTCCATGTCAAAAAATTCTACCCCGGGAATACCAAAATCATAATTTTGAGTTGGGGTTTTTTCTTTAACAATTTCTTCTATTTGTGTTGTTGATTTGTCAGCCTCTTGATTTTCAGCCAGAGAAGGTTCTTGTTCCTTGGTCTGTGTTTGGCCAACAAAAACAAGCTGATCTGTGTCTGTTTGAATTAAATCACTTTTAATTTCTTTATTTGAGACGGAGACAGGTTCTTCTTTTTCCTCTTGAGTCTCTTGGTTTACTTATTCGCCCAAAGGAAATTCTTCTTCTGGTTTTTCTTGAAAGGACTGTGTGTCTTCTTTGTTTTCTTCTATAGTAAACGGAACAGAAAAACCCACTATTGGTTCTTCTTTTTTCTCCTCTAGTGGAATTGGTTCTTCGGCCGTCCGAACCATCTCATTTTTTGGAAAAAGAAGACTTTCTTCTTGATCCGAATTAAAAAAAACAGGATCGTCTTTTTGAGAAGCACTTCCGTCGGTTGGGGCTATGCTAGATTTTTTTTGAGGATAGAAATTTAATTCAGTAATAGGCTTACTTGGATCTAAAACATCTTCGTGGGTAATTGGTTCTCTGTATTTATCAGCTCCTTCTATTGCCTGAAATCCTTCTTCTATGTCATCTCTTTCCCAGCCCACACTTAATAAGTCGGAAATGATGTCTTCTTTTATTCTTCCTTTGCTTTTTTGGTTGTTAATGAAAGAAACTAACTCTGCGGTTATCATATGTTTTATTATATCACTTAGTTAGAATTTCTTAAACTAAAAAACGATTAGAGTGGGGATAAATTTGTGCCCAATATGGTTATTTATTGAGAGCCTATTTGCTAAAGACGATTCTATTCATTGTTTTTAAAAAATATTATTATTTAAAATTTCTTCTGAAATAAAATTCTCTAGCAAACTAGAATCTCCTGTTGTTTGAGAAATCTCTAAATACTTATAATAGGCTTGCTTTCTTTCCTTTTGAATAATTGGTGGAACTAAGCCTAAGTGTAATGCTTTTATGAACAATAAAAGTCTTCCTGTTCTACCATTTCCATCTGAAAAAGGGTGGATTTGTTCAAACTCACTATGAGAAACTGCGAGTAATTTTATTGGGTCGCTTGTAGTTTTATTAACTTTACCACACCATTTATCCATTAACTCTGGTACTTTTATAAAATTAGCAACCGGAACGATGCTTCCGACTATTCTAACTTGGTGGTTGCGAAAATTACCAGCATCAGAGATTATGCCATTCATTAATCTTAAATGAACACCTGTTACCATATCCTTGTTTATTTTAAAATTTTTTTTCTTTTCAATTAGTTCGTCTAGAAGAAAATTGAGTCCGGCTTGATGATTAATCGCCTCCCTTTGCTCTATGGCTGAACGATTTTTGATTACCTTGCTTTCCAGAATAACATCTTGAACATCTTTTTCGGTCATCGTATTTCCTTCTATTGTATTGGTGTGATAAGTTAAGTTAACAGTTATTTTATCTAGCAACTTTTTATTCTCTAGAAACTTTTCAATGGAAATTTTTTTTGATAGAGCTTTTTTCTTTCTTGTGTTTAATTTTTCCTTTGTAATAGAGTCTGCTCCAAAAAAATCAACAAACAATTCATCTATTTTTAACTTAAAATTATCTCGCGGTTCACTTCTAGAATTAGCCCAGCTGTTAACAGTAGGAAAGGAAACCCCTAATATTCTGGCTAGTTCTTCTTGGGTTAGAGAGGATATTTTTAGTATTTTATTTATTTTCTGGGCATATTTATTCATGCCTTGATTTTATAGAACTTTATAAAGTTTGTCAATCTTTATAAAGTTTGAGCATTATTCCTTCAAATTATTTTCCTTAACCACTTTTTCAAAATCTGGTGGAAGTGGAGCAAGGATTGTTTTCTCTTCTCCGTCTAATGACTTAAAAGTGATGGACAGAGAGTGAAGCGCTAGACGATTTATTCCTAGTGCCATTTCTTTTTTCCCTTTGTAAACACGATCAGAAACTACTGGGTGATTGAGGTGTCTTAAGTGAACTCTAATCTGGTGAGTTCGTCCTGTTTTTGGATAAACTTCTAAGTAAGTAAATTGGTGCTCCGCTTTTTTCTGCTCGTTTTTGTCTTCGGTATCAAAAAATTTACTTAAAATAATATATTCTGTTATTGCTTCCTTAAGTGGTTCTTTGGCTCCCCTCCCAGCGGTGAAAGATCCCATCTTTCTTGAGGAACGACCGATTGGAACATTTATAATTCCCTTTTTGCCTGAGGCTAAAGAAGCCCTAGGTTCAGCCATGTGTCCATAAACAAGAGCTCTGTATGTTTTTTTGACCCGCTGTTTTTGGAATTGTTTTTTTAGGTATTCAAAAAAAATTTGGTTTTTAGCTATAACCAAAACCCCGGAAGTTTCTTTGTCTAGGCGATGAACAATTCCTGGTCTAGGTATTTTTTCCACAAAACCTCCTTCTTTTTCTTTCAAAAATGGTTCTCCAACTTCTCTGGTTTCTGGAAATTTTTCTAAAACCCAATCTGCAATTGTTTTTTCTTCTCCTTTTCCGTCTGAGTGAACCATTATTCCTGCTGGTTTATTTATAACCAAACAGTCCTTGTCTTCATAAAGAATATCTATATTCATAAGATTATATTATCATATTATTGAATTTTTCTAAAAATGTGGTATTATTTTACTACCGTTGTTTTTGATAAAAGCGCGCTTAGCTCAGTTGGCTAGAGCAATCCGTTTACACCGGATAGGTCAGGGGTTCAAGTCCCTTAGCGCGCACAAGGCCCCTGTAGTTAAATGGATATAACTGCGGACTTCTAAGCCGTTATTCGAGGTTCGATTCCTCGCGGGGGCACCGAAATAAAAAACTGGGCCTTGTGCCTGGTTTTTTGTTTTGGTCCGAGGAATCGAAGCCCGATTGAGCTATATTTTGAGCTTGCGAAAAAATATAGCCAATTGGGGTACTGAACCTGTAAGGTTCGATTCCTCGCGGGGGCACCATAAAATACTTTAACCCAGATGCGGAGCATTTGGGTTTTAGTATTTTAGTGTCATTCGCGGGAATCGAACCAAGCCCCGACGAAGTCCGCGAAGCGGCACGGGGCGAGTGGAGGTCAAGGGAGTGAGGTCGCAGTGAGTTCCGAAGAAATGAGGAATGAAACGAGGCCCACGAGAGTGACCGATTCCTGCCGAGGGCACAAAAGCGTGAGTTTAAACAGAGCAAATTTATTTGCTCTGTTTTCCTTGTTGCACCTGTTAATTTCTGGCCTTGTTTTGTAAGAGCTAAAATAGAAATAAAAATTAAAAAAATAAATCCGTAGAGACCAAAAACAACCCTTGTTTTATAAGGGCCTATTTATACTCAAGGTGCGCGATCGCGCAAGTTGAGTATAGAATAAGCATTGCTACATAAGGGTAGAAATGGAAAAAAGGTTTAGAAAATTTAAAAACTTAAAATCAAAAATAACCCTTGTGTTATAAGGATAAAAAATCTCTTGGTGTAACAAGACTGACGGCCGTCCGTTTGGTTACCCCCACACCAATATCTCCTTTAGGAGTAGAGACATTGGTGTGCGAGCTTGTCCCGCATGGCTTTTATAAAAACCCCAAAGATATAGTTATTAACTTAAGTCTTCCATAAAGTCGTAAACAACTTTTGCAATTTTTTGTATTGGAAAATAATTATTCGGCAAAATTGATTTATTAACCGAAAGTAAGGCAATAATATATTTTGAATTTTTACCTGTAATCACCCCAACATCATTATCCCATCTTTTAACAGCCCAGCCCTTACTAACTATTGCTCTAAGTAAAGAAAAAAGATTGTGTTTGTATAAACTTATTTCCAACCAACCACCCTTTCTATAATATTCTTGATATTCATTTTTTAACCACAAGCCCTTTCTTTTGCTTTGCCTACTAAAATGAAACATGTATTCTTTTAGTTTCCTAGAAACAAAGAGTGATATTAGCTTTTCTTTTTCTATAAGATAGAAAAACTCAGCAAGATGACGAGCACACGAAAGCGTTGTTGAGGAAAATTGATATGGTTTTTCCTCCTTAAGTCTATCTAGAAATTTTCTTGTTACCTCACTTCCGTGCCAGTTATATTTATGAATGATATTTTTCGTTATGTTTTCTCGTCCAACAATATCAAGCAGGCTGTTTGAAGCTGTGTTATCACTTCTCGTTAACATAAGGTCAAGCAAGTAATCAATAGAAACCTTATCTCCGACTTTGAGTAGTTTTCGTGTATCACCAGGAAAAATCTTTGCTTCTTTGCCTACATCATTCGGCGACTTTATTTCAATGATTTGGTCAAGTAGGAAATCGCCAATCTCTATTCGTCTTAAAACCTCTGCTCCAATAAAAATTTTATAGATGGAAGCGGGGTAGATAAAATGATTAAAATTATAACCAAAAATTTTTGGTTCCTTTTTTGTTAAATCAATAATTGCTACACCCATCTCGTTTTTAGTAAATCCATTGTCTCTAAAAATCCGAGAGAGTCTCTTGCTTTGCTCTGTATCTTCGGGAAACATAATATAAATATAGCACGAAAAAGAGTACTAAAACCGAGTGATAACCCCATCACTCGGTTTTTGCACAAAATATATTCTATATTTTGTGCGCAGGAGAGGACCGCGAGTACGCTCTTGGCCTCGACTAAAACTTTTTCGTCAAAAAGTTTTGTCTGGCCACCAGCTCGGTTGTTTCGCCTACTGGCGAAACTATACCTCCGCTGTTCAAGTCCTCTACGCAAGCAAAGCAGTTTGCTTGCTCCTGCGATAGAATAAATCTTATTTATAAGATTTATTTTGTGCGCAGGAGAGGACTTGAACCTCCACGCTCGTATGAGCACATCCACCTCAAGGATGCTTGTCTACCAGTTTCAACACCTGCGCTTGTTTTTTAATTATAGGTTAAATTTAGTTTTTTTTCTACCCTGAAGAAAAAACACACTTTCGTGTGTTTTTTCTTTTTTATTATTCTTTTTTGTCTTCAGTCTCCTCTGTCTCTTCATTCTTCACCTTCTCTTTATTTTCTTCTTCTGGTGCTTCTTGTTTTTCTGTTTCCTCTTTTAGATTTTCTGTTTTTACTGTTTCTGTTATTTCTACTACTTCTGTTGTTTCTATTTTTTCTTCTTTAACTTCTTCTTCGTCTGTTACTCCCATTGCTTCTTCTTGTTCTTCTTTTGTAAGAGTGATACTCTTCAGCATTTTCCTTACCTCTTTCACCGCTTTTTCTCTTATGAAGTAGAGTTTATTTCGGCGAGTTTTAGACTTTTTCAATATTTCTATTTTTTCTATATTGGGAGAATATAAAGGAAAAATCCTCTCTACTCCAACCCCAGAGGCAACTCTTCTAACTGTAAAGGTTGCACCTGGTTCTAGTCCGTGTTTACGACTTAAAACCAGACCCTCAAATGCCTGAAGTCTTATTTTTCCTTTTTCCAATATTTTACTCCATACTCTTACAGTGTCCCCTGCTTTAAAGTCTAGTTTTCTTCTTTCTTCTATGTTTACGGGAGAAAATTGTTCTGTTGTTATTTCCTTTTCCATGGCAATTACTTTAGCACATAAAGAGTTTTTCGGCAACTATTTACTCTCTTTTTTCCTTTTTGGGAAAAATTTTATAATTACAGGAATTACTGAAATAAAAATAATCAACAGAGCAATTGGGATTATATATTTATCTAAATTTGGAACCAAACTACCCAAAAAATATCCGGCCATTATCATCAAACTAACCCACAAAATACCACCAACAATGTTATAAGAAGTAAAGGTCTTATATTTCATTCTGCCTATTCCTGCAACTATTGGAGCAAATGTCCTAACAATTGGAACAAAACGAGCAATGATTATCGTAAAACGACCATGTTTTTCATAAAATTCTTCTGTTTCTATAAGCCGTTTTTTCTTAAAAAAGAAACCCTTGTCCTTCTCGAAAAGTTTTCTTCCAAATTTTTTTCCAGTCCAGTAGCCAACAAAATCTCCCAAAACTGCCGCCACAATACAACCCGCAATTAAAATTTTTACATCAAAAAAACCCTGAAAGGCAAATAGCCCCGCGGTAAACAAAAGAGAATCCCCCGGGAAAAAGAAACCCAGAAAAACTCCTGTTTCTAGAAAAACAATCAAGATTATTCCAACAATTCCAACTGTTTGAATTATATTAGCTGGATCTAACATTAGTGAACTCTGGCTCCAGAAGGAACCTCATTTTCTGGTATTAAAAATATTGGTCGGCCCGCTGAGTCGTTTATAGCCAACAACATCCCATTGGACTTAAATCCCTTTATCTCTCTTGGCTCTAAGTTGACTATATATAAAAGTTGTTTATCAATTAGTTTTTCATAATCAGGATAATCTTCGCGAAGGCCTGATACTATTTGTCTCAACTTGCTATTTCCATCCTCGTCTTTTTCTCCAAAGTCTATTTGAAAAGACAAGAGCTTGTCTGCCCCTGGGACAACAGAAACTTCTTTTACGGTTCCAACCCTAATGTCTAATTTTTTAAAATCATCAAAACTTATGTATTCCATAAATGTGCTTACTTATTTTAATTATTAAAAATTGTATTATTTTTTCGATCTAAGTATCTTTGTAAAATAAGAGTGGCGGCAACAGCATCTTCTCTTTCTATTTTTTTATACTGAATCTTTCTAGCTTGATTCTTTTCTTTGCCGTAAATTTCATTTTTCTCTAAGTAGTTACGAGCATGAACCGTTGTCATAAATTCTTTTTCTAATTGAACGGGGAGCATTAATTCTTTTTCCATTCTTTCCTTAATTTTTTTTATCTCTGTCATGATAAAATTATCTTGGCCTTCTGAATTAACTGAATAGCCGATAATTATTTCTAATTTATTTTCTTCTCCGCCAATATTTTGAATAAGATCTAGTGATTCCTGATTATTTTTAATTATTCTATACGGAAAAGCCAAAGAGCCCAATTCGTCTGATAAGGAAATCCCAATTCTCTTCTCTCCGTAATCTATGCCTAAATATTTCATCTTTCTTATTATACATTAACACAATTGTTTATAAAATATATTTTTGATAAAATTAAAAAATGGATGTTAGTATATTAACACAAGGAAATATTTGGGTATTGATAATTTCTATGTTTTGGATATTGCCATGGAAGGGATATGCAACATGGACAGCTGCTAGAAACAGAGACAAGGTTTGGTTTATTGTCCTATTGCTACTTAATACTGTTGGTATATTAGAAATTATTTATCTTTTTTATATAGCCGAAAAAGACCCTACGGACATAATTAAACTAATCAAGAGAGAAATTAAAGAGACAAGATAGGGAAATTTTACTATTCTAAAAACGCTTGAAAAAAAGCCAAGAATAAGCTAATCTTGGAAATGGAAGCGTGGCTGAGTGGTTTAAGGCACCTGTCTTGAAAACAGGAGACCATGAAAGTGGTCCGTGAGTTCGAATCTCACCGCTTCCGCAATAAAATAATGAGTCCAGTGTGGAAGACTGGATGATTTATTTTATTGCGAGACCTTTTGGATTAATGTTCTTTTTTTGTTATAATATAAGGGTTATTAACTTAATTTTATATTGTCATGTTAGATTATAGCGAAATTCGTCAAAGAAAAATTATTATTTACGAGGGAGAACCCGCTGAGGTTTTAGATTATCACATAGCAAGAACCCAACAAAGAAAACCCCAAAACCAAGTTAAGCTAAAGAGTCTTTTAACGGGAAAAACCTGGAATGCTACTTTTCATGCTTCTGATAAAGCAGAGGAAGCGGAAGTTAAAAAAAGAGACATTAAATATCTCTATCAAAACAAAGGAGAGTTTTGGTTTTGTGATCCAGAAAACCCTAGTGACAGGTTTTTGATTTCCGAGGAAATCATAGGAGATTCTGGAAAATATTTAAAACAAAATGAAATAGCAACCGCCCTAATTTGGCAGAAAGACGGAGACGACAAGATAATTAAAATAATATTACCAATCAAAATGGAGTTTGAGGTAAAAGACGCACCTCCTTCAATTAAGGGAAACACTGCCAGTGGTGGGGGAAAATTAATTACTCTAGAAAATGATATGAGCATAACAGCTCCGTTCTTTATAGAAAAAGGAGACAGGATTATTGTGAACACTGAAACTGGAGAATATGTAGAAAGGGCTCAAAAATAAAAAAGCCCCGAGTGGGGCTTTTTTACTATTCTATTGTGATACCCGCGGAACGAGCTGATCCCTCTATTGTTTTTATTGCCCCATCTATGTCTTTAGCGTTCAAATCTGCCATTTTTTCTGTGGCTATTTCTCTAGCTTGTTCTTTTGTCATTTTACCAACCTTTGAAATATTTGGCTTTCCCGATCCTTTATCTTTACCAATTGCTTTTAAAATAAGGCTGGAGACTGACGGACCTTTTGTTTTAATCTCGTAAGACTTGTCTTCATTGACCAAAATTGTGACCCCTAGTTCTCCTTTCATTTTTTCTGTCATTGCATTAAACTTTTGACAAAATTCTGAAATATTTATTCCTGCTTGTCCTAATGCTGGACCCAGTGGAGGTTTTGGAGTGGCTTGTCCTGCCTCTATTCTAACTTTTATTTTTTTAACTGATTTTTGTGTTGCCATATTATCTAATCCCTAGTATTACTAGGTAAAATTAAAAATAAAAAGAAGCTTAGCGTAACAACTCACAATCTATCACAAAAATTAAACTGGGGCAAGAATTTTTGATTTCTCCTCTTTTTGGTTTTTAGCCATCAGAGAATTGGGTTTTTCTTTTTTTGATATTTTCTCAACTAATAGATTAATTTGAGCCTGTGTTTCTTTTTTAATTTTTTCTTTATTATAAAAATAGCCGGGGAAATATGACCGATCTAATATTTTATTGGTTATTCTTTTTTCTTCTAAGACATCTTTGTAACTGGAAAACTCGTAATCATTAAGACCAGATAATATCATTTCCTTGTTTTTTGGTCCATCAGTAAACCAATCCTCCTTTTTTAACAAAGAAATGGGGCTTAATATGATTTGAAAATAGATGTTTTTTAATTCTTTGTTGCAGGTTAAGTGACTTGATATAAATTTACCCCGAAACAACGGTCCCATCCTTTCATATTTAATATTGTAGTACATGGAATAAGCAGTTGATAGCTTCTGCATAAATTTACTTATCCCCTTGTCTGAAACAGAAGTGACTATTAAATGAAAACAATCAGGCATTAAGCAGTATGCACCAATTCTGACAAGTTTTTCTCCAATCCGAGGGGTCAAAAAATCGGTGTGTATATTCCTATACACTAATTTATCTTCGGTGTTAACTAGGTAGAGCAATTTAACAAAGTGTGAATAGTCATATTTGTCTCTAAAAACTAGTTTCCCATCAATGCCGATGTTGTAAATATGATAAAGCTCATCAGCTAAAAGTCTTTCATGTCTCTTAGACATGATTAAAGATATAAACTTAATTGAAAAAAAAATCAATCTTACATTTCTTATTTTGTGTGGTGTAATTAACAAGGCAAGACCTTGGTAATTAAGATTATTAATCAAGAAACCATCAAGAGGGAAGATTCTTTGTCTTTTTAAAAGGAAAAACTGTCCCCTCTTGGGTTTTTTAAGTAAATTGATTTCTCTTGTCTGACTTACAGTTTTGTTATCAATTTAAAAAATTG